>Ga0065711_1043147_pt1 | contig 14906 bp, 7 predicted proteins | sample Hoacrofraction12_FD_59098 | JGI IMG/M metagenome (GOLD analysis project Ga0065711, IMG submission 59098) | Hoatzin crop microbial communities from Cojedes, Venezuela - Epithelial fraction 12 v2 (version 2) | ecosystem: Host-associated > Birds > Digestive system > Esophagus > Crop | place... | reverse complement strand
GCATGGCCACGGAGTCTCCACTCCGCTCCATCCTCTGTGGTACGTTGCAGGGAGTTGCTGTGTTAGTGGATTCCTCGCATGCCTGCTGCAGCTGTGTCCCATCCTCAGAGCTCCTTTTGATTTTCCTCAATGGGTGAACACTGCTATGTTTTCATATAAACCTTAATTTTCAGATGCAAAATCTTAATTTTACTAATAATTCCACATTGACCTGTGTGATGATGGGACAGAGTGCTCCCTCAGCAAGTTTACAGATCATGTAAAACAAGAAGGAAAGTCTGGTACACCAGATGTCTGTGCTTTCATTCAGAGACACCTCAACAAGTTGGAGAAATGGGCCAACAGTAACCTTGTGATGTTCAGTCATGGTAAATGCGAAGTCCTTCACCAGGGGATGAATAACTCCAGGCATGCTCACCAGCTGGAAAGTGACTTTGCAGAAAGTGACTTGTGGGTCCTGGTGGACAACAAGCTGACCATGTGCCAGCAACACACTCTGCCCAACAATATAATGGACTGCATTAAGAATAGCATTTCCATTAGGTTGAGGGGGGGGTGATCCTTTGCTTCTGCTCAGCACTGGAGAGACACCTTTGGAGTGCTGGGTCTGGTGCTGGACTCCCCACTACAACAGACATATGGTCATATTGGAATGAGTCTATTGAAGGTTCATAATGATGAATAAGGGACTGGAACATCTGTCCTATGAGGAGAGGTTGAGAGAACTGGAGCTGCTCAGCCTGGAGAAAAGAAGTGTCAGGGAAGTCAGTATGTATAAATACCTGGTGGGGGAAGGAGTTGTGCGGGTGGAGAAAGCAGAGAAAACAGAGCTAGACTCTGTGGTAGCCAGTGCCAGGATAACAGACTTTGGACACAAATTGAAATACACTTAATTCCATTTAAACTTAAGAAAATGTTTCTTCCATGAAGGTGGTTGAACATTGGAATAGGTTGTCCAGAGAGGCTGTGGAGTCCCCATGCTTGGAGATATTAAAAATCCAGCTGAGTATGGTCCTGGGCAACCTGTTTTAGCTGACTCTGCTTTGTGCAGTTGGACGAGGTGATGTCCAGCAGTGCTTTCCACCCTCAGCTTTCCATCCTGTGATTTCATGACCTGTAAATATCAAAGATATCTAGTGCTTTGGGAAGGAGTGTTACAGAAACTGAGGGAACTTTTTACACTTGAGATATATTATCACTTGTGGAAAGTGTCTCGTATCAGCTTGCAAGTCACTGCATCACTCTAATTTAGTGAATATGGAATGTTTACATAAGCTTTCTTGAAAAAATTATGCTCATGGCAATCGTGATGAAAATATTATCAGCTGCTGCTTTGATGTAATCCATTTATCTTCATTGTGATCATCACTAATGCTACTCAACAGTAGCATTGTAGCAGTCTTAACTAGGGATACTTGTTGACAGTAGGAAAAAACCAATTTCCTTATTATTTTCTTTCCCTATTTCAGACTTTTCCATTGAAAGCTGGGAAAAAAGAAAAAAAAAAAAAGAAAAAAAATAAACTGTTTTCATTCAAAACTCTTATTATCTGTATCTGATGTCAGTATTCTTATGGTGATAAACGATTTCTCGGGTGTTTGAGCCTCCCAAGATAGTGCAGGCAAGCACACTGTTCTGACAGAGAGATTTCACAGCTGTCTCTGCTCATCCAAACCCTCCAGCATAGTTTACAGAATACATGTTAGTGATGCACCCAAAGTTCTTTAATGTGCTAAATTCTGCAGGAGCAGGCAGGTGGCACAGTTAGGGTACAGAGCCAGGAATGTACCCTCAATATTTTGAATATGTAGTCATTTTTGCAGGGAGAAAACCTAACTAACTTTGTCTTTTCTAAAACATTTATGTTCAGCTACACTTGAGGCTCACTGAGGACAAAGGGAAGTTTGTAAGACAGGTTTATTGACTGTCTAGAGTACTTTATGTTCCAGCTTCTCTTGTCACCTTCACAAGTAGTCACATGTGTTTTCAGCTTAGTTCCAGTGATTTCAGCCAGACCGATGTCTGGGGTTTTATTTCACAACCTGTCTGGGTTCTGGCTGAGAGGATTCAGAGCTCCACTGAGCATTCCCTGCTTCCATACACAGTGCTCACAGAACACATGCTTCACACATCTGCCAGGAACCAGGACTGCTCTGTGCTATGCCATGCTGCATTTTTCCTGCTCTCCTGAAGCATAAAAGTGTGTCCTATGAGCCTTTCTCATCTGTCTGTCAAACTAGGTTTGTTCATGCCACACCATTGACCTGTAGTTCTGAGGATTTGCTGTGCCAGTACCGAGGCAGCAGTATCATAAGAGTTAAATTTTACTGCACTACGTTTCCTGGTTTCAGTTGCTGGTTTCTACAAATAATACTTCCTCCAAATCAGGATAAGCAGAAATTCAGGGACATGGCTCACCTGAGTACATTCTCACGGACAGGACTCCCAGCAGCTGCTTGCTCCTCTTTGTGTGTGCTTTTTTGAGGGAGTTGTTTTTTTGTTTTGGTTTGGTTTGAAGTTACCTTTCTTTTTTGCTTTCTTATTAAGTTTTATGTTGATGTTCTACACAGTAAACATTACTGAATAGCTTATTTAAAATAGTGTTCAACTGAAACCTGAAGCAAGAAAATTCATGCATATTTCTTTTGGGCAACTACATAGTAAAAAATAAGGGAGCAACCTGTTTGAACAAGCACTGAGTGATGAGATACCAAAAGTAGGGCTGTTTCGGAAACATTTTCTGTATAAGCTTTAGGCATGTGGCCCTCATTGCCCTTGTGTCGCATCCTGCCTATGGGGAGGGGGGAAAGTGACTCAGGTTCTGTGAATCCCCTTGGGCTAAACTAAGGTGAAACTACGCCAAGTGATCAATTTAAGCATTTTATTTATAACAGAGGTAACTTGGAAAACATGGAAAGCATTGTCAGCATGGGTTCTTATAAAAAAATGTCTGTAAGAGGGTGAGTAAAGATAAGAGAAGAAAGAGAGACCACAAAAAAGATACATCATCACCTTAGGATCGCACGATGATGACGACAGGCATGGCATCCTCCCGTGGTGGGCAAGCACCAGACTCTTTGCAGGTGCGTCTTTTATCACTCAGTCTCTGCCCTTAGTCACACCTCTTGGCAACTTATATGGCAATTCTTCTCAAAAGTTCATGATCTTCTGTGCAGGTGCCAGTCAGGGGGAAGATGTCTCGATGGGTCTCTTAGGGGGTCTCAAGCCCCTTCCTCAAATGAACTTTATATGACCTCTGGCCATAATTGGTTAAGGCACATCAGAGGCGCAGACTGTGCATCCTCCGATCCTCCCTCCCCATCCCATGTTGCCTTGTTGCAGTCTGCCATTGCTGGGCAGACCCCCCACTGCGGGTCAGAGCGGTCCTGCCTGCTCAGGACAGCCCTTTGAAGGACTGCCTCTGGGCTGAGGCAGCTATTTTAGCACAAAGTTTGAGGCATTACCACATATTAACCCTTTCGGTCTCTGACACCTTGGCATAGTTCTGTTTAGTTCTTTCTCTGACACCTGTAGTGCTTCTATAAACTGCCTGGTGAAGCAGATATGTTCATCGCTACAGACTTTTCAAGTGTTCTTAAATGAACTATTTCTGAATTCTGAGTAACATAAATATGCGTGGGAGTACACACAGTATGAGCAGAAAGAAATCAGATTATATGAAGTAAAACTCAGAAGATGTGTTACAGCTTGGGAATAATAGAAGAAGCGAGAAGAGACAGAGTCCAGTATGGGTTTTGATAGGGTATTGCTTGGTAGCCCTGTAGTCAGACTGTAGCCAAAAAATATAAGGACTAGTCAGGTGGACTACAGGGCAAGTGAAAAACTGCTTGGGTTTCTGGATTTGGGATTATGTTCAACAGTTTGAAACTTCTCACTTAAACTGTGCATCAATTCGAAGAGATCAGGTATTTTAATATGTAACAACAAGCTACTGTTTGAAATGTAATTTGTGCCAGGCTACAAACAATGTTCCTGAGGGGCTGGTGTTGTGTCTACACTGTTTCATGTGTCCACTGAAAACCTGGAGAATGGGACAGGAACGCAGTCTTATCAGATAAACTGCCCTGTGGGGGTGGTGTCGAACCGCAGCAGGGCAGGGCTGCCCATCAGACGAAAGGCAGCTTGGCAGGCCGGAAAGATGGAAAACAAGAAGTACCGTTAGTTTCAGTAAAGACACGTGTGGAGTCCTACATCCAGGACAGACTAAACCTGTGCATCCATACCAATAGGGAAGTGACTGATATTCAACAGGCTGAAAATGTTAGGAGAGTGTCCTTGCAGGAAGTAAGCTGACTGTGTGCTGGGCTACTGTATGAAGACCATAGCCAGCAGGCCAAGGGAAGTGATTATTTCATTCTACTTAGTGCTTCTGAGATTCAATTTGAAATATTGTGTCCAATTTCACATATACCTACACCTTCCCCAGGAAATCTCTACACCTCCAATTTACATATCTGAAGACAGAAGAAAGCCAAATTCTTCTCAGAAGGCTACAGTAATAAAATAAGCAGCAAAAGTCACAGTTAGCAAGAGCAGAAATTCTGACTGTAATAACTTTTTTCTTGTATTCAATAAGAAGGTTTAACCACCGCATCAGATTGTCTAGAGATCCAGTGGATGCTCTGTCCTCTGAAACTTTCAAAACATCTGGTAAGGCCCTGAGTCTTTTGATCTAACCTTGAAGTTAACCATCCTCTGAGTGAAAGGCTGGATTAGAGACTTCCACAATTCTTTCCAACTCAATTTTTCTGTTCCTGGGAGTCTAATATTTACTTAGGAAAAAAAAAAAGATTAAAAGAGATTGAGAGGAAGTATGGTGAAAAGTAATCATAGCAATAACATCAGTAGCAGAAAAAAGATGTGGGTAGAGAGTACTGTTGTTTGTCTGGCAAACAACACTATTACTGGTGCATATAAATAAGCTCTGTTGATTCACTCTAGACTAAGTGACTGTCAGAATCAGGTTCCAGAGGAATTTATCCCTATGATTACACCAGTAGGGATTGTTGGATGGTCTGAGTTGCATCTGGCTTCATTCTGGTAAAGGGTGATGCTTTGAATCTCTTCTGATCTTTTCTTGTGACACAGTGGTAGCTTTTTGTCTTTTACTATTGGTCTTGAGTTTGCTAGCATGGCTACACAAACCTCACCCTAGCAATTCCCCACTTCTGTGGCTGTTATAAAGATACTTATCTGCCATAAAGATTCAGGGTTTGTGTCAGAGGATTGCCTTCTAAGTAATGCTGTGGTGTCTAACCACTAAGGGAGACCCATGGTCCCTTTTGAGGTTTCCTGTAGCCTGTATTTCTGTAACTTAGAAGTTTTTTTTGCTTTGAGAGACATAAGAGAATTCTTCACAGCTCTGTAGTGTCAGCTTGGAGTACATGTCATAAATGCTAAAACTTCCTTTATTTTGTGTGAAATATGTGCTCTTTCCTCATTCTTCCTTTGTTATTTTTGGAAGTACGGAGTATTTCCATGCAGTCTGCCAGTGTGCTGGCAGATACTGAGCTAATGAAGTAAAGTGCTTCTACACGGTGTCAGGGTGAAGAATGCCAGTCTCAGCTTTCAACTCCCTCCCTCACCCCTAAATAGAAAACAACAGTGCTTTCTAAACGCTGAAAGCTGAGGGTTAGACTGCTTCTTTGGTGAAGGAAGACTGGTGAAAATGGCCAGCTGACAGCTTGGCTAGCAGCAGAGCCAATACAAATAGCTTGAGATCGTATTGCAGAGCAGAGTCAACGGTGCCTGGCTCTAGCCTGCTGGTCTGGTAATCCAAAGCTGCTGCAATAGTTTCAAGTTTCTTCCAGGTCACCTGCTAAAAGATTGTTAGAGCCATTCTAGCCTGAATAAAGGGAAATAAATTGGACATGTATGTTGTACCAATGCAAAAAGCCATACTCAGACATCCTTCCCAGTGTGTAAGTGGTGCAGCACAAATACAGTTTGACTCGGAATATCAGAATCTGTACTTTCCTAAACTTCCTTTTTAAAAGTGAATTTGGACCCATACAGAGGGAATAATGACAAATACACACCCAAGAGGAAGGGTGGATTATATTGCTGTTTTTACAACTGTCGTAATTCATGTTTATTTTAAATCATCCCCAGTCAAGTTCTCTTGCGTGAAATTACCTTTTCCTACACTCTCTGGGCTAAGTGGTTAGAGAGGTGAGTAAGTTCGAAAAACTTTGTCCCAAATGTGTGTGTATGAAAAGGCAAACAGATGTTAGAAGGTATATGATCAAGGGAGTTTTTGGTTCTGCTGCCAATACTGGAATAGAGGAGCAGCCTTAATAGCAATATTATGCATGTATACATGTGTAAGCATTTATATGCATTGCAAATATCTGTATCTATCTACAAAAGGGGAGAGGATTAGAACTGTGACCCTCAGTAGTAGAAAGAAATACATACACAAAAATATAATAAATAACCTACTGTCTTTTACCATAAGAATACAAAGATCAGTCTTTTACTGCCATCTGGCATGGTGACAAGCATTTCCGTGATTTCATGTGTTTTCATAGCACAGTGTCTGGGCATGATCAAATGCAAAGGTGACCATTAGGGCTAAAAAGAGTCTCTGGACCTAAATCAATATTGCTTCATTTTAGCAGTAAAGGGATATAATTCATACTGCCAGTGGATTTGTATTATTCCAGCCTACGGAACTTGTTCAGACATTTCAGAACAACTCTCAAATGATTTTAGAGTATTTTGGACCAAGGAGGTGTTTATTACTTTGATGTGTGTAAAATGCCAGTTGAAAGGTGGGATTCTGCTAGCCAAAAGCAAATCATATACATCTCTATATGACAGACACTGAAGTTGGAACTGATTACCCAAGGTTCCCTTTGCAGTCACTGGAGAGAAATAGTGATAACAAACAACTCATCTCATCCAAATATGGGAGTCAAAGATGAGTCAGTCTAAGTTGTTTCCTAGAAGTATCTTCTTCTTTTCACTGCCTGTGAAGGGAGCCTATAGTGACCAGCCAAACGTGGACATATACCTTGCAAGTCAGATATTAAGAAATACACTTGAATGCAAATAGCTTCAGTTAACTCGCATTGGACTTTTCAGTACTTAAACTCAAAAATCAAATGTAAGACATCCTCAACATACTTGCAATGTTAGATTTAGATATGTTTCCTCCAGCCTCCCACTCCTGTCACTGACTGTCTTCATCAGAGAGCAGAAAAGATATAGCAAGACTTGCACACAGGCATACAATTAGCTATTGCCTCCTTCTACTACCCTTCTATACTTGTAGATATTTCTCATTCATTATCTTCTCTAGTCCTCTTTGTTCTTCCAGGGACCTTAGCCTTTCTGATCTTCTGAGCTGAACATTCATTTTCTTCCTTCCTTTTTTTCTTTTCACTAATCTTTGAGTCACCATTTAAATATGGCTTTGCTCTCTTTTTGTCAAAAATTTAACTTCAGTATTAGCCATGTTGTTATGGAGTCACACCCGCAAAATCCACCTTAGATTCTCTCAGGTAAAGCATGTTTTTCACTCCCCAAAGACCACTTCCATATTTTTCTCTCAAGTATTTATAAGCAAACTTTCACAGAATTGCAAAAGGATTGAGCTTGGAAGGGACTTTCAGAGGTTTTCTGGTCCAAACCCCCTGCTCAAGGAGGGCCGTCTAGAGTGAGTTGCCCAGGGTGGTGTTCAGATGGCTTCTAAATATCTCCAAGTTGGAAGACTCCACTGCTTCTCTGGAGTCTATTAACTAATACTGTGTCCTGCTCTTTGATGTTCTCCCAATGCCTTCAGTACTGTTATCTCTGCTTTTCTTGAAAACTTGTCCTCCTTTGGCTTTTGTGAAAGGAAACTTCTCCTGTCTCGTTTTGCATTCAATTCTTCCTGTATACTTCAGATGATCTTTATTGTTTTTTCTTTCCTTTCTCTGTGAACAGTATTCCAGATCCTTTTATTCCATTTTCTTCTCACTGTTCTTTCTGTATTTAGGTAATTCTGTCTTCAAATACAAATTCAGCTGCATACTCTAAATGGACAACTTGTAGTTGTTTCTCCTTCTTTTGCTTGATCCTGTCTTTTCCAGTTTCCTGCATTTCCTGCTGCCTTTCCACAATCATGTTGTCAGTCAGGATAGTGGTCTTGCCTGGTAACAGCCATAGTCACTTCTACACTAGATCACCACATCTGAAAGATGTCAGAGTGGTCATGTTCCTCCCATATAAAAAGTCTAGAATATGTCCGTTCCTACCCATCTTCATCTAAAGCTCTTGTCCAGGTTTTCATCATCTTGCACTTCTATTATAAAAACCCTTTTGTCTGGCTTTGACAAATGTAGTTTTAAATACCAAATCTGCTGCGACAGCTATTGCAGTGTCCCTTCCATTTTGCCTTACTTGTGACCTCTCTTGCTATATGTGTTATCACACCAGCTTGCCTTAATTTTAAGGATACTTTTATCATCTCTGATTCAATACTGAAATACGAGCTTCATCTCCAACCTTATGACAACTTTTCACCACCCATTTTTCAGACTTTATGAATTTTAAAGCGACTTGGATTTTTTTCCCCGTCATGCTCCTCATATTTCTTTTACCAGTCACATAACTGTTGTGCTGTTTTCCTCAAAATGCCTCCTTAAATTTTCTTTTCATGACAGAAAAGGAAACTAGCAGTTGTTAAACTGATGATATGCTGTAGTTAATTTTATCTCTTGACTTTCTCATAGCCCCTGATTTGTCTGAGTGCATTTATTTGTTTCCTGTACTCTATTCAAGTGTGAACTCTCCTGATAAAGAGCAAAGTTGTTGTTGCTGTTTCTCAATGCCATATCATGCAAAAGGACTTCATCCATGAGTCAGTCCTCAGTAGTCTACTAACACAAACAGCTCAAAATTTGAAATATATTTATACTACAGTTGTGCTGTTCACATGCTGTAGTGTAATGCTTATCCATTTATTAGGCTAATATTTGTTCCTGGATTTCAATCCTTTCCATGCATGAGAGGACCTTTGTTAGATTGCAGCCCTCTAGATCTGTGCTATCTTGAGTACAATTGCTATGAACATCAACGGCTTGATGGTACAGAAGATAGTATACAACATTAGAAAAACTGGTTGCTATAATGTATTATTGACTGCAGTAAGCTCTTTCAGATTTATCCCTACGAACCAGTGCAGTAGAAGCATTCTGTTGTCACTGTCATCTTCAAATATTTTTCTGGTGTATCTATAAAATACATGTTCTGTGACTCTGATACTTACATGCTACTGCTATTTAGACACCTAATAAGTCAATAGGAGTTGAGATAAGCACCAAGGGACTATCAGTGGCTGTACTTGCCTGGAATAGTATTAAAGTCTATGAAACTTCTTTAGTTTACTCTCACCAAAGATTTAGCAGACAGTCTGCAAAAAACCCAAGTTTCATGCTGGCTCCTTTACAAGTGTAACAGTTCAAACAGACTCTGGAAATGGATTAATAATGTGACTCATGGATGTGACAGTCACTGGGACACTGTTATAGTCAGAGCCAGACTGGAATGTGAGAACTGTAAATCAAAAAATTGTCTGAAAATACATGAAATCTTATTGACCTGATGACAGAAAAACAGTTTAAACTTGTGACATCTCCTAAGCTTCTTTTATCAAGTTTATAAGATTTAAAGGGAAAGTTCAGGGTGAGAAAAGACACATGATGAGATAGGGTTTCTTTGCTATGAATAGACAATGATTTAAAATGTAGATTGTTCATAAATCTTATGGTTTCATACACTCATATTAAAATTCACAAGGTTTAAGAACTGCTGTACCCAGAGGGATCATAAAGTACATTCATTTTTTTCACAAAAAAATGGAATAAATCTCCAAGCTGGATTTTATCCAGTTCTTCATTTTTCACTTATTTCATTTTTAAGAGCTCAGTATGCTTTAATTTTTATGAGAACTTATTGTCCATTGATACAAAAAGACACACTGATTTCACTGCATGATAATCATTGGTGCAATCTAGCATGCAGTGAGATGGTGTGCTCCAAGTCAGGAAAACTGTAAAACAGAAAAATATTTCTTTAGATAACATAGTAATCTACTTATCAGTGCTTACCGTCGATTATGTATCTCTTAATTCTGTGATTTCACTATGTCCTTCACCTTTCACAATATTTGTGTCTTCGTAAGACGGAATATGCCTCATAGAGTCCCATTCCAACAAGCATGTTCTTTAAGTGAAAGTAAATTTTCATAATAACTCATTATGTATGGCTAACTACCCCATAGAGATATCCTGGTTGTATTTGCTTCAAGCTAAGCAATTCAGCTTTGAGCAATGGCTGTAGCCATCCAAGACCTATCTGAGAGCAGATCCACCCAGAAGAACTTTCTTAAGCACAGACCTTCTTTCTGTTATTTCAGGTACAGGGTGAAGGGACCATCAATTTATGGCAATAGTTGAAACAGTTCTGTTCTGTCTTACCAGCAGCCAGAGCAGCTAACCCACTGCCTAGCAAAGCATTATCTAAATGTTTTCAACCTTTCTGGACACACAGAAAGCATGAACTGCCATCAAAGCAAAGGCTAAATATCTCTCAGGCACCTGTAAAAGCTCTTTGGAAATTGGTTCACTTTATTCTGTCAATAATACAAACTTATCCCCGATTTGAAGATATAAAATTAAATCTTTCAACAACCAGTAAGAGGCTTGGGGAAGTGGAGAAGGAATAAAGTCTTCCTGGACTTGAGGGCTGAAGAGAAAAGGGACTGTCTGACATCTTTTGAAGATAAGTGTGGAAGCAATTAGTGATCTGATTTGGCCATGAAAGAGCTCCACAGGGAAAGAGGGCTCAAGACACACACATGCTTAGAACAACAGATTCTGTTATTTCTAAAATTCTGTCACTTGTAAATCCCTGAGTATTTCAGCTAGAAAAAATAAGGCTTATCTCAATCTCTATTGCAGTGAAATTTTTTTTAATGCAATAATTTTGACCTTTCAAATTATCTTATCCATATATATCTGCATCCCAGTCATAATTTCCTTGTGATTAGTGGAGAAACAATGATTAGAGGATATATACTCAGTTCTTAAAATATCTTTTTAATTTTAAGCTGTAACTTAACAAAGTATTTTCTTTATATTAACCTGCTGTTTGGAAGCAGGAGGTTTAATTGGTCTTTATGTTAAATATAGGCTTGGCTGATGAAGTCTACGCTTGTCTAGGCAATTCGTTAAAACATAAAAATTATTCTGAATACCAAAGTAAAGGAGGAGGGAGCCTGAGGGTGAAGAGCTATGTATATTGGCTAGGTAATGTTAGAAAGTTTACAGAGCAGCCATCCACAGTAGGTTTGTCTGCAGACAGTGCTATAAAGTTTCTCCAAATGAGTGAATCAAGTTAATCCTGAAGTTCTGTTGTGGGGGACACCAGAAGGAGGTTGAATTTGTGTTTGACTTTCTAACACAGAAGAAATGAAAGTTTCCAAAACAGTCTGGCCTCAGAAATTACAGGTGACTGAGCTGCTAATGGGATTCTTTCACACTGTGTTGAGGCTAAATAGTGTCTACCCTGGGAATTTTCTTATACGTAGCCAGGAAGAAACACAAGTAGTTACAGGACAGGCAGAATTTATAAAGCCTGATTTCCTGCGACTTTCACACAGTTCTCTCCTGTGTGATTTCTGCAATATCTAACACTGCTTGACTTCTCTGGGCAGATTTTTATTCATCAGTTGGTGTAGTTATCTGAATATTCTTCCTCTACTCAGCTACCAATGTTTTCAAAATATTTTTATATACCTCTGTCAGGTATAAGCAAAACTGGGTAATAAGTTGCAAAATTATTTGGAAGCAGCGGGGAGCTGGTGGCAGATAAAGAATACAATTGTTATAAGATACACTTTTAAGCCAAATGCTTGCTCAGGTATACTAATTCTGCTGCACCCAAGTGTGTTCACAGTGGGTGGGTACAGTCCTAAAGCATTATTTCAAAGTAGTGCTTGGTCTGTGGGACACTCCAGTTTTGATCAGCCTATGTCCCATGAAAACTAGTTACTGGAGATAAAAGAAGTAATCCACGCTCAAACTTGAACAAGATTAAAGATATTAATTTTTGAAACAGATGTCATGCCAATCCAGAGCAAAGAGGTTTTGATACCCACTTTGCTGTCTTTTCAAAGAAACTTTGTCTAGTTAAATATCTGTATCTATGCACAAAAGCAGATAAATCTACAGCAAAACTGTCATTCATGTCTGTACACTGGCAGTGGAATTCTGAAGTAGATGCCATACAATCTGATAAGTAAACTTGAAAACATAGCAATAGAATTGACTTATTTTTGTGATCCCAGATATTCTAGGAGTACAAGGACTCTGAAATTCTCTTCTTTATTCAATTCCCTGTAGACACTAACTCATAAGAGAGGGTTTCATTTAAGTAAGTTGTAGGAAATTATCTTAATGCACTCTGAAAGAAAACTTGATTATCTTTTTGTCTGAGAGAATCTAATGTATAGCTGATTGACACCAAGAGAGGCTGCAGGAGTTTATGGGGTTAGTTTTCGTGCTTATGTTTGGAGAGTTGCGATTCCTGCACCACAATAATCTGTCTTGGGTTAGTGTTGACAAGCAACATCATCTTAATTGTCACCAAAGCTGTTGCACAGTTCTGTATCCTGCGAAGAGAAAGGACCTATATTTTAAAAAATATACAGTAATTAGTTCTATTGGAAGGTTAATGGCCTTTTCATTTGTTTTCACAAAATAAATACCAAGTTTCTTCAATTTCCAGGCTGCTCACTCAATCACATTCTAGCTAAAACACTGCGAAATTAGTTGCATGTGAGTGAAGTTACCTCTAGGGGATTAATTGTTCAAAACAGATGTAGAGGATCTCCCCAGTCTGACTTGCTGTTACTGTTCTGCATCAAAATCCTGTCAAGAGGAGCAGGCTGAGGTTGCCCTTTGCAAGAGATCCTCAACTTTCAGCCTCCAGGCCCTGTGGGTGTTAGAAGAACGACGGCAGACAGACAATGTCTGAGGAGAAACCTGACAGTTTTTCTGTACTACAGCAAATACCAAGCTGATCCCAGAACCGTCTTTCACCATTCAGCTTCCTGAAGGCTCCAATTTCTCATCTGGCCTTGTTGACTTCAGTGAGATGTAAGCACATGGTCGGAATTAAAAAGATGGCTTTTTCTTTTTCCCTAGACTAAAAGGAAGGGAATGTCACACACTATATGTGAATTTTTGTGGCACTTGGGAGTCAGGCAAAATATTTAATGTCTCCCTTGTTTCCCACCCCTTATTGTCCTTCCTTGAACCTTTCTTATCAAACTGATATACACTATAAAACTCTGTGCTATAGGAGTCTCCACTGAGAGATGGGACGCGAAAGAGAGAACAGGAAAAACAGTTCTTACTTAATGACATATTTCATTTAGAGCAGAGATGATTACAGTTTTACAGCTTTTACCTCTGCTTAGAAAAAAAAGGATAATTAAAAAATAAGAATATTCTTTGGTTTCTGACTTTTTTTTAGTAAATCAAAAAATAAATATTCTCACAGCCTTGTTCCTTGGCTTTATTGAATAGTGATGTTCCTAGATTTTATTTTACCCCTAATAATATGGGTACAAGTGACTTTTCTCAGGGGTTAGTACTGTAACTGGTGCTGTTTGACCTCTTTGTTGGTGACATGCACAGTGGGATTGAGTGCACCCTCAGCAAGTTTGTCAACAACACCAAGTTTTGTGATGCAGTCGACATGCTAGAGGGAAGGGATGCCATCCAGAGGGATCTTGACAGGCTTGAGAGGTGGGCCTGTACAAACTTCATGAAGTTCAACAAGGCCAAGGGCAAGGTCCTGCATCTGGTTTGGGGCAAGCCCAAGCACAAATACAAGCTGGATGGAGAATGGATTGAGAGTACCCCTCAGGAGAAGGACTTGAGGTTGCTGGTTGATGAGAAGCTCTACATGACCCAGAAATTTGTGCTCACAGCCCAAAAGGCCAACCATATCCTGGGCTGCATCCCCAGTAGCATGGCCAGCAGGGTGAGGGAGGGGATTCTGCCCCTCTACTCCCCTCTGGTGAGACCCCATCTAGACTACTGTGTCCAGCTCTGGAGTTCTCAGCACAGGAAGGACATGGACCTGTTGGAGTAGGTCCAGAGGAGGGCCACAAAAATGATGAGAGTGATGGAACACCTCTGCTAGGAGGAAAGGCTGAGAGAGTTGGGTCTGTTTAGCTTGAAGAAGAGAAGGCTCTGGGGAGACCTTATTGCAGCCTTTCAGGACTTAAAGGGGACCTAAAAGCAAGCTGGAGAGGGACTTTATCCAAGGGCATGTAGTGACAGGACAAGTGATAATGGCTTTAAACTGAAAGAGGGTAGTTTTCGATTACATATAAAAAAGAAATTCTTTGCCAGGAGGGTGGTGAGGCACTGGACCACGTTTCCCACTGAAGGTGTAGATGCCCCCTCCCTGGGTGAGGCCAGGCTGGACCGGGCTTTGAGCAGCCTGGTCTAGTGGAAGGCATCCCTGCCCCTGGCAGGGGGGTTGGAACCAGATGATCTTTAAGGTTCCTTTCAACACAAACCATGGTATGATTCCAACTATAGCTATATTACTTCAGTAGAATTTTTTGGGAAGTGAGAAGATATTTATATAACAGTTAACTAAGAAGGTTCGTGGAAACAAAATGTAAAATCTTTCTTTTGTTCATTCATAGGTTTTTGGTTATTTTTAATCTTAGTCTTTGAGTGATACCCTTCACAATGCTTGTCAATAAATGTACAGAGTGATTTTAAAAACACTGAACACTGTCCCGCCTGGACAAGGTCCTGTGCAGCCTGCTGTAGGTGACCTTGCTTCGGCAGGGGGGTTGGACTAGATGACCCACA
>Ga0065711_1007427_pt1 | contig 14907 bp, 10 predicted proteins | sample Hoacrofraction12_FD_59098 | JGI IMG/M metagenome (GOLD analysis project Ga0065711, IMG submission 59098) | Hoatzin crop microbial communities from Cojedes, Venezuela - Epithelial fraction 12 v2 (version 2) | ecosystem: Host-associated > Birds > Digestive system > Esophagus > Crop | place... | reverse complement strand
GCTGTGGCTGCCCCCTCCCTGGCAGTGTTCAAGGCCAGGTTGGATGGAGCTCTGAGCAACCTGGTCTGGTGGAAGATGTCCCTGCTTGTGGCAGGGGTGTTGGAACCAGATGATCTTTAAGGTCCCTTCCAACACTTATCATTCTGTGGTTCTAAAAGAAAAGGTGTGCGGCTGTAATGGACTGTAATGAGGTGAAAAAAGCAGTGCACTTAGTTGTCAATGTTTTGTCTTTGTCAGTTTTTCTTGTGGCATCCAGTCTATAACAGCTTGTACAATCAGGGCTATATGCATGCAGTATAGTGAAAAGGCACCTATGTTATTTTGGCTGTTACCAGTCGTCCATCCTCCTGCATGCTTTTGCTCTTCCTTTGAAGAAGAAACAAGGTTACATGAAAATTAACAGGTAAGTAACTTTTCCTGCTTTTAGGGGAAATGCAGACCATTGCGGTGTATTATTACGATTCACTTACTTTAAACATACATATATGTATACTTTGCCATTAATGAAACATCTCCAAAACTCCAACAAGAATTAATACCTTTATAATATTGCTGTATCACTGCTGTCCAAACAGCTTTTGACTATCTCCAGTGGTAGAGACCCCACAGTCTCCCTTGGCAACCTGTGCCAGGACTGTCACCCTCACAGCAAAAAAAAAACAACCATAAAACCCCCCAAAAACCCAAACAAACAAAATCCCAAAACAACCTAAAAACGTTTTCATTTATGTTCAGGTGGAACCTCCTGTGTTTCAGTTTGTGTGCACTATCTCTTGTCCTGTCACTGGGCGCCACTGAAAAGATCCCTCTTCTTTATACTCTCCCTTCAGGTATTTATAGCATTGATGAGATTCCCCCCGAGTCTTCTCTTCCCTGGGCTATCCCAGCTCACTCAGCCTACTCTCATACAAGAAATGCTCCAGTCCCTTAATAATCATGGCTCTTCAGCAGGGACTTTGTACTGGGCATGATAAAGAGCACGATAGCGGTTTCAGAGTGGCCTTCCACTGTGGTCAGGGCAGCGGTAAGAAACCTGTATTGGGGAATTTAAGGAAAATCTGGAGCAAAATTTTCAAGGGTACAGCAAGGTCAGATTCTTCATATCGTTTAGATGGTTGAAGATGCAGATCATTTACGGGAAATGGTGTCTTTTCCCATCTTTATGTATTTTTGGGCTAATGTCATAAATAATTTTTTTTTTCCCTGTAGCAGTTAATATGAACAAGAACTAACTTACCATGTTGCTAGCGCCTGCTTACCTGTATGTCTGAGGGTGAGTGGGCAGGCGTTACCAAGTCTCTGAGGTGATAAAAAACCCCAAAAAAACCTAATTATTCTTCTGTATATGTGTAGTTTATTGAGATATGCTCATCTCTTCTAAGCCACATACTCAGAGGATCTGCAGCAATCAGAGACTTGATACAGCTCCAGTGCCACTGGAAGTGCTAAAAGAAAGCTGCAGGGCTGAGATCCTTCTTGCAAATCTCCGACTTGGCTATGGAAGCAAAATGATAGGCAAACTGGATTATCAGACTTGATTAATTATTAAGTTTTAAAGTTTTACCTAATTTATGGTACAATTTGGAACTGCCAGTGTATTTGTATTTGGACTAAGGTCATAAATTTACCTAAATCGATGGAAAGAGGAATTAGTGGGAATTTATTTATCCTGGAACTGATGAATACTCCTTCTATAGGAATGCATTGATGAATTAGACCTACCAACTGGGAAACACTGATTTGTGAAGTTGCACAGCTTAATCAAAAGATGGAGCAGAAATAAAAGCTTCTGCTTTAAGGAATGCTGTTTGAGCTATTGTTGTTGCCTTGCAATTGATGTAGGAGTGGGATGTTTTGTTTGATAATTACAGTATTTAGGAACTGATGTTTAAACATGTTGAGAACTTGTAGCGTGAGTGAAATGTGTGTATTGTTTCCTCATAAAATTCAGCTTATTTTTCAGTGTAGTGCTGATGTGCAGTCTCTTTTCCCCCGCCCCCTCCATTTGTTTCAGTTCTGATAGGTATAATAGCTTTAGTTTCAAATGCTCCTTGAACATTATGAATGCAAAATGGCTTGGCTTTAGTTGTCATATTCTATTTTCGTATTTGGGAGTGGCTGAGAAGGCATCTAAATGCACGATATTCAGGTGCAAAGCAGCACAGAAGGAAGGTTCGCTGGCAGTGCCGAGTTGAGGGATTTAAAGCCAGACATAGGCCGCCCTCTGGTGGCGGTGTGCTGCTGCGCAAAAATGGGCTGGCGGGAACCGCGAGAACCCATGACTTGGCTCTGAAATTGCGACGTTGTGGAAAAGCAGAGTTAAAGCTAGGTAAGTTAAGTTAAGTTGCAGATGGATTTTATCCTGCATGCTGAAAAAGAGGCCCCCTTCTCCATGGTTTAAATGAATGGTTATTTATAGAAGATGGACAAAACCTTGTGGGGTGAAGTAGGAATAATGATGACTGTGATGGTTATTTTGCAGCAAGTTGTTCCTGTTGCTGAAGACAGGTGCATTCTTCAGGTCACTACAGCTTCGCTATCCTCTGCACCAAATTCAGTCCTACTCTTTTCAGCAGAGCAAAGTTTGAAGTTTGTATATGGAATTCTAAAGCAGAGTATGTATTTCCTTGTCAGTTTGCAGGTTTGGTCTTGGGTAGTTTGCTTGCCTTGTGGTTTTGTTTCTTTCCCTTTTCCACATGAAAGGAGCTATGCCATATGTGTGTACTATGTTGTTATTCAAGTAGTTGAGATATTACAGGCTCTGAACTTTGCAAAGTTCCCTCAAACTGAAAACAAATACCATTAAGACCTTTGTTTCCCAGAGTCCTGGACAGCTATGTTCAAAAGTGATTTAGAACTCCTCTTGAGCTATTCCTTTAGGATCTCTGACAAAAATCAGAATTAAAAGCTTTTCTTCTATTGAAAGTGGAAAAAGAAGCGCTGGAAAAAAGTGATGGCACTTGAAATGTAAAGCAGTCCAGATCTCATTCTAAGAATAGTCTTTATGGTAGAGAAATAAAACCCAAAACATCTGTTTGTCAGTCTTTAAGATGCCATTGAAAAATGGTCATTGGAGAATGTGGGGAGGAAAAGTCTATGAGCTGAAGTTGTTGCTGTTGAAGGCCCTTGCAAAACAGGACACACAGGATAAAAGAAGAAGAGTAGGTAACAGACCTAGAAATGTAGCCTCTGTTGCAAATTCTTGCATGCATCGCCCCTGGAGCAGGTACAAACAGGCAGCTGATTTAAGTATACTAACCAGGAGACTGGGGATCCAGGACTAGCTACAGGACAGACTGAATGTCTAAGGTCAGTTATGAGGGTATCCGTACTGTGTACATGTGAGTGCTGGCATGTACGCATGGGTGTGTGAGGTAATTGGAAGATTAAAGGGTCCAGGGCCAGCTACTGGACAGACTGAGTGCTGTCTTGCTACTGGCTGGATCTGGGTACGCAGCACTGCAGCAGTCTTGCTTCTGCAGGGCTCATAGATTTGACAACTCCACACAACTTTGTCATCAGAAACAGAGTGATCTAAAAACGGATTTTTCAATTCTGGGTGATGGGAAGGATAACGGTAATACTGATAAAACTGTTTCTTCTTTAAAAAAGTCTGTCCGCCCAAAAAGTGGTAAGCAACGGAGAGGGAACCAAGCCTAGTTTCTGAGGAACTGATATTGTCCTACTGGTTGCTAATGTAATTCCTTTTTGAACTAGGCCCATACTTAATGTTCTCTTTTGGCAATGCTGGTTCGAACAGGCTGTTGACCAATTCAGTGCCTCTTTCATTTAAAAAAAAAAACCACCACAACTTTGAAGTAACAAGCTATAGTGCTTTTCTGCTACATTCATACATGCATAGTTCAGGTATCAGAAGGATAATTCATGGCTACTGACATTACTGGCTGTCAAGCGGACAACAATAATGTCTTGGGTGTGTTCTTATTCCTATCTCTAGTACCAGAGAGGTATCTTTTTGCTTAAACCTCTTCCATAGGGGTTTAAATGATGTCCATTACTATATAATAGAGCTGGTGTAAGATGACATTTGTCAGCAATTACTGTGCTTTCAGCTGTGTTCCTAACCCTTTAGATGTGAACCCACAGTTTAGTAGGTTTATGGTAAGTTTTACCTGTTATTAACTTCTTCTTCAGGCTGCAAAGTGGTAATTGGGGTTTTGGTTAAGAATGAGCAATGAAGTGCATCAGTTTGCAGAAGTGTGATAAAAAATATTTTTGCTTTTAATAGAGGACTGGAACCAGCCAGTCATGCTTTTAAGTGGTGGTTATAAGGAGGAAGGCAGCCAGTTTAAACACACAGAGATAGTCAGGGTCTCATTAACTGTAAGGGCTTGTTGTGCATCTGTGCTACTTCTGACAGTGCTTACTCTGACTGGCATAGAATGGGAGTTAATTGTCATGGTAGTATCCTCGTGTTCTGATATCCATGTGAAACCACAGGATCTGACTGAACCTTGCCTCATAATGCAGGACTGACTGCTTGTCATCCTTAATTTTTGCAATAGCACTCCGTCGGGATGCAGAGCTTAACTTCCGTCTGTTGGGCCAGCAGCCCATTAGGAGGAAAAATTGCTGCAAATCCTGGAAGCACGTAGCAGGAGGGAAAACAGCATTTCTCTGTCCTTGCTAGCTCCTTGGCAGGGCGGTTTGCCATGCCACAGGTCTGACCCTCTGCTGTAGTAGTTGGCATTGCGGTGATGTGCAGCAGCGGCTGGGGCTCTCGCCCTACATATCACCTGCTGCCTTGCTGCTGCTATGCTCCTTCTGGTGATGCAATCAAAATCCAGTTTATTTGCTCCTGCTTATTTTTGTAGCCGTTCTCCTTTTCAGTTCTGTCATTCTCTCATGTTTGTGTGGGCCCTTGAAAAATGCTACCTATGGACCTTGTAATTACAGCACAAATATCTGGATGCTTCTGTCCTTTAAGACTGCGGGTCTCCTTCCTGCACTTTTCCGTTCAAGCAAAGGCAGCGCCAGAGCTGTTTGGTTGCGAGGCTTTACCCTGTGCCCCTCCGCTGGGAGAGCGACTTTTGCCTCACGGGGCATTTCCCGACAGTGCTGTGAGGGCGGATCGTGGGCGCGCAGGGCAGGGGCAAGTGAGGCCCTGCGGGTGCAGGGCGCGCCCGGCCCCGCCGCTGCCCGTCGCCGCCTCGGTTGTCGCCTCCCGACCGGTACCTGTAGCCCTGCAGCTGCTGGCCGGAACGTCCTGAGGCGCGGCAGCCGCCGCCTCAGGCGCACCGGGCGGACCGGCGCCTCGCCTCGTGACCAACGGCCTGCCCGGCGCCGCGCCCAAGCGTGAGGGAGCGCCCCCCGCGCAGAGGCGGCGGTGGCCTGAGGAGGGGAAAGTAAACGCGAGGACAAAACGGAGACCTTCCTCCCGGCACGGTTTTGGTTGGGACGTACAATAACAGGGTGATGGCCACCCAAAGGGCGAGGCCGCGGGGAGCGTGGGAAGCTGTTGCCGAAGTGTTGAGAGCGTGAAGTGTGAGCTGTGTCCCCCGTGGGCGAGGCCGGGCTCCGAGATGCGCCCTGCCCTGCTCCCGCCTCTCCTCCCAGGGCCTTGGGCATCGCTGTGGAGGTTGGCACAGGAGTTCGAGTACCACTGCAGAGGCAGGCACATCTTTGCCAAAAAAACACAATCCGGAAAAAATCTTAGGTCAGCCAGGGTTTAATTTCTAGGCGTGAAAATGGTAGTAAAAGTTGCTAGCATGTGAGCTGTGACAGTAAAGAAATCATGGAATCATGGAATGCGATTGCATGAGTGAATGATGATATAAGATGCATGTTCCTTTCAGTTGTATTTGCAGCCCTGTGTATTTCTATTTGCCCGCTTAACTATGTGAGCAAAGTCTTAGCAGCAACAGCTTGTGATGAGGCGTACAAACCAGGGATTTATCTGGAGAAAGAGGATCTCTCCCTAACAGCAAATCCCCAGAAGATATTTTCTCCAAGTAACGCAAATGCTTAATCAACCTTTTTCTTCATCCAGAAAATCTGTATGGAGGTTGAGTTCGTGTCCTGCGCTGATGTGGTACCCCAACTTCACACGACTTTTTTTATTGCCTGAGAGTATTTATGCTGTATCTGTAGAGGGAGTAAACTAGCACTGGCACACTTTGAAAGTCAAAGCTTTTGTAACAATGTGTATTTACCTGTAAATATGGGTATAGTTTTCATCTAGCTTTGTCTGTCATGGAGGTATTTTGGTAGCTGTCTAGGGAGGGCTTGGAACCTGTCTGATCAGGGAACACAAGTATCAATAGCATGCGAATGAGATGAGAAAGCTACAGAACATCAAATATGAAGAACTAGAAGCAGAAGGTGCAGGGGAACAGTTTGCATGAAAGGTCAAAATTGAAGTATGTCGTGGAATCCCTTGGAATACTTCTGGATGTTGCACTTAAAATATGAAGTTGGGATTGTGGTTAATTTGTACTTGGAGAGATGATGGATTAACAAGTGGTTCGTTGTGAATACTTCCAACTCTAAATATACTATGAGCGATTTACTGCTGTGGAATAGGAGATGTAGTGTTCCTTTAGTTTCATTTTAAAATGACATTGTTTCATCAGTACAGAATCCAGGTCATGCTTTCTCAGTCCTATGTGCTTTTAAATAATGAACATAGATAGGATTAAACATGGCTGTATAGTTTCATCCTCATTCTCTTAAGCTTTCAATTTATTGTGGAAAGTTACGATTCCTCTTCCCTCTTGAGGCTCTTCAGCACATTTAAATTTATTATTTTATCAGTATGAAATAGTGGTTAAAATAACTGGTGCAATCTTTGACAATTTCTTTCATCTATACATTTGAAATTCTGAGGATAACTTTAAGTGCTCTGCAGAGGATACCAATTAAAGTAAAAATATTTAGCAATAAAATTGACAAGGAAAGACAGTTTGAGAGGAAGGGAGGTCTTTAGCAGAGCGTGGGTGGGGTTGTGTGCTTGAGGACCCGGAGGGATGTGTGAGAGAAAGAGAACCAGAGCCAAGTGATGTCTGTGGACTGCATGAGGGAGAGTCAAGGGAGAAAGAGATGATATACCAAAGAAGTAGCATGGTGTACAAAATGCACAGAGTAATACTTCCACTTTCTCAGCACTGGTAAAAGACTTACCTCAAGTGGCATGTTCACTTTTGGACACAGAACAAAGAGAAAGCTCAAAAATGTAGTTGAATAACCTAGAGTGAGAAAGACTCCAGAAGAGAAAACTGAAGGGAGAAAAGGATTTCATCAAATGCAAATATGGTTACTGTGAAAAGGAAGGAAATAATCTGTCGTTCCTTATGGTTAGGACAAGAATAATTGTAGTTAAAAAGGCTGAAGCTGGACAGGTAAGAAAAAAATTGCAGGACTAAGTTTAGAGAAATGGTTGAATGAACTCGTAGGGGGGGGACTGAAGTCACAGTCTTTCAGTATCTTTAGGAACAGGAGATTCAAACATCTCCCTGAAAGCATTTGTTGATTTTGTTTTGCAGCTAGGAGATGAACAAGTGACTTTCAAGTCTCTTTCGTCCTTTATTTTTGTTTGATTCTATGGAAACATGTTCCTAACATCCACCATGTAGAATACTGCTGACATATTAATGGTAGTCTCCTGGCAAACTGCTTGTGAATTTGGATATTTGGAAGTTGTATACTTCTTCAAAATCTTCAGGTCATCTACAGCTAGCTATATTATGACTTCTCATCCATCAAAATGAAGCCACAGAATTTGACATGCTGGGGTTCTCTCTGTTCCCACCAGAGTGTGCAAATGTAGATTTTGTTCCTGGTTCCTGCCAAAAACCTCCTCAGGGAAAAATCTGTATCATCTTGACCTGTTGCCTGTCATTAATTCCTTTTCTCCCCCCCATTTTCTCGTTTTCTAAAGAAGTTGAAACATTTTTCTGTTAAACTAGCAACAGCTCAGGCAACTTCAAAATATTGGCATGTGTATGGGGGCTTCTTTTCCAGACACATAATTTAGAAGGGCTTATTGCATCTCTGATCTGCTATTTTTAGGAATTTTTAAACTTCTTATTTTGAACTTCTTATTTAAACTTCCTATTTAAAGTTTGGCTTTTCCAGCATCCAAATGGTGCCTGTGAGTTCATGTGCATTTGTTTGTGTGTCTGCATATGAATACAGTTTTTTATAGGGGATGCTTATAAATAAGTAGATGAGGAAAAAAGCTTTAGCACCAGCTCTCATATCGTTCAGATCAGAATTGGGCTTGAATGGTACGCTTTGCTCTGCGTGTACTGTTCTCTTTCCTCAGGCCCTCCTCAATGTGAGTTTTCAAAAATTCTTTATGTGATTTTCCAGCAATGTTCCCTGTAGGGAAAGCAGGTTTTGTAACGGAACACCCCTGCAAGAGGAGATTACAGTCTGTCCTGTTAAATATTGAACTAGATTTTCAAGCTGTTACAGCATTTTTCAATTCAGTTCCTATGAAAACTACTAGGAGGTGTATAGTTTATCTGCACAAAGCTAGACAAAGATACTGGTCGTTACCTTCTTGGTATGTTAGGAACAGAAAATTATTTTTGCCAGTAGAGGAGAGTTAGGTGCCTCTTACCAAACACTTTTAGCAGTTGTCCTTTCTACCAAAGAGTTTTCCTCAGTCTGACGGAATGCCAATATGCTGCTATTACCCTGGTAGGCCAGCTTAGTAAATCACCTGTTTGTTGAATGTACAGAAGAAAAGAACGTAAAGCTTTGGTACTTCAATCTGGTACTTGACTGAATCTGGTTTATTGGTAGCATTTTAACACAGAAGTGAGATTTTTTTGTAATCACACCTGGCATTTGTTTGGGGAGAGGTCTCCCCTTGGTAAATTTTGAACCTGGGTTGATTTCAACATTTGACAGAACAACAGAAGTCGCCAAGTTCTACAGGTTTTATGGCAGCATATGATTAGGTGGAGGAAAGAGATCCTCCAATTGCTCCATCTGTAGGGGAAGTTAAAGCGTGATTTGAATACACTGAAGCTGATCAGAGATCACAGAATCACAGAATGTTAGGGGATTGGAAGGGACCTCTGGAGATTGTCTAGTCCAACCCCTCTGCCAAAGCAGGGTCATCTAGAGCAGGCTGCACAGGACCTTGTCCAGGCGGGTCTTGAATATCTCCAGAGAAGGAGAATCCACAGCCCCTCTGGCCAGCCTGTTCCAGGGCTCTGTCACCCTCAAAGTTAAGAAGTTCGTCGTGTGCAGATGGATCTTCTTATGCTGAGTTTGTGCCCATTTCCCCTTGTCCTGTTGCTGGGCACCACTGGAAAGACATGAAATAGCAATGTACAGACACCAGGCTTCCTGAATCCTAAACTTATTTTTTTTCTTTGTTGGTCTCCATCAATAGACATTTGTCCATAAAGGCAGTGCTACTAAGCATTTGCAGATTCGTGCTTGATCTGCTCTGAAGAGTGTCTGTAGGGAGAGCAGGTGGCTAAGTTCTAATTTTTTTATTTTGACATGGCAGTCTGCTTTCTTGTTATCAAGAGAAGCAGCAATTTCAAGTGAATCTTGCTTGAAGCTTTAGCATGCTATTCGCATTAAAAAAATGGTGCATGCCATCCACCTGATGGATGCTAACAGTGTAGGCAAATGAGCATGGCCCCTTCACAGCTGTGAACCAAACTTTGAAAAGGCTGACCTGCACCGTGATTGATAATCCTGAGCTCTTTCCAACTTGCAATGTCTGTCGGGAAGCTCTGAGAATAAGATTCATCTGTGACTGACTACTGAAATTGCCAGTTGAGTGAAGAAATGTCAATTCAAAGTAAGAGCGACTAGAAGGAAAGCTTTTTATTAATTCAAGTTGTTCAGACTTTTGCAAGAAGTATTGAAAGGAATTTTAACCCTAGCATTCTGATGAAATTCCAGGCTCTAGTTACATTGGCTCTGAACTCAAGCTGCAGTTTTAATACAGAAAGCTGTTCTGCTTCAAGCTGTAGCCTGCTGTGCTGCTCAGTGTCAAACATGTGCTAGAGTTCATCTCAGAGGTAAATGATAATACAAGGTATATAATTTATACAATGCTTTTTTGCATTTTCAAAGCCCTTTCAGGATTCTTCAGGATAAAATACACAGCAGAAATGAGATACTGTTTGAGGAGAGACTTTTTATCAACCTGGTTGATGAGTTAGCTTTTAGGGGATGCTAAATTTTTATGCTTAATTGTGTGTTTTGCTAGAACTTAAAACATAAATAAACTATATATATAATCAGTATATACATACAGCGATCCAGTGTCCTGGAACTTAGGTCGACTTTCCTTGTAAAAGCACGTCAGCAAAAAGGTCTTATTGATTGAAAAGAGAATCTGTGCTACTCATTTAGGAGCGATTGAGTTCTGTTTGCTGGTTGGGTGTGTATGAACTCTGGAAGAATGTACTACTATTGCACAGTTATCTTGAATAGAAAGGCTTTAATCCTGTATTTTGAGAAAAGGCAGTGAAAAAAGAGGTAATCTGCAGTTGGGTGATGTCAAGCATGTGCTATCTCTCATTAGTATTTTTGTAAATGCAGGCATTACCTTGTATCTGTCATTCAGTAGGTCGTGGTGTAAGAGGCCTGGTCTGCATGGTGGATTGCTGAAGGGCTGTTCAGCTTTACCAGATTTTTACAGGTTTCCTGGAGGATTTTTCTTCAAGAAGCCAGTTTGTAATTTATGGTGCAGCAGAATTAAGAGATTTGCATGACTTTCTTTTTAAGTAAGTGTTCACTGTTCTGAGGATAGGGATTTACAAATCGAACACTACTCCTAACACAGAAATGCACAGGACTTCCAACATATATAGCCTGAGTTTTGGCTTTATACTAGATGTGAAACATTACAGACTGCATTAAATTCTTGTGCGTAAGTCAGAAAATTTCCTGTTGCCCTAGACTTATATCGGTTTACTCTGTTGGTTCTTCTCCATTAATCCAACTCGCATGATGATAAGAATGGTAATTTGAGTTACCAACTTATGATTGCCTTTTTAAATATAAATATTTGTATTTTTAGTCATGAAAGTGCCAGGTGAGATGAGCTCCCACTGCCATAGTGCTAGTGTGGATACTCTGAGAGATGACGCTTTTACCAAAATGAACTGGACAAAGTGCTTTAACTAGACAGTGGAAGAAAAAAAGTCTTGCCTGTCTGATACTCACCAGAACCTCAGCTATTTCCCCTAGTGCCAGTTTGATGCTATAAAGTCTAGAGTACAGGGGCATCTTTGAAGTCGTCGTATTTACTTTGCATCCTTTCTCTCTGATTCTTGCACTAGTGGTATCATATCATTAAGCTCCATTCTTACTGTTGATAGACTGAACCACTCATTTTTAGGCTAGCACTTACACAAGGAAATGCTGAGGACTTTAGTATGTGGTGTTTTTGGTGGGTTTTTTTTCCCCATAAACCCCAAACTGTAACTGAATGTGGAACTGTTTGAAGTGACTGGAAGGCAGCTGCAGAATTTAATCAGGACTTTAATCTATGTTATATATTAAAGTAAATCTCACTCCTTCCTGGAAGTAATTCAGCATTCTGTTAATGCTTCTGTAAGAAACCACTGTGTGTGTGTTGGGGTGGGGAGGGGGAGAGTAAATGATTTGAGTAGAACTTCTGACACTGTAAGATGCTACTCAGTGTGAAAGGACAGCTTCAGTGTGAAAGGACAGCTTCAGCCTGCAGGTGACAATGTACTGCTGGAGTAACTCGAAGGAGGGAATGTTTTCCAGTTCGCTGTGGGCAGTGAGAACCTTTGTGCTTAATGCATCTTAAAAATTTTCTTTGCAGACTTTGTAAGGCTGCGAGGACTTCCTAGGGGGTGCAATGCCTTACCGTTGCTATTCATTCCTGCCTTGAGGTTAACAGTGACTGAATGCTCCTTAAGCTGTCAGGAATAATTCCTCTTTGAGCAGACATAGCCTGAGCAGCGTACTACTGCTCTGTTCCTCTGCTGACTGTTTCTAAATTGGACTGCAAACTAAGAGAGGTACCTGGAGTTTGATCATTTGTATTTTGTTAAAAACTTGTCACAGCACGGGAGGCTGTGGTTAGAAGCTCTCCAAATGATTCTTCTGTTCTACTATGATTCTTATATAGCCTGCTAATTGTTTAAATGTGAATGAGTAATTTTTCTGAAGGCTACTATATCTATCAGTCTTCACCAGTCCTAGGAAGAACCTCGTGTATATCAAGGGGAAACATTCCTAGCTGTTGTCATTGTATCAAGACTGGTTGTGTCTGTTTGGCTGCAGACCCCAGGCAGGTCGCTGGTTTCCTGTTCTTAGGCTGATGGAGCAGGGGAAATGTGTCTGTTTCTCCAGGAGAGGGTATCCCCTCACTGCAGGCCAGGAAGAGCTCGCACGCTCAGGGCTTACACATACTTTGATCTGCTTTTTTCCTGTGCTTTCACTCAGCCAAAAACGGCTTGGAGAAGTAAAAAGACAGTAAATCTTCTTGAAATAATGATGTGTTTGAAGACGTTGGTGGAAAGAGTATATGTATGCCTCTTTACTTTTGGGAATATCTATAGTGACGAGACCTGTTAGTGAGCATAGAATGTAGCTTCAGTGCACTGGGGGCAATTTATAAAAATTATACACAATTATTTTTTCTGTTTATGAAACAATCTAGCCTATATGGTATATTTCATTAATTCCTTACTGAAACCTTAACACATGATTTGTGGGCTGTATTTCTGTCCTTGTCTGATTTTGTTTTCAGAGATCAGGTTTATTCTGTGTAGTAACTAATCTGTTATATACACCTACACTGTGAAGTACCTTTATATGATTTTAGTTTCCTCTTCAGTGTGAAAGCAAGATGCCTCCTTTACTATTTTCTCTTTAAACAGTGACTCATTATTCAAGTGCATGGCAGCTTTAGTGAAAATTTGTGTGAGGCTGTAGAAGTCAGTGTAACTGATGGTTATGGAATGAACGTATGCAAAATTTATTTGGGACTTCAGATTCTTTCCTATAGTTTTTGGTTGTTCTTGCTCTTCCAAAATCCTGGCAGCTGAAGAATGAGAAAAAGAATAAGCAGAGAGAGGATCAATAGCCAGAAAATTAACTTCTAATGTAAAATGACAGCTTGACAGTGAACATAGTTGTCATGAATTGCAAGTGCAGCAAAGACTGGGAACCGTAATCTGATAATTTTTTTTCTGATTCTATGTCATTATTTTGTAGAATTTCTTATATGTACTAACACCATTTGTGTCATAAGAGCCTTAATATAATCAATATTATATTGCAAAAGCATTCTCAGGATAGTCACAAGTGTCTCAGGCCTCCTCAGTAACATTTGCCATTAATTTTTTGCAGTAGTAAATGTTAATTATGGGGGAATCCTATATGTTCTAAGTCAAGGAAGTCTTCTACACTTGTTTGAGTCACCTCATAAGAACAGATAATTTCAAATCTTCTGTTTTTTTGGTGCTCAGATGACACGGAAGTGACTTAATTTGGTTTTATTAGAACAGAATCAAAGCACTAGCCCTGACTTGGCTCATGAATTGTATCTGCAATCAAATCCAGACCCAGATCTTCAGCTCTTTAGCTTTAAAGGGATAACTGATGGCAGTATATGTGTTGTGTTCGGTTTCTATATTATGTACTTGGTAATTGTGTTTTAGTTGTTTCTCCAAATGTTGTATGTAGCATTTGGTTTCATTTCCAAGCTAATTCTAGCTCTGCTAGACTTGATTCTTGCCCTTCCTGTGTCTTGAAATAGTCAACATGCCTTGCATCATGTGTAAGCATGAATGTAATTTCTCATGGGCTTTTCTTTTGTGGTTCCCCATCACCTCGCGTCTGCTGTGTGACAGTCTCAGAGGACCACATACAGAATGTTTCTTCTGAGGTTCCTACAAAACAGCCACTAATTCTTTCAGAAATTTCCCACAACTGCAGAGCATTTGTTTGAACCAAATGAACTTGAATGAAAACTAGAGAGATGTTTAGTTTAGAGGCAGTAAAAGGGTAATTGTCTAACCTAAAATACGGATTAGAACTAGATGTGGTTTTGTGGCATGAACCTGTTTTACATCTGAAGCTTAACATTTAATAGAATGCATGGCTCAGAGAATCACCTTGCTGTGGTATCAAACACATGTCTATGCTTACATATGTCTAATGGAAAAGATGACATTTGAGGAAAACCAACACTTATCTGTGTTCACTGAAATTTCCTAATGGGGCTACATATCAGTTTTCTGAGAATGACTTGCAAATCCTATATATTACAATGATTCATATCTTCATTCACAGCTAAAACAGACCCATCAATTAGAATGCTACATCTTAAGAAAACCGGTCATTCCCTCTGCCCCTGCTTGACTCTTTGGATATGGATCACAGCTTCTGTACTTGGACTGAAAGATCGTCAGCCAACTAATTATAAGAACCGTGATGATGTCTCTTCCAGAGGTTCATTAGCACTCACTCAGCAAGGTTCCCCAGCATGCCTGTTACTCTTTGGAAGTAGCAACCAGATTGCATGTAGATGTGTAGTATGTGTCTGTCAGCAACATGAATAAGTCTTTAACAATTGTGATTCTTCTCTATGAAAAATGAGTATGAGATTCTTTTGCTGCTTTGTGTCGTGCACACTTTATAGCACTAAAAATGCTTGCTGCCTATAAGGAGTATGTATAGGCTCTTCTACTTGCTTAGACAGCCTGAAATGAGATGGTGTTAGTGTGCTTTCTCATGTCTGAAATCATGCTGGTTATTTTGTCAAGTTAGAAACATGAATGTCAAGACATTCTACAAGCCTAGAAAGGGTAATAAAAGTATTTATGAATGTTACAGTTTTAGCTGTTACATTTTTCAAGACCTCCACAGCCTGGACTGATTTATGGCTGTTCAGCTCCTTAAAAAAAAAAAAAAAAAAAAAAAAAAAAA
>Ga0065711_1043146_pt1 | contig 14910 bp, 9 predicted proteins | sample Hoacrofraction12_FD_59098 | JGI IMG/M metagenome (GOLD analysis project Ga0065711, IMG submission 59098) | Hoatzin crop microbial communities from Cojedes, Venezuela - Epithelial fraction 12 v2 (version 2) | ecosystem: Host-associated > Birds > Digestive system > Esophagus > Crop | place... | reverse complement strand
AAAGTCCTGTGCAGCCTGCTGTAGGTGACCCTGCTTCGGCAGGAGGGTTGGACTAGATGACCCACAGAGGTCCCTTCCAACCCCTACTATTCTGTGATTCTGTGATTCTGTGAAAGCACAGAGCTGACAAAGAATTCAACCTCAGGAACCTCTGAGAATAAAGTAGGGTAATGAATTGGAAGGAATAGAAGGCAACCTCAGAAGATTACATTTTGAGTGTTCACTTGTACAACCAAATAGCTACTAAAATCTGTGAGTCAAGAGTGTTGGTGCAAAATTTAACAAGTATCAGCACCACCCATTGAGTAATACACATGCCTGCTACACAAACGGCAAGGAAGTTAGATCAATCTAAGACACATGTTATGTCTTTTCTCCATGGGCAACGAAACAACCAAGGTATCAAGGTCTTCAAATCTGGAATTCAGTTAATGTTTTATTTGTTAATATTTGCAGCATCTCAGACTTTATACCTATATCAAAATGAAAAAGAATACTGATTTTCATTAGGTATTTTTATAAAAGTGTCTTAAAAAAGATGTTAAAAATCACAGTGCATAAATTCATCCATTTATCCTCCCTTTTTCGGCATGTGTTTTAATATTACATAAAATGATTAGGCTACTACTTAGAAAAAGCATGTATTGGAATATGCTTATATACTTTATTGTGCAACAAGCACATGTGATAAATAAACCACTAATATTGACAATGATGAATAAAATGCAAAAATTTCTAAATTAAATTGATAGTTTCACAATCAGAAGTAGTTCCTTTGTGTCTTTGAAGCAAATCAGAAATTTCCACCTGAAAGAAGACATGGTGTTAGGAAAGTAGATCTTGTAAGTTATCTTCCGTGAGCTGCATCAGTTTACGGCGGTTTTTTTTGCAAGAAAACACACATTACGTTGTAAAGCAAGGTATTGTTGCAATTAAAGCCATACTTCTATCTGTGAAGGCTTGCATCTTCTTTGCTTGTTCTGGCAGAGTCTTTTATTTCTTTTCCTTTCACTATATGATTCATCTTTAGCCATGTTAGTACAATTTTGAAGAGATGTCCTTTAGCTGTTCTGATGAATTTGTTGTATTACTTAAATAATCTAATTTGCCGGTATTCAGAAATCTCATCAGCAACCAGGCTTTCCTTAATTTGACTCAGTACTTCTATGTCAACTTTAATTTTAATTCTGCTTCTCAAAGTTGATAAGAATAAAACTGTTGAAGAACCCCAGGTACTTTGTTCATATTAATAACATCTTCTCCTTCCCTGTAGGGACAGAATTAATATTTAGTACTTTACTGACTCTACCATGTGCAGTAAGTATAATGTCCACTTTTTTCTCAGCCACAACAGAGTTCAATAGCAGTTCAGAGAACTCCCAATGTCTCATTACTAGTCATCACACTTATTTTATTTTCATTACAAACATTTTCTCCATTCAAACTGCAGAAATTAATGCAGGCTTAACATGAAGAGTTAAACTTGATGTAATACCTCGATTTAAATTGTAGATAATAAATTGGCAAAATTCTTTCTCCCTGGACAGTTGCCGTTTAAGACATGACTACAAAGTTTCTTAAAAAATAAGTGATATGTAATGAATGTGCAAGTATAACACCTGACAGCATCATATGCTATTATATTATCCATGACTTCCCATCAAATATCTCTTTTCTGAGTTTTTATTAAATTTTCTGAACTAAGCCACCTAGTTCAAATTTGCCATTCCTAGTAACTGTCTCTGAATGAACGTTTTGAAAATTTTCAGTGATCTGCGTGTGTCCACGTATGTGTTTTCAGCGATAACAGACAAACAAACAAACCACAAACAGACCCAGGCATCTTAAAAAGATCATGGTGAATATTACATTTGGAAATGGGTAGATTCTGTGCTTGTAATAGAAAGGACTTGCAGTTTGACATTGTGGTGTTCTTTCAGAAGCTATAAAAGTACTTTCATTTTCATGCTGTGGTGTTCTTTAAAGGGTGATATGTGGTTTGTTTTGGTTTTTTTTTTTCCCATGAAAAACTTTACATGTTTGGTTAACTTACACTGTTTATAATTCATAATTAAAATTAGAAATCCTGTGTATACATTCATTAAAATGAATTAAGTCTCCAAAGGCTGTTTTTTTCCTTCTAAAAGTATGCATCGTGCCATCCTTTAGGCGTGCTCAGGTGCTATCTGGAAGAAAGTTAACTAGCACAAGTCAAAACTATGTTAACAACAGCATGGATGGCTGCAGACCAGTACTGTACCCGTACCATAGCTCTGTGTCATCTGCTAGTATAGATGTCACATGGTATATAGATGTCCTGATGGTAGTCCTGCAATATTATGCATGAAGACATCTGATACAAATACAGAATAGAGAAGTGTTGGAATATAAGAGGGAAAAAAACAGATAGTATGACTGGAACTGGCTAGAAGGGGAATAAGATATGAACTGTGTGAAGCAAAATGGAACCACATAAGAAAGAAAGAAAGCTAGTAAAGGAAAAAGATGCAGTGCAAAACCCACCATATACAGACTGGAGAATACTGAAAACAGAGAAAAGGGGAAACAGAGTAAGCAAACCTGGGACCTGCATTGTGCTTTGTATTTTGAATATGAAGTTTCTATCTGTGTGCAGCCACATTTTGCAAGGATTTCAGGATGTCTAGTTGAAACTTAGGAACAAAAAGAAACAATAGGATTCTTCTCAGCTAATTGCAGCCATCAATAAGAGGTGTTTAGTCCAAATAAGTTGCCCTAGGTTTCCTCAGTGCTTGATGGGAGGAAAGCATTGCAGGTGATCAACCTCTTATTAAAATAGTTATCTGAGCTAGTGGAGTATGAATCACTCTCCAGAAATGCTAGTCCTGACCAGATAAGAAGTTTGGTTATCAGTCTTCTAGCTGCCTAAAATCTGATGAGACGAATCACACCCATCAAGGGAAAAGTTTGGGCACAACACAGACACACAAATGCATATATTTTAGAATAAGGTATACAGGACACTTTTAAAATTTACTTTGTCATATTTCTAGAAAACTTTCTCTTATTGTATTATCGTATGTTAGCATTCTTGCTCCCATTTTCATTTTCAATAAACAGATATTCATTGACATAGTACTTTAGATTTGTAATTCAGATCACATAATTTAAGTTATAACTAAATAAGACAGCAAATGGTTTGAGTTCCAAAGAGGAAGGAGATGATATGCAAAGAAATCTTTATCAATCTACATTCATCAATCCATGTGCTCTTTAAAATGAAAGGTCAGATGTGAGATTAGGAAATCATCTCTAAGCATTTCTGAAATCCACAAAATCAATGAAGTATGGAAAATTATTCCAGAGCTTTATTCTGAACCGCAGATCAAAGTACAAAACTCTTGACGTTTCAATACTATTCTAAAAGTTTGACCCTTGTATTATGTGTTTAAGCTTCGTCTGACAAATTCAACCGAAGTCTTGCACTTCCTCCAAAGCCACAAAGGAAAAACAATCTCATCAAAACACCAACAAGAGCTCCACTGCTCACAACTGTGAGTCCACATAAACAGAATTACTGATGACAGCTATTTCTATCAGTCCTGCTACACTGTTGGTTGAGATCCTGCTGTGGACACTCCTGTCCCCTGGTGTGTGGGGAGGAGGAGACACTGAAGTTCATCTTTTGTCATCAGCTTCTTGCCTCCTGTTCAACAAAGTGGGTGTGTTAAGGGGAGGGATGGGATTGCTAAAGGTATTTTCCAGTTTGAGTGAGGCTGCTCATGTGATCTAAGAGGCTCTTTACAGAGCAAGACTAGAACAGGCCTGAGGAATGGGCTTTGTTTATTCCCTGTAAGCATCTTATAGTACTATTCTATATGTAGCTTTTATACACTTTTCTTTTCATCTATACTATAACAAAAAAAAGCCCGTTCTACAGATTGTGTCACAGACTGATCACATTGTGCAATCCTTGCTCTCAGGCTCTATACAGTGTCACCGTGGCGCCAAGACATGACTGTTGCCTTGTAGGCACTTTAAATTCTGCAATAATGTCTGAAGTAATGAAAAGGTTCTTTGCAGCCTATCAGTGTTTTAGATGTGTATTTTAAAATGATATATGTGTTATGTTTTAAATGCTGTGAGATATGGCATGGAGGAAGAAAAAGAAGACTTTTAGGGCAGCATTGGAGGAACATAAAAGAAACTGATCTTTGAGTGATCTTGTTCTACTGGGAATAACCCGTGCCTTTGCTGTTTCCAGTCCTTGTTGGCTAGAGCCAAACATACTGCCAATACAATGATACAAATGTCCAGTGCTCTAGTGCTTAAACTCACGCATCAGTTCTGTTTCATTTGGCAGTATGGGAAGATCTTTATGTTTTAAGGGTGCAAGAGCTCTTTAATTCTGATGTAATAAAAGTCTGACCTCAATATCTCCCACTGTATTCACCCTCCTTTTAGATATTTTCTATTACATAACACTTTTCACCTGCTCTCTGAGACTCCTTTGCATTCTTTACAGGAGAAAGGGGAGAATAGTGACTTCTGAAACTGGAGCAGATGGCAACAACAACAATGAGGAAGGTGCAGGTGCAATGGCCATAAGTAGGTGGAGGTAGGGGTATTGAAATCCCCTTTAACAGGGAGAAGGAATGAAACAATTCATTGTGTGTGTTCATGTGTTACAGACACGGAGTTGGTTGCTATCTATTTGTGAGTGCGCTGTGTGATTCTCACTTTTGTGGAATAGAGAGCTGATCTGCGTCAAACAACAAGGATATTTGGAGGCAGCTTGGACAAGGACTTACTTCCCTTTTGGAAAGAAAGTGAAGAATGTCCTGGCAGGAATTTTCTTCTCAAATTATTCATCCACATGTGTAAAAGGCTCTCCCTAAAAAGGATAACATATGAGGCATATCTAAAGAGTTCCACTCTGTAAGTTAAAAAAATAGGAGTTTTGCAACCCTTCTGTTTTCATCCCTAGCTCACTTCAGGTTGCATTCTGGTTTAGTCATGCTGGGAGAACACCCTTAAATCTATTTTCAATGCTTAAATCCAAAGCTGTTATCTATGCTAAAGCAGAAGGAAACTAGGATCCCACAGTGCTGCTAGTTCTTGTGCACTCAGATGACAGTCACGCAGTGGCAGCTGGAAGCCTAGCGAGTGTATCTGTAATTCCTGCAGTATTTACCCCACCATGGAGTGCCTGTCAGTTAATAGTAACCATAGCCCTGACTTTGCTTCGTAGCTTGCCAATGGCCTTTTCAGATTTTTACTTTGCATGAAAAATCATTCTCAATGCTGACTAATACTCACCTGGTCAAGGTGAGATAAGTTATCTGAAAAAGTTCAGTCAGGATTTTATATTGACACTAGGCATCTATCAAAACTGATATCTTGCTTCTAGAAGATCACCCTCCCCTTAGTCCTAATTCAATAAAGAGATTTTTAAATAAGAACACAATTACTAATGCAGAAGCATTTGAGCATTGCTTGTGATTGCAGAATAGCAGTGGTGTACCCCAGGGGTCAGAACTGGGTCCAATATTGTTTATATCTTCATTGACGATCTGGATAATAGGGCAGAGTGTACCTTCAGCAAGTTTGCAAATGACATAAAACTGGGACAAGCGGCTGATATGTCAGGGGGTCATGCTGCCATGCAGAAAGACCATGACAGGCTGGAGAAACAGGTTGACAGGAATTTGATGAAGTTCGGAAAGGGAAAGTGCAAAGTCCCACACCGGGGAAAGAAAAATCCCATGCACCAGTCCATGCTGGTGGCCATCCAGCTGGAAAGGCCACCCAGCTTTCCAGAAAAAAGCTGGGGTCTTAGTAGACATCAAGTTGAACAGAAGCCAGCAATGTGCCCTTGCAAAAAAGGCTAATGATATCCTGGTCCATGTTAGGAAGAGTGTTGCTGGAAAATTGAAGAACTGTTTAGCCTGCACAAAAGAAGGTGCATGGGGGATGTCATCAAAGTCTATAAATACCTGAAGAGAGGGAGTGAATAAGACAGAGTCAGGCTCTTTTCCGCGATGCCCAGTGAAAGGACCAGAGGCAATGGGCACAAAATGAATCACAGGAGATTCCATCCGAATATCAGGAAACACTTTTTTACTGTGAGGGTGACTGAACACTGGAACAGGTTGCCCAGAGAGGTGCTGGAGTGTCCCACCTTGAAGATATTCAAAAGCTGTCTGGACATAGTCCTGGGCAACAAGCTCTAGGTGGCTCTGGTTGGGCAGGGTGGTTGGACTAGATCACCTCCAGAGATCCCTTCCAACCTCCATAATTACATGATTTGGTGAAGCATCAGAAAGTAGAAAAAAAAAAAAAAAGGCTCTTGTGGAAGAGTCAGGGGTTGTTTTGGAAGCAGAGGCTGATGTGTCACCATTTAGTGCTAAAGAAACTGAAGTTCTGAGGTCTTATGTGGGAAGCTTGTTGGCTGCAGAAATTGCTCTGCAGCTCAATATTTGGAACTATCCACTTTCTTGTTGCCTCTTGAAAAAAAATAATATTAAAAAGCAGCAAACAGTAAATATTTAACAGAGAAGAAACTACTTTTCTTTTGGAATCAGCATTTCTAATTCTGTGTCTTCCATGCTAGGTAGCATCACTTACCCAGCAAAACTATTCTGGATAAGAGAATATTCATATCCAAACCTGGTACACCATCAGACAAAGTTCATTTCAGAACAGCAGTGTGTTCCCACTTTTTCACTCTTTGAAAGCATAACATTTCTGTTTTCTATAAAAGAAAAACCAAAAAGAAAGGAAGAGACAAATTTTCCACCGTGGACAAGAAAGAGGTTAGGGGAACAAATAGGCCAGGTAACTTTGCCCGTACAGATACCAAATACAAGTGCTATTCCTAATAGCATTTGTTTCTGGAAGCCACACAGTCTGCATATTTAGGATATTTCGAGAAACATATGACCTTACCATTGGTCAAAAGGCATTAGTTATGATGATAGTGAGTAGTGCATAATTATGCAGTCTTCTTCATCCTTATCAATTAGAGTGAAATGTTCCTATATGTTATGAGTTTGCGTGGCAAGGTTTTGGTAGCAGGGGGGCTGTAGGGGTGGCTTCTGTGAGAAGCTGCAAGAAGCTTCCCCCATGTCTGATAAAGCCAGTGCCAGATGGCTCTAAGACGGACCCACCTCTGGCCAAGGCCAAGCCAATCAGAGATGGTGGTAGCGCCTCTGTGACAACAGATTCAAGAAGGGGAATTAAAAAACTGCGGTGAGATGGCAGTTAGAGAGAGGAGTGAGACTGTGTGAGAGAAACAGCTTTGCAGACACCCAGGCCAGTGAAGAAGGAGGGGGGAGGAGGTGCTCGAGATACCGGAGCAGAGAGTCTTCCCTTGCAACTCGTGATGAAGGCAACGGTGAGGGAGGCCCACGGAGATTCACGGTGGAGCAGAGATCCACCTGTAGCCCGTGGAAGGGACCCCACGCCAGAGCAGGTGGATGCCTAAAGGAGGCTGAGACCCCATGGGGAGCCCCACACTGGAGCAGACTCCTGCCAGGACCTGTGGACCCGTGGAGACAGGAACCCACGCCGGAGCAGGTTTGCTGGCAGGGCTTGTGACCCTGTGGGGGAACTACGCTGGAGCAGCCTGTTCCTGAAGGACTGCACCCCATGGGAGGGACCCACGCTGGGGCAGTTCATGAAGAGCTGCAGCCCAAGGGAAGGACTCACATTCGAGAAGATTGTGGAGAACTGTCTCCTGTGAGAGGGACCTTGCGCTGGAGCAGGGGAAGAGTGTAAGGAGTCTTCCCCCTGAGGAGGAAGGAGTGGCAGAGACAATGTGTGATGAACTGACTGTAGCCCCCATTCCCTGTCCCCCTGCACCACCCAGGGGGAGGAGGGAGAGAAACGGGAGTGAAGCTGAGCCCAGGAAGAAGGGAGGGGTGGGGGGAAGGTGTTTTAATTTATTTCTCACTATCCTACTCTGATTTGGTTGGTGATGAATTAAACTTCCTTTTCTCCCCAAGTTCAGTCTGTTTTGTCTGTGACGGTAATTGGTGAGGGATCTCTCCCCGTCCTTATCTGAACCCTGGAGCCTTTCATCATATTTCCTCTCTCCTGTCCAGTTGAGGAGGGGGAGTGACAGAGTGGTTTTGGTGGTCACCTGGCATTTATCCAGGCCAAACCAAAACACTGTACACGGTGCCTAATCATGATCAAGCACTTAATGATATTGATATGTTTGTGGTGAAATAATTGAGACCATGGAAAGCTGACATTTTTCTTAAAGCTCAGTCAGCCTACTTTTTTTTTTTATTCATGGGACTATCTTCTTATAATTAACTTCTTTCAAACCTTGGATTTCAAACAAAATCACTATCAGAGCTCAAGTTTTACAGATCACATGGGAGGACAGAACATTTGCAAACCATGATACATGTGGTTAGTAAGTATTCAGAGACTTCTGTTTTCAATCTGTTAAGGAAGAAAAATAACAGGAGTAAGGTGTTTTTGTATGTAAATAGACTTCCTTAGAAGGAATTGATGTAAAATTCCAGAAAAAATACAGAAGAAACAGAGAACCAGAGTCAATTTCACAGTTCAAAAATCTCTTTCCAGGTTTCTCCTTACCCAAAATTTGTTGCTTATAATTTTTTTTTCTGTTTGTTTATTTAATCATTTAAGAGGGATGTATCTTCTAGGTCTTTCCCATCTGTCCTTGAGGTTTTCTCTCACCATCTTCAATCTCATTCTATGATATCCCTGAAATCAAATTATTCTTCTGCCTTATATTTCTTATAAGGTTACCCATTACAATCTGTGCACCCTGTATCTCAGGCATTACCCAGGATTTCTTGTGGTTTAACCATGGATTATTGTTTATCATTGCTTTCTAAACAAGGAGTAAAATAGTTTCTTCATTTAGCCATAACATTGAAGGCTGCATAACTTTGCAATACACTCAACAATCAATCTACACCAGTAGTAAAATTGTAGGGGAAAACACAAGAAAATCATGATCTGCTTAGGAATTTTCAAGGAGCTGAAGAAGAGGGATAATAGAAACAGAGGATTAACTAAGAGTTGTGAGTGATTTCAATCTCAGCACTGTTTATAATGAAAAATACATTATAAGGTTACCATCCTCAAATGGGACTTCTGCAGAGTCCCCATTAAACTAGAAATGTGTCCTGCTCTTAACAATGATATAATCCAAGGCTTTGTTTGTATTTTTCTCCCTTCACTTCTCTAGGCTATTTAATCCATTGGTCTACAGAGATTCAGAATTTGGTCTTCTGCAGGGTATTAAAGTAAAACTAGACTACCAGAGACTAAAGCAGTATAGTTTTACAGCTGCTGTAACAGCACAGAATGGAAGTATTGATGAAATAGATTGTTGTGGGTTTAAGACAATACATGACAGTTTGGAAAGTAAGACCAAAATTAATTTCACTGCCTGTGAAAGCATCAACTGCTAGTCAACATTCTGGGCGCTCTCTGTATTCTATAAACAAAGAAAAGTACTGTAAAAGCTGGATTCCTCCCACCTGTCAGAAATGGCCAAACACAATGTCAATAATGTTCTTTTGATTAAAAACAAAGCAGTTTTGTATTTACTTGCAAATAATACATATAAACCCTTACTTCCTGAATAGCAAATAAGTAAAATATTCTAATCCAGACATTTTCCACAAAATTTTAATAAAATTAAAAAATGCCCTTCACTAAATTCCTGAAAATGTAAGTTTGTTACTCATTTTCTGGATAAAATTCTGAAGGGTAATCAATCCTTTGAGATCTGTTCTTTTTGATCCTCTTTTTACTGACTTTTCCAATAAAAATAGTAGAATGTTTTTTGAAGATCTGTACTTGAAGACCACGTTCCATGATGCTGAGTAATACAGAATAACTGAATAGCTCAGTTTGGAAAGGATCTCTGGGGATCATCCTGTTCAAGCCCCACTCAAACCAGGACCAACTAGATGAGTACTAGATGCTGTTCTTCTCCAATTGGGTTTAGAGAATTTCCAGTGATGGAGATTCCTCAGCCTCTGCGCAATCTGCTCCAGTATTTGACTTCCATCACTATGAATGACTACATCAGTGGACAAGGGAAGAGCTACAGGCATCATTTATCTGGACTTCTGTAAAGCTTTTGACATCTTCCCCCATGACATCTTTCTCTCTAAATTGGAGAGATATTGATTTGATGGGTGGACTGTTAGGTGGATGAAGAGTTGGTTGGATAGTCGCGCTCAGAGGGTAGTGGTCAACAGCTCAATGTCCAGATGAAGACTGGTGAGAAGTGGTGTCCTTCAGGGGTCTGTATTGTGACCACTACAGTTTAATATCTTCCTGAATGACACAGACAGTGGTATTGAGTGCACCCTCAGCAAGTTTGCAGGTGACACCAAACTGAGTGGTGTAGTTGACACACCAGAAGGATGGGATGCCATCCAGAGGGACCTGGACAAGCTTGAGAAGTGGGCCTGTGTGAACCACATGAGGTTCAACAGGGCCAAGTGCAAGGTCCTGTGTGTGGATCAGGGCAACCTCTGTGATTAATACAAGCCAGGGGATGAAGGGATTGAAAGAAGCCCTGCAGAAAAGGACTTGGGGGTACTGGTGGATGAAAAGCTGGACATGAGCCACCTATGTGCACTTGCAACCCAGAAAGCCAACTGTATCCTGGGCTGCATCAAGAGAAGTGTGGCCAGCAGGTCGAGGGATGGAATTCTGCCCCTCTACTCTGCTCTGGTGAGACCCCACCTAGAGTCCTGCATCCAGCTCTGGAGCCCCCAGCATATAAAAGACATGGAGCTCTTGGAGTGGGTCCAGAGGAGGGCCACAAATATGATCTGAGGGATGGAACAGTTCTCCTATGAGAAAAGGCTGCGAGAGTTGGGGTTGTTCAGCCTGAAGAAGAGAAGGCTGCAGGGAGACCTTATAGCAGCCATTCAGTACTTAAAGGGAGCTTACAAGGAAGATGGGGACAAACTTTTTTAGCAGGGCCAGTTGTGATAGGACAAGGGGTAATGGTTTTAAACTAAAAGAGGGTAGATTTAGGCTGGACCTAAGGAAGATATTTTTAACAGTGAGAATGTTGAAACACTGGCACAGGTTGCCAAGAGAGGGGGTAGTCAAAAAATTCAGGTACTCATAAATTCATCAGTTTATGCTAAATACCTTGTATTTGTTTTCAAAATCTGTTTATTTATATGGTTAAAAAAAATTAAAAATCCACAAAACCCTACTCATTAAGTAGATAATTTGAATAACAAGTAAAATATGTGAGTCTCATTTTATGTAAGTCTGAAACAATCCTTTGGATCCATAATTCGTTTTTGTCCAAATTGTATTTGCATTGCCCATAATAAAAATCTGAAGCAAACCTGATTAATGTAGAAGACGCTTTAGAAACCCAAAGATATTACTGAGAAGAACTTTAAGTACTCTGCATGCAGATTTACTGATAAACTATGCACAAGGCAGAGAACAACCCATTAAATAGTTAGGATTAAATTACATTTAGCTTAGCTGCTTCATTCACAATTTTCTGTGCGCATGAATGAGACTGTAGTCATGTGAGTATAAATACATGATAATGCAATTAAATACATCATAGTAAATGCACACTAGGGATAAAAGTGTGGTTCGGCATGTATAACTGATGATCCTTGATACTGTCACCTTGTTTACTTGTGCATGGTAAACTGCAGCATTCAAATACCATAGCTATCTTTCTATTCGCTATCCTTTCTGTCTCTCATTTCTGCATTTTCTATAGTTCCTGTTCCTGCAACTGGATTCATAAATAGATGTCTGCACCCTGCAGGGCCCTACTAATAAAGACTATAAAACAGATTCATAAAGTGAAAGGACATAAGGGAACATTCAGTAATTCTGTCTGATCTCCTTTATATATCTCAGTCCATAGAATTTGTCCTTTTATTTGTCTACACTATATCTTTTGGAAATACATCCAGTTCACAGGGCATCAAAGTATGTGAGGATCTAACAATTTTCTTGGTATTTTATGACAATTATATATTATTTTTACTTTTTCAAAATCATCCTTTACATCGATATTTAAACATATGCAGTTTAGGCTTCCAATACTTAGTCCCTCTTTCTTGATAGATTTTATAGCCCTTGGTATCTAGTGTTCTTTCTGTGTGAGGATATTTACATACTGTTATAAAGTTACCTCTCAGTCTTTTGATAGCTCCGTAAGTAGAAATCCTCATGATGCTCACTGCAGCAGATTTGTCCCTGAAAGTCCTTTCTGCACCTTTACAGTTTTTGACATACTGATATTTCTCTTAGAAAGTGAAATGCAGAATGCCCAAGTTTTTATATCATGTGGCACTACAAAATTTCAGAATTTTTGGTGCACAATAACATTCAATATGCTCTTGCTGTGTTTATTCCCATATTATAATTTTATTTCTTTAAAACAACTTTTTTAATTTGTTCCTCTGAAGACTATTTGATTTATAAACTGATTACTAAACAGAAAAGTGTCTTATATTTCCATTTTTGTACTTGTTAGTGAATATGAGTTTGCTAGTTGACTCACATTGCATCTCACTGATTATTTCTACCATTGTGTTAATTTAAAACAGAGAGATAAAATGAGGAGATACTGATATTGACATTAATTTTGTTCCTTAAGAAGGTTTTAATATCATTTACTCCTAACTTGGGAATAAGTATGCCTCAGAATGTTTATTTAACTTTCCTTAAAAGAAACAGAATAGTAATATCTGCTGATGTGTTATTTCTGCCAGATGCAGTGGCAATAGTTGTTTCAAAGCAAATGAAGAGTTACTAAAAGCAGAAGAGAGTTCAACAGATGGAGAAAATTGTATCTCTTATTCTTCTATTTTAGGCTCTGTGGGTTAGAATTTGTTAACTCTCTGGAGTGTAGAACACAGCTCTGTAGATAACTATTATTAGAGTGCTTTGTCACTGAGGCATAAGGGTTGACATTGCAGGGCATTATCCTTGTGATGTTTTCATATATGTGGTCCATTGGTAACATTTCCATTTGTACTACTGACAGTCTTAATTGCACTTCTACAAAGGCAGCATCATACAATATGGTATTTGTGGTTTTCCTAAAAAGTAGTAAAATGGAGGAGTGAAAGCCTTCAGGGCTTTTCCACCCATATGGAAAAGTTAAAACTGAAGAAACTTTGAAAATTAATTAAAAGTGCAACTTTACAGTCAGGAAAAATTTGTAATTTTTGTGTGCCATTTATTAGGCAAACACACAGTGTACATCACTAGCTGATGTTAACACTGGGAAATACTAGCAAACATCAGTGAAAAGAGGCAATAACAACAGCAGTGAGGGGTCATTAGATCCCTAACAGAACTGGGGCTGAGGGGGATTAAATTCACCAAACAGAAACCAGAGGCTTGAGAGTTCTCCTGTGAAAGATGTGGGACCCTGACTGAGATCCCAGCCCCATGGGGGTTTGATTGCCCATGGCCCAGGATGGAGCTGCAGGGTTGTATCACATAGCTGGGACCAGGATGAAGTGGGATGAGCTGTGTGAGCCAGGGTAGTGAGATGCCAACCAGGGCCATTCTCCAGTTGGGGGCTACGTTGGCCCTGCATCTGGCCATGCCCTTCATTCACCCGTGGTCGTGGCCCTCCATTTGGGTCTGGTGATAACTCCAGTTCTGGACTCGAACTTCAGTTCTGCTGTGACAGAGATTTGCTGGGTGTCTGCCGATTGGCGACAAGAATGGCTGGGAAAGGGAGTTCATCAGGGTAAACATGGAGGCAAGGAGTAGGTTTTCTATGACAATGTCAGTCTCTAATGTTAAGGTTGGCATTTGAGTTACTAACCCAGCAATTCCTCAAAATGCAGTGGGGAAAAAAATAGGCACACTAGAGACATTCATCCTATCCAAAAAGGCGTTAAAAAGCAATTCAGATGAATGGCCATCTGAAAGGGCTTATTTGTCTCTGAGGACAACTAGAACAGAGAGAGATGAGAAGAAGCTGAGTAAAATGAAAACAATTCAGATTGTCCCAATGTAAGCTAGCACTGGTACAGGACCTTGTGAGAAGCCAAGAACGGAAAACTTAATTTAAGACTGAGGCATTGACAAAGCAAGACAGGAAGGTATGCATAGAAAATTAATTTTCACTTGATTAATTCTATGATCTGGAAAACAGAACTTCTGTTCTTCTAGGCAGTAGAATTATGTAAGACAGACTGTCTCTTCATCGTAGTACATCATCAGTAACTGACATAACATAATGGACAAAGAATTTAGAGCAAGTAAGTCAAAATGGATAATACAATATATTAAAACCAGTAAAAATCAATGTTCTGTAGTGTTTAGACAATACAGAACAGAAACACTCTCTTTTGAAAATAATTAAGTACATCACAGTAAGCTTTATTTAGTATAGATATTGCTGAAATTTTATTTGCTGTTTGAACGCAATGCTATAATTTAACACCAAATTAGGGATATGGCAAGAAAATCTTAAACGAATATTCATTTGAACCTCAGGGAAGATTTTTTTTTAAATAAAAAGGTTAAAAATCTGTTATGGCCAACTATTCTGATTTTATAAGGTCTTTCACAGAATCACAGAATCACAGAATGGTAGAGGTTGGAAGGGACCTCTGTGGGTCATCTAGTCCAAACCTCCTGCCGAAGCAGGGTCACCTACAGCATGCTGCACAGGAACTTGTCCAGGCAAATCTTGAATATCTCCAGAGAAGGAGACTCCACAACCTCCATGGGCAGCCTGTGCCAGTGCTCCATCACCCTCAGAGGGAAGAAATTCTTCATCATGTTCAGACGGAACTTCCTGTGCTTCAGTTTGTGCCCATTGCCCCTTGTCCTGTCACTGGGCACCACTGAAAAGAGCTTGGCCCCATCCTCCTGACACCCACCCTTCAGATATTTATAAGCATTTAT
>Ga0065711_1043145_pt1 | contig 14910 bp, 5 predicted proteins | sample Hoacrofraction12_FD_59098 | JGI IMG/M metagenome (GOLD analysis project Ga0065711, IMG submission 59098) | Hoatzin crop microbial communities from Cojedes, Venezuela - Epithelial fraction 12 v2 (version 2) | ecosystem: Host-associated > Birds > Digestive system > Esophagus > Crop | place... | reverse complement strand
GGCCCCGGGCGAGCGGCGGCGGCCGTGTCCATGTAAGGAGCCGCTTTCCCGGGCGCTCGGCGGGGCGGGCCGAGCCCTCACGCGGCCGCTCTCGGGCAGCCGGGCTTTCCTCCGGCGGGCACCCACCCACCTACCCATCCATCTATCCATCCACCCACGGGCTCCTGGCCCGGGCCCCGCAGCGGCCGCGCCTCCAGCCGTGCCGAGAGCCGGCGGGTTCCCGCGCAGGGTCCTTTGCCGAAGCCGCCGCAGCCGGGTGTGCGAACCCACAACAAGGCAAGGGAAAATGAAGTTACGGCGTTCCGCCGTACGAACTCGGGGATTCCTGTCGTGTTTTTCATTGCTCTTTCGAGCAGGTCACGGCGCGTCCCTGGGGACTCGGCCGGCGCTCTCTGCGCAGAGAGCGGAGCCCCTCGGCAGCGCTGCCTCATGTTTAAAGCGCGACGGCTCCGTGACGCTACGTGAAGCAAGCAAGCGAGACGAGTTTTACTCTCAGGTTATCCCTAACTCTTCAGTAGTACCACAAAGAGCAGCTTACCTGCTGGCAGTCGGTGTAAATTTGCTAGCTGAACACTCCCTACTGTTACTACTGTCGCCGGACACCTAGTTTTAGTAGCGCATCAGGTACTTCACAAGGAAGAACTTACACTCTAACTGTACGTGTACGTGCAAGCCCAACAGCGAGCAAGCAACAACACCTCAGCAACAGAATGAGCCCTGCTGGTCACCGTATGTTTTGTCCACATCTTTGGGATTTAGTCTTTCTGAAGTGGAATATCACAGGCATTCACGCAATAGCCATTTTTAAAATAAATACCAAGGAATCCTACAGAAAATAAATACCAAGGAATCCTGATTTACATGTTTAAATTTAAATGTGAAAATCATAACAGAAAGTTGATATGCAGAGCAGAGATATCTCTATCTGACTAAAGAAATTATTGAGCTGTGACTCCTTAAAAGGAAAACCCTTCACGAAGCAATGATTCAAAATTCGTAGAAGTCTTGCGAGACAGCCCTCTGTAAGGCAGCATGACCAGAAACGGTATTTTGCAACAAGTTAAAGAAGTTGTAGCTGAACCTCTAACTTTCTAACTCTGTCTGGGAGTCTGGGAGCATTCCCGTATTCCTCAATATGGTTCCTTAGTATTCAGTTGTGAAAAGAAATCCTTAGGTAATGCTGAAAGTTCTTCCGTTATTGCAAGCTCCTGTGGATGTCTGGGTGAAGCAGAAAACAAGCAGCAGACCGGGACAAAGAGAGCACTGGTTTAAATCACTGATGTGCAGGGCAGTAGTGACTGCTCCTGGGCACAAGTGCCTGAAAAAAAACAATTAGGGAGAGCACAAAGGTGCATTTATAATCACCTTCCATAGCACTTCCTTCAGCTGCACCCAGCATATTAAGCCAGTTGTATTTTCAGCTCAGCAGAAACCTGACTCTGGTATTTTTATATTGCATTCTTGCCGTCAACAGAGGCCTGAACAAGTCTGTTTACTTGTGAGAAACTCTCAAACTAAAAAAAACTTAAGGAAACAGCATAACAAGAATAGCAGAATAAGAAATACATCATATTTACATTATGTACATAAACCACCACGCTAAAATTCACCTCAGAAAAAAAAAAAACCCAAACAACTTAAAACAAATAAGAAACGTATAGGAACAATTCAGTAGAATTTATGTCCACAAAAATCTCCTGGTTTCAAATTATCTGTTTTGAGATGAATGTAATTAAAACATTCATAACTAACAAAGAAAATGCTAAAATTAAAATCTGAAACACAGAAATGCTTTAAGAAAAAAAATAAACAAAAGGACACATGACTGTCAAATAGTAATTTAAAACAAAATGGGTCATCTCATGGAGGTCATTCTCTCCACTGCTAAAGGCTCCAGCAGCACTGGTTTATTTCAGAACAAATCCATCATCTCCAGCAGGTGTTCAGGCTACTGACCTGAGTATGTCTCTACTGAATGAGGAACTTGCAATGCTCTCAAGGAAGCTATCTAAAAACTTCGATAAATGTGTATGAAAGCTTAGGCTTCTACCCTTGCAGAAAGGATGATCTCCCAGAGATCTGGAAGTCACTACTCAGCTGACTTTCAATGCCAATTCCAGACCTCTCTCTGTCTGGTCAAACAGGTTTCAAAATACAGGTTTTCTCTCTCTAAATACTCCACATAGTTAAATTGCTACCATTGACCCCAGTGGCTATCTTTCAACAAGCAAAGCATATGTGTTCCCCACGCCATCTTCTCCTTTTGGTAGCTGCCAATTTGAGCTTCCACAGCTGAATCTTTCCGTCTCCTCCCCCAGCGAACCTGCTCACTCAAACTACTCCACTGCACGCAGCAAATCAACAGCTGCACCTAGACGGAGCTCTGGCAGCCTCCTTGTCACAGGCTTGAAGCGCTGCCCTCAGAGAACCGCACTGTACGCTGTCCCACCTGCACTTCTGACAGAGCATGCTCGTCCTGTCCAGCCCCACATCAACACTAAGGCAGTTTCGTGTAGTCAGAACATAGCAGGCTCTGCAGTAGCAGTGGAATAGAAATGTGCCAGGAAAGATCAAGTCATTAACCCAATGGGCTTGAGTAGTTTTATCATCTGAATATGAAGGTATTAGGTACCGGTGCACAACCATTTATCAGGTTTAGCGTACTGGCAACAACTGTTTCAACCTGCTGCTGGAGAACACTGAATTCATAAACTACAAGATCCTTTACTATTACTAAAGGAATTAGGAAAACAATCACAAATCCTCAGCATTTTATTCAGTAAAATAAAACTGAATTTCTGTACTAGTGTTCACCCTTGTAATAAGAATACTGGCATTGTAACATAAGTGCTAAACATCTAGTAATATTGTAAAGTGTATTCAATAACTCATAATCTATTTCTCAGACTTAACATCTTAAAATATTGTGGATGTATAGATACACATACTGATAATAACATATTTTAATACAGAACTTCAACAAATTTCCTGCCAAAGTATGAAAATGTACATTGACTTAACTGATAAAAATAATTCTTTACAGATCTATTGTACCTAAAAACCCAGAACCTGAACACTGGTGTTTTTTTTGGAGGACGGAATCTTTGTTTTGTTTTGTTTTTTAAAACATAAGAGATCTAGAAAAAGAGGCACATATGACAAGCAGTGCCAGACTCAGCACAGTTCTGTGTGGAGTTCAGCGGGTTAACTCCTGCTCTTTTGAGAATTGACAGTTTACTTCTATTTTTGGCTACTTTCACTTAAATGCTTAATTTTAGTTGGGCAAGAAGATACATTGTTTTCAAGCCTTTATCCCTTGCCTACTTCATTTCTTCAGAAGCCTTTCAAAACAGAATATGTTGAAAACCCTTGGAAATCCAGTGGACTGTATGAACCAGACTTCACTCAACCACGTGGTTCTTGCTGACTCTTTAAGTAGATTTGTGAGGTCCTACTTCTATTTACAAAATTATTTTTCTCCAACGTGTCACATTATGTTCATGATCTTATTATTCTGATTTCTTTATTCTAGATCAAACTATTATTTCTATATTATCTACTAATTATTCAGATACTGGGCTCATCAGTCAAGAATCCCCTGAAAGATACTGGGCTCATCAGTCAAGAATTCCCTGAAACTTCCTGAAGAGTCTTTTTAAAAATCAGTGCTATCTTTGCTGCCTTCCGTTTATCAGCTAAACACACTATTTCAAAGTATCATCCCAAATTGTTCTGCCAATATATGATCTGTAGGCTTACTACATTTTTCTTTTTCTAAACATTTTAGATGGTCTTGAAAGAAACACATGTCTGCATTGAAGCCAAGATAGTACTGCTTACTGCAAATTTCTCCCAGAACTTTCATGGAAAGATATGGAATGCACACATCTGTGTGTATAGGTGCCCACAGGCAGCCACACAAACACAGGCAAAGAATGGTTATGACCCAGTTTAAAATTAATCTGTGCAGTTTAGCTGACCATTAAAATATTTTTGCACGAATCACAAGAAAGGTGGAGACAAGACATCTCTACCTTGGCATTTTCACCACGAAAAACAGACAGCTGATATGAAAAAGAACTCTGCACCATGCTCTACATCCCTAAGCTTACCGTGTAGCATTAAATATTTAAACATGACTGTGCAGAAAGGCTTCTCATGAGGCTCTAACTATCACATCTAAAAAAAATAATTTTTTTCCAAGTATCACATATTTTTCTCTACTAAATATAAGTGGGACTCCGAAAGAAATGCCATCTTTTACTGAAACCAAAACCATTTACTTAACATCAAGACTTTGGTCGACAATATCCAATTACTGCACATAAATTTATTGTTTGAATTGAATTCTCATTTAATCTTAATGCGTGCTTTTTCTGATTACAGACCCATGTGAGCAACATTAACAATATATATCTCTGAATGAAAACCATGTGCATTCACATCAAAATAGTATTGCCAGAACTTTCAGTGCAGAAGTACTAAAATATACCCTGGAGGAAACCTGGATGAAAGCTACTCTGAAATATAATGCAGTTATGAGTGGTAAAAAGTTCTACATTTGACTTACATTTAGAGCAGCAGCCAAGGACAATGCTCGTGCATGAGAGAGCTGGGCACAAATTCATGGGAATAGGAAGTGCTGCGGTATGTGCACGCGTATGGCTGACATGCCCCATTGTATTGTATTTAGGCCTGGCAAACATTTGCCAACATGTTGTCATCAAATTGGAGAAAATAATACACAGATTGGCAGCAGAAATCACTGTCAATTGCAAGTAGATGACCGCTCTCCAGTCTGGTTTTAGAGAAATATATGGTGCACTACTTTGTTAAATGATAACTAGTGATACCTGCAAGTGGTAAATAGTAAATAAGCACAGACTACAGTAAGGAGTGGCAGAATGAAATTAAGAAATGACAAAATGAAGCTGGCTATAATGGAAGACTTTGTGGCATTATTCCATAGTTTAACGCATCGCAGTCTGTTGGGCAAAACAGGAGATCCACAGATCAGACAGTGCTAAACAGAGAACAAAGCAGCACTGTAATAAAATTAACTCAGCAATACAAAATCATTTTTATGTTAGCTCTCTTGGTGCACCGTACTAGTGAGATCTTGTTTCTTTGTAGGAGTCGTGTTTATCGGATGGTCAGGAGAAGAACAGAACTTTTGAGCAACCCAGACCCTCTATAATGTATAGCAAAATGACATGCATCACGAACTGTGGGACTGTCAAAGCACAACATGTTACAGACTTTATTTTGTCCTTTCGAAACCAGGTTTCTTCTTCCTAGACATTACAACATATTTAAAGAAAAATAAAAGACTTAAATAGTAATTTGCAATAAACGATCTTATGGGTAACGTACTCCTATTGGGAGTTCAGAATGACTTAGTGTGAAGATTTGTGGACAGGATTTTTATGCTCTGTTTACATTTTCTGGGAGCTTAAGAGAAAACAGTCTGAAATAGGCTGCATCTAACATGCTACAGGAAATGAAGGAAGAGAACCAGACTTCTCAAGAAAGATTTACATTTATATAATGGTGACGGCTATGTTTTGGCTTCGAAAAAGGAATGCAATTGTTCTAAAGTACACAGAAAAGCTGTTGACTGGCACTTCTCCTTACTTGGTGGATCACGAACTGCTCCAACACTGTACCCTGTATCAAAATGCTTTTTAAAAGAGCTTTTTCACCATTGTATAGTACTTTGTTTGCAGAGCAAAACTTCTCACATCAGCAAGTCCTCTCTGTATGGCAGCCGAAGAGACACTAAACCAACACAGCCCTCACCTTTGCCAAAGACGTTCATGTGAAACCCACCAGGGCATTTTCCATGGTTAGAGGAGAAAACGTTCAGTTTGTTGGTGAGTAGTAATATGCTTTTCAAAGTATAGCATCGTCTTAACATTAAAGATGTCCACAGCACACTGCTAGAAGAACCTGCAATCAGCTGCTTACAGCTTTGCAAAATTTCCATTTGTGCTGAAATAATCCATGGAAAACATCTGATTAGAATATTTTTGTTGTCTCTTCTTTAAATTTTACACAAAGAACTTTTAGGAGCCTTTGAAATTAAAGTTTTGAAGCTGAAATTAATGAAAAGGGAATGTGCTTCTTACATCTTAAAGATGTTCTAGCATGTGAACACTTCTGTAGAGAATTAATTTACTTGGCAGAGGATCTTACTAGTGCCAGAAATAAGCCTTTTTTCTCTGCACTAAATGATGCCTACATTTGGCTAGATCATGAGCTGTTTTATGTAAAAGTAAACAAACAAAACCCCTTCCTACCAAAAATTCAGCTTTGCACATGCTCAGTATGACATCAGAATTTCCAGCCAGATTTTTTTCCACTAAGTCAGAAATCCATGGATCATACATGTAGGATGGTCTACACTGGATCTCTGGACTGTTACTGACTGAGCAGGACGTTTGCTCAAGATGATGACAGGGCAAGTGGATGGGTAATAAAAGACTGCATGCTTTGATGCATCCCTAAGATGTATATGACCTTCTACTCTAAAATACTTTTAGAATCGTAGAATAGTTTGGGTTGGAAGGGGCCTTTAAAAGACATCTAGTCCAACCCCCAGCTATCTCACAGCTATTACTACAGCCATTTCACTTCAGCTACTTCACAGCTATCACTACATTTTTGCTAATTTCCAGTGAATGCTGGGGTTTGGTTTATTTTTTTCATTTTTTTCATTACTTGGACAAGAACCAGTAAACAGATTGTACCATACATTAAAACAAAACTTCTGCTGTTTCATCTTGTAGTTTGGTTAAAATTTTACCCCTCTCCCTATGAAATTCTATTAAAAACATAGTGGTTTTCACTTTAAACTCAGTTAAAACATGCAATGAAATGTCCACATTTCTCTTGTAGGACAGAATACCAATCCACAGATATCCAGAAGATTCTGAAGCATTCTCCAGTTAATTTTCTTTTCTAAAAGAGGATTTTTGATCATTAAAAGTGAAAACTAAATTAAAATATCCTGGAAGTCTCTTTAAAAACAAAGTTCAACAGGTACCATGGCCAGTGATAAAACATTCTGAAAAATCAATGAAGCAGCAGATACACAGACTTTTTAAAAAGCATTGAAATTCTATTTATCTGCATAGGTTTTCAATAGGTACAACAACTTTGTAAGTATGCAGTTTCCGTGGTTTAAAAAGACTATGCTCTGTAAAAAATCACAATATTGATTTTTTTTTTGTCTTATATGAATCCTTATGAACAACATTTTACTTTCAGATGGTTGTATTAGTTTCTAAGAGCCTACCTGAACTTGTAACTAGGCTTTAAAATTATGGTGGACTAAAAGAATGTGGATGGAGTGGACATATAACATCTATTAACCGATGACACACAGGTGCTAACAGCCTCTGATACTTTCCCTTTTACAGTTTTAGTTAGGCCAGGAGAAAGCCCTGCTTTGACAAAGCGAAACTACACACAACTTTTGTATTCGAGCAACATGACAAAGACCGTTACGTGAGGTTTTGATTGAGAAGTGCTTCATGGTCAGGGATGCTGTAACTTTTAAAGGTAAAAGTTCCTTTGAGAGATGTGCCAAGGGAGCAGTATTGCAGGCCAGACCTAGGCAGGAATCTATGGGATGCCAAAAGGTTTGTGGATTTCTACAAGTATCCATTGTGAGAGGAAGTGCAGCAGCAGCAGACAGCGGTTCTTGCGCAGGAAGTTTAATTCATGGTACTGCCAGCTATGTTGGTGACTGATCATCTGCATATTCTCTAATTCTACTCATACTCAACAGTATGGATGTTATCTACTCTGATTAGGAAGCATAACTAGAGAGTCTTTTAAATTTCTTGAAGCGAATTTATCTTATAGCCCAACAACTGCACTTATCCAGAGGAGTTATTTTAAAAGCAGTTCAGCGCCATTTATTACATATAGTATGATGAAAAGCAAAAAAAAAAAAACCCTCACACAACCACCAAACAAACAAATGAAAAAATAACTGGCCCCCAAACCCATAGCAAATGAGGATTTTTCCATATCACAAGAACAATATGTTCCTGGCTGGAAAAGGACTGCATTGGAGACATACAGTTCCCATTCATTAAACCAATCCTTACTCACTGACCGAAACTGGACTTTTAAGCACAAGTTTGGCCTCTTTTTTCCCCAGCAATGCGTGGGTGCCAATAAAGAATGACTGATGATTGTATATTTTCCCTCAAAATTCTACTATTTTGATTAAACTAAAAACATAATATACTTGCAGCAAGGCTTTTGCTACACTACCATGTAACATGTATAGTTCATATTTGGAGAAACATGGCACCTCCTGTTAAAATACAGCCCTTACGATTAATATATACTAACATATGTTGGCTTACATTTTATTATGGTTATCTTGAATTTACAGAACTAGCAGAATCTTTTCTGGAAAAAAAATCACAAACACTAGGAATTCAATAAGGGTGGTGGAGGGGGGGAGAATAAGACAGTTCCCCAAACGTATTCTTGGATTACTTCTTTGCCAATTCCAAAATAAATCGTTTTCTGGGTTTGGCATAATGAGAACTCCCTATAGGTATCTTGTATAATGGCACACTGTTTATGTTGCTGTGGGGTCTGTTCAGTTCATGAAGAGTCTGTTCTGAAAGAACCACTGTGTTCCTTTTACAACTTTACACTCTGCCATTCTGTAAAACCTACCCTTCCTGCAGCTTCTTATGAGGAAAGGAGTGGGTATTTAATTCTCTCTAAGATATTCCACTGTTTTAGTTGAAATTGTGTAGTATTTAGAATTTTGCTGTAGGATGTTTACAGGATTTTGCTATAGGATGTTCATGCTAGAAGACTTTGGAAAAATACATTGTTTAACATACGAAATCAGCACTTACAGAAAATACTTCATAACATGATAGGTATACTGTCAAGACCATTGTCTGAGAGTGTCTGGGCCAGGAAAAATACCACTGTCTCTAAACTGAATGATTCTTTCTTGTACAGAAATTTCTAAGCATAACTCCCATTATGATGACTTGTTCAAAGTAACAAACTTAACTATAAGTATCTCTAACAGAATATTTATAGACTTACAAAAATAAAAAGGCATTCCAACTAACAGTTGTCTATAGCTGTAATGATATTTTTTGTACAGCCTCTCACTAGATTTACTGCAGTTCCCATAAATTATTTAAATACTTTATTTTTTATTGTAGAAATATTTTACAAATGTTTTGTTCTTTAAAAATAAAATAACCAAAATCTCTTGCTCAATCACCCCATGGCTGTACAACAATCACCCTCTGCAGAATTCATTTACATAAGTAACACTGGGGGGAAAAAGGAGTGGTCATGGAAAAAGGTTTAGCTGTATTCATTTATAGGTAGCTGGGCAAATACTTTGAAGGATGGCTCAATCTCTTCATGACATGCCCCCAGCACTGTTCTAGCCTCACAGGGGAAGAGCTCCCGGCTGATGTGTGGTTGTTATGCCAACTTGCTGATACCACTAAAACAGATGGGAATGTAAGAAGATTCAAAGAAGAAAAATTATGGTGGCAGCAGGCAGTCCTTGCCTAGCCAGGAACTGCATGGAACTGCTGCTGCTGTGAAGAATATGGAAAAGCTCATATTTCATTCCCAGGTATTGTTCAGGGTGCTCTAGGGAAAAAGACTCAACATTCGGGTTTGTCCCAAGAGGCTTCCAGATTTCAAGTAGCAACAGCGTCACATTAATAATCTAATTATTTATTGAATATTTTATTTATAATGCAAGAAACATTTTATATCTTCACTGAGCACATGCAGTCTTTATTAGTGGGGAATTAGTGGGGAATGCTGCTGTAAAATAACTGAACGGCAATCCAGATGTAACAACACAGCTAAAAGTTTGTTGACATGTAAGGCTGGATTCCCTCAATTAATTTTTGCAGAACCAGTTTTAACCAGCAGTTCAGCATCTCTAAAAATGGGACAACTGGAATCAGTTCAGCATAAGCCATGCACAAACATGAACAGATTTCTACCAAGAGGTGTCTCAACCATGGCCACTTCACTACCTGTACCAATGTCCTTTCTTAGGATCCCATTAGGCGTATCCCTAAGGGAGGAAGTCCTCAGGCCTTTAACTCTTAGAGGGGTAGCAGAACAGGAGAGGGAAATTCCCCAGTTTGATTATTCCCACGCTGCTACTCAGATCAGAAGAAGCGTCACCTGTGACTAATTCAGAAGTTTGTCGCAATACACGTTTGCTTCTTCAAAACAAAGTGTGATTTATGTCGCAGTACTTAAAGAGTATTGTACTTCAAAAAAAACCCAAACATGTTTTAACAACTCCAGCAACAGAAAACAAACCACACCAAAACGAGTCTTACCTTTTCAGTGAATAAAGGAGGAAAGTCTAGCATGGTTACTAACCTCTGAACTACTTGCTGCACACAACCTCCCCTTACCCCTGGCTGGCCTTGCCACTGGTACACAAGGAAGTCAGCATCTCATTACTATCGTCAGCTACTTTCTTGTTCTTGAATCTTCTGTCTTACGCTTTAAGGATATTTTGCCCCCCTCAGCCCACCCTACAGAAAAATAGGCAATTATTTTTTGGATACAGTCAGCTAGGTAATTATACTAGCTCATGTTTTATTAGGACCTTCAAAAAGCTGTGCTTGTTTGACTGACTTACTTGCATCACTATTTCCTGGCTTGTTCCTCTAAGAAATACTATACAGCTTCCTTCACTTCAGTACACATTCCAAAGAACACAACACACAGTCAAGTGAGGGAACAGTCCCACGAATATGTAAAAGGTAATACAGTGGGATTTTTTTAAACTTCCCAGTAAGCTAAGAGAAAAACATGCCCTAAATAATACTGCCAGTAGAATGGTATTATTGGTAGTATGGTTTGACATACAGTCTGGGATGTGATTCTCAAAAAATAGAAAAAGTCTGATAAGTCTGATCACTAAATACACTTTTTTATCCTACTTTAATCAGATATTACCTGGACAGCATCCCATATATTCTGCAATAAAACAGCATATAAATAAAGCTCTGGACTTTTGAAACAAGGAGCTGCAATTCTAGTCACTGGTCTGGGAGACTAAAAGCCACCAAAACCCAACACCACAATAGCCACTAAGTCAAAGCTGAATCATTTCAGACAGGGAACTGGTAAAAGAAAAAAAAAACCACAACCCTAACAAAAAGAAGAAAAAAAGCAACCCACACTTCAACAAAGCCTGAAGGAATCAACTGGTTTCAGGCCAAAAAATGCTAATGGAACACATATTATCTGAGAAGAAATGAAATAAGTTTCCAAGAGTCATGGAAATTGTTTAAGATAAATACTTATTGTACAGGGAAAAAAAAGCAACTCCACTGGACCATTTTCCATATGCCTCATCTTGCATACCTTGCACACCCTAATTCCCTTTAAAGTAATTACGAGTTTAGGCTATGTGCCAGGGTTATATAACCATGTCTTAAAAGACAAATGCACAGTAGCACAAAGCAAAAATATATATGAACCCAGGATTAGGAAAAAAATCCATAGCTGGACAAACAAAACTAGGAATTTAGAAAGAAAAGTACAATGAAAATAGCTAAAGGTGAGGTACATTTCTAACCCCTTTCTCTAGAACTGGAAAATGTTACGAAGGAGGAAATTCAGAGTAAAGGGGGTAAAACTGGAAAAGTTAAACAAGCTTGTCAAATAACAGAAATATTTGAGTTACATTTCCTAAACTACTTTAAAAGGGAGTAAACTAACCAAATGCCATCTGAAATTGGCTGTACGCCCACCACTTTGGTTGACTTCAGGGTCACTAAGGCAGAGGACAGACATAAGCTAGCATAGCTGAAAAATCAATACAAATATAGATAAAAACCAGATGGAATTTATTATAGAGCAGCTGGAAATGCAAAGAAAGAATTCCGTGCATCTGTACTGATAGTGGAACTTTGAAAAATATTCTCCAAGTATGAAAGCGCTTTACAAAACAAACGGCTTTAAGAAGTGAAGTTAGACATAGCCGTACTACAGAAAACATACTCTGCTACTCTGAAAGTCTGGCATTAATACTTCTGATCAGTTTAATAATGTTATATTTCACGTAAGTCCAAATAGACTTGCTAATGAAGATCAGTAAATCCTTCACATAATAATGTAACATTAGCATGTCAACATCCACGAACTGGGCAGAAAACCACTGCCCAAAATACAATGGGAAATTCTAAGCTGTTTCTTTGCCCATTGCTTTTCTTCTAATATGTATCTTGGTTAAATTTTCTGGTATAGTTTCTTGCACTGTGCAAATTTTAAAGAATTCCTGGAAACCTTTCAAGACATTCATCAATGTCAGGATTTTTATTCTGCAGGGAATCCTGTCAGAATCAACACAGTAAATCTTACCATGAAGTATTGCTAGTGAGCCATTCTTACAAGAAAGGTTTCTTCTGTATCACTGCACTGGACAGTGAGTCATATCTCATACAGGTTTACATTTCAACAACCCCTTGTCTAAAATACCCTACACCAAGCGTAACATTTAAAGGATTTTTATCAAAGGTGTACTGAAGCCATCTTCCACATGAAGCATGAAGTTTCACTGTTAGTTTAAGCTGATCTAAATTTGGGCTAATGCTGAAAGGGTAGTGATCTGACTGAAAAACTGGGGTTTTTTTGCTTACTTGTCAACTATATCAGCTACCTAATTCAGCTGGCCATGTGGCTGCATGACGGCTGGTGCCTTCACAGGGGAAGAAGTCATAAGGTGAGGGTTGGGAAAGACAGCTTTATGCTTTTTGCAGTAAAATATGGCCCTTGTGCAGCATGAGGCAGTCAACAAACTACACACTAAAAACAATATGAAGATACTAAATTCATCCGCCTGTCTGCCTAGGGCCTATGTGGTATCTGAGACTGCAGATGAAGAGAGTTACAAATCATAAACTTTCATACCTAACAACACTGGACAAATAATGTATAATGAGAATATGTAAAATGCTTTTTAGAAGAAACTGTGAAACTCAATGGATAGTGAGTTGACTGAGTAGCAGGTTACAGGTATTTCACCGAGAGGACAGAACTCCACCTAATTAAGAAAGCCAGTTAATTTCTCAAGCAGAGCATGCTTCTCTTACACTTTTTTCTCTCTGTATTGATACAACTTCCCTCTGTTCCTACTTTGCAAAGCTAAATAAAGCCCTTCTGACAGCAAGGGCATGCATGCTCCATTATATCTAGTAGTGCCACCTGAAGTGGTGCAGAATGGTTTACTTAATAAACATTAGAGGTTACTAATCATATATTCAATTCATAAATCAAAACCAAAGAGGTAGATAATATTTTTCAGATGCTTACATGAATGTTGATGGTTGTGAAAATTCAGAAGAACTTTTGAAAACAGCAGAGCAAGTCAAGATTAGAAGAGCACATATATATAACACTTGGGAGACAGATATGAATAGCATTTGAAGACATATGAATTTAAGTAATACTGTTTTCTATAAACTGTTTCTCACATGAATTAACATGGATGAGTGCCATTCTTGAACAACAATAAGCAGTACCTTTAAAACTCTTCTCTGCACGGATACCAAAAAAAGGGCTATGATATTCTCAAATACTACATTTTCGTTGTCGTTTCTACAAGACATCGGTGAAATATGGGCAGCACAAAGGTACCATTCACTTTTTAATCTTTCAGCTAGCAGTTCAAGGAGTAGAAGCAGATTCCTACTTGGCAAAACAGCCTGGTTTCTGCATTTCTGTCACTGGAGGGAGAGGTAATTTCCACTACCCTACCTATTTGAACAAACTTTCCTCACTGGCAATGACCTTCACTTTGGGAGTGCACTGCTAACTACACTGGCAGCGAGAAATCTCCCAACATATATGCTTGCCTTTCTACTCAACCAGCACCACCAGCTCTGTCCTTTGCAGTCCAGTTGCAAGGTTTGGGAATGTCAGCTGCATAAGGCAACAGGAGGCTCCATCCAGAAAGAGTCACTACTGAGTCTCTTGTGTCTGTAATCCATCCTTACTGAATGCAGTAATGAATTAAAACATATGATTGTGTTTGAAAGTGCTCATCTCAACTTTAAAAATATAACTCCACCATGCAACTAAGCTCCTTTGTGTGCAACTGCCTTAAATCTAAACCACAGTTATCTCAGCTTCAAGTCACTGGACCAAGGGATCTGTGAGGCAGTCTGTCTGGCTAAATTTCCATGAGACAGGTTACGTCTCAGTGCGAGGGAGGTGGGGAAGGGAAGCTATTTTGAAAGGCTTTCAAGAACTTCCCCAAGCCTTTCCAACTACTTGGCAAAGAACCCTTCAGGATATACTAAGACTAAATTATGATACTGGGCCGGTTCATGAGAGTAATTCTGACCACAAATAAATTTCAGGGATATTGCTTCATACTCGGTCTAGAACATAGAATGATGTGATGTAGGTGTTGATATTTTGCAGGACACTGTCAAACACTCGTCTTATTTAGATTCTTCCTTTCCTAACTTTCAGTTCTCTGTCTGATGTAAGCCGAAGATCTCCTCTCTTTCCACCTCGTGGCTGAGCTACATAATTTCAAAATGTCTGTGGTTTTTTTTTAAACAATGAAAAAGAACTGAAGGAGATTTTAGTCATTCTTACATATGGCTGAAGATGGGCCTGAAACAAACACCAATCTCTGAATTCAGCCTGAAGAAGAGAAGGTTGAGAGGGGACCTAATATATACTTACAAATATCTGAAGGGTGGGTGTCAGGAGGATGGGGCCAAGCTCCTTTCAGTAGTGCCCAGCGACAGGACAACGGGCAATGGGCACAAACTGAAGCACAGGAAGTTCTGTCTGAACATGAGGAAGAACTTCTTCCCTCTGAGGGTGACAGAGCACTGGAACAGGCTGCCT
>Ga0065711_1043144_pt1 | contig 14911 bp, 7 predicted proteins | sample Hoacrofraction12_FD_59098 | JGI IMG/M metagenome (GOLD analysis project Ga0065711, IMG submission 59098) | Hoatzin crop microbial communities from Cojedes, Venezuela - Epithelial fraction 12 v2 (version 2) | ecosystem: Host-associated > Birds > Digestive system > Esophagus > Crop | place... | reverse complement strand
TGGCGGGGCCAGTCGCGGGGCTCGCCGCAGCAGCTGGCGGAGCGGTACGCGGACCTGGCGGCCAGCCACAGCGAGGCGCTGCGGCAGCGGGAGGAGCGGGAGTGGCACAACGCGCGGCTGCGCCAAGAGAACGCGCGGCTGCGGCTGGAGAACCGCCGCCTGCGCCGTGAGAACCGCTCTCTCTTCCGCCAGGCCCTGCTGGGGCCCGGCCCCGGCGGCCTCGACAAGGCCGCCGACGGGAACCCCGACGAGGAGGCGGAGGCCCTGCGCGCCCAGCTGGGGCGGCTGAAGGAAAAGCACCGCCGGGCCTTGCAGCACCTGCGGCGCTGCCGGGCCGCCGTTGGCCCGGAAGCCTCGGAGCTGGACGACTGGGATCTGGAGGAGCTGCTGGAGGAGAACGAGCAGCCACGGAAGGAGGGGAGCCCGCTGCCGCCCGTCTAGCCACCGCCCCCAGGGGAAGGCGCGGCCGGGAGGGCTGCTGGGAGGGGGCGGTGCCGCGGTCCTCCCTGCCCCGCCCGGCCTCGCCGCCTCCGCCGGCAGCGCTGGTCCGCGGGGAGGGGGGGAGGCGGCCTGGCCGCTCCCCCCTCCCCTCCCCGCCCCCGTGGAGCGCGGGGTTGACCCCCGCCCGCTCAGGCGACGCAGCTTTTCCCAAAGAAAGGCTGAGGGAGGGGTTGGCTGGGCTTTTTTTAATCCCCCTCCCAGGTGTGCAACCAGGAAGCGCTGAACGTGATGGAGGAGAAGCGGGTTCAGCTGGAAAAGTGACGCTTGGAAGAGGCGAGTGTTGTAGCTGAGGAATGCCTCGAAGCGGCTGTTGTCATGGAGAAACGAACCACGGTGGAAAGAACAGCTGGTTTTACGTCACCTCATAGCGTTGAACTGGGCTTCCCCTGGGGACCAGCTGTAGCTCACTTTTTTCCTCTGGGTTAGCAGCTCAGTGTAGACCTCAGTAGCCGTGGAGATATCAAAAGACGACTCTGAGTAGTTCTTTAGTGTGTATATGTCTTACGAAAGGGTGTGGAGGGAGCTTGCAAGCTTCTCTGTCAGCACTCCAGGAAAAGCTGGTGATCGTTTGAACCACTCTGAATTGTCTGGATATTTACTGCAAAACAGTATTTGTATCGTTAGTGATGGACTTTGTTCACCGTCACATGGGTAATGATCTGAATTTCACACTTTTACATAAAACTGCAGCTGATAAAAAATAAAACCATGACACACCAAATGACTGTCGTATGTGTGATTTTTAACAGAGTTATTTTGAAATGGTAGGCCTTTGCGACCTTTGTAATGCGCTTGATCAAAGCCAAAGGAATTGGTTGGTTTTTGACCTGTCTGGCTTAAGCAAGTCTGCTATTTGAAAGCAATTTTCTTATTTTTCAGACCTGTCTTCCTTTAGAAAATCTACTGTTTGAAAGCAAGCTGTGTAGAGTTCCCTCATTTTTTTGTAATTTAAAAGCTGTCGCATTCAGCTTTGGGATTGGTTCCGTGAAGCTTTAATAGCCAAGGTCTGTTTCAACTCAAAGTGACATGAAAAGGTGAAAATTAATGATTTCTGTAAGTATCTTTGATCATATACCTTACAGAAAGAGTAGCTGTTATTTCTTCATGTAATGTCAGCATAAGCCTCTAATCGTAAAATGGCTGTAGTGCTTGTTAAACTTGGGTCTCTTTGGATCTGAAGCCTCAAGGAAGTGCGTTCTCAAAATGGAAAAACAGTTTGGCACTGTGCAGTTAATCTTTCTTTAATGAGAAAGGGTGGGTGTTGATGTCTGGATGTGGTCTTTGATTGTTTTGTGAATGAAGTATTCTCAGAAATGCTTCAATTGATAAATGCTCAAGAATGACAGTACCTACAATAAGTGCACTTAACAGAATTGTCTTATTTTAGTAGCTGTTTCCAGTAAAGTATGAATACCCAAGCAACACGAGGAATCTGTCAAAATAGTGGAATATATGACTGCGTTAAGATACAATGCTAGAAATGTGTTGCTGTGCCAGGCATCCTTGTCAAAAGTTCAAATATTGGCACATACAAAAGAGGAGATTCTGGACTTTTGTGATAGAATCTGCAAGATTTTTTAATTAAAGATTTCTGGGGCACTCCCAATAAATGGAGTTTTTATGCAAGATTACCAAGTTGTGTTTAACCTATCATTTGATCTGGATGTTGTGAGTTTGTTTTTGAGAGCAAAAGACAAGAAAATGTAAGATTTAGGAAAGGCTTTGGTAAGATTGAGCAAAAGTAGTGCTTCACTACAGTGTAGCCCAGTTAATGGTTTGCAGGTGGTGGGTTTCCTTTGTGACACACTTGCATGATCCTTGGCTACAGGAAACTACAAATACTGAGGCTTCAAGGAAAAGAGAATATACAGGTGTATCCTGAAGGCTATACTTGTTCAAATCCTAATGCTTGTAGAGTGGATTTGTCTGTACAACTAGTTCTAACAGTTAGTAGCTTGATATTATCACACCTGGCCCTAAAACTCCATGTCAGCCAAAATCCTTTGTCTTGATGGCTGGCAGAAAGCACAGAATATCTTTGGAATTACCTGATACATTACAGGATCTACGCAGCTGGAGTGATGAGTGAAGCATTACTACAATTGAAGAGCTTAAACCTTCCTTTACTTCTGGCTAAGATCTGTTGTGTTTCCCGTTGTTCTGCTTTCTGCCCCATAAGCAGAGAAATTCTGAAGTTCCAGTCTTCACTTCTTACTCCTGAATCTTATCTTTATTTCTATTTATTGTGTGCTGGACTATGACAAGTATTTATACTTTTTTTGTTCTAGTTGCAGTAATGTCTCTGTGTTTCCATGTTTTACTGTGTTGAGTCTTCCTGTCTTTGGCCTAACTGAATGCTACTTCCCTGGATTTTGAAAAAAGCATATTACAGAACAAAATTGCTGCAGTATACTCAGCAAGCAGAACCATGCTGTCCTGTTGTCCTTCATTCATAATTTCACATTTTGATTCATAATCATTTCAGTTGTATACTGGTCATTAATTTCAAAACCATGTGTTTTTAATGTTTTTGTTTCTATTCTAGTGCCTGTTTCTTTGTCGTAGTTACTAGAGAAAAAAATCACGTTTTTGTTTCTGCTAAGGACAAATTTTTGAAGACTTTTGGATTATTTTCCAGGTTTAAAATGTTTTTACTTTTAATTATCTTTTATAGTGTAGTATTTTGTACTATAGTGCATCACAGTACTATATGGGCGTGAGTTTGTTTGCAGGTAAGTTTTTTGTTAGAGAATGGATTGAGTCCAAGTTTGGATTTGGGGCTTTGGGTGTTTAGTTTTGGTTTGTTTTTTTTCCCCAACAGAAGTACATAGAAACATAACAGAACGCATAAAACACATGAAAATAATGTGTTCCTGATCACCTTGTTAACTTGTAGTGTTTAAAATATGAGTACATATTCTCTTAACTTTTTTTGACACATGTATATATAAATATATAGAGGCAAACAGAACCAAAAATCCTGTAGCTTTTCACTTCATTGCTAAGACAACAAAATTATTTTCTTTTGCTTGTTAATGAGTGTTCAGTCTTAGCTGCAGACCTTTGCTTACGCTTCTGTCCTGTGCCCCATGTTAACAAGTGTTAATGAACTGTGTGTTAAAATGGAAGCTATATGCATGGCTATATTTAAACTGTATTAAAATCTTCTAGGCCCCTGTGTGAATTTGATGGCAATTACTTTAAAACACATGCGTATGAACAGAATGGCTCAGTGTCAGTGCCATATTTAATATACACTCTATTGCTCTTTTGAGACCTAATTTAAGTTTCATTAAATATTGCACTCTGAAGGAGTCTTTGTCCGCTGTGCTCATCTCCTTGAATATGTTAGGGCCTTGAGGTGCTTTAACTGCCCACAGATAATAATGAAATAAATTAAATGTCTTTGTATGATAAACTAATGCCACTCAGATTAGTTTAGTTCAGCTACTTTTTTACCGAAGCAGTCATCTGTTACACTTCCCTTTCCGTCTATCTCACTGTGTTTGGTATCCCCTTTTGCTTCTGTCCAGCAAAGATTTTTGCAAGATGTGTAAAAGGCTCCTTTCCAAACTTGCAAATGATTTGAAGTAGTGGTTTAAAGCCAGATTTTTAGTGATCACAAATTAACAAGGTCTTTCCTGTATCTTTTTGAGTGATACCTGGTACCTGTATTACCATACCGGGAAATTTAGGTATTAATGACTGCCTGGGAACAGTCATTGTTCTGTACAATATCCGGGTTGAATTTACTGCCACATTCCTTCCGAAGTAAAATCCCACATCACTCAGAGAATAATAACAGCACATGATTTTAAAGCTCTTTTTAAAAAAGCTTGCAACCAGGACTATTTAATGACTTTGAAGGCCATTCTGCTTGCTCTTTGTGCTGTCAAGGGCCTGTGTAGTCAGAATGTAGTTGTAGCAGCAGAGAAGATAAAAGACATTACATTTAGAGGGCATAAAGAGGCTGCTTTAGATCTAGCTTTATAGAAGAGAGTGGGGTATAAGGCTGGGAAGACAGCACATTGGTTGGATAATCCAGAGAGAACATTTTGTGAAAAAGAATTACTGTGGAAGGATGTGACCATCAAACAAAAACTAGTGTAATTATTATATTCATGTATATGGGTGTATTTTTAATGAAAAAAAAACAGTGCAAAGTTTGGATAAAGTAAAAGATTAGCACTGAGGAAAAATGCAACTGTCATGCACTGGCACGTCTCTGAAGTGAGGGCAAGCTTTGGAGAGCTGCTCTGCACACAGTCCTTAGCCTCTGCTGAGATTAATGTTAATTTATTTTGTGCGAAGATTTGTGAGGGCCAGAAGATTCAGCCTCCTCGTTTTATAAATGTTGCAAGATTTTCAATGACCTCAAGTGCTTTACACAGTTTTTGCAATTTAGCACCTAGACTGGCACAACTCCGGACCCATGTGTGGAGTATGGGTTCAGTGGTGGAGGAACGTTCTGCAGTGAGCCAGCAACACCCAGGCGTTGAGCAGTGACAAACTTGCTTCCAAGTGCCTGACCCTGCCTGGTGCTGATCAGCGTGTGAGAGCTCAGGGCGTGCCTGCAGGCGAGCTGGTTGCGAAGCAAAGTACGGTGGTCTAATACGGTAGTGGTCATGACTTCTGTTGTAATGACAGCCTACAGAAATTATATGGGCTACTGAAACAACAGCTGATATGTTTGCATGTGAGTTGCGAATAATTAGCTGCAGTTGTGTTTCTTCACCTTATTAAGTATGAAATAGTGTTGTGTGTTCCTCAGTCAGAACCATGACTCTGTGGACATTTGGTAGTTCTTCATGGTGAAGATGGTCAAATCATTCTGCCTGGCTATTAGGAAGCCTCATTTCCAGCTGAGGCTTTTATGACTTATAATTTTGATGATTGTCATTACTTTTCATTCAGAAGTGATTTAAAAAAAAAAAAATTATCAAAAATGTTGCCTTACTTTTACAGTTTGAGGGAGATGTGCTGTGCTGGTGAGGATAGCTTCAGGGTGGATACTGTACAATTATTTAGAATCAGAGCAGTGTACTTGACATGTTTTGCCAAGGACATTAACAGTCCAAAAGTAAGATGAAACAAAGCAGAAGATTTCAATTAAATCCTATGGAAGATTTTGTTTTTCTTCTGGTTTTAATTTTTTTAGTGATGTAAGAACTATAGTTTTAATGACAGTTAAGTATGTCATTACTCTGCAGTGTAAATGTAAGTCACTGGATCTACCAAAGGACTCAGGCACATAAAATCTAAAACAAGGAATTCACAGCACCAGAGGTTCTCAGATATGGACATATAAGGTCTTTGCTACCACAAGCAGTCCCAGAAGGCTCTCTTGATTTGGCAGAGGAACATTGTGCCTGTTTTACTTTTGAAACCTCTGTTTATTGTGAAAGAAGCAGCTTTGAAACTAATATAAAAGTCAGATTTGACCCTGTGTGCTCGAGACTTGTATGGCAGCACTGAAAAAAGGACTAGCAATTCGAGGAATATGCTTGAAAATCTGCTCATCTCCTGGATATAAGTAGATGCTCTTGGCTAAATTTGGATTGGCTTGGAGGACATCTGGAGAGGGGACAAAGGCGGGGGCTTCAGGCGTCAGTCAGCTTGGTTACTAGCCTTCTATTGGTACCAGAGAAGCTTTTGTTTGTGTTCTGTCAGGAAGTGTTTCATTTCAGCTTTTAGCTAAAGAAGCTTTCATGGCCTCAGTAGGCATTTCTCCATCTCCTCTGTGGCTGCTGAGCACCATGAAACGCAGAAGCTGCAAGATCTCGCTTTGGCTAATTAAAAGGCCACAATAGCGCTAGAAAAAGACTGACTGTATCTGGTTAAAAAACAGATGGGAAGATTTCTGAGCATATGGGTAAGAAGCCCTTGTTGCATTGAAGATTTTCATGTAAAAGATGCTAAGAAAAATGCTAGACTACAGCAAGCTGGTGTAGGAAATACTGTTGCAAAAGTGTAGCAAAGTTAAATGCAAGCTCATCCAGGAGAGGAAAGTGTGTTTATTTCCAATAATTAAAGCAAAACTGACTTTACTTTTTCAGATTAATCCTTTCATAAGGAAAAACTCATAAGCACTGAAATGCATGTGTCTGGCAGTCCAGCCCCAAAACACATGTACTGTAGTGGTCCTCAAAGAGTCCTTCCAGGACTTCTTGGGTGAGACGTAGGACAAAGGATACCGTCTTACAAGACTTCCTCTACTGGATTTTTAGGCTGGTTACCATATGCTGCCTTTTTATATATATTTTTTGTGCCCTTTATGAGCTGGCTGTGAGCGGTCTTTCCCTCCCATCCCAGTAAATTATCAGGGTTTGCACACTCACTTTTCCTCCTGGCCTGAGCAAGCTGAGAAGCTACAGACAGAGTTATGGTGGGGTCTTTGTGACTGGGTAATGTCAGTGCTGTTTTTACTGCTCTTGTGGAATTTGCTCCTTTAACTGGTTGCACACCCAGACCTTGTCCCCCCTGCACCACGCATACTAATCCTGACTGTTGTCTTACAGATCTCTAGAACAGATTCTGGACTTTCCGGGGAATGCTCTGCTTTGGAGTGGACCAGCACGATGAGTACTTTTTAACTGCATTCAGAACTGCATTTAGAGCTACATTCTTGCATGCTCTTAAATGCAGGGAAAGAATGCATGCACCTAACTCTCAAACTGCAGTCACTTGAGTTTTATTTCTGTACTTTGTGTTAAACTTTACCAGGAGCTTAAAGTTTTCATTTTCTGTGTGCCAAGCAGCACTGTAATATCAGAAAAGCTGAGGATATCACTGTGTTAACCCACATCTACTACCAAGTAGAATCTGAAGTCTTCATTTTCCCCCACGTGTTAAGCTATTCTGAGCGGCTCGTACAGCACCAGTTTCACAGAGCAGTCCTCAGGTGCTAGACACGGTGCAAAATATAGGAATGCTGCCATTTTCTTAAGAAAACACATCTGAAGGTGGGACTCACACAACAATTCAAAGCTGAGAGAACTTATTCAAGATGTGGCTTCTGTCTTTGGCATAAAGATATTCAAACTCATTCTCTTGCTTTCTAAGAGCTTGCTTGGCTTTGCCAGTGGGAACAGTGTTGTCTTGCTGAGAAACACTGAATGTAATACATATGAGACAGAGAGGAGGCATTTTGCTGATCTATAAGTGATTAATTTGCTGTATGACAGAAGCCTCAGTTCAGTGGGAACAAGGGTGCTGCGTTCTCGGACTTTCCTTCAGAGAACTACTCTACAGCGGTTTCTAATAGTGGCACCTGTTAATTGAGACATTCATTTTTTTTTTTTTTTTTCCCTTCATAGTTCCTACCTCTAATTCCCTTTTAATAACCCTATTTTAGAGTATCCTGAGATTCATCCATCATTTGTAATCTTAGGGAATTTGTATTTTTTTTCTCTCTTTAGAAGTCCTGAGTTAAGAGGTTCACAACAGGAATAGGTGGACTAGGGAATATCCTATTTATTTGAAAGATTTCAACATATTTTGTAGGTATCCTGAAAAAATAAAGATGAATTTTATGGTAACAGAGCTGTTACCTTGAGGCTGTTTACTGATAAAGCCAACACACTGGTTTTCTTAACGTTATTCATAAATAAAGTCCTTACTATTATTACTGCTGCCTCAGGAAGAAAAGAAGGAGGATATTTTTTTACAGCCTTTCCTGTGGAAATTGCAAATGTGTAGTTCTGACCATAAGGGAACAAGTAGTCTAAATACTTGTCACTGACCACTCTTTTTTTGCAACAAAATGAGGTACAACATAGACCAGGAAAGCTTCCAGTTTTGCTCTGTGAAAGCTTGTATTTTTATGTGTATAGATAACTTTAACACAACTAAAAGTATGATATTGAGCCTCTGCAATAAGTTGTGGAATTTAACTAATTTGTTTTCTCTTTAAGCACAGGTATGAAAACTTACTTTATCCTTTTCGTGCTAAGTCTTTTCAGTGGCGTGATTGTTCAGTACATTTGTGCAGTCTCAGACTTTTTACACCAATTCCTTTCTTTTCAAAGCAGGTATTTTAATAATTCAGATAGCAGCTGTCCAACTAAGAAAATTCTTTTCATCTATTAGCATAAATTTTGTTAGATGAAATCCAGTTGATGTTGCAGTTCATTAGGAATCTGCTTTAGCTGAATCTGTGAGGCTGTTCCTAGATTGTGTGGTTCCAGAGTTATGTTAACTGCAAAATTCAGTGCTGCTGGCTTGCTAAAAGATTTGTCATACTTTATTGTGTATTTATCATAATTTTCTATGGAATGTTAAGTACATTGTACAGTGCCTTTTTGATTTAAATGGCTCGTGGACTCTCTGGAATACAGGAAGTATTAAAGGACATTGAATTTTTGGGAAAACAGTTCGGTCTTATGCAAGATAGTGAAATAGTGTGGTTCAGTATAACTTCATTGATTTAGCTGAGCCTTTACAATTAACAGCAAGTGTGAGCTGGGTTCTGCACGTCGCTTAAACACCGTTAACTAAGATATTGCACAGCAGCAGATGTTTATCCTTAGCTGCCTCATTCTTTGTTCTGAGCAACCCCTGATTATTTGAAGGAAAAAAAGATTAAATGCCGTATAGAGGAGCTATGCAGCACTGTGGAGTTGCACACTGCCATTTTTATAAGGTCTGTAGGAGGCAGCTTTTCTCCTGCAAGTTCACAAGTTGGCAACTTTTACCAGATAAATGAGTAGGAGTACCCATCAGTTGTAAAAATCTGAGGAAAAAGGGTGGAGGGAATTAGAGGATGGGTAAAGACTCTCTAGTTTCATATCTTTGCACTGGGGGTAGGAGTACAAGTGTGTGTGTATGTAAATATATACACATACATACTGTAGTCTTTGCAGAATTTTATACAAGACTTTCTCTGAATACATACCAAATAAATACCAAGGTACAAGATCAGATTATTGCCTCTGCATGTCTGCCCTCTAGGCTGTGCCAATTCCACTTCTAGTCTGGTATGCCACAGCTTGCAGGAGCAGGTGTGTCTGAGGCTGCCCCGCTGGTGCTTTCTTCTGGACCTGTCCGGCTATGGAGGAGGATCAGGAGCAGATAAACTTTCTTGTATACAGGTTTCTGTGGAGGTCATGATGCCAAAATGGATTGTGTGGGTCCTTGCTGTTGTCCTCACTGGTTATCCCCAGCATTTGAAGCAAAGGTCTAAAGACATCCAGAGGCAATGGTGGGGTCCAGGCAAAAGATTTCATAGATGCATATTTCTTTCCTCTAAGCTTCGCACATGGAGATTCACTGAATTCTTCTCTTATTTGCCTCCAAGGATGCTAAAGATAGCACATTTTCATTTCAATGGGATTTAATTAATTTTCTAGTGATTAAATTCTGTTTGAGGCTTTTTGTCTGTAATTGTACTCGGCTGCATATTGGAATTTTTTTGCTTTTGTTTTCCTTCTTTCCCCTCTTGCTATGTACCTGTTGCTGAATATTGGTTCTTTTAGATACTGCTAACGTTTTGGTAGACATAGGGGAAAAATACTCACTTATTCATACAGTAGTTTTTTGGAAAACAGTGGAAGTAATCATGTGAGAAAAGCCAACAAAATTTGATCCTTCTGAAGTGATGGTAAATACTGATATTTTTTGTTTGTTGCAAAAGAACAATTACTAAAATGAATTCTGCCTGCCCTAAAGCTGGGGATGGCAAGTGAGAAAGCTGTGTGTGCTGCACTTGTCTTCTAGTTCTCAGCTTTATGAGACATTGAAAGTATGCAGTATCTTAGTGTTTGGGTAAGACTTTCTGTGCTACAGCAGAAAAGTGAAGATCAGGGTGCCTAGACGACAGGGTGTCAGTAACCCATTTTTGTGCTAGGTTTCAACTGTCAATTAACTATTAAAAATGATGAAATAAAATATGGAAAACACTTTGTAAATATTGCTGAAGGAAGTTTTTATATTTTCTGTACTTGTACTCTGTAGTCAGCTATAACATTGATGTGCATGGCTACCAATCCGTTCCAGGTGGGCATTCCTCAGTCTGTTACTTGTTCCATTGATTGCTGAAAAATAGCCCTTAAGTATTGCTAAAGTTAAGGTTTATTGCTGTCATCAAAACAGGGTATTCCTTTCGCAGGTCTGGTAGTCCTATCTTATCTTAGAAATTGAAACCTACACACCTTTAACATTAAGCTGTCTGTAATTTTCCTGCTTGCTAAGGGCCTTAGACTAGTCCTGTGTGTGGAGAATAGCTCTGCATAGCATCTGTGCACTACCAGTTTAATGAATCTACGCTACCAGTGTAGAGTTTCTTTTTAAATTTTTTATGCTAAAATAGTGACTGGCTTTACTGATTAAGAGAAGTGGAGCACATTTATATTTGAGTAAAATGCTGATGGTGGACACTGAGGAATGGAAGAGATAGTCCATGTCCCTGAGTTTGGTGACAAGTAGTACCATGTTTTATCTGTATTTCTCTGAGAAGATCAGTATGGTTTCAACTAAGGCAAATTAAAAGCAAAGTAACAATTCTGCATTTTGTTAGTTAAGAATCCCACAGCTTTTACGTTTTCCATAAAGGGCAGTTTTCTTACTAATTCTCCTGTATACCTCTAACAAATAGCTGTCTTGACTGATTTAGAAATAGTTTGCCTGAAAATCTTTCTTCTTCAGGTGTACAGAAAATATATCTTTCTCTTGTTTAGTAAATAAAAAACCCTAATCATTATTCAAATGCTGGTCACATTTTATTATCACGGAGATGAGATCAGATTCATAATGAAACACGTCTTTATGGTATTTCTTTCAAGTTATATATTAAAACAACTTGGAAATTTAAACTTTATTTTTTGGATGTGTGGCAGGTTGACTGTGGTTACTGTAGTCCAGAGCTATATGTTTTGGTTTATATTACTGATACATTATAGAAACCTGAGACACTAACTTCCTTGCTATGCCAGGAAATACAATTTCATGAAAGAGTGCAATTCTCTCACAAAGATTTTAAAGTCTGCAACTTAGTACATGTTCTGTATGTGACTAAGAACACCTTTGTCCTTGGACTGTCTAAGGATAAAGAGCAAATGTCATATGAAATGCTTGTGGCTGTTCTCTCTCAAGCCTTGGTGCAGTGTACGATGCGAGATGAAGTGTGATGAGAGTAGAAGTCTTTCTAGGGTGCTGTTTCACAAGGCAGGGATTCAAGTGCTTGCCTTGCTGTGCCTGGATGGGTTACCACCTCTTAGGGTGCTTATTTACTTTCGGTGGGATTTACTTAGTAGCAGATCTCAACTCTGCACATCAGTTTCCAACTTGCAAATGCATTGCTGATTAAGGAAGTAGAACACGGCGGGAAGATGTGCAAGTGTGCAGGAGATTTGGATGCTCTGGTGGTGAAGACTATATCTACACAGAAACAATAAGTGTCTTTCTCATTATATTGTTCCAGTGAGCTGAGACCTGTGCTGCAAGAACAGGAGAATAAAGTCAATCTTAAGTAGTATGTAGTACTAACTAGAGCTTAGTAGCAAATAGTTTGGGGAAAAATTATAAGAGATGGTCAAATCTCACATGATAGTTCTCCTGTGATACCTGTTCAACTTCTAGCTATCAGTGTTTCAAAGATTTTTGAGGTGTCTGTAGGGTAGGGGGAAAATTATATTGAAGGGGGAAAGACAGAACAGTGCAGAAAAAAGTGAAGACACCAGGGAAACAGAAGGTAAAAGTAAGTCATAACTTGTAGAATATTTACAGGATGAACTGGAGAAGGGCTAGTGAATTGATAAACTAGGATTTGGGGTCGACGTTTGTGGGTAAGGAAAGAAAAGGGAGAATGAGGGCAAAGGAGTAGGTACATTCACAAATGCTCGTTGTGCAATGCAAGGAATGTAAAACTGAAATTTTAAAAGTGATGAAAACAAATTGTGGAGCAGGCTAACATTTTGAAAAAAGTCAGTGGAAATGCTGCAAGATCTATGAATTGTTCTTACTTCTTCAGATTATTAAGTAAATGAAAGTCCTGGAAGATGATATAGATAAAATTGGTGTGTGTAAAATGACCCATTTGACTGAGACAATGTGGTATTACCATCTTACAGGTTCTGCAAGACTGTTAAGGGTACTCTGCATGATAAGAGCTGGAGACAGACTATGCTAAAATCTGAGTGTGTAGGCTGATAGCCTTATTAAATAACTTTTACCAGGAGTAGTCCTACAGAAGTCAACAGAGATAATTATGGAGAGAAGCTCTATTCTGTATGAGCAAGGGTAATGCCGTCTGACTTATTCATCTGAAAAACTCCTCATGACGGGAAGAGAACAGCCAAATCAGTATGGAAGGGAAGATTATTCCCCAGCAAATTCAGTTATCATTGGTGATGAAGTCGCTAATCGAGATAGTTACAGTGAACATGACAACTATGGTAAGAGATGATTGAATATTCACTGAACTATTGTTTATACCGAGGAATCATGTTTTACAAAGATAGAAAACTCTGTGCTATAAATCCTGCAGATTTGTTCCTTCAACTTAATAAGGGTGTATATGTGGAAGGAGAGGACCGAGCACTGCACCTGATAAAATGTACTGGTGACTATTTGCTTTCCTCAGCAGGCCGAGGACGGCAACACCACAGTACAGACATCACCTTACCAGAGCCTGGACCTCACCTCCTAGGTGACCACCAGCAATGAACCAAGCTGCCAGTCATGGGAAGGATGCTTTGCTGTTGAGTGAGAGGGGCATGGAGCATGCCATGCTGTCGTGGACACTGTGCTTGTGTCCAGGAGGAACCGGTGGGAGTCAGAGCAAGTGCCAAGGGCTGTCTGTGGTTTAGGGCATCTGGCCAGCTCTGTGTTGGCCAATTTCCTTTTAGGCAATGGATATTCCCAGATAATCATGGTCATTTTTTGCCAAAGTGGGCCAGCAACTAATAAAGGTGGTGCATTCTTGCTGTGAAACGCTAAATGGTGAGGAATTTTGCAAGGAAGGGTGTTCATGGAGGACATCCATCCCCAGGCCGAGTCTGATATGATGGGCATTTCCGTGGTGTGCAAGAGATCCCCACACCAGGGAGCAGGAAGCATTGTCGTTGGTTCTCCTGTGTACAAAGTGAGTATGTTTAATGTCAAGTGATCTGCAAAGACAGATCTCCCTGCTTTGCCACCTTGGTGGGGCATGTATCAGCTAGGCTGTCATTGGGCTCTGTCTGTGCACGGACATAGATGTGTTGGTATGTTTGGGAAACATAGACTGATAAATTTTGATACGTTTTAGTAAAGTCAATTTTAATGTGCTTATGAGCTTGAATGTATCAAAGGTAAAATTACAAATACACCTAATGAAGACCTGATAGAAGCCTTCGTGTCTGAATCTGATCTGACCTTTTTTTGAGATGGAAAGGAAAGCATTTCAGAACATGCAAGATGCAACATTTTTTTTTTAATAGTATTTTGATAAAAAGAGGTGGCAATGATTATTATTTTTGTGTTAAACAATGGCCATTTCCCATTCCCACACTTTTTTTTCTTCTTCTTGAGATGCAGAAGGTACTGACATGATAGAGCTGGGATTTTTAAATGAACAGCACAGAACAGTTGAAATTAGATGCTTGTGGTGATGGAAAATTACCATTTTCATTGATGTTGAGGTGAACGAGATTACAGAGCTGTTTCACAGGAGGTCTTTTGAGTACCATCACATTGTTTATCCTCCACAATTTGGCATATATTTTTGCTAACTCATTAGTTTGAAAAAAGTACTTGAAGAATCCCAAAATTTCAAAGGTAGAAAAGAAGATAATAACTGAAGAAAGATCCTTTTTTATTTTCTTCTTCACAGAATAGAGTGAGGTTGGGAGCAAGTGCAATGCTGGAAAGGAGGCCTTGTTTGTAACTTGGTTTCCTACAAAGACAGGATGCAAATCATCAGTTGTCTGAGTGTGTGCCTATATCCTCCTACATTCTTCTTGATTTTACCCACTTCAGGACAAGCTATTCTGCCTTTTCTTAACTGAGGGCCATTATAGTTACCCAGCTTTTGGAAGCAACCTTTCAGAAAGCTTCTTTGGAAGTGAGCTACAGCACTGAGGTTGGACACAATTGACCAGTGACAAATAAAGGGACAGAAACCTTTGAACCTGGCACAGCTGACAGGGAAAAATGTATTGTTGTTGGGAATATATCAAGTCCAGCACGTCAGGGATAGGTTCAGTAAGGACCATAGAGCAGTCTGATGTGTGAATATATATGACTGTGCAGACATGTGCGACTACACAGTCATATATCACAGAATCACAGAATCACAGAATGGTAGGGTTGGAAGGGACCTCTGTGGGTCATCTAGTCCAACCCCCCTGCCGAAGCAGGGTCACCTACAGCAGGCTGCACAGGACCTTGTCCAGGCGGGTCTTGAATATCTCCAGAGAAGGAGACTCCACAGCCT
>Ga0065711_1043140_pt1 | contig 14911 bp, 21 predicted proteins | sample Hoacrofraction12_FD_59098 | JGI IMG/M metagenome (GOLD analysis project Ga0065711, IMG submission 59098) | Hoatzin crop microbial communities from Cojedes, Venezuela - Epithelial fraction 12 v2 (version 2) | ecosystem: Host-associated > Birds > Digestive system > Esophagus > Crop | place... | reverse complement strand
CTCTGAGGGTGACGGAGCCCTGGCCCAGGCTGCCCAGGGAGGCTGTGGAGTCTCCTTCTCTGGAGATATTCCAGCCCCGCCTGGACAAGGTCCTCTACAGCCTGCTGTAGGTGACCCTGCTTCGGCAGGAGGATTGGACTAGATGACCCACAGAGGTCCCTTCCAACCCCGACCATTCTGTGATTCTGTGATTCTGTGATTTCGGAGTCCGTGTCCTCCGAGGCACGGTTCCTCCCGTCCCCCCAGCAGGACGCCGGTGCAGTGGTGTGGCTGCTGCCGGGCTCCAATGTGCAGGGTTGTTCTTCCAGGAGCCGAGTTCCCTGGCTGATAGGAGAGCCCATCAGCCTGTCTGTGTCATGTGCACGGCCTGGCCCATTGCTGCCTCTGGCAGCGGTCGGTTGGGTCGGTGGCTCTCCGTCTCCGGAGCCACAGCGCCCTTGCTGAAGGGTCTGTTTCTCCTGCAGCCCTTCCCGTCGTGCCTGGGACTGCGGCGGGGGTGGTTCACAGAATCCCAGAATGTTGGAGGTTGGCAGGGCCCTCTGTGGGTCACCCAGTCCAACCCCCTGCCCAAGCAGGGTCACCCAGAGCAGGCTACACAGCACCGTGGCCAGGCGGGTCTGGAATATCTCCAGAGAAGGAGACTCCACAGCCTCCCTGGGCAGCCTGGGCCAGTGCTAACTCCACCGAGGAGCAGCTAGCTGCCCGGCTGCTTCCTGACCCCAAGCCTTTGACAGCAGCAGCTTCTGCGGGTCTGGAGTTGAATAGCAAAACTTTACGACCAACCTAGAGAAACAGCTGAAGCGTTCAAGCAGCAAGAAGAGGCACGTTTGGACTGAGGTGCTTGCTGGTCGAAGCGTGCATCCCGTTGCTGCGTCAGGGCTGGAGCTGTTCCCCTCCGGCCAGAGGATAACCTGTGCGGGAAGGGATGTTTTTAGCCTGGTGCCCCACTCGGTGCGGGGCCAGTTGGACGAGGTTCGCTGTACAGCTCTGCTGGTTGCTCGTAAGTAGATGAGACCCAAGTTCGGCAGCGTGCGGCCGAGCCCCAGTCCCTGTGTTAACAGACGTAGGGACTTAGGCAGCGGCGCTGCGAAACCTCACCCTGTGGAATGGGACAAAGCAAAGAGCTGGCGGTGAAAATCTGGGGCCAAAGAAGTGTTTGAGTGAGAACTGACGCGGTAAATCGGGGTCGGGGCTGGAGCTCTGTCCAGTCGCTGCACCGAAAGAAAAAGGCAGGAGGACAGCGGGGAGTGGCGTGCCCCCGGCCGCCTTTGGCTTCGCCGCACGGCCGGAAGGGTTTTACAGAGACCCTTCCCTCCGCGGTTACGTGTTCCGCAGCAGCTCGGTGGTGCTGGTAGGGACAGTGGCCTCTCCCGAAGCTGCTGAGCTTCTGCAGGCAGGCAGAAGGCTGACTGGAAAAGACGGCTCCGTGGGCAGTAACAGCTATTTCAAAAAGCTGCGAGGAGCAATCCCCCTCAGCTGCGGAGTGAGCCTCGGTAAGTTGTTGGGATACCAGCTGTCAAGGCAGTGTTCCAGTTCCTCTGCGCGCCCGTCGGCTCGCTGCGACCCCTCACCAGTTTGTGCTGTTCCCTTGCTGCTGGGGTCTTTAAACATGAGACGTGGCGGTCAGGGCTGTTTTCTCACTGTGGGTCTTGGAGGGGTCTGTGCCCAAAAAAGTCAGAAATTCTGCTGATTCCCGACAGCGCCATTTGGGAATTAGTTTTTCGGAGATGCTTGGTGGTGCGGTTCAGTTCTGCATTCCCTTAAGCTGTGCATGGGCCACATGAAACTCGTTATGAACACAGATCCTCGCTGGCTTCTTGCCGCCGGCACCCTGCACCCCAGACGCTCTCCGGATGCCCCGCGTCCCGCCGCAGCCTCTGCCGAGCCGGGTAGGAAACTGCGTGTTGGCTGGTTCCCCCCAGAGCCAGTTCAAAGCCGCCGTCACCCCGCAGCTCCGTGGTTAACCTGGAGGAGGTGTGTTGATGCCGTTGGAAGGAGGGAAGGCATTTGGGACAGAAAACGTGTCCCTTTTGGTGTGAGTGCTCCAGTCTGATGCCATTTAATAGCTCCTTTTTTATTTCGTACGGGCAGTGGCTTTGAAGTAGGTGGCTTTTGAAATGAAAAGTACCCGAACAGGGAAGCAGCCCTGGAAATGATCTCTGCATGCAGCTGGGAGGCAGCACTGTGTTAGAAAATCAGACGGCCCGTAAGGGTGGAAGAGAAGCGTTTGGCAGCGTACGTGGGTTAGCCGTGCTTCGTTCAGAGGTAAACTGGCCGTTGTCGGGCCAGGCTCACCCTCTCTCCTCAGGCTGGCAGCACTGGCCTGGCGTTCTGTGGGGTGAGCGGTCTGTTTTCAGAGCGCGTCAGCATGCAGAAGATCGTCGGAGCAGGTCAGGCTTGTGCCGGGATACCCTGTGTCTGGCAGCAAAGCCAGCTCCTGCGTAGAGGCTCGGCTTGGTGCTGCAGACCGTGTGACAGCAGCGCGGGGACAGCTGTGTCTGACCTTACGGCTCTCTGCGTGCCTGGTGTGGGAAGGCCAGAGGGCCCTGCAGGAACAAGGTCCTTCCCTCGGCCTCTTGGAGCTGCTTCCCCGCCTTGAGCCGCTGCTTCACCCCCTAACTCTTAAATTGCGTGACCCCAGCTTATGGGGCAAGGTGAGGCTTTGGGACAGCACTGGTTGTTGTCCCCTCCGCCTCTCCCGCTCGCTCGGTGCCGGCCGGCCAGAGCCGTGGCAGCTTGTTCTCCTGCGCACCCGGCTCTGTCTCCGTCTTGGGCAGACACCACGCAATGGGCTTGGCTGCACCATCTGCATCGTTACGCCCGGGCGCGTTTTTGGCCTCCTTGGTGGTTAGCAGAAATAGATTTTAATTAAAAGCTCGTTATCGAGTTGTCGTGTAGCATTAGTAAATAGAAATAACTTTTACAGCCATGTCTTGTGGCTCAGTAAGTGGCAATTGAAAATATTTGACATCACTTTATTTAAAAAAAAATGGAAGAATATTGCATGTTTGATTCCCCATTTGCTCCAAATGGCTTTTAAATCCAAATAAATGTTTGTCTGTGGCACTGCTGTTATCGTTCAAGTCCAGAAGGAGAAATAAATGCAGTCTGCAGTCTCAAAGTTATCTCCGTTTCATCTGTAACCAACTGGGGGTGGTTCGTGTGGGCATCTCCTGGTGGGGTGAGGAGCAGACGCGGCCCACCCGTGCGGCGTTGCCCCGGTGCTTGGTGGAGGGATGCTCTGCTCGGCCCCGGCCATCTCCCTCGCTCTTTCAGCGCAGAGGGGTCACATCCTCGTACGAAGGCTGGCTTCTAAACGGGAATCCCCTTGCGCGGTGGAAGCCGAGCGCTGCTCCAGGGCTCGGTCCCCTGTTCTGCGTGGTCTTTTAGGCTGTCGTGGCGTTGCGACAGGGGCTCTGCGCTCCCTGCTCATCTCTGGCACAGAGCTAGCGCTGAAGAAAATGAGCTGCTGAGGTGAAAAGCCGTTTTCTGCGTTATTGAAGGATGAATTGGTGCAGTAAAATATTTTATAGGTGTTAGTAATTTCTGCAAGGTCGTGCTTTAACCCAGTACCGTGCCTCCCGCAGAGCGGGTGTGGGGTGCAGCGGGCCCTTGCAATGGGTTTGCTCTGGGCGGCGGCGTGCCTGGCGCTGGGCTGGTGCGCGCGGCCGCGGCCTCCTCCGGGCGCTCGTATGTGCCCTGGTTCCCCAGCCCAACCCGGGGACGGCTGAGGCTCCGGCCGTTCGCGTTTGTGACAACGAGGGGGCGAGATCTCCATCTGCCGCCCCCGGACAGAGCCGCGTTCTGCTGACTTTGGGCACCTCCCTGGTGTCCGAGGAGAGCTGCTCACGTGAGGAGCCTTGATCTTAAATGGTTAAAAAATGTCCTTTTCCACGTAGCTGGTGTACATTCAGCCTGACCTTGCTGGAAGAAAAGCATCAGCGCATGCGGGTGGGTTTGGGGAATCGCTTTTCTCGGTCGAGCCCCTGCTCGGCCCTCTCTGTGCAGGATGGTCACAGCCTCCTCTGCCCTTTTTTCGTAGCGCTCGGCCTCCCTCCTTGTCACCCCGTGACGAGGGGATCTCGTAACCCTTCTGCTCTATTTTGCGGCTGTTTTATCGACTCGTTCGCTAAGGAGTGGTTGTGAAACTTGACAGAAGGGTTCTGAGCTGACATAAATTGTCCAGTTGCCTGCTAGTTGGAAATGACTTTTGGTGCAGGTTAATAAATAATGCAAACCCTGTTAATAGATGCCAAATGCGATGTCTCTGCTGGAGAAAAAGATGATGCCAATAACCCGTACTGGAAGTACTCGATTCTAGCCACTGGCTGCTGAGTTTTAAGTGTTTAGTGCTGTTTACCCAAAACGCTCTGCTGATAAATTGTAAGCGCTCTCTACTTAGTAAAGAACATAAATTCCAGCTCTGCAGAATAACAGCCTGGCAGCGCTCACCCTGTTTGTAAAGCAGCTTATCCACGGATTCCTTCAGCACCTCGCCGAATGCATCCAGCAGCCCGCGCAGCGAGCGCACCGGTGGGAGGACGCAAGGCTGCGACTGCGGGTGGCAATGCCTGCAGCTGGCGGAGGACGCGGAAGCGACGCGTCCTCCTCCGTCCTGCGAGTCGGGTTAAGGTTATCGCGAGGTGGCTTTTTCGTCTGGAGATTCAGCTTTATTGTAGTGTCGTGCCAGCCGCTCTGGCATATGGCTGAGAGGGGAATTTTCTGCTCTTTGGTTGGTTTTCAGGAGCTTGCAATGTCTTGCAAAGTCGTCTTTGTGCGTCAGGTGTCACTTCAGAGCAGAGCAGGGGAGCGGCCTTACGGGCAGCGGACAGGATGGGGAGCTGCCAGCCTGCCCGGGCTCTCTGCCCAGCCTTGGAGAGCAGCTCTCTTCAACTCCCCGTGCCTGGGGGGGTCTTTTGTGTGTTTTATGGCCAGGAAATGTGACGGTTAATGATACGTGGCCTATCACGTCAGGGTAAAGAGGGCTGAGGTCCTGAATGTCTGTAAAGCAGTTGGAGTTTTGCTGTCGAAATATGCCACTTGAATGCAGATCGTGATTTTAAGTACCGAGGTGTGGAGTGAAATCATGTATGTGGAAATAAACGTGGCTGCTGTTCCATTTATATATTTAATGAAGGTAATTCAACACAGTCGGGGAGGACGTCTGTGCGACGTTATGGTTGGAGACTTTAGCACCGTGCAGGCAGGAAAGTTAAATATATATTTCTACCATAACGTACCCGTGCAATGACAGAGCACCGGTGTAAAATCCAGCAGCAGAGGCAATCGCTTAAAGCATTCCCGTCACCAAATTAAAATTGTGGAGGGGGGAAAACACACAAAGCTCTTGCTTTAATGCTTTCTGCTGGTCCTTGAAGCCAGCTGCCGGCTTGCTTCTGGGGAGGAGGTCTGTGGGTCGTGCCCGCTGGCGTGGTGCAGTGGGTAAGGCTTGGGTGCCTGCGTGAAGCTCTGCAGGGGCGGTTTGGTGGGGAGCTGCAGCCGGCGGCAATCCCAGCCCGGGGACACGCGGTGGGGCTGCTCCAAGGTTGGTTGGAGCTCCGATCCCGTGGGATGTGGAGTGTCGTCTGGGGAGGAGGCGAACCCGTCAGCAGCACGTCCTGGGAAGGGTTTCGTGCGGGGCTGTGTGCGTGCAGGCACTGATCGCTCCTCTAAAACCATGGGCTGAAGTGTGGTCTCTGCAGAAATTAAAAAAGGCAGTGACGCTTTCTGCGAAACAGTTTAATTCTAGTTAAGAAATGTTGCTTTGATGGCAGCCGGTCTTGGTGCGCCTGCAGAAATGGTACAAAATAGCTGTTTAAATGAGTCTCGCTCTGTTTTGTCTGAGCCCTCGAATTAACCTCCCTCTGAAGATAATACTCAGGAAAAGATCTCCTGCAAGCTGAGCCATCCTGCGCCAAGCTGGAGCGCATCGCGGGGGCTGGAGGCTGCTTCAGTGTGTGAAATTGGGTTTTATAATCGCAACACTGCCAAACTTACTGCTCCTGGTGTTTCTGACCTCGAGGTGTTGACGGCGCTTGATGCGAATTGCGGAGAGGCTGCGGCGAGCCGTCCAGGGGTGTTGGATTTTGGAGGGTAGCGTCGACCTTATGCTATTCTGGGGCTGCCAGCAGCTCGTGTGCGTGTCCTGGGAGGGGGAGGACGCAGCGATACACTCGTCTGGTCAGAGCCAGGGGGACGGCACTATGCGTGTCCTTGGTGGGCCAGCAGTGGTGGGAGCGCATCCCCACACCAGCAGCCCCCGCCGCGCCGGAGCTTCGATATTGATGCTGTCCAGGTGGCACTGAGACTGAGCTGCAGCGACAAGAGAGCGCGCCGAGATCCTGTTGCCCCAGGGCTTGAGAGTAATGGCCATATGTCTCGGTCCAGCAATCGTTTCCACCGGGCAGATGGAAGGCCAGAGTGGCTCGGGCGTGTTAGATTCATCTGTTTTATGTCGCTCTTCACCTTTCTGCCTCCAACACCTTCTGTTTTTATGAGCAAACTTCAGTAACAATGTAGATGCAGCTGCAGGATTGCTCGAAGGACACAGTCTTTGAGCGGGACCAATTTTCTCTGCTCTCGAGATGCTTTTGTTACCACCATTTTCAGCAGAAAACGCAGCTTGGCTCTATCAAAACCTGCTCTGAGAGAACTGCTGACTTCAGGGGTAATATTTTTTGCCACAAAGCTCTTTTTCCCTTTGCTCTGTTCAGGGTCAGTAGCTCTGGATAAACGCGCTTCATACAGAGATCGTTTCGCCAGGGATTTTCAGGAGCGGAGCGCCTTGCGCCCTTGTCTGAAACCCTGCTGCTGGCCCTGGGGTCTGCGCAGGCCTTCCTGGGGCAGTAGGTAGAGATGTGAAAGCCTCTGAGGGGCAGCTAAGAGTGAGTTTGATTCCTTGCTGGGAACAGGCTGCTCGTAGCAGTGCACGGCTCAGAAGGCGCCTCACCGGATCCTGCAGGTTGAACCCTCGGCTGGATGTCAGTGGGTTGCCAGAGGAAGAAGCAGGGGGGCTTTAATTACAGCGTTGTTTGCAGGGGTGGAAAAAATCAGATTTCTGTTTTGTAGTGAAGAAGGAGTTGGTGATCAGCAGATGAGAGGAGATGGAAGGATATAAAGTGTTGCTTTGTTAGGATGTTTCCTTATCTGTACCAGAGGCCTTCTCCACACTCTCAGAGGCATTGTGGGGTGAAAAAAGAATGGACTTGGTTGAACAGAGATGAAGTTCTGAGACCTGTTTTTACAACCCTGCTTCTGGTTTGTTTTCCTGCAGGTGAAGTGGAAAGGCAAGGACCTGTTCGATCTGGTCTGCAGGACGCTAGGACTCCGAGAAACGTGGTTCTTCGGCCTGCAGTACACTATCAAGGATACGGTGGCTTGGCTCAAAATGGACAAGAAGGTTGGAACCGAATTTCCCTTGAGAGGTCGCACGGGGTGACAAAGGAGAACGTACTTTTTTCCTCTTTCTTTGATTACCTGAGGTTGTGTGATGTGTGGTGTCGAAGTGAGCTGGGTGAAGCGTATTTAAATCTCATCCCGTGGCATCTGGAAGTCCGGCAGGGAGGAGCTGGCGGAGGTGCCCCAGCTCAGCTCCTTCTGAGCTGTGAAGCCTCGGACCCTGCCCGCTGAGTCCGCGTGAGGCGTTTTGGAGATGGCCGTGCTGGGCTGCTGGCCTGCGGGGTGACTGGAATGTAAATGAAACCTAAAAGCCTCTCCTCTGTACCCCGGAATGACGAGACCTTTAGTGAGAAAGTGAAGTTGCGTCATGGCTTCCTTTCTTGTTGGGAGGTCCAAAGAGCTAGGGAGGAGGAAGACCAGGGGAGTGAAAAGGAGATGGAGATAAGGGAGGAAGATGTGAGCCTCCAGGTCACAGGGGGTGGGTTGGAGAAGGGGTAGTTGCGGTTCTGTCTGCGTCCAAACCAGGTGGGAGACGGTGAGAGAGGTCTGAGCATCTCGCGTGTCATGCCAAGGTTTTAAACTGACAGGAAACTGAACCGGGCTGTGGCAGCGTGGCAGAACGACAGCAAGGAACAGCACGGAAATAGGAGAGCAGGCAGCGTGGGGAAACAAGGTCGGCTGGTGGCGTGGCGGGATGCAGCATCGCTCTGCGAGGTTCGGGAGAGGCAGTGCACGCACAGCGCATCGGGATCAACCCTCGCTGTCTCATTTCGCATGCTGTTTGTTTCTGCCTTGTTTGTTTTCCTGCATCGTTAGGAGTGTCAGAAATGTTTGTTTGTTTTCCTTTTTTAACTACGGTTTCTGAACTACTGAGGTTGGTTCGTCTGTTCTAGGTGTCTAAAGTGCTTGACAGAAGATGTGCTGATCTGAACAGGAGGGAGCTGTGTCTTGGCTCCGAGAGACGGAGCGCTGAAGCTGCTGGAAGGAGTAGCTGAATGGCTCTTGTATCCTACAGGTTCTGGATCACGATGTTCCAACAGAGGAGCCCGTCACCTTTCACTTCCTGGCCAAGTTTTATCCCGAGAACGCAGAGGAGGAACTGGTCCAGGAAATCACCCAGCACTTGTTCTTCCTGCAGGTAGGAGCCGTGTCAGTACACCACTTCCCAGCCCGAGGTTTGAGGAGCCAGGTTGATTGCGAGAAGGTTCCAGGGTCAGAAAGGTAGTCTGCAGGGTGTGGTTCCTCATCGCTGCGTTCACACCTCTCCAAAGAGAGTTGTCTTCAACAACAAAAACCTCTCAAAATCGGTCAGAGATGGTTTGTCTGGCTGGAGCAGTCCCAGACACCCAGGCTCGCAGACCTCGAAAGCTGGCTGTCAGGAACGATTAGGTGATTTGTAATCCTAGTGTGTGGCAGCGAGGGGAAACGAGTCTGTCAGAAGCGGGCTGGAGTGACACGCAGCCGTGGAGCCCACCTCTCCACAGCGTGTGGGCATCGGTTGCACTGAGGGGTGGCGGCTGCCTGCGTGTGCCGTAGCATCGCTACGTGAAGTGGGGGAAATTCATCCCCGAGAACAGAATGCAGCCAGCCTGTGCCGTGTTCAGGCTGTACAGCAGGGTTCAGCTCTTCGCAAAACAGCTTTCACATGACTGGAGCAGAAGAAGATCCTGGAAGCACAGAGACTGGTGGCGAAAGCAGAGGAGAAGGGGAAACCGGACGGCCCCGCCTGCCCCGGTAACTCCTGCCCTGACGTTAAGCATTTGGAGACCATGGTGAACGCATCCTCAGGCCTTTTTCTTTAAAGTGCGCTACAAAACTTTGTGTCCCGAGAGATCAGCTCAGCTGGTGTTTTAGCAGTGCTGCATGGCTGGTATGGAAGGGCTGCGGGCACAGGAGCTCGCCTGCAGACGGGATCAGCTTTTTGGAACTGTTTCCTATAAAGTGCTGTGTCGACTGCTGATACAGTGAGTAGAACAGTCCTAGCCAGACCCCCGGGTGCTTACTGGGATGTTTCAGCTGCTCTGTGGCTGTTAATTGGAAGTTTGTAAAATAAATAAATTACAAAAGTAATAAAAAAAAGACACTCCTGTCTGTTACACCTTAGTACAGGCAACCTGGGTTTGGATGCTTGTGGAAATACAGCTGTAGACTTCTGCGTGTCCTGCCTTGGCAAAGGGGTATCCAGGTGAACTCGCCGGCTGCCTGGCACCCCTCGCTGTTCCAGAGTTCACCTTTGTTCCTCAGAGCTGAAGGACTTCCTAATGCAAAATACTGCTGTTAATTTCCGAGGTCTGTCTTGTGCACCAGCGTCTCCTTAGGGCTATTTTTGAAAGTCTGAATCGCCGTGGGCTTTATCCTTGATGAGGAGCAGTGCTGTTGGCATCTTTGAAAAGGAAAATCGGGGAGGAAAAGCAGTTAAAGCTGCATTTTAGAAATGCAGACCGTGACTTTTCTACGAGGATTTCTGCAGATGAGAGGAGCCTGGGCTCCTGTGATGCGTGTGGGAAACGGGCACGCACAGAAGCTTGCGAACTCTCCTGTTTTTATCTTAAGTAGGAGAATATCTGTTGTGATTATGTTGTAACCAACTTTGAGGACTCAAAGCATGTTATAAATTCAAATTGATGTTACTGCATCTCTCTGACAATCCATTTAAGTCTCCCAGGAAACAGTATGCTTTTCTTCCTATCTTTATTCAGGAAAATGAAGTGTGCAAAACCAAAAAATATCGAACATGACAGGTTTAATTTTTTAATGCACAGAAGCCGGGAAATGTAAAGCCGTGGCTTTTGGGAGCTGCACGTTGGCTCTCCTGGGAGGCTGCGCAGGGCTTTGCCTGCTGCTGAAAGCGCTGCCGCGGAGGTGGCTCACAGCTCTCCCGGCTGCCGGTGGCATTGGAGGGAACTGGCCTCCGGCGCAGGTGAGCACTGACTCATAAGGAGGCCCGAATGTCCCAGAGCGAAACCGTCGTGTGCTCAGAGACTCGGCTGCAAACTTATTTTTTAATTTGGTGCCGTGTATAGATGTTGTATTGATCCATAGCTTATGCCTTCGGGGGTTTTATTTCCGTGTTTACACACACGACTTTCCCCCACCTTCCCTTCAGCAACGGGCTATAGGTTCTGTCGTTTGCCACGTGTGAATTCAGCTCTTCTCGCAAACCTGGCTGAGAAAGATGCCCTGTGAAAGCCTGAGCCCTTCCCTTCCGAGCCACCAGAGACTTCCTGGGCCTGCACTGTAATTACTGTTAGGAACATTGTTAACTGTGTGGTTGACAGCTCGAGTTAAAACAAACTGCAGCCATCTGCCGTGACAGTCATGCTTTCACCGCTCCGCTAAACGTGTGCTGTGTGTCCTTTACCGCGGCGTGCAGGTGAAGAAGCAGATTTTGGATGAGAAGATCTACTGTCCTCCTGAAGCTTCTGTCCTGCTGGCCTCCTACGCCGTCCAAGCCAAGGTAGGCACGGGGGGTTCTCCAGGGGCCTGCTGGTGCTGGTGGTGGGTTGGCGTTGCTCCTGGAAAGCGAGGCGCTTCGCGATGCGCCCGCTTCCCAAGGAAGAGGAAGGCAGGGAGAGCGGTTAGAGCCTGGGAAGTGAGGGGACTGCACTAGCGCTGTTGCCTGCCCTGCGCGCCTGGCTCCTGGCTGCTTTCAGACCTTGGACAGATTTTTGCTTTCTCTTTCCAGGACTCTGTAGTAAGCGCTCAACTTTCGAGCTGCAGTGCCTGCTCAAGTGTGGCTTACTGCTGGAGCAGGTGAATTCCCTGAGCCCGTGCTTTTTTGGATCTCCTCCCTGCTCTTGCCATTGTAGCCAGAGGCAAAGCAGCCGTGGGACTCACAGCTCCACTGCTTCCCCAGGATACTTGTCATCACGATAACTGCTTCATTTTGAGGGGCTACAGCTTGCCGCGTAAATGTTATTGCAGCGCTGAAGGGGTCCTCCTGGCTTCTCCCGTTGTCTGGGGTTTGACCTCGTTAGACAGTGGAAGAAGTCAGTGGTCACTAAGTTCCCCTCGTTCCTCAGCTGAACTCTGCTCCGTGTGTTTTGTGGAGGATTTATTTGGGAGAACGCTGGTTTCGGGTCTGGAGCGTGCAGCCCTGGACAGCTTGCAGCAGCCCACCGCAGAGGGGCTCCTGGGAGGGCGGGAGGCAGCCCGAGGTTCAGAAGTGAGGACGTTCTTGCGGGAGGGGAAGTAATTTATCCCTGGATATGCGGAACATGTCCTGCTGCTCAATTAACAAGTCTCCTAGCTAATCTCCAGTTTGTCTGTGTAAAGATAATGTCTTTGGAAAAGGAGTGGCTGGAGTCTGACGACAGCCCAGCTGTGTTGTCACTGTAGCCTCGTGGTCGGTTCTGACTCTCTGGGTGCAATTTAGGGAGATGTTTTGGCTCGCAGGGCCGGTGGCCGTGCCCTGGGTCTGCCCTGTCTGCCTGTCCCCGAGGTGCCCGACTGTCGAGCGGTTTAGGAGGAGCAGGGTGGCTCTCTGCTCTGCGACACCCTCTTTGCTGACCGTGTGTGGGGGGGTCTGGCTCTGTTGCCTGAAGAGAGGGGCTGAGCCAGGCTGGTTGGGAACAGGGGCTGGTCCTTAGGGTTCCACCCTGGCTTGCTCCGGGTTGCCATAGAGTATTCCTCATAACCCTTTGCCTCATGCCCAGCTGGTCTGAACACAGCCCTGGGTGATGTGCAGCAGCGTTCTTTGGTGATGAAAGTTTGAATTTACTAGAAAAAGATGTTTTCTCCTCATAGTCAGAATGTTGATGAAACCGTACTTTGTCCGAGAGACTCATCAGCCAGGGAAAGACGAGTTGCTCTTAAAAATGTTTGTATTTGTGTGGAACATTCATCGCTCTTATTAGAGCGCATGAGTAAACACTTACTTGGCTTTTTCCCTGCTGACCTGCTGAGCTGAGGATATGTAGGGGATGACTGTTCCTGTTGCCAAAATGAATAAACCATTGGGTAAATATTGAGCGCTATTAACTCTTGGCCGTGACAGCTTCTGCTCGTGCACTCGGGAACAGCCTGTAATTTGGTACAGGACGGTTGTGCCGTCCCCTTGCTCTTCTTGCAGCGTGGCCGCTGACCTTGCACTCAGTAGCACGCTTGACAGTCGGCCGTCCGGAGGAGGTCAGCAGAGTCAGGGGAGTTCTCCTAACCTTGCGTGCCGTGATTCTGCACAGAGGTTGCGAGAAGGGGGATGCCTTTTCTGATCTTCGCCAGCGTGCTTTCATGACCTTGCTTTTCCTCGCTGCCGCTCCAGGCTAGCCGGGCTCCAGGCTGGGCTTCCCCTTCTGCTGTTCTGTTCAGTAAAGAGAAAGCTGAAAGCACGTCTGTGGTACGGAATTAGGAAGAAAGACGTTGCAGGTCATCTCCTGCCAGTTAAATAGGGTAATGATGTCCTTTCTGGACAAGAAAGCGGCCACTGAGCACAGTAATTTCCCTAATAACGTGCTGACTTGCGTGATTAGGGGCGTAATAGCTTGACAGAGAGGTGAGTTTGCATCCGATGTAGCCATTTGATTGACAGCCAGGTTGGTTCCTGCAGTCGTTGCACACCTACCTGCAATAACAAAGCAAAAAGAAAAGCTGCTTTATTTCTAGATTGTCATGTTCGTTTGGGGAGTTACTGTGGGCTTTCCCCTCTAGCCCTGCGTTCAAACCACCCACGCTGCTTTCAGATGGTGGAGGCGGTTCGGGTTTGAACCAGCCGGGAGAGACATGGAATCTGCTGCCAAACGCGGCCCAGCAGAAGATGGTGAGGTCCGGGAGGCTCTGCTGCTGCTTGCCCCCGAAACGCAGATCACTGCCGTGCGGCAGCCCTCTCGGCCCGGCAAAGCTTGCAGCACCAGCAAAGGGCTCTTCCACCCCGGCCCTCCATACAAACAACACTTGGGGTTAATAATTTGAAGCTGAACGTGCCTGTGTTTGTCCGGGACGATGTAAGCCGGGTGTGTGAACACGGTAGAGGCGACTTCCACGTGTAACCGTGAATATTAGTCATATAGCTCAGTGAGCAGGAGCTGAAATTCCACAGCAGTTTTGAAGGAATGGTTTCATTGAAAGGGTCTTTAGAAGTGTGTTTGCTGAATCATTTGAGCCAACTTACACTGAAATACTTGAGGCATTTGTTGATTTTTGACTTGTGAATAATTAATGTTCTCGTCCAGACTCCCTCTCGGTACAAATATTCCTGTGGGACGTGGCAATATTTTTCACCACATGAAAATCACATAATCCATACTGAGTCTTGGATCTCCACGGTAGATCACAACAGAAAATAATCGCATTAATCCTATTTGCTGCTATTTTCATCACCTAAAAATGATTTATTTTCTGCCTCTCCAAGGTTATTGGAGTTGTTTCCTTTGCCAGTGCCACGTTTTTGTGGCTGTTCCCATTTGATATGGGTTCAAGGGGCGTGTACCTGCAATGCGCTGCTTGCTGAGGAGCTCCACGCATCTGTAGACCTTGGAAGACAGGCAGTTGCCGCTGCTCAGCACCCTCTCGAACGAAATCCGTGGCGGTTTTGTGATATTAATTGCAGTCGGAGCCGGTGTTGATTGTTGCATGCTTCCTTCGCATCTGCGTTGGCTCCAGATCAATATTTGCGCCTTTAATCCCCGCTTGTCTGCGAGACGTTGCTCGCTGGGCTGCGGGGAGGGCGTACGTGCAGGCTTCTGATGCTGAGCTCTGGTCTGAGTGCCCAACGCGATGGTTGTGGCGTTGGAAGGAGGCTGAGATGGAAAGCTCCCCGACTGACTACGTGACTGCCCTGTGTGTGTCTTGGTTGGAAAAACGGTCACCATTTTGTACTTCCCGAGCCAGGTGTTTTCAGAGCAGCGGGGAGGGAAGGGCTGGCTCCCCTGCGACAGGAGTGACCCGAGCAAACGTCACTGGGGCTTGTGTCACTGGGTGGTGTCGCTGCAGAAGCCCTGTTTGCCAGGTGAAGGAGAATCGCAGCATTTCGCGTACGTGCCTCGCAGCCGTCGTCCTCTCCTCTTGAACTTGCTAGGTTATTTGAGGTGCCATTTTCTGGCGGCTTCCTGCCCTCTGACGCTGTGCAGGAGGTAAACTCATTTTCACATGCACTGCAGGGACACTCGGCTTTTCAATCTGTTAATAAGCAGTTTTATTTCTCAGTTACTTTATACGCTGCTCAGAAAGATGTAAATCTAAACAAATACGAGTAATTACTGGTTGCACTTAACAAATCTGAATTGGATTCCATGACCCAGTGGAGCCATGGACCCTTCGGCAGAAAAGCTGACACCTGCCTGAGAGGAGCCTGTCAAACTCCTGGAATTTTTTTTGGGGTTTGTTCGTTAGGGTGATGAGCAGCGACGGAGAAGCCACCATCTGCCTCACCCAAATTCACAGAGTCCCAGCATGGCAGGGGTTGTCAGGGCCCTCTGTGGGTCACCCAGCCCAGCCCCCTGCCCAAGCAGGGTCACCCAGAGCAGGCTGCACAGCACCGCGGCCAGGCGGGTCTGGAATATCTCCAGAGAAGGAGACT
>Ga0065711_1043143_pt1 | contig 14912 bp, 10 predicted proteins | sample Hoacrofraction12_FD_59098 | JGI IMG/M metagenome (GOLD analysis project Ga0065711, IMG submission 59098) | Hoatzin crop microbial communities from Cojedes, Venezuela - Epithelial fraction 12 v2 (version 2) | ecosystem: Host-associated > Birds > Digestive system > Esophagus > Crop | place... | reverse complement strand
AAAAAAAAAAAAAAAAAAAAAAAAAAAAAAAAGAGAGAGAAGTTCTCCTTGAAGAAAGAACTTGACAGCAATAGAAAAAAACTACTCCCAGATATCCAATTGCTCTTCCTTCCTAGACAGGATCATTTCTCTTTGTATGTTTGCCTGTATCTTAAAACCAGTCTAGCTTTAAATAAACCAAAAAATACTCCTGGGAATACGTAAATAAAAATGTAGATCTGCAGCCCAGCACTAGCAGCAAAAAGAATCAACACACACAGAAGAGACAAAAAGTAATATAACTGTGCGAAAGAAATGCCACTAGAAAACCTTGAGGCTGGCTGTTACTATGCAAGGGGTTTTGTCATGAATTTTCTCAAGCAGCTAGCAATCAGGAAATTCTAGCCAGTATCTTAAGTGTTTTAGGAAAAAGGCCCATAGCCTACCCAGTTATCAGTCTTTCCACAGGTGTGTGAAACACCTCTTTCACACTCAAACTTACAGATTCGCACGCTTTCTATGATAGATCAGCCACTTCTTTTTGCATGGCATATACAGTTGTTTGGCAAGAAAAGGCAAGCTACATAGCAAGATATTTTTCAGAGCTGTTGACGCTGTGCTTCCCTCCTCTCTGCCAAAGACCAATACTCAAACCAGATCAGCTTTGTGACTTGCTTTACCCCAACAAGCCCCATAAGCAAGAAGGTGATAAAGACATGGGGGAAAGTCAGTGAAGCTGGCATTTCATGAGATTGTCCTGATAGCTGAGACAAGAATAAAGCATCCTAAAATTTTTGTGGCTTTAACCGTCAGTGGCTTTCACATGAGAAGTTTATGGCAGGACAGGAACTTCAAACACTGGCCTTGGAGCCATGGGGCAGAGGGGTGCCTGGTGCCTGCCCAACACGTTCCTGGTTTCAGTGTACACTAACACAAGCACTCCCAGATCCTTGCCAGCAGAAGCCAAATTCTCGACAGGTCCTAAGCGGTGTCAGGCACTGGGAGGAAGGACGGGTGCTAGCACAGGGAAGGATTTTTTTGTGCCAGTTTATTTCTAGTTGTCAGTGATGTTATTTTCTTCAGAATACAGAGGATTCTCTAAAACCACATAAAAAGAGGATTACCATCAGGGCAAGGTCAGCAGAGACATTATGAACAAATGCCATGCAGTTTGGAAAGAACTGGCTATTTTTTTAGAATGATTTTTCAAGTTCAGGCATAGAACTGAAGGTTGCAACTTCCCAGCTGGTGCATCTGTAAAATATCTGTCAACATAACCTCAAGGCATGACATCTATTTCTTTAAAATTTCTTGGCAGTCCAGGAATGTAAAGCTAATCCACCTGATGTGGCTGCAGCATATAAATTCTCTGGTAAGCAATTTGCAGCTAAATACTGGCAAGAAGGGCTGTTAGTCTGCAGGGACTCAATTTCTCTGCAAAAGTTTTGTTCTACCAGACACTTTCTGACGTACAGTAGGTTGGATGACAAACAAGATGCTGTTTCATGAGGGTGAGTGAGAGACTTCATATACATTGTAGTTGTGTGTTACTCTGTCAAAAGATTAATCATAAAAATGAGAGGTGTTATTTAGTAAATGAAAGAAGGCATTTTTGTGATTTCTTTTTAATTTAATGGCCTTCAGCTGAAGATGTTATTAAAGAAAGGCCATAACATAATGATGTAAAGGTGATCCATAAAGGTGTGACTCAAAAGTCAAGGATCAGTATCTAAGCAGCTGGGAATACGAATAAACCAGAAGCCAAGACACACGCCACACTTGCTGAGAAAATGAGGCAGGGTGCGCACAGAGAAAGAATGAGATCTTCTCTGTAAGAATTAATTTTGTTTGCACAGCTACTTTATTTTCTCTGCCAAAGCACTCTGATTTAGCTGCATAGAAGGTGCCTGACGCAATGTGGGACACTGGCTGGCGGAGTTAATTCTTAATTAGTTCTGCTGCCTGAATCTGCTGAAAACCTAACCTCTAGAGCAAAGCAGTTCACTGACGACAGCACTTTTTCTCGTGCAGTTGATCCGAAGTGCATACTAGGGATAAAATTTTACTTTTCAGGTGCAGAACTTAATTCCACACTAGATATGCTGCTTTGGCTGAGCGGTTTTCACTTGCTACAGTCCAAGTACCATCATCTTTAAAGCTTCTCTCATCCATCCCTCAGCGCTCTTGGAAGAGCTGATTTCACCTGTTCCTGACACAGCCTTCAACTAACTCACAGGAGCTGTGTTATTCATAACACCACAGCCCATGGAACAAATTATTTAGCCGATAACCTTATGCTTAGTCTGGAGAACCCTTCCACTGACAAGCCAATGCCCCAGACACGGTGTGAGCAAACCCTACAGATTCCAAGCCAAAACACAAACCAGAAGAAAACAACAATCTGTCTCTTCTTTTTTCAATGTATGTATAAAAAGGCAATCTGTGAACAAAACTGCAACAGCCCTGAAAGATTTAAACACCAGGGAGGTCTGTTCCCACCACTTCTTCACAACTGGAGAATCCGCAATCAGTTATCAAACTGCCTGTGGTTTTGTGGCGAGTTTTTTATCTTACTATAATACAAACCAACAAGATCTGAAAAATGAAAAGAGAATCTAATCTAATTGTGATTAGATTTTTAACCCAAGTGAGTGGTTATCTTTGAGAGCAAAATGAGGAGAATATTTCTTCTTTTCATGTGAAACCTTCCCTCCTCCCCACTGTCTCAGTGTCAGTTAGGGAGAGCCACAGATCCTGCATCTTTACAGTGCTTAAAAATTTGGCCTTTTCTTCCCTCTTATTTAGACTAATCTACCGCTTTTTCTGCAGTTGACGTTGTCAGCCTCCCAAAACCCAGAAAATGAAGAAGAATTAGTTAGGCACCCTGCAGTAATTAGTTCTCTGCTATTCTGGGAGAAGTGTCATCAGCTACCTCCGAAGCCATTTCTCCAACACCAAGATATGGCAAGCAAAGCTCAGAAGGTATCTGTGACAGCTGAACACCTCTGTGGCATTGCTGAACAGAGGTTAAACATGGGTCAAATCAAGATTACGGATGGTTGTCCTGCAAATATTTGCATTTGGTCCCCTCAGGTCCTCAGGTGATGGGGAGACAGGAGAGCTACTGGGTTTCTGTTCTCTTATTACTACTCTGTACCAAATCATAATTATATTCTGGCACTTGACTACCCATCAGTTCAGAGTCTTTTTACATGTTATTCACATATGCCAGATTTATTTTCTATATTTGAACTGATAAATGTAATACATAGACATTTGTTTAATATAATTCCAAATTCAGGTTAAGAAAAATTGAACAAGTTCCTTCTGAAGTAGAGAGGAAAAAACATCCATCTGCTGTTTAAAATCAAAACTCCAAAGAGAACATTTGCTTTGGAGCAGCAGAAAAAGAATTAAGAGGGAAAAACCAGAATCAGCTAAAAGGAAAAATAAGGAACTAAAAAAACCACATTGCAATAAAATAAAAAATAGGGGAAATAAAAGATATTTATCTGAATTAAATCAAATATAGGGAATAAAAATATCATTAATAAAAATACCAAAGTTCATTTTTTTGAGCTTGATTCAACAAGCACAATCATTTTTGCCTGCAATTTCCAGTTCTAAATAAAAAAGCCTAGATTTTGCACGTATGTTCTAATATCTGCCCATCTATTCACTTACCCATTACACATGCCTACAATGGTTTGTTCAGATGAGGTTACATAAGCCTTTTGTCTTTGGATAAATAGTCTTGTAAATTAGCTACCATAAAACATAACGCAGCTGCATCACTTTGCACAAATAAAGTGCAAGGAACAATAAGCAACATTGGATGATAGATACAAGCAATTAGCAGGGAGCTTAAGTCTACTTTTTTGACATAGTAAAGGCTCATTTTACTAGTAAATGCTGAGGCTGGGTGTGATGCTATTGTATTGCAACCATTTATTTTAAAAAACTAAAAATCTGTGTTTGAAGAGTGGGCAGATCAGTATCTCTTATGATTGTTAATATCAATACATAGCTTTGCCAGAAGACTTTTTTTTTTCCAAAACAAAAGTGATCTAGCAATAAAGGTGGGATGGGACTATCCACAGTAGCATTTGTATGACTAACCATAAGCTACTTATTTATATGGACAAAGAATGCTGTAATTATCAATGGGGTCAAAAGAAACACCACCATTAACTAATACCATGCTATAATGAACATGCATCTTCGTCCTTCAGAATTTGCATCAAGATAAATTGTTTCTGGAGGTGCAATGAATTTAATTTGCTAAATTACATCCATAGTCCAAACCATATGCTTGTATTTTCCTGCCACTTCTACAGATATGCATCTTATCAGGGCTAGAAAGATCACTGCATTTTCAGATCAACAACATGTCCTTTCTATCTTGTGGTCTTCACAGCCTGAGCAAGTCCACCTGATCTCTTTTTCACCACTACTCCACCTGATCTCTTTCTTTCTTTTCTTTAGTCTCTCACCAGAAAACCATGGGCCCCAACAACTCCTATAATATTTTAATATCACAGTATGCATTAAAATGACTACAGCACATGTCTATATAGCCCCCAAGATCCCCAGTGAGGGCTGGAAGACCAGTGCACTACGTACTTACAGACACAAAGAAACCTGGCAATATCTGAATCTAAGGAACACACCACATCTCCCAGTGCTTTCAGTAGAGACAAGAGCAAGCAGCATGCAGGCATGTTACGTGTGTTGGAAAAGGAGGTTTGTGGCAATGTGTACGGTGTGCTTTTACATTTTGGCAGCGAGGGCCGAGTAAGTCAATGTCAAGAGGAAGGAAACAGAGATTATGATACGGTCAGAATGGTGCAGAACATTGCCAAACACCCTCCTGGCCACCTGAATACCAGTTGTCATCCATCTCGTGCTACCCTTTGCTTGTCTGGCACTTCATTTTCCATCAGGTGGGAATTTCTTCCCACCCTTTGAGATGTCGCTAACCTCCACATCCCCCTCCAGCAACCTTTTAAAGAAAGAAGCTACAAACACATTCTGAAAAAAATCTGCTTTTCCCTTGTAAGAAAAAAAAAAAAAACTTCTGTTCTATAAGTGCTCTCTTTCTATTGTTGTGACTTTGAAACACAAACACAGATGCCTTTTATGATCTTAAGCTTTGGGTGACACATTTCTGGAAAGTCTAGTGTCTTAGCTTCATGCCAGCATAGCTTCGGGGGAAAAAAAATTAAAAGATTAGGCACTAAGAAGATCTGGAGTTCCAGAGAGACCAATGCATAAAGGCATAACTGTGGCTGGCAAAACAGTTGCTGGGAAGTGACTCATCTTTCCTGACACCCAGCCTGAGCAGCTTTACACCACCTCTGGTCCCCTCCCAGTAAGAAAGGCTCTGGTAGATCCAGCTATAGAGAAAAGAAAGATGAATAGAGGCAAAACCACTATGACAAATCCACTATGCTGGCAAGACTTCAGAAGCCACTGGATTAAACCAGGACTTAAACTTTCCTCTGGACTTCTAAAAATTCAGGATTCAAATGAAACAGCATGTAATCTCACATATGCAAGGCCAAGGGAAGAAGACAGCTGCTCTAACTGCATCTGGTGAAAGGGATGTTCCTACCAGAGTCAGCAGCCAAGAGAGCAGGATTCCTGGGGTTGGAGGGAAAGCAAGTGAGGACCTTGACTACTTAATTTAATCCTTGTGGTACCTGGCTGGCAGCAGGGAGTCTGCGTATTTTGACTCAGAGTTAGGCTCCTTTATCCTGGTTCTTAGGCAATTCTGAATGTGTCCTGCTGGACAATGCAGGTCTGTATCAGAGAGGGTATTGTTTCAACTGCAAATAAAAGGGTCAGGCTAGAGAAGCAGACTAGGGAGAAAATAGAAACAGAACTTTTAGGAGCTGGCTGGAAATTCTCCTGAGATTACAACAATTATCATTATAATACAATCTTATTCATTGGAACAATCAAAGGAGAAATGATGCATTAATTTTCCACCATTGTCAGTACAAAGTACAAAGGAACTCTCAAGTGCACCAGCTGATAAATAAACAGGTTCTTAAAAAGGCAGGAGATAAAAGGAAAATGTTCAAGTCAGCTGGGAGCCATGCTGGACCTTTGAAGGGATTAAGCAGGGCAAGCTGGAGCCTGCGGCAGATGCATGCAAAACCCTCACCGGGCAAGTACGCTACTGCTCTACTGCACAGCCCGGACTGCACGTTGAAATTCCAGCTCTCACCTTGTGAGCCTGGAAACCAGATGGTTCAAACTTCCACAGAAAGGAAACCTCCAAGGCACAAAAATACTGCCTTTGCAAGCAGGTCTAGGAATTAAGGGTGCTGTAGGAAAGGCTCATATATCAGTCTGAAAGCTCTAAGTATAATGTCTCTTCTGATAAGAAAAATAAGCCACATGGTAGTAAGATACATTTTTGTCTCTACAAAACACTCTGAAATAATCTCCCTAGTTGCAGCTTTTTTACAAAATCACCACTAAGGTTTATGTCAATTAATGGTCCGGCTGCCCCAGGCCTTCTGTTACGATGCTTGGTTTTTACATCAGGAAAACATGGCAGCCCGAGTGCACTAGATGAAACATTTTAAAATTATTTTTATCTTCCTTATCAGACTAAAAAGGAAAATACCAGTCAAAAGTATGCTGTTGCTTAGTGATTTTAGCACATTATGCACGCTTTCAAGAGAAAAGTCAGACAGAGCAAGGCCTTGTATTTTTTTATGTAAACTGCTGAAAAGGTAACATCCTTATCCAGGATGTGAGTTCAAACAGCTCTTCAGCTTGAAGGAATCATTTTTACGTAAACAGAATAAACAGAATTCCAGATTTGTTACCACTGAGGAAAGGTCATAACTATCTGAAGTCGTTGTGGACTAGGTTGCTTTTCATCCTTTTCACTAAAAGTATGTGTATGTTGCCCTCTAAATAAGCAAATCGTGGTGGATTTGGTTTTGAATCATCTAACTCTTCCAATCTACTTGGTATTTCTGCCCTCCTCGGTTTCAGTCCCAGGATCTTGAGACCTCAAAGTGAGCATCACACTACTTAATTGCATTTTTCATGTATCTTGCCTCTCTCAACAACCCCGGGGTACTATTTTATTTGTCAGATTCATACTCAGAAAGTAACACCAAACCAGAAGTGAACACGCAGCCAAAACAGGTCCATCCCCTTGCTTCCCTGATTTCAGGGCTCGTGTCCTTCCTGCAGCTCCCAAGGCCACAAGCACACCTCTGTGCAGGGGTGAGATGGCTGCTGCCTGGGGCCGGTACCTAGCCAGATTTGGTCTCTGCTGGCTCAAAACCCCCAACAAGATCTTGCCTGCGAGATATTGGCCAAATCATTATATTTCTCTGCACCTCAGATTTCACAATTGCAAAGCCAGGAAAGCAAAAGCAACTTCCATGCTGAAAAGTCTTCAGATCTGCTGCTGAAAAGTACTACGGGAGAGTCATATTTTATTTATTATTGTTGTTGTCTTTATTATTATTATTGTTATTCCTATGAAGTCCCGTCATCTCTATGAGCTCCTTACACATAGATAAGTACTTTCATTGAGAACGAATGACTAGGATGTCAGTTAAAATTACTGTGCCTCATAATATCAATGACTCTCTCCCTTCTGTAGCATCATATACTCAATCGTGATTCGAACCATCTGGATGAAGAGTAAAGCTCAGGCTGTCATCATATCCAGCTGCCCTGGTGAGTCTCAGCACACATGTATCTCCAGCCTCATGATTTGAATATGGTCAGTTCCCCCAAATCCAGGAATGCCTGGACACGTACTATCACATCGGGCCCCCATCGCTGCAGTGGGAATGGGGCTTCTGTCATTGCTAATTCCTAATTCTCTTCTACATTTTTTTACCTTCTTTCCTGTGACACCAAATCCCCTTTAGACAAACCATAGAAAGCAACTGCAAGAAAATAATTAAAATGTAAAAAATCCTTATTCTAGAACTTCGAATCCCTATTCCTAGAACTTCGCCTCTTTCCAGAATAAACCTTTTTCTAGCAGATACTTAGATTAGTCTTTTGCTGTGCTTTCGCATGACCTTGCAAGTCTGGACTTTCATCAAGATCAGAAATTCCTGGCAATGGGAAGCCGTACAACGAGCTGAGCTTTCCACCTCGAAACCATAAACTTTTTTGGACTGTTCTGAGCGATTTTGGCAAAGAATCTGAGCACAACAAATCATTTCAAGATCCTCACTTGTCAGCTGTCTTTCCTATTAGATATGAAGAAAAGCATGTTCATTCACGCTAACGTGTTTTACAATGCAACTGTAAGAGCACGCAGCCAGTTAGTGCAGCCAAGTGGTGAGGGGAAATACATCAAACTATGGCGACCAAGTTGCTGGTACTTGCCTGAAGCAAGATCATGGGTCATGTTTGGTACAGGAGGAAGTGTCCTAATGTGATGTTGCACATATTCAGATATCCTTATGTCATAACCTGACATCTGTCAGCTATAATCTAAATTTTACTCCTCCTTTGACAAACTTGAGCAGGACTGATTTCTAATGATCCACCTACATGACACAATCAATATTAACTAGTCTTGAAAAAAAAAAATCGCTCCTCTAATCCAAGAGGTATATTCTGCTCTGTAAGTCAACAAGTGATTTCCAGTAATATTAAGTATGGACTAATTTCAAGATTCTAGATGGGATGTTTCACTGATAACAAGCCCACATTAATTATATTTACATTTTTCCTTACAAATTACATAGTCTTGACACGCTGTTTTACAAGAGATGCAAAACGTCATGCACATATAATTCTTTTCCAATTACATTAATCAAAATTCCAGTCCTAAGTTTGGACTACAAGAGTTTAAAGATGTTTTGATAAAACATGACCTTCTTGTGTATTCACTATGGTGAACTTAATTATTCTGACCCAGCAACATGAACAGCAAACCGACATTAATAATGAAATCAGCCAATATTATTGCAACCATGCTGGTACTGTTATTCAAATACAGAACTTGATTCTCGGAGACATTAGTGTGACTTCAGAGGAAATGAGATCAACCTGCCTTGGTGTGAAACGGAATAGGATTTGCTTCTCAATTTAAGCCACACTTCATCTCTGAAAAGCTAGTCCAAAAGCATTTTGTATTTCATCAGTGAGTCAACACGGACTAAAATGCATGACTGATTACCCAAAGCATCAAAAATAGTAAGAGGTTAAGGGAATGGAGTATGTAGCTTTTAAAATCCTTCTGACTGAAATGCAGTTAAAAGTCAACAGGTAGTCTGTTTTACCAGGCTGTTTCTTCACAGAATCACAGAATGGTAGGGGTTGGAAGGGACCTCTGTGGGTCATCTAGTCCAATCCTCTTGCCGAAGCAGGGTCACCTACAGTAGGTTGTAGAAGACCTTGTCCAGGTGGGTCTTGAATATCTCCAGAGAAGGAGATTCCACAATCTCCCTGGGCAGCCTGTTCCAGTGCTCTGTCACCCTCAGAGTGAATAAATTCTTCCTCATGTTCAGACGGAACTTCCTGTGCTTCTGTTTTGTTAGTTACAGCCATCAGTTTCTTTCAGAAGATATCCCCTATAACACCACTCTGGCTGCGTTTTTGTAGCTGTGATGGCACATGGTTTTTATTAGGTTGATACAGCTGGACGCATAGGCAGCCGTTCTCCTGAACAAGTGTCGAGGATCAGAATACCCAGCTGCCATAATGCTTCAGGAAGATCTCTTCTGCTTTCATTTCCGCTTTTGATTTTGGGTGGCTCAGGTTTGGAGTTTCCAAATTGAGCAGGTTTGCAAGTGCCCGAATTTCAGGAACTACTGAGCCCCTTCTTGACACCAGGGAAGGATGGGCTACGTATCACCGTCCTGCCTGCGGAGACACGCGCTGGCACATCCATGCACCTGCCCTGCTCGTTTACCAGCTGAACTGTTCTTTCCCCAGGTGGCAAAACCTCTGCCGGCTACACCAGTCGTGGGTTCATATCCAGGGCAAAAGTGAAAGCGATCAAGTACAGCATCGTAATTATCCTTGGTAAGTCAAAAGCCCCACAGCTGGCAGCTAGGGAGGCTGCTGATGCTAGGAAGCTGGTCTTCCTCAGCTCCCTCTGTCATCAGCGGATAAAGGGCAATGGATGGCTCAGAGAAGGAGCTTCACTTAGACCCCCTGACTTGCCTTCTGACCTTGTCCTTCCCCTCTCCTCTGGCTGAAAATCTCCTGGTTTAGGCATCTGACATAAGCCTTAAATGAAATTATGCACACAGCCCCTAGCGTGCATAAAGAAAGTAAAGGAGGGATATTGCCTAAAAGGAACAGAGGAAGGGGTCATCTCCTTCCCATCCAGGCTGCCAAAAGACTTGCAACTGAGTTGTCTTTTAGGCTTAGAGACTATGTATAGCGTGTCAGGTGCTGGGGCTGTGCAGGGGAGAGGAAGGAGAGGCAAGGGATGCAGAGCAATGGAATCTGATGTCAGAAGAGTGCTGCCTGCCGAGATGGGAAGAATGAGCTCTCCTCTCCTGACTGGGCAGCAGATAACTCAGTGCAGGTGCCCTCCATCTCCCAGGGAGATGACATTATTCCGATGGAATTAAGAGGCTGACATTCTGTCTCGATAAATAACGGCAACGTCACACAGGGCTTGTGATTAGCTGCCAGAGACAGGCAGGAAGGCGACGGAAGCTATTTACTCCCAAGGGCTGACAGCCGTCCCCTACAGCTGAAAGAGATCGGTCCTTTTTGCAACGCCACACAAAATCCAGATTGGATGATATTGTGATAATAGCTGTTACTGAGGTGCTTAGCTCACCGTTTAGCGGCAGCCTCTGCAGACATGAGAGAGGCTGGGGTGATTCATGCTTTTCAGAAGTCCAAGAACAGCTTCTCTGTCTGAACTTTTCTGCTTGGCAATCAGAGAAAGTATTTGCCAGAAACAACTACTATCTCAATGCCACCAGGTGTCAAGAGCTCACCTGCATGCTCAATATTTCAAAGAACCTTGACAATATTAGGCACCTAGCACCTCTTGACCTGCAGATTAAGGCACCTAACATTCATGACTTTCTTTAAAGCCACTTAAAGTTCTGTGTAATCAGTGCTATGATCTATAAGCTGACAACGCATATTGATATTTTGCTGGTATCTGTGCATAGACACTGCCAGTGTGGCTACTCTAGAAAACAGGAGGGAAGTTTACCACTTCCTTGCACATTAAGTGAGTGCTCTGCTATCTGCCAACTAAGAAATAATGATTACTGCAACAAGAAAGCAAGCATGGGGTCACTGCTCTCTCCTTTGGATCAGGGAGAGATCGTGTGTTTAATTTCACAGATACCTCTATATTTGAAACTCAGGTACTTATGGTTTAGTTGAGTGAACTGCCTGTCCCAGTGTTTCTGCATAAATCTTTAATCAAAAGCTTTTGTGAAAGGGGATGACAGAGATTTGAGGGACAGATTCCTTCCCTATGTCTGCAGCTAAAGGTAAACCTCTTGCCTTTTTATTTCTATCACCTCTGAACAAAAGCAGGGACTATGAACAACGCAGTCCTTTCTCCCCTTCCCCAAATTAGTCTCTCAAATTGCAGTATAGGACAGTCTTTCTGCACGGTCCATATACACAGCACCTCCAACCAGCATGCCAAATGACATGTTAGTCTGCTGTAAAGTGGCATGAAAAGGTGTCATTCCTTGCTCCTGGGTGTCTAAGAGCCCTTTTTCAATAGGTGGCTGTCACAGGCAGCGCTGTCACAGTGCGGCACTTGGGTTGTGTGTACATTTAGATTGGCTGCTCACTCCAGAGGACCATTAAAAAAGCACTTCACTATAACTGATGATGCTTTAACTGGCTACCTATTTAGCCTTCACGTATTGTGTGGTGTTCAAAAGTGCCTCGATAAGTCTAGAGGGAGCACTCTAAACTCTTAGAGGAGCACACATAATATATTTCATGGGCATTAAAATAAAAATAAAGACAAATAAAAGCACAACCTAATAACTATTCTCTTCAAGAAGACCCTGAGTAGACAGAGATTTTTTTTTGCATGAACAAATCTTTATATGTTATGACAGTCTTTCTGTGCGTGTGTGATTACCTCCCTAAATAGCTAAACTATCTAATGTCAAGCTCTTCCTCCCTCTGTCTCTATTCCAGCATTTGTTCTCTGTTGGAGTCCTTACTTTCTTTTTGATATCCTGGACAACTTCAAGATACTCCCCGAGACCAAAGAGCGCTTCTACGCATCCGTGATCATTCAGAACCTGCCAGCCTTGAACAGTGCCATCAATCCCCTCATCTACTGCCTCTTCAGCAACCGCCTCTGCCGCCCTTTCGAGTATTGCTCCTTTACTGTCACTCTGACTACCCCCTAAGGAGGGAGGGAACACAAACACAATCCCTAAACCGACATTTTCGCCTGTTTTAATTCTGACCTTTCCTTATCTTCTTTAGGGAAAGAACGCCTCGAAGGCTGGAGGGGACTTTCCGGGACAGGAGTGATGGAGGGCAGGAGATGCAGGTCCTGTCCAAACCAGAATACATGTAGCACAGACGATTCTCCACCAAGCCACGCCGACACCTGGACTGAGGAAAGCGGAGGTCCCTCACGAGCCTCGAGCACTGTGAGCTGATGGACACTGACTGGTGAAAGCCCGCACTGCAGCTTCAGCAACCACATAGTGCCGGTGCCAAACTCAGTATGAGGGGTTTGCATGCCGTTGTCATGAGGGCTCATCTTGGCACTCTGTTTGCAAGCAAGCTGTAATATATATGTACTCCAAATGGCAAAAAAAAAACAATGTAAATTGTGTCTAGTCAGAGTCCTCTCTCTGTTTTTCAGGAGTCACCAGAAGCCATCTACCATACTGTCTGGCTCTGATAAAGAGTATTCACAAGTCATTACAAAACAGGGACCCTGCCTAGAATGAACACACATGCACTTTTCCAATGAGAACACACCTCTGTCACTCTGTGTAATTATGTCTGGGTTTTATACACCACTGCTTACGAAGTCATAGCCAGAGGAGAGGACTGACGGGCTGGGTTACTGCCTACCGCCTCTCTTGGCCCCGCTCCTCAGCTCGCACCAGTCCTGCCAGACACACCACCCCTGTAGCTCTTCCCCCCCTTCCTCCCTGCTGTCCTACCTTGGTGTATCAGTAGCACCCCAGGGTCCCTGCAGGGCTCTCATGTGACACATCTGCATGGTCATTGATTTTCAGGCTCCTGTGTTAACAACACATTTGCCAGCCCCTCCCAGATGCCGCAGCACATCGTATGCACATATCCTTACCTGCTGCTGTGACAAAGGCCCTGGGCAGGCTTCTGGGGGCTTCACCTATGTCGCTTAAGTCATGCAGGGAACCGTACACATCTTTAGGCAACCTCAGAGCTGGAACAAGACCCGAGTGAAACCACAAAACTCAAATCACATTTAGAAAAACAACTATTTGTTGCTGGTCCAGTCTTGTAAACTCATTGTAGCGTCCACAGAGCACCAACCATCAGAGAGAGCTTTGCTGCACAGCGACCAAGCAGTAGGGCAAACCCTTCCCCAGCCCTTGGGGCATCCTCCCGCCACACTGTTCTCAAACTGAAGGAGAGGTATTCTTATGCAGGTTCAGCAGGTGGGTGGGTGATACTGACTTCTTTGTTCATTTTACTGCAAGGTAGCATAAAGTGTTTGTATGATAGTACACTCTAACCAGCTGTGTGGCAAGTGTGTTTGTTTCCCCTCAGTAAAAAAATTGCATTCTTACTTAAATGGAGTCAGATTAAATTGTGTTTTTTTTATTATAATTGTCCTTTGCCGTGATTTTGTTCCTTGCAAAACAAGAACTGAATAAAATTTATTTCTAGTTACCTGTATTACAAATATCTTTTTTCCTAAGTAGGAGACACAAAATATCATGGGACTTTATGTTCTCAGGAAAATAAATAATTTTTCTTTTTTTATTATTATGAAGTTCTGCTATGTCTAAATTTTGGTACCAGCTTAATTAAAACCATGAATCTACACCAGCCTTTACAGCAGCCACCTTGGGTATATTATATATAAGCACAAGACATTTTTTTCTTGTGGACATGTTATAAATTTTCCAGAAGTGGACCGCTCGTTTTAAGCCTCATAACGATAGAAATTTTAGCTTTCAGCTTTTTCATCTGACGCACATACACTGGCTGCCTACTTTTGAACAATTAACGGAGTTTGTAGACTTAATACCTGGAAATCAGATAACATTTCTGAGCAGTATTTTGATTTGCAAATTTAACATGACTCAATCCTACTAAAATTTGCATATTATTCACTGGGGTCACCACATGAATTATGCCATCTAAATTAAGTATATGCATGAGTAAATGTAAGACTCCAGCCTTAAATGAAGTCATTACTCCTTTATTTTCAAAGAAACAGTCTTTTTGTTTCATTTATTATTGTATTATGTACCATTTATATGTTATTCATATCCTTTTTCCTCTGGACGTGATTGTGATGCTCTTCCTCATATCAGGATCTTTCAGTTTAAATGGCCTCACACCATTTTCGTCTGCATCCATTCCAAGCGCTTAAATACAGAAATAAATAATTTATCTCATTTTCTATCCTGCTTTCTTACTGTGCAGGAGATGGCATTTTACTACCTTTTTAGGTTCTTCAAAACTTTTGTTGTAAAGAAACAGAAAGAGCTGAGATTTTTCATTAGTCTGGAAAACATTTGCATGGCCCTTCTTTGGCTCCTGGGAGCGTGACTTAGGGAATTTCATCTGACTCCAGTAGGTTTCTTATTCCATGTCTGCAACTTGCTCTACATCTGTTGGGAGCAACTGGAATGCATTGAGCTTGGCCTGGGGGCAAGTGAAGAAGGAGTTGAAAGCTTGTGGGTTAGAATTAAGGGACAGGCTCACACGGGTGACATTACGGTGGGTGTATACTACAGGCCACCTGA
>Ga0065711_1043142_pt1 | contig 14912 bp, 7 predicted proteins | sample Hoacrofraction12_FD_59098 | JGI IMG/M metagenome (GOLD analysis project Ga0065711, IMG submission 59098) | Hoatzin crop microbial communities from Cojedes, Venezuela - Epithelial fraction 12 v2 (version 2) | ecosystem: Host-associated > Birds > Digestive system > Esophagus > Crop | place... | reverse complement strand
GTAACGTGCACCCCTGGCCTGCTCCCCCACCTGAGGCCTGGTGGTAATTTGGCTGCCAGAGTCCCAGGTACAGAGAGCAGAATAAAGTCTGCTCCGGAGGTGCCTGCCCTTGGCTGGAGAGAAGGCACAGTTGACTCTCACGGCCTGGACCGCTGGGCATAACCTAGAGTTAGTGGGATTCCCTTCACGCCAGCAGACTGCAAAGTACTTTATCCACCCTCATGTGTTATGACTAGATTCCTCTGCTTCTGCTCAAGCAGAAGACAAAAACATTTATTGAATAAACAGGTTTTCCTCTTGCTCTTCAAAAATTTCCATCTCCTTGAGGCAACGGATACCAGTTACATTTTATGTTCTCCTTAATACCCTTGAGAAGGTGTTATTTTTGTCCTCAGAACTTCCAGTCTCATTTGTTCTGATATCTTTATCTCTCCTTATTGACATTCCTTTTTTTCTAATTTGTAATTCATACTTACTCATATTGGCATTTTAGTTTTTTTCCTTCCTTTTATGTCTTTCTCAATATTTCCTTTAATTTCTTCTTTCACTTACCACTGAACAAAAATAAATTGCTACAGAACTCTTGACTTCTTACTTGACTGTGGCATTAATCTTGTGATAGGTTTATTTCACAAATTTAGGGGTTATTTTTTGTCTTAACCTAGTTTATCTCAGAAATTTTCTCAACTTCAGAAATTGATTTGCTATTTGAAGCATACATATATATATATATATAAAGTGAGTATGTAATGCTGAGTGGAAGTGCCCATGGTTTGTTCATGATGAGTAGAACACCACTGCTGGTCCCAGGGTAACCATCAACTTTAAGTCCAGAGATTATTCATTTCTTTTTAACTGCCACATTGGAGTTCAAAATAGACACATGATTAATAAATGAGGTAACTCATCCTGACTATATTGGATCAGACACTGGATTTCACTTACATCATAGTTAAAATTAGCCACTGCCTGTAAACAGACAGCAGGTAGGTAGGGAACCAGCTCTCTCTTTCACTGCAAAGTGAAGCTTTCTCAGAGAAACTGACTGGAAGATATCACGAGTCCTGTGAGACGTCTGCTGAACTGCTGGAAAACTCACTTGGAGAAACAACAGCCTTTCCTTCAGGAGAAGGAAGAGCTGCCCAGAGTAATATTATGGTCGGTGAAAAAACGCCTCCCACTTCTGAATGACCTTGTCCCTTTGGATCTGAAGTGAATAGGAAAAAGAAACAGAAGCATTTTGAGGCATAGCTTTCATTTCAAAGATGTTCCTTTGAGTTTTGTGGGAGGGATGTAAAAGGTAGTTGGCTCAGAGAGATCAAAGGCCTACAAATATAAATCCTGAAGTGCAGCAAGTCAGATATACTCAAGTGAGACAGAAATTACTAGCTAAATTATTTAACAGTATGAGTAATGTTTTGTCTTTGTGCTGCCACTTTTTATGGCATCTAAATCAATTTATTTCTCTAAATAGATCCTGGTGCTCTGCTGCAGTAACTGGAAATTACTTTCACCTCTTCCACTCTATCAATAAAAAGTGAAATTTGCTTTATCACTTCACTATAAATTTTGGTAAATTATGTAATTAAGGAAGAATAAATTATTTGAAACTATGAAAGGGCCAAAGCTATGTTCATCTCTCTGAGGCATTACAGAAACATTCAGTAACTTTAAAAGAAGCCAGGTTATTCCTTTTTTCCTAGAGTCTTAAATATGGCTTTCATTATTCACAGAGTAATGAGATAAATAATGAAATAATGAGTCAGCTGTAACTTTCATCACTGAAACCAGCGTCCACAATAACTGTGTTTTCCCAGTATACCTAGGAATGTGGGTTTTACAGCAGAAAGATATATTGTCATTGTGCATAAAATGGGACTTTCTTCTTCCTACAGAGGTCTGTACGACTCCTCCACATCAGAAGGGCTGCAGGGAGTCCTGCCAAAGCATTTTACAATAATCTCTGTCTCAAAAACTGTCTCTTCTCTTCTGCCAGAGGCTATTTTCCTCAAAGAGTTGGCAGGCTGCGGTATGCGCACATACTTCCACCTCCTCCGGAGCAAATCCTTAAACCACGAACAAAGATGGGCTTGAGCCACAACCCCAGGCTGCTATGGGAAGGAGCTAAAGAGTGCTTGCTTCTGCCAGCTTTGCAACAGGGTGGCAACCTTTGGTGGGGCTGAGTAAGCCAGCCAGCCAGCAGCATATGGCATCACCAGTACCTGCCCCAACCAGATATTGCCCACAACCTCTTTTTACTACAGTCTTCCTGTTACTGGTATCTTCATAAAGCTGATGAAGCATCACATCTAAAACTGCAATGGCAACTAATAAAGTGTTGAGAAGGGAGGAATTAGGTGCACGTGCTCCTCGGGAGGCACCACTGCTGCCGCCTTCTTGATGCTCTGGTGGTGTGAAGAACATGGCCTGTGAATGAGCAGCTCTGTTGGTACATGTTGCAGATGTCTGCAAATATGAGATGACATTTACTCCACAATCATACCTGAAACACACATCCCTCAGGTCTTCCCAAAAGTAAACCAGGATTATTGTGGAGTCATATTATTGCTAAAATGCACATGTGTATTCGCTTACTTTAACCTGTATGTGTCCTCATTAACACAGAGAAATCAACATGACACTAGGATCACAAATGCTTTTCTCCTAGATCAACTAATACACTTTTACATGTTTGTTTAAGCAACTGAATATTCTTGTATATACAGAGCAGTATTTATTCAATTGGCAAGACCATTTTAGGCACACTGTGTAAATTCACATTTTCACTTGGAGAAGAATGAGACAGTGTCTAAAAGAACTTACAAGTCAGCAGCGCAAGTCAAAAAATGTGATTAGTCAGCTTTTAGCATAGTTTCCCAGAATCGGAAAGAAAAGGAATGGAAATGCAGGGAACAGCTTGAAACACAGCTGAATTTATTTTGAATAGGACCTTCACACAAGACTGAACTCAGATTGTGTTAATGCTGCTGGCATTTGACAGAAGATTACAGATTGTTCACATGGAAAATTATGGTAATAAAAGGTAAACTGTGATTCTAAAGTGCTACAATGGCATTAATAAAAATTCATATGTGGACACTTTCATCTAATTATAAGAGGTCTTTTTTTCAATTTTGGTATTAATTCATTCAGAACTGATTTCAGCTAGACCAGAAAAAGCCACTCTCATACTGCAATATGCATCTATATAGACAGTTATATTGGTACATTTATGTTAGCCTAATTGTGCCTCTGTAATTTATGGAGAAAATATGTAGGATGAAAAGCAGTTGTGGTTGTTGTTATATACTTTATTTTTTATGATTTAATTGTGACTACAGAATCAGTATATTAGATGACATCCACCTACCTTTGCATTTTACTAACCTGTGAGTTTATGTATCGCACTGGTTTGTTTTTCTCAGATCTCAGAGCAAATCCAAATAATAGTTTCTCAGTTTCAAAAGACACAGCTTTTAACACCTCTAAGAAGACTTTAATATAATTTACTGAATTTTGAATAATTTCCTATAATGAACTATTGTACAGATATGAAGTTCACTCTGTTTCTTAGTCAATGATCCTTGGCAATACTTGTTTAAAAATTTAAAGGATACTATTCAAATGACAGATGGTAGATGAAGTACAGTAAGGCAGATAAAGGACCTTTGATGGTCTCTGATGAAAGCCCAGTGTTCAATACTGTGACTTCTGTATTCAGTCCCACTCATCCTTTACTACCCCAAGATATAAGGTATGTTATTCACCCAGTTAGCTGAGTGCAATTATCTGTGCAATACCATTACAAATCTAATGGACAAGAACATAAGCAATTAACACTGTACCACTCCTATTTCATATAAACACAATAAAAGTCACAAAATACAATCACCATTGTTCCTAATTCATGGTAAGTTATCGGAGGGTTTAAAATCCTACCCATCACTGTCATAGCTAAACAATTTCTACTTGTAACCCAGGTTTCCAGAAATGAAGAACTTAGTGGGTTTCATTAAATACCTGGTCTCCCTCCAGTTTCAGTATATACATCTACCCTTAGGATACTGTATTTTTGTTACTATTATTATTTTGGCTACAAAATTGAGGACTGGGCTAGCCAGATAGGCATGTGAAGATGCTTTCTCAGGAAGAAAAATTGTGTGTGATCTTGAGGTTGTCCAGTCTCCCAGCTCTGTGTGCTTTATCTTCTGATTTGTAAGCTGCATCACCCCCGAGGAAATCAGCTGTCTTAGTAGTTCATAGACTGAAATTCAGCCTTTAATATAGTTTAGTCTTGATTTTTTAATCACTTTAAGGTTTAGCACTGAGGCCTTCAAGCAACATGAGGAGTACCCTGGAACTACCTGAAGGCATTAAACACTGACTTGTCATATGCACAGAAGACTAACACCACTGAGGAAGCCAGCCTTTATATGTTGTACTAGAGGGAAGACAAGCACAACTTATACATCTCAGGAAATCAAGCAATTTTAATGAAGACAGCACTGCAGTGTATTGCAATAAGCTGCAGCCAGGACCCAGTGGGTAGTTATCTGCAAAGGGTATTTCACACCTCTGCTCTGTTCAGGCTGTTATCTTTGTGTTCACTGTCCAGAGCAAAGCTCTTCTGTGAGTAATTATTTTATTTTATGGCTTCATCTGACCCTCAGTCCATTCCCCCAGTCCATTCAGCCTACGAGATTTCCCTGAATTAAAAACAAACTCTTAAAGGATAAGAAAGATGATTAATCCCTACAAGCTCACAGTTTTCCATGGATATTTTTCTTGTGCTAACGATTTCCATTACCTTGATAAAACAATGCATTAATAAAGCAACAATAAGGAAAGAAAGAATATTGGCATTCCAATAAGCAGAAATGAAGAATAAATATTATAGTTCAATATATTAAAGTATTAAATAGTAGGAGTATTTTGGAAAACAAAAAAGATGTAATGTGAAGAGATAAACAGGGTAGTTTTATGGGGACTGCCTGAGCCAAAGAATAAATTTCAGCCTGAATCCTGCATTTAGTTCTGTGCCTACAAGAACAGGGCCTATGCTATTGAATTCAACACATCCAGGATTTCACATAATGTGTAACCCTCTCTCTGATGCACAGTAAGCAAAATTATTATTCCTCCTTTTGCACGTAGGTTCCATTTTGGCTGCTTTTTAAAGACTATCTCCAAGAGCTCATCTCTCCTACAGAGCCTCTGTTGACACCCCAGTTTGAGCACAGCTGTTCTGGCACAGCAGCCTAGTGAAGATGCAGGGTGCATTCGTTGAAGAGGGGGCTTCTGTCAGCTTGGTTATGTTTTTTTCTCCTGCAACATTAATCAAGCCAACAAAACCTCTCTTCTGCAGCATGGCTTTATCAGCAAGGGAGTATGATTATTTTCACACTTGCAGCTGAAATTACTCTGCTGGCAAAACTCCGCAGTGCAGGTCAAATCTGCAAAACAGCTGAGGGAGACTGTATGACTGATAATAAATAATACATGCTCTGAAAGCCACTGCAAGTTATTTAGTTTGTCGGAATCAACAGGACATAGCTGTCCCATGACAGGTTTTCACTCTTCCTGATAATCCAGTTTCTGTGCAGTGTGCGTAACGGTGTCGGGTAGTAACATAACAGAAACCATTATAATGAGTTAATACAGTACCATTTGCACAGCATGCATTTATGATTGCAAGCAGTTCCCTCTAAGCTGCCAAAGAGAAATCTCACAGCTGTAAGCAAGTTTACTATTCACATTATAAGCACTGTCTCCGCAGCCTCCCCTGTGTACAAGACAGGCAGCACTTCTAAAACTTCTTTCCCATGGGCACCTCTATGCTGATTCTGCAGGCAGACATGGTCTGGAGAGACTGGAGACAAGCCATCTCCAAGCTAGAAGCTATGTAAAGCTGTTGTCAAGGGGCAAAGCTAATAAACCCTGTGAGAGTATACCAGCAACGTGCTAAAACATCAGCACGGCTCCCAGTTAATTTCGAATGTGATGAGAGTGAGCCCATATCTGCCTGTAAAAGACTGTAGTGTTGTTTAAATCTCTGGAGAACAGGATGCTCACTGAAACTTTTTCAATATACTTTGAATGTTCAGGACATAATGAAAATCAGGGGGTCTGCCATACAGCTGAGTAATGCTTTGTGTATTTAGGAATTCATCACAAGACAAGCAGCTGGAATAAATTCTGTTACAGATGGGGCCATATAAGCTATTAAAAGACCTTGGGTTTGAGGTCTTGAGATTCTGCAAACTTCAATTGCTTGTATGGAAATTTTCCCACATCTGGTGTTTGCACAATGCTATTTCTTTGGAAAATTTCGGCACTAACGATTCAGACATATCTGAGAATAAATCTAGGGAATCACATTGTTTTGCCTGTGCTAAAAAACAGTCCTGTCAGCCTTTTCATTGAACATTCTGTTTTCTCCAGGTTTTAGTGCAGGAGATTAACCTTTATTTGGGGGTTAATTTTTTGTCAGGAACGGGTGAAAATCTGGCCAACTGGCCAGTGAGAAAAAAAATTCAGATTGCACATACTGGTAAAGCCTCATTAGAAAACTAACTACTATCAATGAGGAGTCTAATGTTGCTGAACTGCCAAACCCCTTGCAGCTCCTCAAACTGACCAAACCTCAGGTGTGCCACCTATGGAAGACTGCATTTCAGAAAAACTTTGAGTCTTCTGCTCACCTTGCTTTGGTGTGCAGCCAGGGGCTAGAACATAGAGAAGGAAAGTCTCCTCTGTACTCGGGAGGGAATTGACCTCATCTAACTTTAGTGATTTCTGTCTTAGATTTCTAGTCTACAAAAAAAATCAAAATTCACTCTATGAAGACACTACTGAGAATTTTTCCTCTCTGAAAATCCTAGATATCCATCTTCAGATGGTAAACATCTAACCCACTGGAGATAATCACTTTCCTCCAGCGACTACAAAGGTAACCTACAAATCTAGGTTAAACTAGATGCCTAACTTGTTAATAGTTATGGAAAAGCAAGATGAGTCTCACTTTAGATAAGCCTTGCTTATTCTGCAATTTGAATGGGATGGTGATGTAACTAAAGACTGTCTTTTGACACAAGCACAAGAGGCCATCAACTCAGATCAGTTGATCATCAACACAGGCCAGCTCACTTCTGCCATTCCTCACTTCTGGGACCTTGACACTGATCTCAGTTGTGTTCCTCTAACTGTTCTTGTGTTGGTAATGTAGCTCCCACTGCTGAGCACATTTACCTTCTAATGACTGCTGTATGTGATCAGTCACAATGTTTAAGATTATAAAGCCATTAAAAAAGATTCCTTCATCTGAACAGTGTTCTTTTTAACTTTAGTTCAGTTGCACCTACACTGGAATTGGGTGCCGCATTACCTCAGCTCCTGGAGCTCCATGATCTCAGGAAAACTCCTTTCCCAGCATCTGTTACTGCTGATCCATTACATTCTTGAAAAACCAAATCCTCAATACATCATCCATTGTTGTTTTGCCCCTATTGTACAGTAGAAAAGACACGTAATATGCTTACATTATGACAGAAACATTCACCCATAGCAATTTTGCGACTTCAGGGATTTTGCTTAACCTCCACAAATTATTTTGTATTTAATGTAATACAGAAAAAACAAAATTATTCTTTATCTGTAGAACAGATACAACACAAGCTGTAGATGTTTTCCCGTGCCAGTGATTTCCTTCAAATCTATTTCAAAACAGGTAGGGAAAAAAATATTTTTTTCCCATGTCATGCCTGGTTTTGAAACCAGCTAACACAGCTGTGAAATGATGGCTACTGACCATCACAGGAGAGCCCATACTTATCTATAAAGGCCCTGAGTGCATTAATAAGCCTTACTGGCCCTGCCCAGCGCCTCTGGGACCCTCCCCAACCCTGCCCCTGGGCTCCGGAGCCCCATTTCAGCCCAGCTCTGGGCCATCAGTCCCTGCCTCAGTGATGCCACAAGCTTGCTGGTCTCCAGCTCCCCACAGCCCTGCCCTGCTTAGTCACGTCACAGCCCTCAGCTCCTGGCTGCCTGTCCTGGTGGGGGGGACCTGACCCCTGCTGCTCCCTAACAGCAGTGGCCTGAAAAACACCTTGCTGACACTGATAGGTTTCAGATACTACCATATTCATGTATAAGTGAGCTGCTGATTTTGAAAGAATTACTTTCTTATTGAGTTCTATAATTATTAAAAATTGCTGTGATTTTATGAAGAATTTTACAATATTTTTTCGTCCCTTAGACACACACGGATTTAATTCTTTTTCTGAAAACTATGGCTTCCAATTAAGAAAAAGATGAGACACCTAATTCCAACTCTTGTAGAAGCCTAAAAATCTAAATGGCTAAATGCTCGCTAATCATAAGGCAAACAAACCCCTTATGATATTTTAAAACTTGATGCATTAAGTTATAGATTGCATTAACTGAAACTAGTTGAAAGTGTGGCTGATTATCAGGTATTTTGGCATGTTTCAGCTCTCATTAACATGAAGAACATTTACAGTTTCTAAAAAATTGTAGGATTTTTTGGGGTTGAGTAAGATGGCTGCTCAGGGCATCAGTTTAGAAGAAAAAAAAAGGTGTAGTTTTTAAATGACAGAATAAAAATATGCAAAAATCCTCTTGGGTGGAAAACTGCTGGTGTTTATTTGAACCAAATGTTCTTGTTTCTTAATTTGTATTTGTTTTCTTTGTGAAAAAAAATCTTCATTTTGCATCCATTAATACTGCTAGGAAGGAACTTAATCTTTCCAAAGTGTTGCTAATGTTTCTATGTGTGTAGAATAAATATAATATCCCTCCCAAACACAGCCTCTCAGCCTCATTAGGGAGACATGCTGGGGATAGCATCTCTGCAAACTCATTAGGAGTTTCTTGTTGCAATCAAATTTGTCCTGTCCTTAGTTGCCAGGCACATTATAATAGGGAGAACAAAACCTTGCAACTGTTCGTCCTCATTTATTAAATTTTGTACTGAATACACCACCTTTGTTTTACAGGAAGCCATCCACAAAGGCTGATGGAGTGTAAAAATGCTCGTGCTGAAAAGAATTTCATTAGTCAGTGCTGGACATAGATTAGCATTATTTACTTCTTTGAAATTGCCATACTGTAATTCTAAGTGACAAAACAGGGATGCAGGCAAATTTTCTCTATACTGTGAAGTGCAGAAACCCACAATTTGGTGTCTGAAGGACTCAAGGGCTTTCTGTCAGTAGGACAGCTAACCTCTAGGTTAAAGTAATTTTTGTGAGTGACTATTGGTGACACTATGCTCCTGAAACCTTTATTGCTTCTATGTCTTATAAGTCTATCGATGCTGATGCACCTCAGAGTTCATTTCCACGAGGTGGGTCACTAGAAATTCACTGCTGCCACTATGTGTGAGGTCCTGAGGAACATCAGAACTGGAATAAGGTGGGGGTGTGGGCATGACAGACCAAATGGCTAGAACTGGGGAAGGGCCGGAGGAGGGAAGATGGAGAAGGAAGGCTGAGGTAAGAAAAAAGGAGAAAGGAGATCTGGCAAAAGGAGGAACTGAAGGATGAAAAGGTGAAGGAAGCTCTCCTCCTTTCAGTCATAGCAAGTAATCAGATCAGCTTAGATGTCCGTGGAACTGAACCTGTAATTTCAGTCTTAATGACTGAAAAGCATTGCTCTTCTAGTATTATTAGATAGGTGCTTTCCAAAGTGCCTCTGATCTACAGATTTTAAAGAACACTGTGAGATCAATTTTGAGCCAAAAATTTTTCTAAATGTTTTAAGAACAAACATTTGCACACCCTGAGACCAATAGACAAGATGAACATTTTTCTGTGATGCATATATAAATTCAACTGAAACCAATAACTTTCTGCCTTTTTTGAGTGTATGTGTATGTAAAGCCTAAAGACAAGTTCAGAAGAAACAGATTATTTTGTTTATCTCCATTGCGTGGCACAAAGTGAACATCAGGGTAAATAATGGAAGAAAATATTGTTTACAACTTCCATTGCAATAACCTCAGAAGCCATCTGTAACAAATTTTTTTTCATGAATAATACAAATTTTAACCTGATAGTTTTCAGAACTAATGATTTGCATGACTTGAACTGCAATCATTAGCCAAATGCAACTATGGTATAAATTTACAGAGAGTTCCCAAAACAAATCAAAGTTCTTTTGTATTATCTTAAACAGCTAATACAAATGTTCTCATGAATTTCTCATATTTGGAAAGAATCAAAGCTAAGAACAAGTTCGTTGATGTTGAATCAGTATTCAACTACCAAATAAATTACTATTTGCATATTTTAAATCTTTTATTTAATAATCAGCATATGCTAGAAAGCAGTGCAACACAACAGTAACACAAACTATTTTTAACATGAAAATTAAAGCAGGAAATTGAATTTATTTTTACAATATCGGTTTTCTTAATGGAGATCCGAAACGCACCACTTTAGACAGCAATACAAAAATGTTTATTTTCCAGCCAAAACTGATTTGTCCCCCTATGTTTCATTATTGCTAACAAGTTGGGCATAATGCAATATAAGTGCAACTATGGAAGTATTCATTTGGCTGCCTACTTGGCCTGATTCAGACTTTTTAAACAAATTCTAAAAATGAAAGCTGCTACACATTTTGTTGCTCATTCACTATTTTAAATCTGATTTCAAGGACATATTCAGAGTGCTGTGTTAGCAAAAATTACACTGTCAGATAAAAACAATGATCTTCATTTTGATATAGTGAATTTGGTAAAATCACAAGTATCAGGAAGAAAAATACAATTTTGATCTCCCTGGCTTGCCTGACACACCAATTTAAACACTTTTCCTCTTAAAACCCTTCCTCCTGTCTCCGTAGATACTAATTCTAGATACAGTAACTAATTGTATGACAGTACAAATTTTGTGACTTTTTTCCTTGCAGAAACAACAAATGTTGTTGATTACCAAATACTTTGGATAAAATACTATCATTAACACATCTGAAGAGCGTGATGATACTTTCCTTTTTGTTAAGAAAAGTTTGATATTTTACTAGCCGCGAGTTTGAAAGGGCCACCTCACAGCTGAAATGTAACAGTTGACAAGGTACATACTACTAGAGGGCTGGAGAGCAAAATAAAATGTGTTTACACAAAACTGCCACTGAATGTTTATATGAACTTCTTTCGCTCGACAGTGCAACAGATAAGAAAAGTGCTACAGTAAACCACCAAAGTTGCACTGAGGGAATGATATGTAAGAGTGAAGGGCTGGTGTTGTGGGTTTGTGTGGCAAGGTTTTGGTAGCAGGGGGGCTACAGGGGTGGCTTCTGTGAGAAGCTGCCAGAAGCTTCCCCCATGTCTGATAGAGCCAGTGCCAGCCGGCTCCAAGACAGACCCACCGCTGGCCAAGGCTGAGCGCATCAGTGAGGGTGGTAGTGCCTCTATGATAACATATTTAAGAAGGGGAAATACCTGCTGTGGAATGGCAGTCAAGAGAGAAAAGTGAGATGATGTGAGAGAAACAGCTCTGCAGACACCAAGGTCAGTGGAGAAGGAGGGGGAGGAGGTGCTCCAGGCACCAGAGCAGAGAGTTTTACCCTGCAGCTCGTGGAGAAGACCGTGGTGAGGCAGGCTATCCCCCTGCACCCCATGGAGGTCCACAGTGGAGCAGATATCCAGCTGCAGCCCGTGGAAGGGACCCCACGCCAGAGCACATTTATGCCTGAAGGAGGCTGTGACCCTGTGGGCAGCCCACTCTGGAGCAGGCTCCTGCCAGGACCTGCAGACCCGTGGAGAGAGGAGCCCACGCCAGAGCAGGTTTGCTGGCAGGGCTTGTGACCCCGTGGGGACCCACGCTGGAGCAGCCTGTTCCTGAAGGACTGCACCCCGTGGGAAGGACCCACGCTGGGGCAGTTTGTGAAGAGCTGCAGCCTGTGGGAAGGACTCACGTTGGAGAAGTTTATGGAGAACTGTCTCCCATGAGAGGGACCTCACACTGGAGCAGGGGCAGAGTGTGAGGAGTCCTCCCCCTGAGGAGGAAGGAGCGGCAGAGACAACGTGCGACAAACTGAATGCAACCCCCACTCCCCGTCCCCCTGCGCCGCCTGGGGGGAGGAGGTAGAGAATTCAGGAGTAAAGTTGAGCCCGGGAAGAAGGGGGGGATGGGGGGAAGGTGTTTTAAGATTTAGTTTTATTTCTCATTATACTACTCTGATTTGATTGGTGATAAATTAAACTTTTTTCTCCCCAAGTTCAGTCTGTTTTGTCCGTGACAGTAATTGGTGAGTGACCTCTCCCTGTCCTTATCTCGCCCTCGAGCCTTTCATCGTATTTCCTCTCCCCTGTCCAGCTGAGGAGGGGGAGTGATAGAGCTGCTTTAGTGGGCCCCTGGCATTTATCCAGGCTAAACCAAAACAGCTGGGAAACTGCAGCTGTTCTTTCGAAGGCACCTGGTGGGAATGCTCAAGGTCCACAAAGTCCATTTATTGGCAGGAGGCTGTTCAGGGGAGCTCAGGGCCAAGAAAAAGAAAGCATCTACTACAGAATACAGTGCACTCCCTACAGGAGCTGTTCATAAAGTTAAATGGGCGTCTAATTCATCAGGACTGTACATGACAACAGTTAAGACATAATATTACATGGCTTTCTCATGTATCTCTGTTTTTTCCCTACCCTTCTCTTAACACCTCACTAAAAGATGCGGTGGCATTAAAGGAGTGATGAGGTTGTCTTCAATCGATCTGTAAACCGTCTGACGTATCAGGGATACCTGTTACCTAAGGAATTTTGTCTTGCCAGTCAGATGTAGATCAGCATTCCATTTAATAAAACAAAGACCAAATAAGATTTAAATGGAGAGATCATTACAGCCATGAGTCTTCTAGACACCACATAAAGGGAAAGGGAAAGATAAACCACTAAGGATTCTCTCAGCTCTCCCAAGCAATGGAAATGTATCTGTTGCCATAAGTAGGTGAAATCCTACTGTTTTCTGGAAAATAAATAATAAAAAAAAATCATATTACAAGGAGAGATTTGAATGATAATTATTACAGTGTGAACTAGCAGCTTTTGTTTTTGTTAGCAGAAGAAAGGAAGTATCTGGAAACATTTGAGAAAGATCATATGCAAAATCTCAGGTAATGTGCTGTTTTCTCTTTGTGGCATTATGTATAAAACCTATTTTTCATAAAACGAGACCTCAAGCCATTTTGGTTTCATTTTTGTTTGCTTGTTTTTCAAGAAAGTAACGTTTCTTTGGTATTTCTGTTGCCCAAAGATCATGGCATGTATCTCAGAACCAATTTTTTGTTTGCAGAGTAGGCACAGGTTCTGGCTTGGTGTTAAACTCAAAACTCCAAGGATCAGCGCAGTGTTGGTTCTGTGGTGTTGCCTTTTACTGCAGACTGCCTTATGCAAAGCCTCAACTCTGGCCAGACCTGCAGCCAGGGAGGGATGGAACCAGCTCATGACAGATATATTATAGGATGAATATGCGTGGATCCAAAATTTCCTCACCCAGTAATCTGAGATCCTGATCTATGGGAGAAACTTATACCAGCATCTGGCAGCCAAATAGACAGCTTGAAAGAACACTACAGTTTAAGAGTGATAAGTTTTTATTGCATGGCAACTGAAATCACAGGCAGTTGATAGACCTCTTGGTAGTCAGCTGGATTACTGGAGTCTTGCCAGGATATAAGAACCCAGTAGATTTTAAAGTTCTAAATATTCTTAAAATTCTTGTGAACTGGGAATAAATAGAATTCTTTCATCATAAACATACTATTTAAATATAGTATCTTTTGCAAAACGTGCATTAAGTCACCTTTGTAGAAACAAGCTAGCATTACCCAGACAGCAATAATCCTCCAATGTCATCCTACAATTTCCTCGGATATCCAGAAACAATAGTTAAGACATTTCAAAATAAACCGTGAATGAACACATGCAAGTCACTAGCTCTTTGCAGTGTTAAGAAGGGTAAGCCTCAGAGCCAAAGGCAAATGATTACATCACTGGTGCTGATACAGAAGCTCAAACATTGTGATTTCATGCAGGCTTGGGTGCAGTCAGCTGAAAGCCTCTCATTCACTAACACGCTTGTCCACCAACACAAGGAGCTGGCGCTTCACCAGTGGGTCCTCTGCTTGTCGCCTTTCCCAACGCTATCACATTTTTTCTAACATTGCTGCTTCTCAACTACTCAGTTAGGTTAGCCATGGATAGGTGTGAAAAAAGTTGCTGATTTAAACTGGAGAGTGGGTCCAGTGTGGGCAAAATTTAGATGTCAGGGCCTGGAGTGACCCAGCACCCTGCAGCACCTGCACCAGGAGCAAGGACCAGCTCTGAGACGATAGTGGTAGCGAAAGCCATGGAGAGGCAAGTAAGAGCATCAGGAAGCCTCATCAGTGGCTTCTGCCCTGGACCAGAAGGCCTCTGGGAGTGTTTTCTACCCCTCTGCCACCCACTGCTCCCTGGTCCTCACGTGGTGGAAGCTTCTTGCTGCACCCTGGTACTGTAAGTCAGGCCACCAGCCTCGTATTGCAGCTAGACTTGTTCTACATGTACTGAGTTCCTCACACCTCTCTCTTCTCTTTTAATCAAAATATGTACAATTTGGTTCCAACCACAAGACCTGGCCCAGTCCTATGTTTCACACCCACTGCTATAGTCTTCACCCCTGCAAAACTCTCACATACATGGAATTCTGGTCTGGAGACACAAGCACAAACCAGATGAGGCAGGAAGGTGCTGCTGGAGATCACCTAGTCCAAACCTCTGCTCAGAGCAGGTTCCTCAAGGCCACATCCAGTCAGGTTTTGAGTATCTGCAAGAATGAAGACTCCACAGCCTCTCTGGGCAGCCTGTGACACTGTTAAACAACCCTCACTATAAAAAAAAAAAAAAAAAAAAAAAA
>Ga0065711_1043141_pt1 | contig 14912 bp, 12 predicted proteins | sample Hoacrofraction12_FD_59098 | JGI IMG/M metagenome (GOLD analysis project Ga0065711, IMG submission 59098) | Hoatzin crop microbial communities from Cojedes, Venezuela - Epithelial fraction 12 v2 (version 2) | ecosystem: Host-associated > Birds > Digestive system > Esophagus > Crop | place... | reverse complement strand
CCATCTTCAGCTCACTCTTCTCCTTCTCCAGCTTCTGCTTCACTCGTTGCAGGTTGTCGATCTGCTCCCCAAGCTCAGCTGTGCTGTCCGCATGCTTCTTCCGCAGAGCAGCAGCCGTGGCTTCGTGCTGCAGCGTGGCCTCTTCGAGGTCACGGCGCATCTTCTGAAATTCTGCCTCACGCTTCTTGTTCATCTCAATCTGGGCAGCAGTAGCCCCTCCTGCCTCTTCCAGGCGCTCGCTGATCTCCTCTAGCTCCCTGGAGAGGTCAGCTCGTTGCTTTTCAGTCTTTGCACGGATTGCACGTTCAGCCTCAATTTCTTCCTCCAATTCTTCTGTTCGAGCCTGTAAAAGTTATTTGGTTAAATGAGGACTTCTGAATAGACAGATTTGAAACTGTCATTAAGGAATAGAGATCAAACATTCACATCCATTTATGTCAGCATAGAGGGTGAAGCAGCACGCGAAATTTCACTGAACTGTGTCCTAGGACATGCAATATTTGTTCTGAAATGCTAGAGAATGTAAAATCTGATCTTTTGTTTTATGTTGTAGCTCAGAATGGATTTATTGTGTTGTGAAGGATCTAGTATTGCACTTTTCTGAAGAAATGGGAGATGTGTCACTGGAAAATGTAAAGGAATGTGAGTTTCTTGGAAATTTCCCAAAGGTCAGGCCAAGACAATATCCTCTCTCCATCAGCAAACAAGCTGGAAGGAACCTTGAATGAGCAACCATGGGGCAACAGCACTAAAGAGAACTGTCTTCCTGGCTCTGCATTTAGAAGGTGATCTCTGTCCTGATCGTGATGGATTATGTCACATTCTATTGTTCTCTTAGAAAAGTAATTCTCAGTGGTTTCACTACTCTTATAACTCAGTGTCTGCTCCATTTTCAAAGCCTACCACAAGCTTCACTTAAATTTCTTACATAGTTGTGTATAATTAGAGGCCAGAGCTTCTGTAAAAGTGCCCTGACATGGGAACAGCACCCAGAGTCCATGTTACTTGTTTTATTCACGTGTAGGAAAATATTTTTGTAGAACAGTCTAAGAATAAATATCAATTAATTGTAAGGAACTTCTGCTTGGCTACTAAAAATATCAGTAACTCTAAGACTTTACCTGAAGCTCCTTAATTTTCTTTTGCAGCTGAGAACTTTGAGCCTGCTCATCTTCAATTTTACTTTGCAACTGGCTAACTTCAAAATCCTTTCTGTTAAAGAAGAAGAATGCAAATTCAATACGATTAAGATAAAATCTGAGCTTTAGGAATCAGAGCACAAAAAGTCAGTGCAATACTTTTTTAGCCTCTCATCCATCTGTTGCTTATCATTTTCCAGATCCATGATAGAATCCTCAGACATTTTCAGATCTCCCTCCAGTTTTCTCTTTGCTCTCTCAAGGTCCATTCGCAGTTTCCTCTCTTGTTCCAGAGATCCTTCAAGCTAAAACACATAAAACATACTCTGAAACACAGAAACTACACTTTGAAAATAACTATTCTTGGTTTTAAAATCTAACTAAAGTTTTAAATTGATGAATAGAGAAAAAAAATCATACTCTGTATATAGTTCTCATATCCGCCTGTGCTAGACTCTTGCTGCAAGATCAGAGCTGCCATTATGATTTGGTTTCAGATATTAAGCTGTCCACAGCTTGGCTGTGCACAGTTGAATTGCAAATTCTTGAGAAACACAGAAACTGAAATTTTCTAGTGGGTTCAGCTCCTAGTGTATAGACTGCTCAATAATGACAAATGCCCATTGTTTGTAACATCCTGGAATATATCCACACTATGCGGTAAGAGACCACAAATGACTCTGCAGCAGGCTTCAAACTGCAACAGATGATACGCTGCTCCAGCTGATTGGTTAAAACAGGGCACAAAAGTCTACAGTGCTGAAATACCCATTGATGAACAGAGTTTAAATAGGCTGGGGAAGATTGAAAGATGTATTGGATTCCACAATATCCTGTCAACTGGCAATGATTTCTTAGCTGAGATTATTAGAGCTGGCTTCACTACTTTAGGTGTTGCTAATACTCCCGACTACAGATTTCTAGTCTCTTCTAATCTATCAGAGCATCCACCTATACAGCCCAAAAACTTTTTCTTACATCATCTACTTGCTGCTCCAGTTTGATCTTGGTTTTGGTGAGTGTGCTGACTTTGTCTTCTTCAACTTGCAAGTCATCCAGTGTCTGCTGGTGGGCTTCCTGGAGGGCCTTTTTCTCCTTAGTGAGTTTAGAAATATTTTCATCCAGAGCTGCCATCTCTTCAGTAAGATTCTTAACCTGTTAGGCAATCAGCATCCATACTATGAAGGAGTGCTTTGAGATATGACAGACAGAGAACATAGTTCACCCTTGCAACATCTTGCGTGGACGCAGTCAAAATGCTCTCCATAGAAGGTCTATACTGTTCCTCATGAGATTAACGACAAGTGTTATGCCTGACAGTCACACCTCTGATCCTGCAATGGTAGGAATTCTTGCTTTAGTTATTTTTGACTGTTAGCCCTATCCTGCTGAATTCTACAGTGGAACATATGCTAGATCTTCCCTTGCCTCTGCAAGCTTTTACTCACTGGGATTTAGAAAAGGCCTGTGAATTGCTCTTGCTCAAAAGCTGTATTTCCTGCAAGTGATATATTTGCCAGGCGAACAACTGTAAATTCTCAGCAAATGAGGTTCTTTAAAAAGATGTTGTCAAGTGCCAAGCATAGCCAAAGGTATGGTGAGTTTTCCATAAAAGGAACATGATGACATGACAAAGAACCTTACGCCCTTGGAACAGGTGATCATGAATTTAGGGCAGGAGTTTCTAACTGGGCTGCTGGATGTACCAGCTTTGCTGGCTTTACCTTGGAAATTTATTCCTTGTACTTCAATGGAGCATTACACACCAGCAACCTAACCTCAAACACATCAGGTGCTGTGTATTAACCTGACCCTTGCTTTCCATTTGTCTTAAGCGGGTGGGAAAGCCTGACAGTAGGGATAAGGAAAGTCCACTCTGCTAAGTGCTTTAGTTGTATGGCCCTGATATCTGATAAAACGCTCCCTGATCCTAACACCCAGCTTCAGCTAGATTTCCTCTAAGCGTTAGTATAGAAATGTCCAACATATCTGTAATTGCAAACTTAGGATCCAGTATTGTTCTCAGTGATAGCAGTGAAGGGAACCTCGGAGTTGTAATTACATCTCTGCTAGTATTGTTTCCACAGCAGGACTGAACACTGTCACCACCAATGTGGGTTTTTGAATTCTAACATATGTATCTCAATTCTGGCTCAACATTGTTGAAACGTGTATGAAGAGACCTGTGCTTTTACTGGGAGATGAATGAGTTAATGACCATCTGATATAGACTCTCCTTGCTACACTGGCAGTCTGAACCTTAGAAGTCAGGGAGAACTCTTGTCATATTGTCAAGTCAATGGAAGGAAAGGATGTCCATCCTAGCTGAGACTTTGGGTTCTTAAGTATAAGAGATATGTAAGAAAACATTTGACATCTAAAATCAGTTCTCCTCAATGCATGTGAGAAAGGACCAGCATAGCTATTCTGTGCTGAGCTATTCACAAGCATACTAGTCCTCCATTATCCACAGAAGACACAAATACACTGGTTCCTTATGCCTGCAAATAGCCAGATATGGAAATTCACTACCAAGCACCATAACAACCTCTTAATCTTTTTGAACTATCACTGAAAATATATTTTTCCTAAGAATAAGTTATAATTTTAACAAAAAGTTTTTGTCATAGGTGATTAAGTGGCAATACCCCTCTCCTATGCCTTAGGCACATATCACTTCCATTCAGGGCACTCAGGAATTACTGCAACTTTCCACAAAACTGAAAACTGTCTGAGAAAACTGTCTTGGGAAGAATAATTCCCTGATTCCTCTGTCACCTTATTCTCTGTTGCATGCTTCTCCTTTTCCACTTTGGCCAGAGTCAGTTCAAGATCATCAATATCTTTCTTCAGCTCGGAGCATTCATCTTCAAGTTTCCTCTTCTTTGCTGTCAGTTCAGCATTTGTCTCCTCTTCATCCTCCAGTCTTTCACTTAGTTCTTTAATTTTAGCTTCCAGCTGGATTTTACTTTTGATGAGTCCTTCACATCTCTCTGCAGCATCAGCTAGATTTTCACTCTCCTGTCAGAACATATTGAAGGCATGTTATATTTATCATAAAAATAACAAAAGGCAACATACATTGTTTAAGTGCCATCTCCAGGAAAGGAATTGCACAAGCTGGGGCAGAATTTCCTATGCAAATCACAGTAATGTACACCATTTGATCATGAGGAAATTGTCCTGCTCAGTCATGGCTTTGAAAAGTGGACCATAATCCCACGGCAGAGACACTCCCTTTGAGCTGTTCAGATAGTTTGACTATAATACCATGCAATAGACTCACAGGGTTCAGTCATAACAAGGACCCTGCAAGGAATTGATGAGTAGCAAACTAGATTTCATGGAAGCATGGGCTTACATATGGATTTGTAAAACATATAGCATTTCAGAGTTGTCTTTCATAGAGTGTTGCATGATTCTATCTTTAATAAGCTCCTTCAACTCTAATGACACAGGTCAGTCTGTCTCTCCCCAAACTTCTTCTCCCACTTTATTCATATGAGGCTAACCTTGCTCCCATCGTTCTCTAACCTCTCTCTCAGCCAAGATAGGATCAGGCTCGAACCTAAATTTTAGCCTATGACTTTTACTATAACTAACATTTTGAGACATGTGATTGACAGATGAAATTTTGTCTAAATTAATGCTAATATGATGTATTTTAGACAGAATACCAGACAAGGTATGTGTTGCCTCCCAGTAGAGTCGTGGCTGAAAGCCATCATTGCAGTAACAGAGGATGATATGTTTAATTCTCTCTCAGGTTCTGACTGAAACCTGTAGCATACTGAAAATCATGGCTAGTGAGTGTGTGTCTTCTGAGGACAAATTTGGAGAAGATGGTGCTTGAGGAATCTTTCAAGCAGAGTTGATAGAAATTTCCCCAGGAAAAAGAGACTTAGTGAGAAGACAGTCCTCTTCCAGGACTGAAACAGTGAGAAACTGGGAGTCAAGAAAGAATCAGACAACACGCTTGAGGGCAATGATCATACCTTAGGAGTTTTTTGTTTTGTTCTAAAATCTGAAATCTGAGTGCTTTGAAAGGCTTCCTTACCTGAAAGTTAATTAGGTTAGTTAAACCTGGGCTTCTTGGGTTTTTTGGCTTACCATCCATGAAGGGGTTAAAGTGAAACCCTAAATGCTTGTAAATTAGGTGAGTTCTGGAGAACAGAGTATTAAGTACCAAGAAGGGTACAAAGAAACTCAGAAAAATGAGTGAGGTGAAGTTGAAGTTCTGAAGTAAGATTCAGGTAATGATTCTGATCTTAGCATGCACAGTTACAGCCTCGCTGCTTGAAACAATACAGAACTCTTGTCAAAACCCAACTGGTTTGAAAGCACATGGAAACAAGTGACTTGCACCAGACTGCCCTTGGCCACATGGTATCTTATTACCTTCTAAAATGTGACAGTATTCCCGTCTTTTGCAATTCCAGTTTTTGCTCAGCAGTATTCCAGAGAAAAGCATCAGTCTTTGTTCCAGTTTCAGTCCTGTCTCTGACAGAAAAGCACCCCTGCCCTGGCTCCATATTACAATGGTCATCAGATGTGGAAACAGCCTGTATTTCATCCAGAATCAGATATTATTGCTATCTGATTGTTCCAATAGTGATTGTTTAATAGCGAAGTGGGTTTACATTGGAGCCCAGACAGAATTTCCTGTATTCATATTGGTGGTAAGGATTTATACATACTTTGTACTCACTTTGCTTAGGTGTAAATGACAAGACCAGATACAAAGCAGTGGAGAATCTGCCCCTGTTACATATCTGTTTATGAAGGACAATGGAAAAGAGAAGGGAAAGAGCAGCAGAATAAGAGAAAGTGGGGTGAATCTGAAAACGAAGATTACTCACAGATTGAACCTGAAGCTGCAAGTCATTTTTCTCTTGCAACAGGGTCACCATTTTCTCTTCCAACTCTTTCCTTTTTGCCTCAGACTTTGCAAGCTCTTCCTTGGTTTTTTCAAACTCCTCCTTCATGTTGGCCATCTCCTTCTCAGATTCTGCACTCTTCAGCAAGGGCTTCATCTTGAAGTACAGTTTCATCCAGGGCCAGTGCTTGACATTCATGAATGCTCTAACATTGTATTGGATGATATAAATGGATTCTCTGAAAACACATGAAAACACAGTTCATGAGGCTGGTGAGACTTGGGTTAGAAGCAGACTCTGATTATTGGCCACAGAGCATCACCATTTTCCTCAAGGGGCTTCTGCATGAGACTTTTTTCCTCACCTCTCTTGCTTTTCTTAAAGAGTCATTTCTAGGCCCCTGATAGCAGAATGGCTGTTTCAGTAGCATGAACAGTAACTATGTCTGGATATGAAAGGGAGAAATACTCCAAAACAGACAAACTTCTCTGGTCTGTTGCCTGTGAATCTCTGAGACTTACCTCAGTCTCTAATAAAGTACAAGTGCTCAGGTGCATACCAGAGTGAAAAATTACATCCTTGAAGTACTGCTGCTGAGATTACAAATCTGGGAGTTATTGTTGATTATGGAAACATCAGCTTTATGCTTTTTGGGTCACTCAAAATAGCAAAAATTGTATTACAAATTATTAAGACAGAAACTGAAAACAAAAACGAAATATTGTTATGTTATTGAATGCAAAAGGATGTTGTTGGTGCCATAGTTCAAGGGGAGACTAGACAGTTCCTTGCAGAGAAATCCAGTAAGAGTTATTGAATTCTTAGAAACTATCACTGGCTCAGGAAGCCTCTGAGCTAAATGTATACTGCAGAGTATTACAAATAAAAGCAGCTGGTTGGCAGAGCATCCTATACGTTTATGCGAGCTTTGCTTCACCTAAAGCTTTCACTTGTCAACAACACTCCTACACTCTACATTTTGCATGATTCATCCCATCTCAGAGGGAGAGAGCTGAAAAGGGAATGTTATCTGAGATGGCCAAAACTATGGAGTACCTTCTCTATACAAGCTAGAATTGTTCATCTTAGATGCTGCAGCCATGAAAGAAAATTGAAGAGAAGGAGAGCGGACAGTGATTATATGCCTTTCCTTAAGAAACTAATGTGAACCAATGAAATTATCAGACAATATGTTCACAACAGACAAACCTTCACACTTGTTCAGTTGGCTATCTCTGTCACAGAGTTCTTTAAAGGCTAAAAAGATTAATTCCTGGAGAAAAGGTTCACTGTTAAATACTAGATATCATGGTCCAGCTGCATGGTTCAATTGTTAATCAGCCATTGCCAGAATCTGGGAGTCTATAACAAGGAAACTATTAGTTTGTGCTGGCTCTGTTTCCCTAGTGTTTCTGAGGGTCTTTCTTGAGGACAGTTTTTTGCCTGAGATGGTATACTGCATTGCTGGACTTTTGGTCTGACACAGTATGATTGTTAGTGTTTTCTTATATTACCTTCTTTCATTCATCTTTTTAAATTCAATTCTCATGAGGTAGCCTCTGCACATAGCTTGTGTACGAGTGATGAGGCTCACAAGCTTCTCGTCTCTCATCTCTTCTAGGAGTCCCAGGAGACCTGCCTTGAAGAACACCTAGAACATAAAAGATGGTTAAATAGTTTGACACTTAGGCAGATACACGACTCACAGCTGATAAAGGGTAGTATAAGGCAGTTTTGGATAAATGCTTGTAGAGTAAAGGTTTAACAGCTAGAGAAATTGTGTCAGTATTCGTGTCCTCGGTGTTCCAGTAATTCATGGCAAGTCACTCTATATATGATCTAATCACATTATTGCAGTGTTATTTGATGCCTACTCCAGAGAAGGTTGTGAAAGATCTCATTTATCAGTAGTTATTAAAACAAATAGTTAACTTTCAACTTAGTACTATATCCTACTCTGTCTCTTTGCTGTACCTCTATCCTTCTATGTCAGGCTCAAGATTTGCTTTGGAAACTGACTTAGAGATGGCTTGAGAAGCATACATGATGATGTCTGTTCAGCAGTGTAGGTGGTTGGATCTTTGTCTAGAGATAGTACTGCCTTGGTTGTGCTGATCAGAGAATCAGTGTCCCACCTAACACTGCTTTGGATATGGAATATAGACTTGTGTGTGTGCCTAAATACACTGAAAATTCTGGTTGTCCAAACTTGTCTGAGCCTGTCTAACATGCACCAATATAATTGAGTTCAACCAGCAGCGCTAGTTCTAGCTGCAGCTACGCTGGGTCATTCTGGTAGTGTGGCATTCACAGCGCTGACAGTGCTACCCCTCACACATACTCACAGAATCAGACAAGTTTTCTGTACGTCTTGCTAGTTATGTACTTTGTTTCTAATCATCATGAAGGCTGATTTTATATGCAAGAAATACTTTCAATTAACATTTTTTTTTGCCATTAATTTTACCCAGTCTTCCACAAGAACTTTACCTTGGTGTGGCCAAATTTGTATTGGTTGTGGTCAACATCAATGGATGAAAGAAGCTTTTCTGAAGCCTTTTTGCTGTCAATGAATTGGCCTTCTGGAATGGCTGAGGCATTAAGAATCTTGTACCTGTGGTAAGACAAGTTGCAAAGACTGGTTGTAGACAGAGTGAGGAAAATAGGATCCATTGTATATAATATATATGGAAGCTGAGCTATCTGGAAGCAGCTGAATATGCCATCTGAAATCTAGACAGTCTTGGCTGAACAGAATGTGATGACAAGAGGACATGTCTACTCTTCAGAGGAATCTGTTGGCTGGGTAACAACACAGTATGTGGTTACATACAAAATTAATGTGCATACTTAAGAGTGTCTGCAGGTCCAGGAATTAGGAAGAACATAGTGAGAACGTGTCAACTTCTTCTCATGTTGTTTCATTGATCAGAGGAACGCTACTCAAATTAAAGCTGAAGATGAATTAAAACTACTAACAAAAATCAGCTGTATTCCAAAGGTAATACAGATCTTGCACAGCTCATAGTCTCTGTAAGCTGTACCACTGAAACCTTGAGTTTGTACTAAAAACGACATGGCATTTTTCTATTAATGCTAACAGCATTCTTAGCATTTTGCAAGGTAACTTAATGATTAAGGTAATCCTGTGTCATGGACAGGACCAACCAAACCTTCTAAAGGATTTCTTGAGATACATCAATGAGGATGTGTGGCTGCACATTGGAGCACAAGTCTAAAGTCTCAAGTCTCAAAAATAAGTCTCAAAATTCTGAAGTCTACCTTGAGAGACAATATGTAAAAGCAGGACAGTGATAATGGCACAGTGTGAATTTATTCTCTATTTTAGGCTTTCATTCTAGTTCCTCCTGAACTTCAGCACATTTCCTTTAACTGTAAAACATTCTGTGGTTCTGGACCATGGCTATTATGGATAGATTCCTTCACCTGTCATGTCAAATTATGATTTGACAATTGAGACCAGCTAATGCCTTACTGAACATCAGGCTACAGGGCATTTTCAGAGAGCTCTTGGGTCCGTTTCACACCAGTTCAGCATGGAAGATGCTACTGTTACATTTAATTATAACAGCAGCCAGTTCTGATTCAGCACTTTATAGCAGCTAAGCTCACATGAACCAGTTGTTTCCATTTTAAAGATGAGGGAAACAAGACACAGGATGTAGGCCAGTGACAGAGCACTGGCAAAGCCTTGGATTTTTGAATGCTTAGACAGTGCACTGTAAGGAGTCTGCACTGGTGTGTATTAGTTTTGTATCGGTAGTCTCTAAGGCCAGTTAATTCATTACACTACAAGCCTTTTGCATCTCTGAATCACTGGGCATTGAGTACAGTTTAGAAATTATACTGGTTCTGATGAATGAAGAAATCTCTGATCTGATCAGAGGGAAAAGACTGGAGTGACCTAAGGCGGTATTAATGACTTGGATCCCTCAAATGCCACTAATCTAGTCTGATTCAGAGGGTATCTCTCCATGAAATCACCAGGCTTGTCACCTGAGTTGCGAGTTTACTGAGGCTTATTCTTAACAGACACTAATCACAGAAGACCTACCGTTGCTTAAAGTCAGCATAAAGGATTCTGCTTGGAAACCCCTTCCTGCAAATTCGGATGCCTTCTAGAACCCCATTGCACCGCAGCTGATGCATCACCAAGTAATGGTCCATTTCACCTTGAACAAAATACATCCATCATGATTCTTGTTTTCTTCCAAAGAATCTCCATATGTATTAGAATTCCAGAATGACCTCCATTTTTTTGATAAAATTCCACTAGTTCTTGATTAAAGATGCAGAAATTGAAGACAGAGCGTGCCTTCAATTCATACAAGTTGCAGAGAGCTACTTCAGTGAGCTGAGCTTTACTAGAGTATGCTAGGGCTGGCAGTGCTTGTGAATTTGCAATGGCCAAAAGGCATAAGGCCACATTACTCAAAAATGGCAGGAGAGTGCTTTATTTATTACAAACAAAGTACAACTGGCAGTACAAAACCCTCTTGGCAAAACCCTTTGTCATGCAGAAATTTCCATTGTCTGCTAGAGACATTATTCAGTGCAGAATGGTGCATACCCTTAACTTTATCTTTTCAATGTAATCAATGAAGTTGTACCAAAATTAATTGTTAGAAAAGTCAAGCATAAGCAGCCTGAAAACAGCTACAAATCAGAAAATGGCCAGTTTCTCTTTCTTCACTTCACCATCCTTAATTTCCCTCACACAGTACTACTTTTCTTTTTCTTAAAAGGTGAAAGTCAAGATTCCCTCTGAGTCACCTCCATCAAAACAACAAACTGAACATGATAATAACAGCCATATCTGGCAAAATCATTCATTCAAATATGCTGTTCTATTTTAGTAGGTTTCCTTAATTCCCTCCTTACATCTTCTCGACTGTCAAGACCCCAGAGGGATTCCTCTTTCTTCACTTTAGGATATGGAGTGTGGACATTTCCATTTGGGCTTCATTTATAGTCAGCAGAGCGAAAGAGTGTCTTCTAGGATGTGATTCATCTCATCCTAAGTTAGATGTATAAAAGGGGCCAGATGATTCATACCTTAAAATGCCAGCTTCTCTCCACTGAATATAAAAGTTTAGATGAATAGCTGAAATGTGAATGTCATACATATGCGTGTTGCTTAAACCCTGCTTGTTGTCTTCAGGGTTACACAAAGAGACATAAACAAGAAAGGTAACAGACGTTCTGAAATTGGTCTTTTGTCTCCTAAGCAGATTAAACAGATACTAAGCTCCTGATTTCTGGTACTCCTGTTGCATCCACTACATTCTACCAGTATCTACCTTATCATTCTACCAATACCAGACCTTGTAATGGTTAGAATCCTGAAACTCAGACAGGCAAGTCTCTCCCTGAGTACTTTGACTTAATGGCCACATGAAAATACTCCCAAACTTGTCTATTCTCAGAGACTAAACTCTCTGTGAGAGTTTAGTATAAATTAAGTAAAGGAAAAAAAGTAACTCTATACCAAAATAGTTTCCAAGTGCTAGGAGCACACAGCACACATGGATTTCTACAAATGATATATGATTTCTTTGACAGTCCTCCAGCTCAGTGAATCAGATCCTAACTCTGAATATTTAGACATTGGTAAGTAGTCTTGGGCTAAACCCAACAGTTCTGAACAACACAGTGGTCCTTAAAATGAGCCATTTGTTAGGTATTTGCTAATGCTGTTACCCACAACAGACAATTTTGTAAGCTATAATCAATCCCATCTTTATCATCTTCAGCTCTGTACACAGAGTAAGCAAAGATGGGTAAGTGGTGTGGACTGAGTAGTGCTCAAAATTTTGTGGTCATGGTATACAATACTAGAAGATTTACTTAGGCACTGGCCTGCAGGCCAAACCCCACAAGAACTTCACGTGTGTAGGGAGTTGTTCTGGAAGAAGTTGATGTGGAAGCTAAGGAGGCCAATTCCCGTCAGTCCCGTGTCTTCGGAGTATAATGATGGGCTTACCAGGTGTCTTGGTCTCATTAGGAATCAGGCAACGAACAAAGTGAGGATGGGTGCTTCTCAGGTTAGTCATCAACTTGTTTAGATTTTCCTGTGATAGAAAAAAGCACGGATTTGAGCTTTGAGCTACAAAGCTATTGCATTTTTATTCAAACATCAAGGAGTTATAGAATCACAGCATGGTTTGGATTGGAAAGGACCTTTGAAGATCAACGAGTCCAACCCCCTTGCCATGGGCAGGGACGTTTTTCACTACATCCGGTTGCTCCAAGCTCCATCCAACCTGACTTTGAACATTTCCAAGATGGGGCATCCATAACTTCTCTGGGCAACTTGTTCCAGTGTCTCACCACCCTCATCGTAAGAAAATTTCTTCCTTAATGTCCTGTCTAAACCTAACCTCTTTCAGTTTGAAACTGTTGCCCCATGTCCTGTCACTACAGGCCCTGGTAAAAAGTCTTTCTCCGTCTTTCTGATAAGCCCCCTTTATGTAATGAAAGGCCACAATAAGGTGTCCCTGGAGCCTTCTCTTCCCCAGGCTGAACAACCCCAATTCTCTCAGCCTTTCTTCAAAGGAGAGGTGTTCCAGTCCTCAGATCATTTTTATGGAATCATGGATCATTTAAAAGGAAATTCACATACCCTGAAGACAGCAGACACCGTCTGGAAAGAGCCCCCCTTCTTCTTAGCACCTTTCTTGCCACCACCACTATCACCTTGGAAGAAGTAGATAGGAGGTAGACAGTTAGAGTAAGCAGTATGTTTTGTAGGCCTCACCTTCCTTTCTTTGGTCAAAGTGCCAATAAAATAATTAAATTTTAATTTTAAGTAGTGACCAAGTGCTGCATGAGAGTTTAAGTGAAATGCTGCCAGCTGGTTGTTGATCAGTGAATAGCATGTTTTGTCTCAGATGCATGATTTAGGTTGCATCGTAATGTATATGGCTTTGGTGGTATGGAACACTATGGCCTGACATAAGTTTCAGAATAGTATACTCCTTGCTACTAGTCACATTGCTTTTGCTTACAGACATAGACAAATTTTTTACTTTTTTTTAGTTAGGTTAAAGGCCACAAGAATTTGGCTCAGCAGTGGACATTTTTTTATCAGTGCAGTGAAGTCTTCTTTAGAAAAATCTCTTAATACAATCTTCCAGGTGAAGAATAGGCATCTGTTCTGTGTTATGGCAGCCCCAAGGCAGGAAGCAAATTAGAGTCTCAGGAATAAAAGTCCAAGCAGCTCAGTGTTTTTTCATATTTACTCCATTGTTAAAGCCAATTAAAGTGAGACTTAAATGGAGTCTTTGTGCTCTGCACTTCACACCTTATCCAAAATTTTATCCACACAACCTTTTCTTCTCACCCTTCTTATGTTGATGATACCTGCAAGGACCACAGATGACTCATCCCCAGTATTTGCTTGGAGGTTGCTCAGACACATTGGCTTGTCAGCTAAACTGAACTGCAGGAAATTACCCATGAAGTACTCTTGTGAGCCTCAAACCCTGCTGTCCATACACCTGATGGCTGAGTTGACTACTACTGTATACTGCCTATTCTTTTTGCCTAGCATTCACAGAATCACAGAATGTTCGGGATTGGAAGGGATCTCTGTGTCGAGAACACTGGAGTGTTTTGTAGAAATCTCTGTGGTCATTTTTGGTAAGGCAGACCTATTCACTGTCCAACTTGATGGTCTTTAGCCACAAAAAAGGGCAAGAGATTGGACAGCTCTCTGATGCACTTAGAGGACTTCTACATTATATTCTCTGTCTCTCTCATTTTCCCTCGCAACACCAGGACTGCTCAGTTGGGTATGAAATAGTTCCATGGTCTCCTGTTCTTCCAGTTCACCTCAAGAAACAAAACTGTGTCCCCAAAGACTACAAAGTGCTTGCACTTTGCACATATGTTTGGCACCTGTCTAGAGGATGACTAAGCATGCACGTGATTCACAACACAGTAAGTTGGGAAACATACACCTTCTGTCACTTGGTTTTGGCCTTGCTGAATTTTACTTCTCGGCACCACATGAATGTGGTGTTTTCAGCAGTTCTGCATGTTGGTATCCTAGTTTTGGCATATCTGGGTGCACATAAGAGCAGGGTCACATTAGGGGATGATAGAGGGTCTACAGTATACCACAGAGAGGAGAAGCAGAAGTAGGCTTTCATTGATTCTTGCCTTGTCGATCATCACTGAAAGACCACTTACTTGTTTCTGCACCAGCATAGTTAGAGAAAAGGAAGGACAACAGTTTCAAGGATGATTTCTGGTACAGCCCCACAACAGTTTCGTTCAGGGGATCCTTGTTCTTCTCAAGCCATCCAGAGATGTTGTAGTCCACTGTGCCAGCATAGTGCACCAGGGAGAAGTGGGCCTCAGCCTTGCCTTTGGCAGGCTTGGGCTTCTGGAAGTTGTTGGACTTGCCCAGATGCTGGTCATAGAGCTTGTTCTTGAAAGAGGTGTCAGTTGCCTTGGGGAACATGCACTCCTCTTCCAGAATGGAGAAGATGCCCATGGGCTAGGAGAAGCAGAAGAACAAGGAAGAGGTGAGAAGGCAGAAAGAATCATGGAAAAAAAATAGCTTCCTGACTGGGACAATATTAGTGTTCTCAGGGATGGTTCTTCTCTCAGTAGTGCAAATTGTAAAATAACCTATACTTATGTATTAACAATATCACATTTACACTTTCAAGCTACATCTACAAATATACATAAAATTACTGCATTTCTGAAAATATTGGACATTATGAATTACACAAATACCTTCTCAATGAGCTCAATGCAGGCAGCCAGGTCCATCCCAAAGTCAATGAACTCCCATTCAATTCCTTCCTTCTTGTACTCCTCCTGCTCCAGCACGAACATGTGGTGGTTGAAGAACTGTTGCAGT
>Ga0065711_1043139_pt1 | contig 14912 bp, 9 predicted proteins | sample Hoacrofraction12_FD_59098 | JGI IMG/M metagenome (GOLD analysis project Ga0065711, IMG submission 59098) | Hoatzin crop microbial communities from Cojedes, Venezuela - Epithelial fraction 12 v2 (version 2) | ecosystem: Host-associated > Birds > Digestive system > Esophagus > Crop | place... | reverse complement strand
CCCCCCCCCCAAACTTTGGGCTCAACAGAGATAAAATGAGTAGATGCATGTAAAGTATGGAAATAAAAAATTAACTGGTTGAGGCAGATTCCTTGTAAGCAGAACATCCATACTAATGCATTCTTTATTATTCACGTTTCAAAGACATCTGTCTTAGTAGCAGCTAAATACCATAAAATGGCTGAGGAAAAAAAAGTGTTTAGATTAGAGGTCGAAACCAGAACTTGATATTTAATATCACATAATGTTATAGACCTATGTACTTAAGAATATTCTTCCTGGAAATCAGTTTATATTTGCCTTTTTTATCCTGTTAAATACAGTTTGCTTCCCTGTAAAATTCCTATCTCCTTTCATTGATTGTATCTTTCCATTAATTGTGAACAGATATTCTGACAATCCCAGACTTTAAGCCTTTCATTAGCATAAATTTCTTTTATTTGTATTTATAGTAGCTACTGAGAACTCTATTCTCTTGTGTTAAGCACTATACAAACTGCAACAAAAATGTGATGGTCACTGTTCATAACTACTTGCATTTGTAGAGCATGTTTTACCTTGATTTGTGCATAAAGAGAGAGGTAAAATACAGTTATCCTTTCTTGTCTCTAATAAAATAGAAATATTTGCAAGGACAAAAGATTCTTACAATGTTAGACTACTTTTAAAATTTTAAGTACAAAACATTTTTCTCACAAGTTAAAAATTTTTGTTCAGCAAATAGCAACAAATCAGTGTCTATGAACTTCTTCCTATCATTTCAAGTGCAGCCAAGGCTATCACACTACACATATTTCCTGGCATAACTTGTCAAAGAATGCCAGAAAAAGTCTTATCCCAGCTCAAGCAAAATTCAGTGAGAGAACTTATGGAAGGGGAAGGTGACACTTATTTACAAGATCTCCAAGCTGATTTTACTCAGTTGCAGTCTTTTTTTCATAGAATTCATGCCCTCACACACACACGCGCGCACGTGCGTGCATACTCACCAGCAAGAGCATTCCGTGTACCCAGTGATCTGGCTGGGATCATTTGTGCAACACAAGGGATACTGTCTATCAAGGCCTCATCACATTTCTGGAATACTTTTTGACGAGTTGTAACAAACCAGTTTTGGACTTCATGGGGAAATCCTCAGAACATTTCTTAATTCAGCCTCTAAAAATTTTAGGTTATTTTGCTGCCCCTGTTTTTCCTAGTTTGGAATATGTGTTTGCTACATATGTTGACAATCTCTTTTCCTTATGAGCTAACAGGAAAATGAATGTTGTATGTTATATGTTGCAGTCTTCTTGCCATGCTCCTGGTGTATGGATGCAGGTCTTCCACTAAGTAATCTGTGTCTTATCAGCGTGCAAGCCTTTTGGTCTTTATGCAAGCAACACATACCTCAATTTTACTGCTGAGAAGAGTGTTCTGGAATCAATAGCCTGAAGATGGTGTTTTTCATGATGAATGCAAGCCATTTCTTTTAACCCTTTTGTGCTGTTTTAGTGCTTAAACACACAGACATTTCTGTTCATAGTTCATTCTTACCAACCTTAATATTTCCCTTAAAAATCGCCACAAAAGAAGAACAGAATCTGTTTTTCACAGTGAAAAGAACTGTTAAGTAATAAGATATAAACCTGATGGTCTATGTAGCATTCTCTGATATACTACTGTGGATGTCTCATATAGTTTGACATCACTCAGTGCCCTTCTTTGTAACTTCATTAGTAAGAATAGACTTGCTAATATGCAGCCCATCCTTTTTTTTTTGTGTGCCATGTTAATTGTCACCATATTCTGATCAATGAATATACCTATTGGGAACTATTAAACTCATCTGACTTCCTATGGATTGTTTCAGTTATCAGATTGGCATTGGACTATCAGTTATTTCCTTTCTTTTACTACTGCTCTTCATATGTGTTATCGAAACAGAATTAAAGGCCCATGAGCTAACATCTTAGGATCAGTATCTTTATTTGGTTTAAAACTAATAAGCTGCCTTAATTCTGCATACACTATAATTAAATTTTCCTGAATTTTCTGTATTTTTTTCTCAAAATGTTTTCATCCAAACATATTCTCACCATTTACGCTAACTATATACGTTTTGCTCTAATGCAAACAACTATGGACAGTGCATGCAGGGGGCTGCTCAGCTGGAAAACAGCTTTGAAGAAAAGAACCTGGGGGTCCTGGTGGACCAAGCTGAACATGAGCCAGCAATGTGCTCTTGCAGCAAAGGAGGTGACTGTTTTCCTCAGCTGCATTAGGAGGAGTGTTACCAGAAGGCCAAGGGACATGATATTTCCCCTCTGCTCAGCACTTGTGAGGCCATACCTGGAGTACTGTGTCCAGGTTCCTGCTCCCAAGTACAAGAAAGACATGGACATACTGAAGAGAGTCCAGTGAATGTCTGCAAAGGTGATTAAGGGACAAAAGCATCTCTCCTATAGGAAAAGGCTGAGAGAGCTGGGACTGTTCAGCCTGGAGAAGAGAAGGTTCAGGGTGTTCTCATCAAGTATATAAATGCCCAAATGGGGAGTGTAAAGTAGGTGGAGCCAGGTGTTTCTCAGTGGTGTCCAGTGAGTGGACAAAAGGCAATGGGAACAAACTAAAACACAGGAGGATCTGTATGAACATCAGGAAATTCTCTTTTTACTATGAGGGTGACTGAGCACTGGCACAGGTTGCCACGAGACTTTTTGCAGTCTCCCTCCTTGGAGATATCAAAAGCCATCTGGACATGGTCCTTGGCAACCAGCTCTAGGTGGCCCTGCTTGAGCAAGGGGAGCTGGACCAGATGATCTCCAGAGGTCCCTTCCCACCTGAGCCATCCTGTGATAACGACGAGTAAGGCTCATATAGGAACATTTCCCACCACTATAGAGGAAAGGGATTTGTACCCATACATGGGAAGAGAGACCACCTGTTCCCTTCAGGATGTCTGGTCAAGGACCTTTTCAATGCAAGAGGGGATAATAAGAAAAGGAGCAAGCCAAAACCAAGAGTATACAGGATATCAAACCCGATCAACAAATGAGGGAGGCAGTAACGAGAACAGAAGTGGTTAGTCACACTAACTGATGAGTATGTGGAATGTGGGAGTGTTTATTTCATTAAGATTATTTGATCCAGGACCTTATCAAATGGGGTGATAACGAAAAGGATACAGAAAACAGAGACACAAACCTGACAAACATAATGGAGACAGAGACAAGAAACAAACCTCACCAGTCACACTAATTGATGGGCTATCAAGAAACTGCAGGCAAATTAGGACTTTGGTACTGACAAGTATGCAAACCTGAGGGTCCAGGGTGCTAGAGGAGGGGTGGTGAAACTATGCAAACTATTAAAGGAACGTGCAGGGGAAGGGGATGGGGGGGAAAAAATCGAGAAACAAAGAGAATGGGGTATTAAAAGAGCAGGCTGCATGTAAAACAGAGCTGGTCAGTGCTCTTGTCTGACCAAGCCCTGTGTTCTATCACCACGGTCTGTCCTATCTTCACACTAAAAATTTGGGGTCAACACCTGGAGTCAGACTGGGGTTATGGGCACCGCTGTCTTGTGGTGTCAAGGATGGCAGATAAGAGCCCGTGTGCCTGGTGACAGCTTCTAGGGGAGTGAGTGTCTATATCTTCCTCAATCTGTGTGTGAAAATGTGCGGGTGTGTGTCATTCACTAGCAAACCTTACGCTGGACCAGCTGGATCACAGGCAGCCCTGGGTCTGAGCAGGGGTATCAGGCAGGTGGAGGGCCCGTGCTGGTATACGGGGAGACCTGTGAGTATCAGATGCATGCAAGACAAGCGTGCGAGTGCTTCATGTTTGCTAGCAAGCATCAAGCTGGACCAGCCAGCGGGTAGGGGGACCTGTGAAGAAAGTAAGGGGGCCAGGGATCCAGGCAGGAGTATTAGGCAGGTCTGCACCATTACTCCGAGGATTTGCAAATGTGCGTGTGCTTGTGAACACAGAGGGTGTTTGTGTGTGTGTCTGCACTAGTGAACTTCTGTCTCTACCAGCTGAAGACAAGCAAAGGGACTTTGCTATCTGTGTTCATATTTTATGTGGGTCCTGTATGAGGGTGCTGTTGGAGGCAGCATCTTTTAGGCAGTACTTTACAATGAGTGTTTAACCTTACAGACAGTCAAATTTTAGAGTTTTGGAATAAACATTTTGGGCTCTCCAGAAAAACAACAATTCATCTGTCAAAGCAAGAGTTTACTTAAATGAGTACGATCTATCCACACAAAACCAGAAGCACCAAAATCATTGAGCCATTGATCACCGGTTCCTTCAGCTGTGTTGCCTTGCTGGTTTTGGGATCACAGGATTATTTTCTAGTAGGACTGTTCTTACTGAAGCTTAGAAGAAGACCTTAGCTTGTGTTTCTTATTAAAAATTGGTAAGCATCACTCTCAAATTGTTCATCTTCTTTGCTAATTTTTGTAAAATATGATTATACCTACATTCAACAAAATAACTGAAGTCAAGCAACATAAAAAAGAACATGTACTATTCTATTATTGATTTCAGGTACATACAGAAAAAAACAATCATTCTTCTTTTTACGTAGATGTAATTTATCTGTTGGACCTTTGTGCCAGTATGTCCAAGACTTAGGCTTGTGCAACTGATGGCATTTTAAAACAAAGGAATTAAATTTCTTAGTGAACGGAGGAGGAAATCAGCAATTTAGGATCACAATGTCTTGGGCAGAACAACAGAGAAAAAACTGGACAGGCCTGACTTCTCCAAGCAGAGATGGATTTGCTGGAGTTCTGTCAAAAGAGCTATAACTGTGAATTGTAACCTTTGTTATAAATGTAGAATAAATTCCACTTGTGAAAATCAAGTAAGCATTACACAGAGTTAAGCAATACTAAGTAGGCATCCTACTGACGAAAACAAACTAGGCTCAGAAAGAAACATTTGTTAAATATAAATTAGGGGCTCTCTGAAACAACTTCCATAAAATATAGGAAAGTATGCCTCCACAAGCATAATAGGAAACAAAGGACATACATCATAAGTGGCAAAATAATTATGGAATGCAACTTTATCGCATGTGGCCAATGTTTCCAATTATTTCTGTAAAATAAAGCCATTTTTTTCCATTAATGACGTTGCAGATAGCTCACTCAGAGGATCATTACTGGCAGGAGAACTCTCAATCTCTTTAATGAGGAGCTCACAGGCCTTGAAATGATACTGAAGTAATTAGAAGATTGACTCAAAAGTGGGAGTGAAAACTTCCGTGTAACATATACGAAGCTAACATGGAATTGAAGAGTACCCCAGAGAGTGAACAAATGTAGGGTGGCCTTAATGTGCTTTCACCTCTCACTGACTATTTAATTGTAAGGATATGGTGATAAACTGTTTCCAGTTTCTTCACTGGAAAGCACATTCTTTTCTCACCCATGAGAAAAAATTATGAACATATACAAATATGTGGGAAGAAGTGAAAAGATTTGCACTTTGACAGCAAGATAATAAAAAGAGAGCATTTCATTTGTTTATTGCAATTTACAAATGTTAACTGTTAAAATAGATGAACCTGAGTAGAAAGACATGCCAGCATGTCTTCTGTAATCTAGAATGCTTTCAGGACAGCAGAATAATTCACAGTGAAAACCTGTTGTTTTAATTAGTTTTCTCCCTCTGTGTCTTTATATGTAATCCTAGAGTGAAGTTCTTCATATTTTAAGGTATAGGGCAACAGATAAAGCCATGTCAACGGTTTCACGTGAATGCTGTGTTCACTTCTGATATTTGTAACTCAAAAAGATGAAAGGGAAACAGAAGACAGTCAATGAAAATAACGAAAATTTTAAAAAGAATGGTACTTAATTTATTCATGAAATACACGAGAAAACACAAAATATGACACTGGTGTGCCATTGATCCAGGCACACCAGTGAACAAACATGTACATAGAAGTGTGTTTGAAAGGCAGACTGCAACTTCATTTCTAACTATGGGTATATAAACATACAACAGACGTAAAAAATTTCCACCCTACCGTTTGTGAGCACATAGTATCAATATCCCTTGACCCAATTATAGACCATGTTTCTAACAAGGGAGCATACTCAGTCTCTGCTAATCTAAGTATCCCCATTCTTTTCTATCACCCACATAGCACCAGACTTGTAGGTGGTCCCTTGTCCTTCTGAACACACTGAACACAAGTACAGATATTCTCCTTGGCTGTGCTTATGGTAACAGTTTGTGAAGTTAGTTCCCAACCCTGTGCTGGGAAGAAAATAAAGCAAATATTTTGGCCAGTCTAATCTTCCTAGGAGACTTTCCTTCTTGCCTTCTTGCTCATGGAAGCAATTGAGTAGTCTTTGGGTCAGCTCAGCTGAACATGGGTGGGTTAGGTCACTGCTGTCTACTTCAGATCTAGCCGAAAAGATTTACAGAGCATCCTGTAGCTTCCTTTGCACAATAAAATCTTATCTAAAGCCAAGACAATAGATGGCGCATTGTCAAATCCTTAAAGGATAACCACGATCTTAAACACTGTTGCATCTTACTGCTCTAGGAAATGGCATTATCACACGAAGGATATAAGCTTGGAGACTTTCTACATATGCAGTTGGTATCTAAGTGAGAAAAAAACCTACATTAAACTATCTTCATATTCTTTATAATAAAAAGCAGCAAGGAGCCTTGCTCTGTCCTGATGCAAAATCATAGCAATGTCAGAGCTTCCAATGGCAGCTGAATGGAGGCCCCAACCTCTGTGCGCAATGTACTGTCCACATGGTGCAAAGCTCTCACAGCGTAACTCTGAATCAAAGCTGTAATGTCTCACTGCAGGAGAGTGAATGAAGTGAATATCTATCAATGAATTCAATGAAGTGAATATCTATTCATTTTTATGAGAATACTGAAAGTGTTAGGTTTGCAAGGTTAAATCTGAAATAGTGTGCCGGTGAGTGGTACTGCAATAACTAGACTTTCTGGTCAACTAAGTAGGACAGCAATAGGAGGGAGATTTTCCTCTTCAACTAAGAATACGCAAGCCCACCAATGCATGTAAAAGAAACAATAAGTATACAGCCTCATTGTGTAGGACCTCTTAGTAGCCCTAAGATGCAATGCTGAGCAGTGCACAGCTTGGGCCTAATTTACTGAGAATATTATTACAATCTAAAACAGACTCATGAAAAAGCTGAGGTGTCTGGTCCTTAATAATAAAGACTCCTCTTATAAATCAGTGATAGTATCAGACATCTTATATTGTCACAGATTTAAAAAATGCAATAAAAAGTATGTTTGAAAGAGTTAATGAGGAAATTCAAGAGCAATAAAAGATCACAAGACTAACTGTTTAGCCAGCCAAAGAAAATGGTGGTAAATTGTAACCAGGTGTTTTTATTTCCTGATTCTCAAAGTATTGCAAACTCAGCTTTCTGTGTTAGAAAGGGCAAGATGCAGACCCACATACACAGAACATTCATCAGATTCACCTAGCACTTATAAAACTTTAGACTTCCCTGCTTAATTTCATCTATTACAATTGATATATGTCCCAAGATTGTTGAAAGTGGTGTGACTAATAAGAGAAAGCTGTGAGGATGACACAGGTTATCAGATAAATATAGCACAGTTTATTTATTTACTAGTGCTATGTAGTTTTGCGTATGCTGCTACTTTGTCACATGGACAGCTAAATTTTACTTCAGCTGCTGAATCAAAATATCTTCATGCAGTGTGGTTTCCTAGCACCAGGCTGGGGACTGTGCTCCAGTATCAATTCTAAAACTCCCCCTGCACTTCTTTTAATGGCTTCTGAATGAGAGATAGAAGTATAAAAGGACTTCAAAACACAGATGATAAATAATACTTCTAGACAAATTGCAAGAAATTATAAAAAAAATCAGAATTTTAAAATGTTCCTTAGCTAGCATTTCTCCTTATTTGGAAACTGCACTGAAGATTCTTTGAATTAATTTTCAGCATGGTGGGGATTTTGTTTCCTTTTTAGCTGCTTAGCAGTTAAAAGCAGTTCACATTTAAAGATAATATTACTTCCATCTTGGGAAACCAGCTTGTTGCCTGCTGGCAGACTGGGTGGACACTAGTCTCTTATACATCCTGAGTCATATTTTACAGGCCTGTATTTATGCCCTGGCTACCCTGGGGCATCTCAGTAAACATCAGATATCTATGTTATGATCAGTGGGTATCTAGTACAAGCAAGTAGACATCTGATTATAATGGAAATTTAGACACCTGGAGCTTGATTCAGTCACGTTCGCACAGCCCATGTAGATATATAAATAATAATTACAGGTGTCTTAAGTATGAGCTGACTTCCCGGGGCTTGACTCAGTGATCTCCACAATAGGTGCCCACTGACGTCTTAGAAGCCCTAAGTTTTGCAAGCTGTCTTCGTAAGTCTGGCAGACACGGTACAGCATTTGCAGGATATCTATACTATTCTGGAGCACTAACTGGAAACCATGGCATCCTGCAACATCTCACATGGCACTAGACAGCTATGTGTGAGCAAGTGAATCGAGCCTTTAATTACTATATCTCAGTGTGGTATTTAATTGAGCTGCTCAGCCCTTTCAAGAGAGAATAGTTTTTGCCATTTTCAGAAGAACATCTGTTAATGGGAATTTAAAAAAAAAAACTGTGATCTTAATAAAGATTAGATATCAACAGGAAAGCAGCTCAAGTGAAGGAATATTTCATTCACCCCTAATTTACTTCTCAAGTTTTTTATGAGATCTGGTTCTTCAGACTAAAAAGAAGAATTCATCTTGGCTGATGCACTGGCTCTGCAGAAAGGCACTGGCAGTTTTGCTCTGTTAGGCTGCTAGAAATTTGGCTTCCACAGACAAAAGAACATGGGTCTGTGCACATTAAGGAAAAAATCAAGAAAGAAGAAAACAAATTTATTGTGGAACTAAAGAGGCGATTCAGTCAAAATAGCTGTTTGAACTGAATATTGAAACTGCAAATTTGGGCCATCTGCAGTGATGTGAATACAACGCAAAACAAACTGATTAATTTCATATACTTGGTTTAACACCTGTCAAGTTGTAGCAACTGTTAGTCATTAATCCAGAATAAAAAATGTTGGACACAGTGGGTAAAAAAAGTCCATTCAGAAATCCATATGTTATCCAGTATTTTTTTTTAAAAAAGCAGATTAAATTGATACAGTTTTGTTACACACAAGAAAAAAAAGTGATACTTGGGCAGACTACAGTCCAGCCTCTTCTCTTGTTAAATTTCTTTCCCTTAACCTTCAGCTTCAGGGAAAAAAAGTTTTAATGTCATTTCCTTATCACATATACAGCAAAAAAATTCCACACACATAAAGATTATTTAGATTCTGACACAGAACAATGAAACCAAAGAATGCCAGAGTCTTGAGTAAAGTCTGCCATATTTTCCTCCACACAGCATCTGTCTTCTCAAATTAAAGACACTTTAGTCAGGAATCCTGAGTGCTTCAGAACTGGCATTTTATGATTTAAGACTATGAATGATCTTGTTTGCTTTTGTTCTTCTTGCATTGTTCATCCAAGAAGTATGCTTAGAGGAAATTCAGCTATAAATAACAGAAGAGGTAGTTCTGTATCTTTTTAAAGATAGATGTCTTTTTGCAGAAAATGGTCTTGAAATAAACTCTCTTTACTCTATGAAACCAACTAAGGTTTTTTTATTTTGTTTTGTTTGATTTGGCTGAATTTTTCAAGCAGCTTAAGCAGCGTTTTCACATCATGAAAGAGAATTTTTAGCAATGATATCCATAGAAGTGCCACTGTAATTTCCTTAACAAGATCACATTTTTTGCTGCCTAGTTGATGCTGAATCTCTTCAGTGCAGGGTCTTCCTTTCAGAGAAACTTAGGTTTCTGTTGGATGTCTTTAAAAATATGGAATATCAGGAAGGGACTAACTATCATTCTGAAAAGACAAGTTTGGAACATAAATGGGCTTGCCGCACATTTGTTGTTTGCAATTCCACATGGTACTTAGTGAAGGCATGTATCTGTGTTATGATATTACATACATTGTAACCATTATTTATTTCAGTGGGAAATTCTTTAGATAAAATGATGACTGTGAAGAACTATAATTTTTCCCCTAAATTTTTAAATTGCAGAATCCACCTAGCTCTTCTTTTTGCTGAACCATGCTGTCCCTCAAGACTGCATGCAGCTATATCTGGATACAAAGACTGTGCTTTGTGGCATTAGTCAAAAGAATGATGAGGTCACTACCTCTTTCTCAGTCCTTCCAGATAATCATTGTCTGATTTAATAAAATATAAATCCAAATGTTAAAGTGCATAAGACGACCTAATGGGGCATAATAAAAATTTCTCCTATAAGCAAGCCATTCTATAGGTTTGCACTGAAGGTTTGCTTTGTGTCTTCCTCAAACATCTTTCTCAGGATACTGTCAGAGACAAACTACAGAACTACATGGACCTGTGGCATTTCTTAAGTTACTGTTCATCGTCTATTAAAAATTGAAGTACTCCATATAACTACTATAACATTGTCAGTTTCAACTAAATAATCACCAAGGAAAAGTTTGACAATGTATATGATGGCTACTTGTCTACTGCTGAGGAAACTAAAATGTTTGCTGATCTTCAGCAAACCAGGGTCTGCTTCATACAGTAGTCCTGAAGCCAAAATTTTAATCAAACACTTGGGCTGGTATAAAAGCAAATATCAGGCATTTTTTATTCTACTACAAATGTTTTAGATGGTGATATCTGGCTCAAATTTCTACGTTTCTACCACTTGATCTTGCTAGGTCTGGCAACAGCAAGAAAATTCTTCCATTTATATACCACAAAACCTGAGCTTCTGTACGAGGCATGCTGATTTTCTTGACAAATGGAACAGCAAAGAAGAAGAAGCAATATCAATATTTAAAATAAATACAATAAATTCCTTTTTTGTTATATATTTTGATAGCTTTGTTTCTAATGAGACTTGAAAACAGTCAGACAGGCATAAACCAAACATTTTTCTCAAAAAAAACACTAATCTGGCTCTTTTTTTCCCGATCATTAATATAATAATGAGCTGCATTTTTATAACTATACTTTAATTCCAAGGGAAAATTTATAGTAGCATACACAGATTATGACATGAATAGGTTATCATCCATATAGAACACTCATAACAAGTCCTGAAAATAAAAGTTCACCATATAGTAACTCTGGATATTAAATGCTGGAACCAAGAATAAAGTAGAGGGATGATAAAGTCTGCAAGACACGGAATGTTACAGTTTATCCTGATTAAGACAGAGTATGCAATTAATCTTTGTAATTGTTTGGAATTTTTCAAGGTAAAATCCAAAAAAAAAACCCTGCAAGTATTTACACACCTTCAAAAGTTTAGTCAGCAAAACAGAGTCAGCAGGTTGTAACTACTGACTGGACTGACTTCCTTGGGCTTAGAGTGCTGTTGCACATATCCAAGAGTGCTGTGCTTAATTACATTTTTGGGTTTGGCTCCAGAAAGCCCTTGCTTCAGAGATAGCCTTTATTTACTGTCAGACCTGGCATTGCACAACACATGATTTTTCAGCTCCTCTCCTCTAGGCTTCCTGTTCCTGGGAAGCTACACTCACTACTGTGTGGTTCCCAAACCAGCATCTTCTCTTTTGTGTTTTTTCTTTTCCCACATGACCTAATATTTAATAAACATAATTCTTGGTTGTTGAATTATGTGATAAAACCTCATCTACACACCCATAATGGATCACAGAGAGGCAATAGTAGCTGAGTAGCTCAAATAATCCCTGCCCTGGATACTCCCAGGCTCATCCCATGAGCCATCATTCCATCACAGGCCCATATCCATAAACCCAAATGAGCACAAGGACACTGTAGCAGGCAGGGAACCCAAATTCAGGCCTCAGCAGAGGAGCCATCCTGTCTGAGTCCCTCCCAGGTGTGCCCCAGAAGAGCCTCAGCCCCAGTCTCCAGGTGTGAAACCCATTAAGATGAGTCAGAAAAAGATGAGCAGTGGCAGCTACTGAGCAGATTGCATCTGAGCCCAGGTGATGGAGAGATCCACATTGTACATATATATATATGTACATGTACATATATATGTGCTAGCAGACTTCCATCCTCCTCTGTCAGAGAAGAGAGGAGGATGAGGCCATTAACGTCCTTTGTGTCTATGTGAGTGCTCAGTGCTTCTGTCTGTGTTCTCTGTGTAGCTTGCTGTGTATAGATGTATAGACTGCTGTATGCACATGCTCTGTGTGTGTGTGTGCCTACTGTGAATATGTGCTCAGCCTTGATACTTGTTGGACCTGGGGGCATGGAGCTGCAGCAGCCTTGCCTCTGCTGGGCTGATGGATTCTGCCGCATTCACAAACACTGATATTTGGAATTGACCTATTAGCTATATTTTTCTAATAATCTGTCACTAATCCTTTGAGAGGCTTGTACTGTCATTTGGACTTGGGCATCACTGTTGAAATCTCACCGCTACAGTGACAAGGTCTGTTTTCTTTCCCAGTCTTTAAGCTCTTTGACTTGCTCTGCTGTTTAACTGGGCTTCTCTCAGGCAAAATGGAAACCTCCGTGTCCCTGGTACCTTTCTTTTCTGAAAGCTGAAGCAGATGTTGTCTGCTGCTTAGGCACACCATTTTGGTAGCTGTCGCAGCCAGCTGAGGTACTATTATGCCAGCTGTAGTGTGTCTGGCAATCACATGCAGCCTCCTCTTTACTTGTAGCTTTTGTTTCCCAGGAGAACCATAGTCTTAGCATATGTTAACATTTTTAATATTAATATGCTTTTTTCTATTTCAAATAATGCAAATAAAATTACTGCTACATTCCACAGGGAGGTACAATTTCTATGATCTCTCTGTTAGGAGTTCTGTTGGTTGGCACCTATCAAAAATCATGATAAATTCTTTTGTCTCTTTTTAAGTGCACAGTTATAAAATGTTCATTACCCTTCTCGGATTTTTCAATGCCAACAAAGCAATTATGTTTTCAACTTAATGTATTTATTTTTTCTTCAACATTTTAAGGCTCCTTACCTTGGTTTCTTAGACAAATCAAGTAAGTTCTGGCCTAAACTGAGAGGAAAGCTAAGTGGAGGATTTTATTAATTTCTTTAGGTGTAGAAATAAATGATCTGTGATTTGTTTTAGCTAATGTAGTCCTTCTGTAAGCAAGGGAATGAAAAAGATATACCAAGGGGCTACAGCCAAAGCCTCTGATTAAATAGTCTGACACTGAGTTTTACCTAGTGCTGTGAAACACAAGGCAGTAGCCTCCAGTTTGACCCTACTGTTGTAAAACATGCCAGGCATGATTTGGTCTTTCGCTCAATTAATACTAGAAAATCTTTATTTACCACTTCCAATTTCACAGGCACATTATTAAAATTTACATCCAACATGCACATTGAATATTCTTAAATAGCAGCACTTTTAGAAGAGACCCAAATAAAGTGAAAGTGTACTAAGCCCATGGCTTCCAGCAGTCCCTGAGAAGCAGTCTGTGTGGTGCAGCATTTGTGCTCCCCAGTGCAGCAGCTGGAATGGTTGCCCTTCTCCAGCTTTGCTGAGGTACTGGCAATTGGTAACATGGGCATTTTGTGCCAGTAACATGTCTTCTTTCTTCACATGGAATGAGCATTTTTGTTCCTTTTGCTTTAGTCTGATAACATATTCTTTTCTGAGGTTTTCCCAGTGCCTCTGGTGAGCTATTCTACTGTTTCTCTGCAAGTCAGCTTTGTAAACATTAGTATTTTGTAGATTGTCATAGATCCAGATGAAACAACTCAGGTGCATATCACAGCCCCAAGGCTGTTCTCCAGGGAAGTACTTCATTTGCCAGGATTATATTGGATTTTTATTTTGTTTTTGAAAGAAACCTTCTGTGACGACACGTTTTAGCACATGAACATAATCAGCATTATCCACATCTTTTCAAACATCTCATCTTGTGTCTTGTAAAAATCTTCCTATCCTGTATATGAACTAGATTCTTTCAGACTTGCAAAAAAAGAGTTCTCCATCTTTTTTTGCCCCACAGTCATCACACAGGAGTATCTATCTTTAGGTTCCCTTTCTGTTTCTTGTTTCTAATGTAATAGGGCTACCCAGTTCCTTCTGGGACCTTTATTTTGGGGCATGAAAAGCTTTCTTAGAATCATAAGTAGGGGGCAGAAAGATCTTCCTGCTCTATAAGGTGTTGTACGTCCTTCAAAGGACTTCCAGGCCCTTTCCTGCATACTTTGACCCAGTATTCTTTAAAGGAATTTTATCTCCTGCAAAAGGCATACGACACTTTCTTTATCCTCAGTGCATGCTGCTGATCATCAGCACTGCTGTGAAATACATCCTTTCCTATTTATGTCTATTTACATCTAGCAAAACTGTAGATTGGTGGGTATTTTTTTTGTAATGCTAACGATGTCATTTCAGCCTTGTTTGTTATACTCTGCTAAACGCAGATGTTTAACGCCTTTCATTACGCTGTAGGATAAATGTTTGGCTTGTACCTTGCTACTTTAGAAAGATACGAGTCTCACACGGGTCCTGCATTATGTCTGCTAGGTCTGTGTGAAAGTCTCAGCTACACTAGGTGTGCTAAGCATGTGTGTTATTGCAATTGAATTGAACACCTAGTGTATAATTCAGTATTAACAAATATTTCTCTTGCTTTTTGGTTTGTAGTTCATTCTCTTCCTACTCTGTGTTCATTGCTACCCATTTTTGGGGGTCCAATTTCTCTACATTTTGCACAAGTGGCTTTGCACTTGAAATTACATGTGGCATCAGGCAATCCACTGTATTTTTGTCTCCCTTCTAACTTGACAGACGTTGTCCTAACTTGTCTGCATGATATGCATGGAGTGCACTGCTAAATCTTTTTTTTTTTTTTTTTTGA
>Ga0065711_1007670_pt1 | contig 14913 bp, 15 predicted proteins | sample Hoacrofraction12_FD_59098 | JGI IMG/M metagenome (GOLD analysis project Ga0065711, IMG submission 59098) | Hoatzin crop microbial communities from Cojedes, Venezuela - Epithelial fraction 12 v2 (version 2) | ecosystem: Host-associated > Birds > Digestive system > Esophagus > Crop | place... | reverse complement strand
GGGGAGGAGAAGGCTGCGGGGAGACCTTAGAGCAGCTGCCAGGGCCTGGAGGGGCTGCGAGAGAGCTGGAGAGGGGCTGGGACAAGGGCATGGGGTGACAGGACAAGGGGTGATGGCTTCAAGCTGAGAGAGGGCAGATTTACGTTAGATGTAAGGAGGGAATTCTTCACTCTGAGGGTGCTGAGGCCCTGGCCCAGGCTGCCCAGAGAAGCTGTGGCTGCCCCCTCCCTGGCAGTGCTCAAGGGACTCTGAGCACCCTGGGCTGGTGGAAGGGGTCCCTGCCACGGCAGGGGGGTTGGAACTGGATGAGCTTTCAGGTCCCTTCCAACGCGGAGCACTGTTCTGTGACCCTACGGTCACATCCAGGACAGCGAGCTGGATCCCCCGCAGCCCGGCGTGCTCCCCGCAGCCCCGCACGGCTCGGCGCTGGCTGGGCAGGCGTCCCTCCGCGCTGGTCACCCGACCGCGCGCGCCCAAGCCGAGCGGGGTTCGACTTGGGGATGCCAAACCAGGCACCGCACGGGACAGGCGGAGGCGGCAGGTAAAAAGGTAGGGCGAGAAAAGGGACACAAACCTTTACACCCCTCTGAAAGCGAAACGCCGCGTAGTCCAGATGCCTGCTTAAAATTCCCCCTCCGTCCCGGGGCCAGCGGCTGGCTTTGGGCAGCGGGTACCCTGCCATGCCAGCCCCGCCATTTTATCGCACCCCAGGCTGACGTTCCCTCGGCTGCTGCCTGCCCGGGGGCTTCTCCAGCGGAGAGCTGGGAGCTGGAAGCGGTTTGTGAGTGCTCGAGAGGGACGAGCTCCCTCTGCAAGCCATCAGCTCATGGTGGCACCGACGGGGAGGCTCAGGCTGGCCTCCCACCTTCTGCCATGGAGAGCCGCGGGCTCACAAATCTGAATAATTAACCCAGTGCCACTTCATAAAGAAGACGATCGCTTTCGGCGTAGATGTGCAACCCTCGGCGGCCGGCGGTACTTAAACAGCCATTTCAGGCACCTTTTCAACCAGCAGTAATAAAGTCGTGCGGATGCTGAGTTTATTAAAGCTGCTTATTGCTGTTTAATAAATGTCGTGAGCTTCCTGCCAGCATTTCCATTAGAGACGGGTCAGGACGAGACCTGGAGGCATCCGGTATCCGAACTCTCGCCGTCTTTTATAGCTCACCGGGAGGGGAAAGCGATCACGCTCATCCCCTCCTCTGATAACCTCTCTTCCAACTGACCTTCAGCTCGTTCCAGCCACGGACTTGGAAAAGCTTTGGTCGATTCACAGAATCACAGAATCAAAGAATCACAGAATGTCAGGGGTTGGAAGGGACCTCTGTGGGTCATCTAGTCCAACCCCCTGCCCAAGCAGGGTCACCCAGAGCCGGCTGCACAGGACCGCGTCCAGGTGGGTCTTGAATATCTCCAGAGAAGGAGACTCCACAGCCTCCCTGGGCAGCCTGGGCCAGTGCTCCGTCATCCTCAGAGGGAAGAAGTTCTTCCTCATCTTCAGCTGGAACTTTCTCTGCTTCAGTTTGTGCCCATTGCCCCTTGTCCTGTCGCTGGGCACCACTGGAAAGAGTCTGGCCCTGTCCTCCTGACACCCATCCTGCAGATATTTATAAGCATTTCTAAGGTCCCCTCTCAGCCTTCTCTTCTCCAGGCTGAACAAGTCCAGCTCCCTCAGCCTTTCCTCGTAGGAGAGATGTCCCAGTCCCCTCACCATCCTCGTAGCCCTCCGCTGGAACACCTTTCACTAACAGCACAAGGAGGTACTAATATACTCCACAGAGACGCTGGTGGACGTGTGACCCTGTGCTGGAGCTGCCATCTGCGAGGCCATGCTCACCACCTCACCAGAGCACTGCTGATGGTTACCGACCAACATCTTGGAGGGCAGTGGCCACAGTGGGAATGCCATCGCTTCACTGGCACCAAGGTTCAAGAGAGTTTCAAGTATTCAATTGAAAATTGTGCCCGTGAAGTCTCTGAATTTGGCCAAACGCGGTAAATTTTCAAATACAGAAAACCACACACCAGTGAGACAGTGACATTGCCCGGCTGGCAACGCCAGACCAGCCACTGCCCCTTCGTGAGCTCCCATTTCTGTTTTCCCTTTAACTGGTGCCAAGAGGCAGCACCGTCGCTGACCTGCTACTGCCGCAACGTTGCTCTGCCCGAAGGGAGCTCTTGCTCAAATTCTCCACGCCTCCTTCTGACCTTGGTTGAGTTCCCCTGCTCTCCCCACACCCTGACTCGGCTACGTGCCTTGGACGCAGGCACAGCTACGCGAGCGAATTCCTTGCTGAGTGATGTCTCTCCTGATCTGAACTGCTGTCAGCTCATGGCACGACACCGTCTTTTGGAAATGAAAGAAAGAATCTGCCGAATTAGGGGTATTTCTCCATCCATTTGTAAGATTTCATGGAGTTAATTCAAATTCATGGCTCCTGTGGCTGCCATGACAAAATCACAGCCTTCTAGATGCCCAGCGAGTTCCCATTTGTAGGGATTTTTGGTCCCCCGAGGCGTGCTCAGCTTCTGCTAAGGACACAAGCCACATAAGAGGTTTAGATAGCAGCTCCCTCCCACTCCGTATCACCATCAGACTCACAAAACAATTTTCATTTGTTTCAGAGTGTTTTCTTATTGTTTTACTGACATAACATGGCCAGGTGATGGCCTGGGCTCACTAGCTAGCATCCTAGCTTCTTATTTTTTTTTCTTCTTTCTTTAGTGACTTTGCTCATGAACTGGTGCATGATGTTTGCCAGGGTTAAGTGGGTTGGAAAACAGTTGTGTTCTGAAGATATCTGAAGGTAAAAGGTTTTTTTCTGGAAACTGAACCCTTTGAGTGAAAGGTCCTGCTGTTGGATTTTGGTGGTACAAGACCAGTTGGCCACAGGACTTGTAGCAGCTCAGGGCTGTTGGGTTAAAAGCAGCATCAGCAACTTCCTTCCACACCTGCAAGCGTTGCCTAAATTGTGTGTCAGGGTGGGAAATGCCAAATCACTTTGATCCATGTTTCCCCGGAACTGGATGAAAATCAAAATTTTGACTCTTATTCTTATCTCTCTGCCCCTTCCTCCAACACTCTGCACCGCTATTTCTTCTCTAGGCTTTATGGAGCGTATTTCAGCCCTGAATGAAGCAGGCTTCAGAGACTGGGTGGACCTTCCTGCAACCACACAGCTTCTGGCCCCATCCATGCGGATGGAGAGCCGCCTCCCTGCGCTCTGGTCTGATGCTGTGCAGAACAGCGAGATACTAAGGAAGAGTGAGCCAGGGAGACCACCCGAATCCTCTGAGTCCCAGCACAGCTTGCAGCAACACAAGCACTTTGCCTTTCCTTACAAGGCACCACCTTCATTTCGGCAAGGGAGAAGAGGCCACTTGGCCATGAACGCAGCAGCACGCAGCTCCCATGCTGCCAGCACCCATGCGCTGCAGTATCTGTGCCACCCGCCTGAAAGACCGGTCGCAGTCTGTGCCGCTGGAGAGACAGCAAAGGAGGAGAACTGTTTGTCTCCATTACAGGGAGGGTCTGGACCCACTAGGACCTGAATTCCCTCCAGGTCCCCATCCCTATCGCTTTCCTGCAGCTGGCCCCAGCCATGCAATGCCCTCCCTGTGCCTCCTGCCCGGCTCTCGGAGGGTGTCAGCCCTTTCCAACGCCATCGAGAGAAGGATGACCATGACTTCTAGTGACGGTGCAAAGCTTTGAGTGCACGCCCTCACCGGCATCTCAGCAGTGTAGCCCTCCTCCAGGACCCTCGCTATAAGGAACAGCACATAAATTCTGCTAATCCCACACAGCCGCAGAGAGCTTTTCTTTCATTTGCTGAACGTATGAAATCCATATGTCATCAATTGCTTTCCAGCGGCTGGAGCCTATTTATGAAGCTTAAATCTCTGGCATGTGGCTGGCAGCACAAGGGCCAAGTCCTGGCGCCTGCCAGCGCAAGCTTCCACCTCCTGCTTCTCCCGCTGCCCTCTGGTCTCCCTCCCTTGGCAGCCGGCACCCCCCGTAGCGACTCTTATTTCCATTTTAGGGGAAACAAATGGTTCCTGTTTTAAACTGGGCGGTGGTGGAGCAGCCCAGAAGACGCGCTGCCGGAGCAAGGAGGACGCAGAGGTGGGCAGCTGGCTGTCTGCCTTCCCCCGGGGGAGGACCGTCACCCCAGCTCTGCGCTCCAAAGCCTGCTTTCCGAATTGCCTGCCAGCCCCCCCACATCCCCCGAGAAGCAATTAAATGAGGTGCAGCAGGGTCAGCCGCCTGGCCCCGGCGGAGAGATGAGGCTGCTTAAAAATGATGGTTTCGCCAAATTTGCAGGTCCTGCGCAAAAACCAGCTGTCTGTGGATATTATTTTTGCTTCAGGGCCTGGTTTGGGCTTTCCAAATTGCTCTCCAGAGGCTGGGCAAAGGAAACGGGCAAAGGGGGCTGGTTTTGGAAATGACCCAGACTGGCACAGTGGGAATGTGGGGCTGAAGAGGTCCTGTCTGGCAGAGGCTGAGCGTGATGGAGAATGACGGTCCCTATTCCTGCTGGCTGGGACCAGGGTGCCAAGAACGCTGCCCTGCCACTGCCAAACCACCCCACTGCCTGGTGCTGGCCCGGCAAGGAGCAGATGTGTGCAGGAGCCCGGAGGGAGACGGGGAATGCCGCCACGGAGAGGTGCACAAGAAGTGGGAATGGGAATGGAGCCCAGGAACGGCATGTGGTCAGGATCAGGGGAGAATTCACGCAGGGTCAGAGCCCTTCTCCCTTTATCTGTGGGAGATTTGGGTAGCTTACTTTATTTTAGTCCCTTGCGACACATTTACATAAAGCTGCTTTGGGCTGAGTGCTTCTTAGTGCTGGTCTCTGTTCTATTTAAACATAAATGTTTTAAAGTGCACAGATAGGTTTTTAACAGGAAAAAATTGCATGTGAATTACATTTATTTCTTGTTTACCCACACAGCTCTAGCCAACACTTATCGATAGATTAACTTTCACTAAACTTTCTATGTAATATGTTTTAAAAACCCACTCAAAGCACAGATTCTATTAGTTCCTGACCTTATGTTTTAAGAGGAAGAAAGTGGTTTACACTCCATGAAATGTGTTAATGCATGGATAGAAGCCCTCTTATCCTCCTGCTTACATTAGGTCCAATCAGGAGAATGGATTATGTTTTTAATAATCTGACATTAGTATTAAAAGTAATATTTAAGGCATTAGTCTCCGTAACCAGTGCAGCGTGTTCAGAGCTTTCTCTTTGTGTGTGTGCGCGCATGGCTGCACTAAAACATATGTTTATGAAACAATGCATTAGCCCAAACTGCCCAAATACATGTGGATAAATCGGGGCAGCAGATTACTGCTGACATCACTTTTTCAATTAGAGGCAGAGGGAAGATTTGCTGGCCATTTTATAACTGATTATGGAAGGCAAGGATTAGAGGCTGTTGGAAACAGGAGGTCTTATTCTTCTCCCAGCCTTGGCCTTCCAGGGACTTCAGGAGCAGACGTTGCTTTACGGGGTGGAATAAGGCCAGTGCTGCTGGTGGCACTGGTTGTACGTACAGATCGTCTGTTACGTATAGGGCTGGACCACTCTGTCTCTCTTAGTCCCTCAGAAACATCGCACGAGACAGGGGAAGAAATCTGGAGTCTCCATCCCTAAAGCAAATGCTTTAGCGGAAAGCCGAACCTTCCTGCTGGTCTGGGAACTGGGGTATCCTAGCAGGTAAACGTTGAACCTCGCTGGCCTGGACCTTGTGGTGATGTTTGTCATTGTCCCTGTCTCCATGCCTGGTTTGAGGCACATTTAAGTCATCTCAAAGCCTAACATCCCCTGCAAAACCTTGAAAAGACCAAAGGGAGCTAGAAAAGAAACAGGGCACATCAAGAGGAGAACGCGGTCTGTGTGACCATCACCTCGCAGAGGAGTGAACTAAGATCTGCCACCCCAGGCAAATTCCTCCAGCATTTAATTCCCTTCACGCAGGACCACTCACCTTCCTTCTAGGTGAAGTTTATCTAATTGCAGCTTTTAGCACTTCAGGCTCACTTCGCCTTTGTCCGCTCAATTAATCAGCCTTCCAGTGTCAGAAATCTTCTCCTCATGGGGTACTTACAGACCACGGTAAAGTTACCGCCTACCCTCCTCTCTGCTAAGCTGTAGATTGCTAAATGGAACTGCGAAGGGTTTTTTTGCACCCCTACTGATGCTTACAGCAATTTTTAGACCTCTTCTACGTTTTAACAAGTCTCCTCGGGAAGCCTAACCTGAGCCTAACGCTCCAGAAATGCTCCCGTCGGTGCTGGACACAGATGTAACTCTGCACCCGCTGTCTCTGGGGCAGATGCACTCCCTGTTTGCAAGCAGCCAAAGCCAAAACGCTTCGTCTTTTGTTTCTCAGCTGCTGAGAGAGCATCTTCCCTTGTTCTCACACGCACCTTTCGCTCGCGCAGATCTTTGACAGCAAGACTCCAGCGAGCCGCTGGCTTTTCCTCTACCAATGGCAAACAACGCTTATCTTCGCAACATATGTGCATTAACTGTTGTTTCGTGGCAGAAGGGAAATCCACAAGCTATCCAGCCACTGCACCTGCCTGCTTGGACCGAATTCCCCTACTCGTGTTTGCTCACTGGAGTTAAGCAGGTCCTGGGCTGGGAGACCAGCTGGGAAATCCAGTTATTACAGGCACAAACAAATGAGCGAGGGGCGGAGACGGGCAGCCGTTCCTGTTTGACTGCAACCGAGGGAATTTGGCAGCACACGGTCCTGACTCTTTATTGTAATTCTAGTCGGCCCAAGACAGTAGAGATTCAAGTGAGCCAAAGGAGGTGGGAGACAGGATATCTCCCACCCTCCAATCTGGAGCTCTGACACATCTTGTCTGGAGCACAGGGCTAATGCGGTGGTTCAAGGCGGCCACCCTGGGGTCCACAGACTGTCCTGCTGTCCTCCTGCTCTGCTACGGCCTTTTTTAACACCGAGGGGCTGTCTGATCGGCACCTCTTTGTCTTCGGCCTCTAGGCAGAACGGCTGTTTCAGGGGGCCTTCACTGGCAGCCTCTCGGAGGTGTGATTTTAGCCGGGGCAGGGGAAGGAAGTGCCAGGTGAAGGGATGAGTTATGCAAGGCTTCCGGCGTTTAGTGGAGAGCTTCCTTCCCCAGAAATGCGGAGCTCGGTCCTTTCCGGGAAGACGAAACATGAGACCCCATGGATGCTTCCATCCTGCCCTTGCTGTCTCCCAGAAAATAACAGGACTGACTCCCTGGACTCAGAACGTGATGGATTTTATCCATGTGTACAAAAATTAAATGAATTTTAAAGGTTTTTCTTGCAGTTTTCCCCGTGTTCTTTCCAGTCGGTCAGCTGCAGTGGACAAAAAACCAGCCTAGGTAAGCCACTAGCTATATTCATGAAAAACCAGTGGATATTACATGGCTTTCTGCAAAAGCTTTGTTTGGGAAGGTCAAGTTGTATGGCGTTATCTCATATTTACGAGTGAAAAAATCCACAAGGTTCCTAAAAATCAGAAAAAAGGGTATAATTATCTTACATATTGCAGAAGAATTATCTGTGCTGATTAAGCTGTTGCTTGTTAGCTCATCATGCTTATCAAGTCGCCAACTGGCAACACCTCTGACCCCAGCAGTAATGATAGCACAGAACATTTGGACCACCTTGGGTCACGATGCACCCATTTTGTCTTTTTTCCTGCTAATATCATGTGTAAATATATGCACAGCTGACCCTGCTAGAGAGTCCCCCGTCCCCTGTAAGAGGCTTCAGTTCCTCTGCCTTTCCTTTCGCAGTGTCACTTCAGACAGATTTGTGGAAAGTAGGAGATTTTGTTTGCGCCTAAATCTTTTTGTAGGATTTTCTTTAAAGGCCTTAATGCCATCGAAAAACAGCAAGAGGTAAATTCTGCTTTCGGTTACGCCAAATGGGGAGTAAATCAGCTGAAGGCAGTGAGGGATGCTGGATTTATCCCAAAACAGGCAGAAGCAGAGCTCAGTCCCTCGCACTTGGCTATTTTCTGCACCAGCAGTTCTGGCCTTTGAAAAATGAGATGCATTTTTCTCATTCTGACTTATGAGGAGCCTGAAAATACCAGGCCACAGAAAGAGGAGAAGTCTGAGGCTTCTAAATTATAAGCGGTGGCAACACCAGGCACATCAACATAAAAGCAGACTTTGTAGTGACTACTGACCACGTAACACTGTAGTCACCTGTCCTGGGCTCTCAGATGCGAGAGGGGAGGAGGCGGTTGTAGAAGCTGCTCCCTTCAGTTAATGTAACATGAAGGTTTTGAAGGTCTCAGGAACTACCCTATGGACATATCATTTCTTTTTATCTGCCCTTGAAATAACACTTTTAGGAAACATCGTTATATTCTGCAAAGACCTTTGTCTCGTGCTCTACGTTAAACGTTGTTTTCATGTGATTGTCAACTGCTATTTGGTGTCAACAAGACCTTTGGGGTGAGATCACTCTACCTCAAATCCAAGATTAGGCAGTGCCAGACTGGAAGTTTTCTGTCTTAATGGGACCACTCCAACTTCCCCACTTCCCTCCCTGGAAGGTCTCACTCACATGACAATTTACTGGGACTCTGCCTTTGGTCCCTCTTTCATTTGCACAGTCTGCAGCCCCTCGTCTCAGCCACCTTTGAGCCTCCACCATCCTCATCAGCTCTTTTTGGTTATGAAAATGTTCCCTGATTTATTTCCAAACCACCATCCATCCTAGGCATCAAGTGAAGCATAACCTGTGGAAAAAAAAATAACAAAATCCAGCCATAGGCATTTGGGTGAAGGTGGCTGGAACGTTCCTGCCCCAGAGGGGTATATTGAAGTTTTGTGCTGGTGTTTTTGAACTCTTGAGAGCCTGACATACAGAAACTGCTGTGTCCCTCTGCTTAGCTTCAGCAGCAAAAGCTCTGACAGCACCTGTGACCTAGGCTGTATTTGAACCTGAGCCCCCGCCCCAGATCACCTAATGGCCATCCTTTAAGGTTACCAGCAGATGTTAGCTTGAAGCAAGCTTTGGGGCACGCCAGGAGAGGCCTGGGTTTGGGCTGTGTTTTAACACATGCTCAGCTGCGCCCATACTTGTGACGTAGACATCTTGGGCAGAGTGTGCTTCCCCCATTTTTTGCTGTTGGGCCCCAGCTCCTTGTGGGGACATCCCACAGCTGCGCTCCAGCAGATAAATTGAATTTGGGGTCCTGCCTACAACCTCTTCTACAAGGCAGAGAGCTTGAACACGGACCGCTCATGCAATGCTCTGGCCACATGGGCACCGAGCAACTAGTGATGTGAATGGGCAAGTCAGGTCTGGGCGTACGCCAGGATTTAATCTGGATTTAATGTAATCCATTTAATCTGTTTCCCTGCCTGGCCTTCTACAGGAAATGGAGATGGAGCCAGAATATCTTGATTCTGGTTTTGTGCTTCCTGACCTCTAAGCAGAACAACTGCAGGACCTGTACAGAGAAGCGGATGGAGCATGTTCAGGGGCTTTGCTTGGAAGAGCACGTACAGAGGGCACAGGTGCGACCGAGTTGCAGGGATGCTGCTGCCACACACAGATATGTCTGAGCTCAGACATATTCCCAAAGGAAACATGGGTGAGGTTTGGCAAAAGTTTGTTTTCTGAAGCTACAGAGCTACGCAGCTATGTTCCAGCCTGAATTTTATGGGAGACTTGTGATTAAATGGTTCAGCCACTACTGAAAATGTAAGAGAAAAATTACTGTGTTTTGCTCCTGTGTAAAAGAAACACCATCTCTAGGGCTGCCATCCACAGGAGCAAGGACTAAGAGGGCTGAGCCAGAGATCTGTCCCTAGTCAGCCTAGGAAAAGCAAACCAGTCCACTCAGCCTAACAAACTGAAAATCCTGCCCATGGGCTAACCCTCCAGCCCCCTCTCCTCCAAAATTTGGATTTATTACATTAGAGCTCTCCATGTAACATGCATTATCCAAGAAATCGCATGTCCTGCATGCTGATACACCTCTAACAGACCTCACATCAGCAGGGCTGCTGGTATATGGGGAAAACGGGAGTTCCTTGCAAGTCCCTTCTCTGGAAGGTTCAGCAGCATTGTCTCCCCAGAGTTCACAGCTGCAGCAGCTGTCACTTGCAATTGTAGGAGCAGGCAGGGCTACATGTCTCCAGAGACTGGATATAAGCACAGTCCTAGCTCTGCCTACATATAAGACTTCTCATTGCCTTCCTCTTAGGCGGCACGTGCCTGGTGATGGGACATGAGTCTCTTCTTTGTGGAGCAGCCTACTGATGAAAGGAAGGGAGTCGTTGGCTGAAGTGCATCTTAGATCACCTTCTCTCTTGCTGTTTTACACTACCTGCCATTGTTCAGCATCTTCACAAGTTTATTTTGGCCATGTATCAACACACCACCGTCCTGGCCAGGAACCCCAGCAGAATAGCTTGGAGGACAAAAGGTTCCTGCTATAACCTTACCATAATGAGACTAATACAACCACCTTCTAGGAGAACGCAGATTTTTGAACAGACTCTGGAGCTCCATCAGCTTCCAACTAGAATAAAAGACAACCTGTGGTAGCTTAAGCACCAGGGATTTGTTCAATGCAAGAACTCAACAAAGACATGGCAGGCCCAGGCAGGAAGACACCGGTAAACCCAGGTAAGGAGAGCAATTTTGGAGGGTGCAATTCTTGTCCTGCTTGACACTCATCCTCTGTGCAAATTCCCTAAGCATGACCCTCAGCTGGTACAATCTGATCACAGCTTAATAAACAGGAATGAAACAGAGAGGACGGGATGTAACATGAAAAATTCTTACCTAAATGAGTTATCTGATGAGTTTTACTGGGACTGCGAACACAGGTGAAGAAAGGAGAGTTTGAACCACTGCAGACCCCTGAAGCAGCATCTGCTGTTGCAGGTCTTCAGCCGCACGCTGTGTTTGGGCATTTCTTGGGCCAGGCTGTGAGTTTGGCCACCAAGGCACAAGATGGAAAATTGATGTAGTACACCTGCAATTAAAAGAAGGATGAAAAGCATTTCAGTGTGTTTTGTGGTGGTAAAAGCTGTTCCCTTCTTGCAAATACTAATCACAGAGTAATTCAGTGATCTGGGGACGAAGGGAAAGGGGCCCTCATGTGGTGCACCAGCTGCACACGTGAGAAGTCTCTAACACGTTTGTAGAGTCACTGCAGATCAGACACCAGACCCGGGTCTGGCTGCAAGGCATGCAGACAAACAAATAATATTAGTTTAAGGAAATCAGGTGTGAAAACGCAAAGCTGATTGTCAAAATTCTGGGAAAATCAGCTGAGACAAATGGGATTTGTGACTGCTCAGTGTGTCACTAAAGCAGCTGGAGGGCTGCTAAGACCGGTGGAGGCAGGGACTGGAGGTCTTCTGCAAGACAATAAAGCCCATCTTACAAAGCTGCACAACCATGAGAAACAAGGTCTGCACAGAAAAATTAGTTCAGTCTATTTTTTTTTAATTTAGGGAAGAAAACAAAACTGATTTTTGAAATAATGAACAAGCTGTCCTGCAAACGGTGGAACCAAGTCTGTTTTCCCACAGATCTGAACCCCCAAATTCCCCCAGCCCTCCGACCACAACCACCCCTAGGTCCCCTCCCCACACCAGACGACGGCCAGCGGGATGCTAGCGGCCAGGCTGTGTGGACAGCCCAGCCAGCAGCTCCGCTTACAGACGTGCTCCTCCTTCCCCCCACTGCACAGTCCGATTTGGGTATCTCCCCTCTGCCCAGCTTTGCAAGAAATGGCCGTGACTGTAAGAGCGCCTGGGAGATTTTTACCTTTCTTTTGAATTTTGACGGGTTCACAAAGCTCTGGGGGTATCGCAGTGGAGCTTGGTCCCTATGATAGCCAGGGCGAATACTAGGAGCCACCTCTGTAGCGTATCCAGGCACACAGGTCCCCACGTGCTTCGGGTGACCAGCCAAATCCAAAGCTGTCCTTGGTGGCCCACCCTGGGCCAAGCTTGCAGCCCAGCTGGGTGCCGGTGGAGGCCGCTGGCTTCAGCAATACTGAACATGTGTGGTTCCTGCAGGATGGGGCAGTGAGAGCCCCAAGATCAGGGCCAGAGGGACGCCCGTTGGACCCAGCGCCCTTTTATTCTACTTTATTCCACTTGGAAGTTCCCTCTGCACCTTGTCTAGCTACTGCAGCCATGTTGCTGCAAATATGGGGTATGAGCCTGGTCTTCCCCCCCCTCAAAAATAAACCCCAAGAAGTCATAAAACACAGCTTATTCAAACCACTAAAGAACAAAGTAGCGTAATCTTCCTTTTGGTGCTTTGCAGGCAGGCATACATCGTCAGTGGAAATACTGCCAAACTTCTTGTTCAAATAGAGACGCGGTGCTTATTTGTATTGTTAATGGTCCCCATGAGGACCTGCTTTCCTTACACAGGGATGTTGTTTACGATGAAGACCGGGCTGCCTACTTTGCCATTAAAATTCTGCGCCAGCCCAGCCCTGACAATACTGAAGCTTTGCTAAATGTGTATACACGTAAGTTCATTAAATGGATGCTGACTGTTGTTACACAAGTACAGCAGTTGAGTGCTTTCTGTATTAACCTTATCACCTGATGGGCAAAAGAAAAGGTTTAACTAAAGCTTAGGACTAATTGAACAGTATTTCAGTATTTTCTTATGTAAAACTGGTTCTGGTCTATTGTTTTTATTTATTTGCAATAACTGTGCTCATTCAAGTTTGTAATGACACTGCCATGGGTGAATTGAATTTGCTTTAAGTATTATTCTCCCTTTTCCTATCTCCTGCCTCCTCTAAACTGTGTCTCTCAGGAGAAATCTGCAACAGAGCCCGGTAAAAAGACAACTCTCTAAGTACACAGCCATCTTGGGGAAGATATGTTCTCACGCTGTGTTTTTAAAACGACTTTTGAAGCTCCTGTTTATTTTCTCTACCTGTCTTGGATATTTTCTGTCGGGCTGAGCACGGAGCATGAAGCCAGAGGAGATAATCAGCCTCCAGTTGAAAGGTGGGAGGCATCTCAGCATCAAGACACTGCACAAACCACGAGCACTTTCTTTGCTCAGTTGCCACTAGAGTATGCTCTCGTGCTACAAGTTCCAGGATGTTATTTTTAAATAAATCAGTATGTGTAGCACAAGGCCATCTTTCAAACGATTTCCACTTGCCCTGGTGTGTTTTGTTTTTTCTAAGCAATACTTTGTTTTTATTGCTGTTGAGCCCATCCTCAAGGCTTTGACAAAGCTCGGAGGGTTGCTGGGCGCTGCTCTGCGGCGAGGTGAATCTTTGAACAACTCTCAACTTCCAGAGCACAAACAAAAATAGTCAAAAAATACCTGCCTGGCTCTGACAAAGCCAAAAAAAGAGGGTCCGCATGTCCTTCTTGTCTCAGCTGGACCCCTGGGTCATGCCTGGTGAAGAAGGGAGAGTCAAATCTCATGAATTAACAGATTTCTGCTTACAGAAGAAAAATGTAAATGCACTCTCCAAAGCGTTTGTGCCGACCTAAAGTGTGTCTGTAATCCCGGCCTTTGAAACGGCGGTAGTTATTCAGTAAGATAAAGGCTGTTGTGAGCCTGCCCTACCATATTACAGCACAGCACTTTGTCCCTGGCACCCTAAAAGTTCCAGTTTCTGCATGACAAAGATATAAAACAACTTGCAGGACAATTAAAGAATAGTTTGTCCTTACCATATTATTACCAGCCATTCTTCCACATTTCGATATTCGCCTTTAAATTGCTACCTCCCCCATCAATATAATTGTAATCAGTCACGGCTAACATTTGTCTTTGGATGCCTTTTCCAAGTTAAATACAAAGAAAGAAAAATACCGCAAAGAAAAAAGCCACGCTTCAGATAAAGAGCCTCGCCACCAGCCCACTTTCACACACAGACTGCGCACTTTGCTGCTAAAATTACATTTTAGCAGCCCCAACGGGTGCGGGAACAATGACCCCTCTCATTACCATAGTGACAATGCCTGGCGGAGGATTGCAACATATCTTTTTCTTCTCCCCGATGAATCTCAGCCAATAAAGGCAGAAACCTGCCAACCAGTTGAGTATATAGAAGCTCACTTGGTCACCGCAGAGCCAAGCGGTTGCCTTCTGGATGGAAGGCAGCCACACGGGCCCTGCCGTTATTCAGCCGGTTTTATACCCTCAAACACCAGCTCCTTCAAGCAGCCCGATTAACTTCTGAGNAGGCTGCAACTTCGGCTTCTTTTGCCGTCNCTGTACGCACCGGTTGGAGCANGTAAAAAGACCTTCCCTAAATTCCCTTAACACCTTTCTCCGNTTNGGCTCGTGCCCCTTCGGGGTTTTTGTTTCAGCGGGATCCTTCGGCACCAGCTTCTCCAGTCCCCACAACACCATGTACAGTTCTTCAGTCGTGACAACCCTTAATCCTGCTCTTTTTTTAACAAATGCAAACATAATTTTCTAACATCGCCACTTCGATCCAATCCATGAGGCTGTTTATTATCCTAGTTACTCTCTTCTATACATTTTCCAGCTGCATTCAGAAGCCTCTCTTCTATCTCTCTCCATTCTCCAGGTGTGGCCTTGCCGCTCTTTCGTACAAGCCCGTTAACGATCTCCATGGGCGTGTTTCAGCCCCCTATCGCTAGGCCTCGGGGTGCTGTCTGCCCTCCCGAACCACTCCCGCAGCCGAAATTGCAGCTTTTCCTGTTCCACATGCTGACACCTTCACCGGCATCTCGCGTAACGCCGTTCCGGGCGTAAATCTTCACCCCGGTGTACCACCATGCCCGGGCACGGAGCTGCCAGGCTGCTCAAGGGCGGCGAGGCGGCGGCCTCGGCCCCCCCCCAGGGCTGGGCCTGGCACCCCGCACCCTCGGGCTGGGCCGGGCACCCCGCCCAGCACCCGTCGGGCCTG
>Ga0065711_1043138_pt1 | contig 14915 bp, 6 predicted proteins | sample Hoacrofraction12_FD_59098 | JGI IMG/M metagenome (GOLD analysis project Ga0065711, IMG submission 59098) | Hoatzin crop microbial communities from Cojedes, Venezuela - Epithelial fraction 12 v2 (version 2) | ecosystem: Host-associated > Birds > Digestive system > Esophagus > Crop | place... | reverse complement strand
TAATAAATTGGAGAGCAGTAGCTGAGGCTGACACATAAGGGCCAATCCCGTGTGTTTTCCTGCTGAAGTCAGCAGGGGCTTCAGAGCTTTTGGCAGACTTTTCTCAGCACTGCTCCTGATGTGATGGGGACTTTCGACCTCATAGAAGGAGGCTATCTTCTCATTAGGTGAAAACCAGCAGCAACTACAATGAACCTGCAAGGAAACGGACTCTTTCACCTCTACCACCGGCTCCTACAATGATAATCGCAAGAACTGCATAGGAATGATTTTCCCAGCCAGAAGAGCACCAAGGGAAAATCACTGATGGTTCAGCTGCCAGGGAAAGCTCCCATTGTTCACAGTATTTTCAGGACACGTTGTTTTCAGCTGGAAAGCCGTTGTATGTTGTTCATTTTGGTTTCTCCTGTTTTATTGGTTTAACCCTCTTTGATTGAAAACAACTGAACTGTCTCCCAAACGTATGGAAATCCTGGCAAAGGTGAAAACTCCAAGTGGCTTATTGTTTCAATGAAAGCAGATAATATAAAGTTCTCTTCCCCTTTGAGCTCAAGTGCTTCAACTTTTCTGTTGAGGCTCTATGGAACATTAATTTCCATAAAGGTCTTTTTTTTAGCTAATGCATACATATAAAAGCAAGCTCTACTGTGGCACTCCAGATCTGTATGGTTGTATTAGAAAATTAACATTCTGGTTGTATTGCAAGATTATATATGCTGATATTCCACACGGAACAGATTACTACTGATTATGAGCAACAGCCTGTCCTCAGGAATCTAAGCCTTGCACAGCAGTAACCACAGAGGCTCAGGGAAATTGCTCCCTATTGGGAAGCTCTGGCTATAAGGCTGTCTGTAAATAGAACCCCATTGTCCCTAGTTCTGGGTTTATTCCACTGATGCTTGCTGCAGAGGAAACACGTTTCTTTGTACCCAGAGGCAACAGGTTACTGAAGCTGTGACACCTCAGAAGTAAGAGAAGCTCCACTTCCAAATGCTGTCCTTGAGGATAAAAGCTGTTGTGTTTCTACTGCAGGGCAGATACCAGTACATTGCAAGGCAGAACCGTGACAGGGATGATAGACTGTGGAAGTTGTAGGATGCTTTTCAGTGTCCTGTGGAACCCTAGAAAACCTTTTTCAAATTCAGATGCCTGATAAGTTCACACCCATGTTAGGAAGGGAACTCCTCTCCGCCACAGCTCTCCTGATGGCAACAGAATTACACCAGAAATGAATACGAATGAGAGTGTTTTTTGTTTCAGTTCTAAGGAATTGGATTTACACAATAAGCAAAGAGAGGTTAGATGCTAGATTCCTCCTGAAACTCCTTCTGCTGGTTTGAAGACTGGCATTGCTCCAGACAGCACAGATGATGCAGGCAGTTTCTATAGCACGGATACTATAGAAATAAAAGTTTCTTTGAGACAATTATCAGCAGGAGATAGCTTGTGTTTGAAACGTCCTCTTCTGATCTCACACAGCATATGTTGTCTCTGTGGAGCTGAGAAAGGCTGTCAGGGAAGATCTCCTTTTCCAAAAGGCATGCCTGAGCCTGGCTTCTCAAGCAGATCTTTCTGTCAGTCACAGGCCCAGCCTTTCAAAGCTCTACAGCTTTTTATAAGAACAGAAAGAACAGCCAGCAATTCCAAGTTATCTTCAACAGAAATGCTTTTTCTTTTGGTCTCCTGAGTACTTTTGTTCCTTTTATCTTGGGTGCATTCTGGTGGCAAGGTCAGCCTGTAACCATGGTGGTGGTGCTGGGGTGGTTAAATGCCCTAGCAGCCTGATGCCACTAAATAAATAAATATATTACCTTTGACTTGAAATCTCCCTTTTGCTTCAGTCATGTCTGGTTGCAGCCTGCCCAGAGCAGTCTCTGCCCTCTGGGGAAAAATGTGTTTATAGCAAGGCAATGGGAACTCATGTCCACTAGCTGATTTTAGCAGGCTGGTAAAAATGAAGACTCATCTGCAATAGATGAAACTCAACAACTGAACAAAAAACTTGTCTAGTCATTTCAACTGAAAACACAAAATCCAGAGGGCAGATGACTGCTCAAGAGTCCAGGCCTAATCTTCAACTAGGGTAAATCAGGGTGGCATGACTATAATTACTAACGCTTACTCAAAGTCACTGGATGGGGAACTTATCTCAAAAGCACAGCTGACTTCCCACATGAAGCATCTCTATTCTTGAACACTGAGCCAAATTCTGATTCCCTCAGTCAGGTTCCAATAAAAGAAAATACTCCTCCAAATAAATTCTTGCTTACATTTTATATGTTCCAGCAGGAATATTGGCCTATGGGGGGTTTAAATGAGGGCTTAGGGAGAAGAAAAGGACTTCATGCTTCTTGAAACCAGGAAAGCTGGTTTCTCTCTCTGCCCGAGTGTGTGATGCAGTAACAAAACAAACCAGAAAGGATTCCAAAACTCAGAATCAAAGGCAGATCCGAATTTACCCACAACTAAGGAATGTGCAGCTCCACAAGTTTGAAACAGACATTTTACAAAAGCAGGAAGCACTGGCAAAATTTGTATCTCGCTCCAGAATTTCCAATACAATGATACAGCCATTCATTTTCCTGAATGAAGGAGTCTATCCATCTCTTAGAGATGAAAAGCAATCTGAGTGGGGCCTTGAGGATCTTAACTGTCCTTGGGTAAGGGATAAAAACCCCCTTTGATTCCCCTACTATACATCACCCATTTTCAAACAAAGTGGAAAGTGGCAAGGAAACTGTTTATCTCCCTGAGTCTTACATGTCCTGCTCTAGTGTAACTTAGGGCTCTTTTTTAACATTTACTACATGGGAAGAAGAAATGACTCTTTTCCTGTCATTTTCCTATGTTGTCTTCTCTAAAATGTGTTGGATGTAGCCATCACTCCTCCTAATGTCAGGAGTATAGTGATCACGGTGCAGACCACGGTACTGCCATTCTTTTGTTGGCACATCGTGCTATTTTAAGTACACCATTCTAAGTCTTGATTATGTTTAGAGCTGGGTTTGGCTTCAGCTCTCCTGGCCACATTCCAGCTAACATAATTATGTTCTGCTTGCCAAAATTCCCCATGCAGTTTCAGTGCAAAACAAGCCATCCCTCACACATCTCCTTAAGCACTTGTGCCCTTTGTTTCTAAAACACCTGTCACATTTTACCCTGAAGGTGGCTCAAGTCTCACACTGTGAAAACAATCCCTGTATTTACAGTGCATCAAGTGCTTTAGGATCCTTTGGGATTAAGGACATTAAATGAATGTAAGCTATAATATTAAAAATATATGCAACTTAATAGTAATAGCTGTCATTGTTGTTGGCACTATGTAGCACCAGTGGACCCATTGTGCTGGGAACCATAACTGCAGAATAGAGATCGTTCTCCAAATTGGATCCAGCTGGAAGAATTGGTCATATATCCAGCTGCTCCTTCCTGTAATGCAACAAGAGCATGAGCAACTTGGTGGGGATACTAAAGGGAGGGCTACAACTGTCTCAGCAGCATGAACAGATCTAGCCTGGTTCCTTCAGAAAGGAGTTCATAATCTAAACTAAAATGACAGGCTCAGCAGGTAGGCAACAGCAGGCAGGTGAAGTAAAGCTATCACAAATAATTTGTCCCGGGGTTTGTAAGTCACTGGCTGACAGTACAGGAGAGCAGATTGAATTTACAATTCCACGTATCACATTTTGTCATGCAGATAAGGTCTCTTCCTCTTCAGTTTGTTGTGGAGAGTGCCAAGGGCGTGTGCGGGAGATACAATCAAGGTTTACAAAGTTATGCAAGTGACAGATAAGCTGAATGTGGGACTGTTGATCACCCAATCTCACAGTATTAGAAGGAAAGGACACTGACTGAAAATAGTAGTAGATCAGCTTAAAACAGATATAAGAAAGTACTTGTCTACACAGCAGGTAGTGAACTTCTGAAACTTGTTGCTACAGGAGATTGTAAGAGCAGACAGCCTCAGTGGGTTCAGATAAATCCATGGACGATAGGTCCATAAATAGGCACTACAGGCAAAAAGCACAAGTGTGGCCTCTAACATCTCTAACCCAATAAGCATAAAATTGAGGGCAGTAAAAGGGGACTGGAAAGTAGGAAATGGCCAGGCTAGTGCACTTGCCCTGCTGTCAGTGTCAGGACTTGAACAGTGGGCCAGCTGGACCACAGCTCTGACAAAACGGAGCATTTCTTATGTACTTATGATTAGCATTTGACCAACACTGAAGGTCTCAAGGTATGCCCAAGGACAGGACTGAGCCTCAAAATACTCCAGTATGGTACAAGCTGTAGCGCTGATATGCTCAGCCCATTTTTCAAGGAAATTTGGATGGACTAACATATTCCCCCACACCATAAAGCCCATTCTTGTTCAGGTCATGCAAAAGGGAAGGACCCCTCTTGTCTACTCGTGCTCCCTGACGCTTAAAAATATACTATGTAATATGGTCCTACCTCACACATTGTTGAGTATCTCCATTAATATAATGGTGCCCTTTCAAGGATACATTACTCCCTCCTAGCTGATGCATTTCTTTGTCACTAGAGTACTGTGTTCAGCATTTGAAGGGCGTAATTCAGGCTGCAGGATGGGAGTTACCATTCCTGTATTTCTATTACAAGACACTATAAAGTGTAAAAGCATCATCAGAGAAATTAAAATAGACCACCCTTTTCCACTCTTTGGTCTACATATACTGGATTTGATTATCTATGACCAAAGAGGAATTTTAAAATAAAAACACTGTTATCCACCAGTTCTTCTTTTAGCTATTATGCAAAATCAGAACTGCTTATCCTGGGAATTCCATGCTTTATTTACATCTATGTAAATCCAGAGGCTCTCTACTAATGTCCAGAGTGAGCTTACACTGCAATTAAGATAAGAACTGGGATCAATAGATCTTCTGCACCCTTTCCTTTCGCCCATTGTGGGGTTTTCTTCCCCTTAAAGAGCATGACATTTGCCCTGGCTTTAACCCCCCAAGCTCAGTCCCACCCCTACATAGGTATATCTGTGTGTATGTACTCACGCTAGCCTAGCACCGCAGTTTTCGCCTTCAATATCTGCTCCAGGGACGTTGTCTGTGTTCACGGACTCCGTCTCACTGGTGGGCATGCTCACTGTAAGAGTCAAAGGGAAGAAAAAGATAAGGTTGGCCATTAGAACCTGGAACATCTATTAATGAATCATATGAGTGAAGGAACTGGCTTAATGAAAAGACCCTCAGCTGCAGCTCCTGAGGATTAAGCAATTTGCTGAGCAAGTCTAGTGCCTCCCTGCACAGGCCAGGCTGGGCAGGCAGGCTGCAGGAACACACACGGGTTACTCAAATGCTAAAGAAAAGGGAAGAAGCAGCTGCTCTCTTTCAGAGTCAGTTCCTGGAAATTTTATGAATGAAAACCATTGAAAATTAGAGAACCTGGCAAATCCAACACAGAAGCTTTTGCTTGATCCAATGGAACAGTTAAAAAAAAACAGTTAAAAAAATGCCCCTTTACTTGCACCAGCCCAACCACCTCACTGCCCTCCCCAGTCTCTTGTGCCATGAGTAGAGTGCAAATGAAAAGTACCAGATTAACAGGCATTCAGACCAACAGCTTCTGTTCGCCTGATAGCATGTACCACATAAATGATATCATATACTGTCATACACTAACCATTAATGTGTTTCAACCTTACACTTATAAACTGTACCTATAGGGATAAGAGGAGAATTCAGACTCTCTGACTCACTCAGCTATCACCAACAAAGGATCTAATGAATATGGACTATGGTGGAGATCGTATGTTGACACCCACCAACTAAGAACTGGACAGAATCTCCTAAGGTTTTACAGAAGTATCATGAAACAAACATCAAAGGAAAGCAACCTTAGGTGTGAACCTCTCTCATCTGGATTCAAGCACCTGTCACATCTCTTATCTGTTAAGCCTCAATAATTTATTTGCTTCTACAGATAATAAAAAACAATAAAATCACAATTTCCATTCCACTAGTTGCTCCCAGCTCCTATATGACCTCTAAAAATTCCTTAACATATAATAATTCAAGAGAAGTTAGGACAATGGATAGGATCCAATGTGCGTCCTCTTCCCTCCTCTCCCCTTTTCAAAAATGATACTTCAAACGGAATGATGGAGGAGTTAAACAAATCTCTCAGATGCCTAGTTGAACTTCAGAACACGACCTGTATTAACAATTGGATATATATCTCAGATGAGATTTGACAGCATGCACTATTAGCTGTTGGAGAGGCTTCTAACAGCCTGTAAGAATATGTTATTCAGTACTAAGAATATATCTATTTGTGGGTCCTTGGCACAAAGGGAAGCAATGTAGAATAAACAGGTTCCACATTTCAGTTGGGCAGATGTTTAACGGGCCATGGGACCAAGTCTTCTTTCAGAGGCTAGAAAGGTATCAGAAAATTCTTCTAAATAGATCCCGGGTTCCTGCTTTAAAAGCATTATGGTAGAACTGTCCCTCAAAATGAACTATCTTTCCTCTGTCCATCCCAACAATTCACATGCCTACAACATATGTCTTGGGAAATCTAAAGTTCTTGTGCTGTGTCCTTAGGACCATATGAAATAACAGACTCTCTAGTACTCTTGATATAACTATGAAATATTGTACTCTCATGGTGCCTGTTCCTTTACAAAGACTAGATGTTTTAGTAATCTTGTCTGTTTGGAAAGACAAATTAAGGAATCAACTGAATTCGTATTTTGACGCGCATGAAACAGTCAAGTAAGCTGTAAGAAAAAATAACATTCATAAACAAAATTTTTGGTCCACACTAATCCCTTCAGAAAAAAAAAACATTGATATTTCGCGAGTCATCCTTGAAGATGAGGCAAAGCACTTACATGACATATTTGAGCTTATTTGCAAATGGAAAACAATTTTGAAGACATTAGCAAGAGATTGATTTGCAGAGCAGGTTATTATCTTGAGTGCATGAAGAGGACACTGCACAAGCAATAGAAAAAAGCAAGGCACACACATGCAGAAGAATATAAAGCTATATTATATGTCAGTCTGAGACATATAGACAGACACACACAAGTATACGCAGAGTGGACACAAAGTGCAACGGAACATTACCATGGGTTTCTGTGGAGCGACTAAACCAAGCAAACTTTCCTTTCTTCTTATCAGGCAAGCCAGCTGGAGTGCTTCCTTTCACAGATAAGATGGTCAGTGTCAAGTACCAGGAACAAGACATCAATAGAGAACATGCAGCCAGTGACAGGCGAAAGAAAAAAACAAGGAACTCAGCTTACACATGACATCCACTTCTGTCTGAAAACTTCATCATGTGAATTACAAGTACAAAATTAAAAACAAAGGTATACGGAAGTATGAAATACTATAACAGATCATCAGAGGATAATTCTTCCTTGCTTTCTGCTCCTTTTTGTCTGACTTCTGAGAACATGAAGTTATTGAATTTAAGTTTATGGGTAAAATCCTTTCTCCAGTCATATCAACGGCAAAATTCATCGTGTTTGACTGTCTGACCTATTGAAATCTATGAGACTAAGGCAAGCGCATTTGTCCCCAGGTTATCTCCCGAACCTTTGGGTCAGAAGCTGGACTAGCCAGTTTTCAAATGAGGTTCTTTGGCTTTCTTCCTAAACTGCTCCAATATCTAGAAACTCTTTCAACACTGTCAGAGCTGCTAAAGGAAAGTTGTTGGGGTAATCACATTTCTCTGTCTTTCTCCATCCCTAGAGATTAACAACCGTCATCAAGCACTCAGATGTACACTGCCTTAGCCAGATAGGATACCCCTAGACTGTGTCTCACGATTTCCATTTGAGTTTACATCTGGCACTTCCCCTCGGATGTCCTCCTGCTGCATGGCTTTTCACGGCTTTAGTTCATGTTGATCCTCTGCCTGTCACGCGCAAAGGCCCTCAGCCCACACAGATCAGGTACGCATGCACACAGAAGTTTTAGAGCATACTTCACACTTCACTAATCTTACTGCTGCAGAAAGCCAAATGGAAGTGAGGGATGAAAGTGCAGTGGCACATGGGCTGAAGAGACTCCTGTGGTTCAGGCTAGGTTGCTGGCACTAGCTCACAGGCATTCATTACACTGCACTGATGGAAAATGTAAGGACAATAAAAAGTACTAATATGGTATAAAGTATAAGAGGAATGATGGCCTAGAAGTTAAAGGTCAGGACAGACAGGAGATTAGGACTGTATTGCCCAATGCTCTCAGCAGGGCAATCAGTTATTTTACCTGACACCTCACATCACCTTTGATATCGGGGATAATCATGTGTGTAGATGCTGTGAGGTTCAAGCCAGTCAACAAATCCACAAAACAGAAGATGCTGCAGAGGAGGCGTGTATAAACTGGGGCTGAATATGAGAGGAAGTAAGTCAAATACTGCCCAGATGACTTCATTGACTCAATTCTGAGACACACAGACCTTGTGCCCACACCCCTGCTCCAGTCCAGAAACAAGGCAGGCATTTTTTGCAGTCCAGGTAATTAATTACTGGAACTATGTACCAAGAATGCTGGTTGTAAATCCACCACAGGAGTGTTTTAATAAGGAAGATATGTTTCTTTCTAAATGGTGGGCTCTAGTCCAGACCAGAGTCATGTTTAGGACCAAGGTATACAGATCATGCCATCTCACTGGCCACTTCCTCCTTGCAATTTTCGGAGCGAAGACAAAAGCAAAAAAGAGGCTTATGCAGATTTCCTCCCACCTGGGCACAGAGCAACTTAGCAGGGGAAATCCTGGTGCCTCGCATCCTGTACCAGGTGCATTCAGTGACTTAGGCACTGTTACAAGAGAGGTTCTCTGTCAACTTTAAGAAATCCACTGCTTGTAACCAAATCAGAGATCCCCAGGCGGCTCGGTTCTGCCAGATGTAGAGGACACGTTGTCATTCTGTAGGCCCCCCACCTCCCGGCCTTCAAGCAGACCATTAAATCCTCCATCTACCACAGACTTTGCATCGAAGGCGCTTCAGTGTCCAAACTGCAGCATGGGCAAGGCAGTGATCGATCCCTGTGCACAGTATTCAGCTGCCCATCTAAAGCCCTAAGGTATTAGGTCAAGCAACTGAACACCGACGTTGTATATAGGTGACTTCTTGACAGTAGAGAACAACTCTGCCCCATCACCCCTCCATCCTAAGTGACAGCAGGCTGTTAAAGGGCTGAGAAGACATTTTCATCAGGCAGTTTACCTTTGCTGGATGACACCAGCAGCAGCAGTGCAGCTAACAGGGCAATGAGAACACAGAGTTGGAAGGAAATTTTAAAGATCATCTAGTCCACCCCCCGCCACAGGCAGGGACATCTGTCACTTGATCAGGCTCCTCAAAGCCCTGTCCAACCTGACCTTGAACACTTCTGGTGATGGGGCATCCAACTTCTCTGGCCAACCTGTTCCAGTGTAGCTGTTCCTGGTGCAAATCATGGTAGCTTTGCTTACAGGGCAGTCTCTTTTTTTGGATTTATCATCACATCAATAACTCACTCTAGTCGATGAAATCTCCCATTAGTTACAAATTCTCCAGGTAGCATAGCAATTATTTTAAAGGGAAGTGAAACAATGTTTTAAAGGCATACAATGATCTCGTGGTTTCAACAGAGTGCAAACCATAAGGACCAGCAGGTTTTATACTCTCTCTACAGTTGCTTCTGAAGCCTTTGCACTTCTCGTATCTGGTCACTGTGTGGCTTATCTCTGAATATAGCCTTTTCCTCCTGGACTACCTAAACTCTAATTTCACATTACTTACATAGCATTATTGCAGCAACTAAAGCAACAACAAAAGCTGTGTAGCAACTTCCTTAAAAATAAATCTGAGAAACTCTTCATGTTATGTTAATTCTGAGACCCAACAGACAGAAATCAGGACGACGAGTCTGCAGTCTGTGACTGGCTAGACAGACAGATGTGCGAGACCCTTTGAGAGCCTCTGTTCCATGTCACTGGCACCAAGCATTGACAGCAGCCCTACTCTTGCACTAACCCATGTCCCTCCTCCAACGAAACACCCCATGGACACGCAATGAATTATTAGATGGCAGGTTGCCAACAGACAGCCAACCACTGAAACAGAAAGCTGGCACAAGCAAATACCCTTCCATGTAGCCCTGAGATGATTTTTCTTTACACACCTGCAGAACAGTATTTGCTCCCAGTTCAGAAATATCATTACCACTGTTGCATCTTGCATTTATGACATGTTTGTCATCTCAGCAGTGGAAGTAATTCTAATATCCAGATTTCTGTCCATGGATTACATAATGTTGCCACACTTGTTGCTGAATCTCACCCTAATACTGTGGCAATTTAAGACCCAGAGAAGATCATGCCTGGACAAAGGGTGCCCAGTTCCATAAACATTTCACAGATTTTAATGGGACATGTTACTACACAAATTCTCAGATCTGGGCATTAGTTTTAGAACTGGATATGTCAGAGGCTATTCATATTGCCGGACTTCACGTCTCTGATTTAGCTGTTTGAGTTAGGCTACAGAGGCAGGCAGATTTCTATCACAGGTTTTCTGAATGCCATGCTGATGCCTGCCTCAATTGCATGGACATTTACCTTCTGGTAAAGGCTGGGCATTTACCTTCTGCCCTTGGCTTAGGTACCTGACTTGAAACGGTGTGCCTATCCAACACCATGTCCGTTCATACTGAAAAAGACCCATACTGGGTTTTCAGATTAAGAAAAGTAACAACACGCTTGATTGCATTTTATAATATGCTCACTTAGATTCAAATTTCTCCCATTCTCCAATTTCTACTGGTATTTAATTACTTTCTGGGTCTGTGGCCCACGCTGGCATTTGAGGTCGGAAGGACCTGACGTCACTCCACCACCAATTTTGCCTTACTGTGTCACCTTGGCCATACGACCAAGCCTTTCTATGTATCTGTTCAGTTTCTCTAGAAGGGGGATGATGATTCTGCACTCACCTTGGAAATCTCTGTGAGATCCGCAGATGAAACACATTACGATAAGTGCTAAGTACTATAGTTATTACTGATGCTAATGTCTCCCAAACAGGACTCTGCAGAGCTATAAAGCAAATCTAAAGGGCAAAGAAGTCCTGTGAATTCTCCAGCTGGATTTTAAGATTTCTTTTTCCATTAAGCGCAACAAGAATAACTTGCAATATCCAGGCTGCTTCCTTTAACAGAACGTGCATCAAGTGAATGACTGTCTCCAGTAAAAACCCTGCTCCCTGTGGTGCCTCTCATGCCCATCATTTCATGAATGAGTCTATGGGCAGCTATCAGAATATCAATTGACTCCTATTTTTTCATTGAAGAGCTCTCATTTTAATCAATATGTGAATATTGTCTACCTTTCCTTTTTGCATTGCCTGTTTTGGAAATGCTGCACTCATTCATCTTATCCATTAATTTAAATAAGATACAGCTTTCATTCTGCTACATGCATACAGTGTCTTGGGAACAATCAACGAGAATGTTCTTAAACTCAAGCAGCATGCAGAATGCAAACTGCAGAAGTAAATTACTAGTTTTCCCCAGATCTCCTGATTTTGTCAAGAAAATATATCAGATATGACTGGGGAACTCTTTTGGGTTTTCTGTTTTGAAAAGGAGTTCTGCAATAGGAAAGCTTCAACAGGAGAAGAGGAAAGGGACTTGAACTATACGTAGGATCTTTGTGGTTACATACCTCTCAAAGTTAGACAGAATGCATCAAAGAATCTAGCACAGTAAAAAAAAATCCAGAAAAACTATGAAAATACTTAGAAAATGCTTAGCACGGGCACATAATACACATAACACTGCATTAAATACATGTAATGCATACACTTTGCATAACCTAATTTTGTGTCACATACAAATGACTGCAATTGCATGAAGAGAGCTTGATTCACACTTTCACTCAAGGTCAGCCACAAATAGTAATAGAGAGCCATAAAGTGATTGCCAGTTGTATCCACTTCAGTCAAAAAGGCTTTTGGTAAAAAGATCTTTACACCAGTGAACCAGCAGCAAAGATATCGCAGCTAGTAACAAAACCTGTCATTACAGTAAAACCAGGGTGGGCACTCGACTGCATCAGAGAAGGCTAATGCAGTGTAGCACAGGTTGCTGAAGGGAGCAGGAAAAAGTAGGAACATTGTCAATACTGAGATGTAATATCATACAGTCAAACATTTTCTTCACCTATAAATGATGTATTTTACAATATAAATTGTAATGTTTATTTTTTATATAAAAAGATTTGCTTTCACATGTCCTCCTCCCCTTCCGGAGTGTCACCACATGCATATACACATCCTATGATGTTCGGGGTTGGAAGGGACCTCTGTGGTCACCCAGCCCAACCCCCTGCCCAAGCAGGGTCACCCAGAGCAGGCTGCACAGGACCTTGTCCAGGCGGCTCTTGAATATCTCCAGAGGAGACTCCACAGCCTCCCTGGGCAGCCTGGGCCAGGGCTCCGCCACCCTCAGAGGGAAGAAGTTCTTCCTCACGTTCAGCTGGAACTTCCTCTGCTTCAGTTTGTGCCCGTTGCCCCTTGTCCTATCACTGGCCATCAGTGAAAAGAGTCTGGCCCCGTCCTCCTGACACCCACCCTTGAGATACCTGTGATTCTGTAAGGGGACATAGCTCTGAGCTAAGCGAATTTATACCATACACAAAGAGGACAGACAGCAATATGCATCAGTTGTGCAGGCATGTGATTAACAGATCTGTCATTACCACATGCAGGTTACTGTGCACCTTCCCACTTATTAATCCCACTACTTTACCTTCCCACTCATTAATCTACCTGGGACTTACCTTAATATAACAAACTCCTCAGCTACTTTAAACAGTTGACATTTTTCTTCTTTTTCTAGCAATACCCAGTGATACCCAGCATTCCACAAATACTTTTTCATTTCAAGTGGAATGCATGTTGCACAGAGGACCACATAACAGGCACGGTCAAACTCCTGGTCCTGCCAAGAGATGGCCTTTACAAGCCTCACACATGTTCTGTTCTGTATTTGAAAGGAAGAACTTTAAATCCTCTGCACTTCCTTGCCTGAACCGCAAAGCTGTTCTTTGCATAACCTGTGGTATCTCAAATGTCTTGTAAACACAGGATGAAGGACTCGCCCAGAAGCAGACTTTACAGAAAGGAGTCTAACTCTCTGCTAAAAAGGGCAAACCGAGCAGCGTCCCTGGATAACGGGTTGTACCGCTGAGCAAACATCTAAGTCTGCAACAGGAGTCCATTCACTGCAGAGTATCAGCCTGGAAGTATCTCACCTCATCCCTGTGGCTGAAGGACAGACGGGCTGGGTCACAGGGTGACAGAGCTGCTACCAGAACAGATCTTAAAAGACGTCTATCTCCTGAGTCTGGATCCTCCTATGACACCCTAAACTGGCTTTCTTGTCTGACAAATGACTTGTATGGTTTGCCTCACTAGGAGCAACAACTAATGTGCCAAAGTGCAAAGCATTTACTTGCCAGGTCATGGTTTATAGCATAAGTTTCTGGTGTCAGTCTAATACTTTTTAGCAACCTCTCTGGTTCTCCGCAGAATTCTGAAGCAATTCATTTAAAACAAAAAAAAAACACCAAACAAAAAAACCAAAAAGAAAGAAGAAAGAAAAAAGGAAAAGCAAAACAACTGAGGACCTATGATTCTTTCAACAGTGTTATGCGATGGTGAACAAATCACAACAGCACACTCTAAATTGCTCTGCAAGATTCCTCTCTCATTCTTTTTGATTTTTAGTAGAGGAAGGTTGGACAAGCAACAGTGCCACCAAATGCGCCTGAATCTACCCTGCAAAATAATATATGGGCACAACAAGCAGAAGCATCTCACTTGAAAACGAGAAGGAATCTATTATTCAAGGCTGGTCTGGCAGGCACTTTAGCAATGGGGGCACGAGTGTTACAAACACTGTAGATAATGCTTTGGGAAGTGATACAAATATTGCTCATGAACAAAACAACTAACTACAAAAAAAGTGCCCTCAAGGCAGTAAAATCGATAACTAAAAGAAAAAATCCCTCCTGCTTTGACAGACTTTGTCCCTCTAATAATCCTGACACTTTCTGTTTTGCTCACCAGCATTGTTATTCATGAACACAAACCAGCAGGTAAGTTTCAAGCACAAATGTAGTTTTAAAGCAGGCCATGCGTTTCCTGAAATTCCTGTGCATGGGGGAACTTCTGCATCTGGCCACCTCTACAAATATACACCTGGGTGGTGAACCAGTAACTTTGATGAGGATCTCCACTTCTGCAAAAGCATCTTTGTTCTTTCAGTTCACAGGCCTGTGAATCCATCTTCCCTGCAGAGTCCAGAAGAAGCAAAAAAATTTACAAAAGCTAGGTCCAGCTCGAGCTGCTTAGGTCATCAGAAACTCTCCAGGGCCACCTAGATGGCTAAGCTTCAAAGTGACCGAGATGCAGTTCTGGCTGTTTTACGACATTCCTGCCTGTCACAAGCCATTTGAGGGTGGGTGATGCCTGAAAACTCAGTGAGTGGCCCACGGTTTGTGAGCTAGAGCCCATAATGAGGACACGTCAGGACCGCAGGGACGGTGTGGATGGTGCAGGAGGTGGGGAGTCATGGCCGGGCAGTTCGCAATGGATATCCTTCCCAGAGGGAGCCTGCACAACCCTGCAGCTAGGGAGTTTAGGCAGGAATTGTGCCAATGAGCAGGTAGGTCTCTCTGAGGACTGTGTCTGGGAGAGAAGAAACTATTCACCTGGAGGCTAGCCCTTGTTGGCAGAACATCACAAAAAAAAAGGAAAAGTGAATGTGAGGAAGAAATCGGGCTGTATTATTTCAAACGACAGGCAGGGCAGCTGGGCAGAGGCTGGGCCACAGGTGAAGGGACTGTGGGAAAGAACAAGTGACTGA
>Ga0065711_1043137_pt1 | contig 14915 bp, 8 predicted proteins | sample Hoacrofraction12_FD_59098 | JGI IMG/M metagenome (GOLD analysis project Ga0065711, IMG submission 59098) | Hoatzin crop microbial communities from Cojedes, Venezuela - Epithelial fraction 12 v2 (version 2) | ecosystem: Host-associated > Birds > Digestive system > Esophagus > Crop | place... | reverse complement strand
GAGTTTGCCAAAAAAAAAAAAAAAAGTAATCATATATTTCCTCGAATACTGTCTCCTCAAATACTGCTCCAGGAAATTAAATGATGCTTTTTAAATATCTGCCTTGTGACCAAAACCACAGGGTCAAGTTGACTGCTGACTTCTGCATTGGCTGCTCAGTTGACAAAGTGCACAGGTGGAATCTCGATGCAAAATTTGTACTCAAGTTCTCCAAGTGGGATTTTAGTATTATCTAATATTCTTTTAGAAGGGTTTCAAATGCATTCCAGTTCTCCAACAAAGGAAGAATGACCGTTTTTACTGAGACACTGCAATATTATGATGCATTACACAACACGGAGCCCAAAATGAAAACTTTTGTCATAGCTTTACTACGGACAATCAATATTCCAGCATGAAAAGTGTTCTGGGAACAGCACAGGACTCGAACTGCAGCTCACTTTGACTGCCTGCCAAATTGACTGTGAAAGGGATGTAACTAGCAGTGGCACCAAACAGTGCAAGGCATTTTTTTTCTAGAACAGTGAAACTAAGTCAGCCCAAAGTCTAAATTCCCACTGTTCCAACTGCTTGTGGTGGGTGACAGCTCAACCCCTGGAAGGTGGCTCTGATTGCCATTTACTTGCATAGTGGTGCAAGCTAACCCACAACGGGGATGTCTGATAAATCTTGCTACTCAGTGTAGCTCCTTGAATGGGTTCAAGATTCTGATTATCCAACTAGAAGAAAATTGACAGCATTTCTGATATTACCTAGCAACATCAACTTTTTTCCGGTCATCAAAATATTCCATTTCACTGGTAGAGGTCTGCAGCAACACAGTAGGTGAGTTTCCTGCCTTTCTTTTTTCATCTGTTCCATTTTCTCCATCTGAACTGCAGAAGGAAGAACAAAAATTTAAGAAAGAGATGGACATATGTATTGCAGGATTCATACCGATGTGAAACGCCACTGCAACATGTTGACAATACAGCACATACTAAAGAACAAAATTATGACCTGTCTTTTATATTAAGGTCCTGAAACGTCTTCATACACTGACTTGACAGTATTGTACATCTGAACGGTATTCTGTGCTCCATCATTGAAATTTCAGCAATGAAGAAAGGAAAACTGAAATACTGCCAGGGATATTTCACTGCTCATAAAATTCATAGCTCTAGCTTCTGTTCCAAATGGAATGTCTCGTTTAGGAAAAATGCATTTCATGTTCACTACTCCAATGTGATGACTAATGGAAATGAATTCGATTGGCAAACTAGGAGAAAAACATCCTGCATGACAGTACCTAGCACTCAGCAGATTATTTGCGGCTCAATGTTGCAAGAGGAAGCTGGTCCTATTTTGCCTCTCACTTACCTCTTCTATGAGAGTCCACCTGTAGCATTTTCACAATAAAGCGTCCTCTCAAAGTACAAAAAGTGCTGGTTTTTTTGTTTTACAAAAGAAGCACTGCCACCACAGAGCACTGCCCTTCCACAGCGCATGCCACTGCTTCAGAAATGTACATTAAGGAACTAGAGTCTGAAGGCTAAGAGACGGGCCATCAGAGCCTTTCCCTGGCTTCCCTTTTCATAATTTTCTCATAGAATATTAACTCAGAAAATTTAGAGAAAAAAAGAGCTGTCACTAATAGCAGGGTCTGAAGAATGACAATACATTAAAATAAGGCCTGACGAATACATACACACACGTTCCCTTGGAAGACTAAAACCTCAGAAAGACTACAGGATACTCTTAGCATTAAAGAAGTAAGCAAAACTATGTTTCCCAATAAATTAATGCCTGGCCTGAATGACCTCATTTACAGAAGCTTTCCTTTATAATGTCGAATTTCTGCAATTTTACAGTAAAAACACAGCCAGTGCTGTCATGTGACAGTGTCTTTACAGTTTCTTTTCCTACTAAGACAAAAGTTTTGCTTACAGAGATTCCAGACTAATTTAATCTGTTTTCTTTTAAGCAGAGCATAAAAAGGTCTCTTGCTTTGATCACACTTTGGTGAGTAAGATCAGAAGATACAGCTCACATCATCTTAACTGAGACCTAACAAGGTGGTACCCGCAGCTAAACCAGAGCTTATGTCAGGACAAAAGCCACGGAGTTTTTGTCTTTACTGGTACTTGTTCTCAGAGGATCTTATGTTTACATACAGCAACTATTCCCCCATCTAATCCTTCCTCAACCCTCAGCACTACCCACCACAGGGGCACTGAATCGACACTTCCTAATTCACACTTGATGTACACTTGAAAGGGTTACAGCACTAATAAAGTCAATGAGGAAAAAAACAACCGTCTTCCCATTGCTTCACTACAGGATCCTCCCTGTCTGACCACAAGGCACCAGTATTTTTTTTCCAATCAATATAAACTAGAATTAAATATGTGAATCAAGAGGTTAAAGTGTAATCCAATCTTTTGCCTGAAAAACCCAAATAAGCCGTTTTATGCTGTTTGAGATTTTAAGCAGAGAGAACTGCCAACCCACGGTGGTCCCCACAAGCACAGGGGAGCCACTATTCCAAAAGTCTGCAAATCCTGCAAATGCCTTAGTCACAGTCTTGCTATTTGTTATTTATCTGTTCCCAAAATTCTTGGGCTTTAAGGGAGGCCAGACAATACTAGACATGAGTGGGATGAGGAACAGGGTGAGGCAAAATTGTCAGGTTCAATCACACGTGCATTTCAAAAGAGCAGTGCAGCACGGAAACTCTCAAGTGAGTAAGACTACATGACACAGCATTATTTTTAAGATGTAGCTGCTTGAGTCTCAAGCCTGAGTAGTGTCAGTCATTGCCTGGGGCAGACTGCTATGGCAATGCTACTGACTGGTCAAAGCAGCCTACATCACACCCACATCTCCATACTACAAATTTGTTTCAAAAATACCTATAACACAGCTTTTGGTGTTCACTTCCACCTGCCAGCATGGTTAGATGCTTTGCTGCTCTTAAACACTTCATTTACTTAACTCTCATATTCCCTTTTCCCTCACACATAAATTAATCCCTGCTTCACAGCTAAACATATGAGCCTGTTCTATCCTGTCTGTCTCCCTATTAACTACGACTCTTCCTGAACCTCAACTGTCTGAACTCATTCCCTCTAGCTGGTTTCAGACAGTGGAGATCTCGAGCATCTCAGCATCCTAATCCTGCTGAGTGTTGTGTGTGGAAATGCCGAGTTATCTTACCTCTGTTTGATCACCTCTCCAGGATCCTCTTCTGCAGCCGAGAAGAGGGCGAATGTACCCAAACACAGGAAGAGTTTCCCCTGAAACGTCTCAGGCATGAGGAAACTCACCCGTGTAACATGCTACTGGCAGTAACAATTGAGTGTATTGCTACTAGCTGATACGGTTTTGCTATGCCTAGCCCTCACCCTACCTCACATATGCCCCCTTCACATAAAGAAAAACTATATGTGGATTTGTCCTTACAATTCTGATTATAGCTCCACACAGCAGCTAAGTTCCTCGCAGGTGTTGTTAAAGTATCAGAAGAATCTTAGCTGACCTTCTGGAGAAGGAAAGATCATGGGTATGATCTAAAAACAGTACAATACCGATCATCAAGCCACAAACAAATTAAACCGCTCCTTACATTTTCATGTGTGAAATGCTTTGCAAAAAGAGCACAAAAGTCAGGAACCCAAGAACAAAAATTAGATCAAGTGCACTTAAGAAACCAAGTGATACTCTCTACAACTGTCAGCAAAAGTTGCATATTAAGTGAACTGTATTTGCTAATATCAGGGCAAAACAGGTAGACTTTGCAACATCAGGACTTCATTGACATGAAAAAGAAAATTTTTCAATTTGAACATATATTGTGTATTTGGTACTACTACCAAGCCTATTTAAAATCACAGCTAAAAGTAAAAAAGAAAAAAGTTGTCTCCAGTTGCAAATAAAGAAGGCTTGTCATGGTGAGTATTTTCAAAGCCAAGGCTTGCACTTACTATGGGAACACATCTTGCATCTAAGCAAGTTAAAATAAACATTAGTTGCAATCATTCCAACTAAACTTCTTGCAAGATATGCTTCTTTCCCTTTTTAAATATACACCAATAAATGAACTGAGTAATTTGAGATTAAATAACAAACAATGGAAAGTGCTAAGAAATACGTTAACAAAAGCAGTGGACTAAGTTTCATTCTAATAAAGCGTTCAGAAGTACATTATTCATAAATGTATTTTAAAAATCAGAGGAACTTCACCTCTTTGAATTCGACTGGTTTCTGTGAAACAAAAATTTTCTGACAGACAGGTGTGTCAAGTTCCTTATACTGCAGAAAGTTTTCTGAACTTCAAAAGGTTTTATTGTTTGGCGCTAACCTTTTTCAGGACCTGAAAAATTCAGACTTCCTGTGAAAATTATGCTGTGTCACATTAACAGGGAATTTTCAAGAGAAAAAAAAAATATCAAAGACAGTAATTGAAAACAGAAACTTTTCCCGTTCCCTTCAAAACTAGTTTGAATAAGAAGCACTGAACAGACACAATTTGCGAGAGATGTGCTAACAGGCCACAGTTTAGAAAGCAAGCCGTTAAGAACAACTGTTGTTGTCTTTGACAAGCCCAAGATAGTCTTACCAAACACAAACACTTCCCAGGCATACATACGAGACATTAAAAACTCCAGAACTGTACACTGGTTACTGTCTTTAATTCCTCACAACCACACAAACCTTTCTACAAAGCTTCCTCGGACCCACCCCAAAGGACACCCACATTACCATAAGGACCAGGTAACAGGTCTAAAGAAGTTCAAAAGCCATAATAAGTAGTGACAAACCAGTTCCCCGGTCCACAAACTGCAGATCAGTTATGTAGGAGACAAAAGGCATCTTGAATAACCAGAGATGTTAGCTACAACTTCAATTGTTTGAAAAACTGCAGCCAAGCCAATATTTGCCTAGGGTTTAATGTGAATCAGCATTGCTGCAACATTCCCTCTGTAGCTGGAGCATACGTATCAGATCACCATGTTACCTTAGAAGGCCTGTTACCCTGCTTCATCTCTTTTATACAAAAAGGGTTATTTTTGGGCTGCTGCATTATCGCAAAGGATCTACCAAAAGAGTGCAAAGTTAACTTTTCCCCAACGGTCCACAACCACGCTTGGCACAACGTATGTGGAAATATCCTTCACAAATACAGTGACATTCTGTATCCTTTGGTTCTGTTGGGTAGGTACTGGATTTACTGGGTAGCTGTTAGCAGACCGAACGGATTTGACAAAGGAATCAGTGTAGTGTGAAAGGTGCAAACACTAAAAGAGAGCATTATTTAAGCTATTCTTACTCCCAAACATGAGTCTATTCTGACAAAGGAATTGGTTATTCTTTCAGCAACTAAAAGCCAAAGGGAAATGCCTGAAACATTTCAGTATCCCAAATCGAGATGACAGATGCTGGCAGGCTTAAAAGCAGAGAAGAGGGAGCTGGATGAAGAGGTAGCATTCAGGAGACACACCAGCAACATGCTTCAAGCATAGATGACTGCTAGGAGGTGAGATGAAATGTGCTAAGGCTTGAAAGGACACCCTGCTAAGCACGCTGCGGGCCAGAGGCCTCCTCCTCAGCACAGACTTTCCTTGACCTATCACGCCCTGAAGGAGCAATCATATCAACCTCCCTTTTGCTAGGCCTAAATGTCAAGTCTTTTCTACATCACACCAGTCTGAACAAATCTATTTTGGATGTGTAATCAGAATCCGGAGTGCTTTATCTGATGAGCTTGCTTTCATACCTCACACAGATGCATTATTTCACCCCTGGACTGAAGAAAATACCTTTTCCATTGTAAACTCTCCTGCTGTCCTCTTCATAGCAGACTAGAGTGGTCTTTGTACTGGATAAACAAACAACAGTGCTTGAGCCGAGGATTTAGACATTGTCTGTTTCTACAAAGTGTGGTCACTCAGACGCAAAATGCCCCCAGTAGTTCTACAGCCGTGCTGCAGTGTCACGTGGCACAAGGCACTGTCTATGGGCAAAAATATATCTCCTAAAAAAACACGCCTCAGCATAATGCTACGATTTGATCTACTTTTAAGACCAAGCATCACTTTTACCATGCAAATGAAAACCCAGACATTGACTATCATTGAGACTCCAAAACTATCAAGACAGGCAGAAAATGAGCTACAGCTACCTTAATCACAAAGGAGCAGAGAGCCACTTAATAGCTGCTATAATAGATGTTAAGGATAGTGATAACGTATGCATTTGGTATTTGTATAATCCCATATACTTAGTACACAGCCTGTACTTCAGGCTGAAAAGTGAAGGAAGGGAAGCAGCTGATTCTGAGATACGGCATTTCTTACGTTGCATTTCGTATGACAGATATACAGCCAGCAGATGTATTCATACTGAATACAGAGAGCAGCAAAGCATTAGTGAAGGAGCACAGATGTGAAACCCTGCTTGAGGGAAAAGGTCGGTTTGTTAGTGTGAATATGCAGGAATCAAACAGATTTAACTGCCTCAGGTTGTTCAACGACGAGGCTAAGTCTCTTCTCGTGAGATCACAGTCAAAACACAGCATAGTGGAGGCAAAGTTCTACTGCTGCACATTAACTGAATATCAAATGCATATGGATTGGCACACACACATATACACCACGTGTTTGTCTATGCACTTCCAGGATGAAACAGGTCAGCAGGCACAGGTGGAATCTCGATGTGAGCTAGCACTGGAAGAGGGACCAACCCAACTGTTTAAAGACTTTTTCTTACTGTGAATCTTATTTTATACATCCAGGTAATAAATTTCAGAAATATTTACTGTATTTCACAGTTATCTCTTGGAACATGATTACTCAGCTATGAGGAGTTTCATATGTCTGTGTTGCTTTATTAAAAGGATGAATGAAATTTTTGAGTTAATACTGAACAGAAACCCTTCCAACACTGTCAAGCATAGAGGAAGTAATTTTTTCTCCTCAACTGAACAGACATTTCACATAATAACCAGATCAAGTTTCACACTACCTTAGCACTTGGACATCAGCAAGATCACTGTGACACTGCAGACATCATTAGCAAGTATGTAAATTCTCTCCTCTAAATACCATCTATTATTAACTGGCTGTATTCCCTGTCTAATCAAAACCAGACTGCTATCAGGTTCCATAGAAAAAAAAAGAAAACAAACCACAGAAGAATTCCCTGGGCTCTGAAACACAAGACACTATAACAAGATATTTTATTAAGCCAACACTAGAACAGCAACATAAGCCATCCAGTTCTCTTGTCTCTTCAAGAGTTGCCGTTTCAGATATCCACTTCAAAAAGCAAAAGCCCTCTCGTGTATCTTCACTCAAACCCACAAAAGTCCCATGATGCAGTTTTCATGGGAGTCTCAGCAGGGTGACTAGCAACTATTTATCTCAACAAAGGCACAGTCAAATCCAGAAAATTACACCAATCCTCTCAAGCGACACATTTCTGAAAAAAAGTGAAGCAAAAGATCTTAGGGGAAGACGCTCATTCACATCTACTTCAGACTGGAGCACGTGTTCTTTTAATTCTCCAATTCACTGGCAGCCTTTAGGTGGAAAGGTTTTCCTATTTCCTAGTTCTAGTCTAACTTATCTTCTAACCCAGAACAAGACAAAAATAAGCAGGATCACAATTCTTACTGAAGAGGAAGCGTGCAACCTTATATCAGATCACATTTTATCTTCAGCTTCCAGAGGTAACAGTAAAAAGGGAAGAGGAAGAAGAATTCTTGATCTATGACTTGTTCAGGGTGCAGAAAAGAGGACAAAAGAGCACTTAAGTGTCAGGTCTATCAATTGTTCTATAGCGAATCCAATACAAAAGATAAATACATGTGTTAAGTACGATCTCATACGCATCTATCAACTAGATCTGCTCTGTAACTCCGGCAGAAACAATGTAAGTTTCTCTCCAGAACAACATACAAGCATCCTTACAAATGAGGCCTGCTCATCAGAGCATAAGCATAAAGGTTTGGCCTCATTACCTGAAGCTACACTTCTGTTTTTTGGAGGAAGAGCTCCAGAGCAACACGCCTCCACCTGATACAACACTTGGCTGCCAGTTTTCCAGCACTAATTGTATTTTTGAAAAAAAAAAATGAGTAGTTGTATCGGAGTGAATTAGGGTTAAAAAAACTCAAAGCAGACACCAGCAATTATATAACAACTACTATTAAGAACACAGAACAGTTAGAGACGACAGCAGAGGTTTGGGAACAATCCTGCCAACACCTTTATTCCTTTCTCTGCTTCATAAGAGAAACAAAGTTAAAAAATAAAGGTGCCTTGAATCACTTGATCCGAAACTTCTGTTTTATGGGACTTTTAGAAATAATGATTCAAAATGCTGCCCATAAATAATAACTCTGTATGCTGCACACAAAGCATTTTAATCAATGTATGGGGGAAGAAATAATTTCAGTTCTTCAGACAGGATATATACACCAAGAGCAGGACGGTTGGGTTTGATCATCCAGCAGTTTCTTTCAGAACTGGCACTGACAACAGACAACCCACAATCATTAATGATATCTCTCTGTTTAAAAGGCAACACTAATTGAGTTGAGAAAATTTAAAGGGATGCCAAAGTACAACGTTTTTTTAGTAGGTTCCCCAGCAAGACTAGTGCACAACAAAGACTAATGCAGAACACTAACCAAGATGAAAATGAGCATCTAACTGTGTCCATCCACCCTGCTTCATCACATCCTCCATCAAAGACTGAAGTGGATCAAAGTGAAACCACTGTTGGAGGTTCACTGTTCACCAAGGGTCTGGCAATGCTGAATTACCCGTAATTACCTTTGCAACCTATGATTTTTCTTACAGACCTGCCTACGTGTTCATGGAAAAGATCAGAACAATGTAGATAATCTAATAAAAAAACTATTATCTCACAGTAGGAAATACTAGCTTCCAATAACAGGTCTAACTGACACTAATCACTACAGTGCCTTTGATTGCAACACTGTTTGGAAGGAACAATTTTCCTTCCAAAGTCCCCGAAAAATATATTCTTTTCAGAATGAGATGTGACATGTGGTGGCCAGATTACTGCTAGGCCAGTTTGACTTTCTATTTTCTGTGTCACCAGGACATTGAGTTCGAATGCTCTGCAAGCCTCCTTCTTCAGTATGAGCCTTTTCCACCAACCACACGCCATCCTCCACAGCAACACTCACTCTCTCCTCTGCTGGCCACAGCATATTTACACGTACTGTAAAATCTCACAAAGCCAAATAGGAATACATGTAATTTTGTTATTTACTGGGCTTGTCTACTGTAACAGTCCTTCTTGCCCAGAACAAAAGCTGAACAAACCTAAATGGCTCTCCTTGAACTAGTGTAGCATAAACAGTAGCCATTAAGTCTTTTGCCTTGGTGGTCTATCTTTCGCAAACAGTCTAAACTAAGATTCCCAAAAGGCTAAACCACTGAAGCATCCACAGGAATGGATCTTTGTAGAGGATACGCCTACATATGGTGGTTTTTCAGGGCGATGTCAGGAACTTATGCTTCATAGTTAGGTAACTAGAAGTCCTTCCCATCTATCCACAGCAAGGGAAGGCTTCAGTCTGCCTCTACATCCCCTACCCTGCTGAGTTTCTCTGCTGCCTGTCTGCAACCTGCACATTATTTCCTGCCACTCTTTCTGGAAGCTTATTAACCTCCCTCACCTTAGTGTGCTATTTTTCAAGGATGGAGGCAGAAGCCAGTCAGTGCCACAGTGCCAGGCAGCAGTTTAGTTAAGGGAAGTGAATATTCTGGTACAGCACTGAAGCTCACTTACCAGGGAATTAAGAAGGGGCAACTGTGTTCTCCTTGTACATACCCCTACAACCCCTGGTTCTCCCTTTTATTTGGGTGTCCCGCCTCTCAGTACTTAATTCCATTACTGTAACAATCACCCCAGTATGAGACACCACACTATGCCATTTACAAAAAAGGAGACAAGGGCCCTATAGAGTGGGCTGGAAGGGAGCAGCTGCCCATGTCCTCCTGGACTCTCCCACTAACTCTTGTATAATGTGGAAGGAAAAATGGATGGTTTAAATATTTGTTCACATGTTTCTGGCAAGAAAATATAACCTCTCTGTAAATGTGGGTAGCTCAGAGATCTTCTACATAAAGCAAGAAATTTCTTTTCAAGGAAAAGTGGAGAAACGGGGAAAGACAACTTGTCCTGATGCACTTCTATTATCTGCAGAGAAGTGATTTGCTCTGTAATGAGAATATTTGCAGGGACTTTGTTGATCAGCCTAGCCGGATCCAAACAGCTACCCATGCATTTTGGTCAAAATAAGTACTACAAAAGAGGTCTGTAAAGATTGCTAGACCAAACACAAGATCTCCCTGGCATAACAGTAACACAAGTCTAAAAAGGTTAACTGGAAAGGATATATATGGACTTGGCAACAGCTACGTATAGAGCATGAACATCACTAGTCCCAGCAGTGGTATTGTTAGATAGGCACATAATCTCTAACCACATGACTGCAACATTTATGGAGATGGTGGTAAGAAGACAATACTCTGTTACTATGTTTATGCATCACCTGTCAAATACCAGCAAGAAATCCCACTGCCCAAAGCTTATCTGTAGTATTACGTTGTCTAACAAGCATTTCTCACAGACTGCATATAACCAGCAAAGGCAGTAGACTTGGGGAGTATTTCAGGTTAGCCAACGAGCAACTTTGGTACAATGAAAAGGCCTGTTCAGGTTCATAGTGTGCACTTACACATGGCACAATTATTTTCAAGCAGATGCTTTTATAACTTAAGCATGCATATACAGTGAATAAAGTAAGAATGACAGGAAAAAAGGAAAAAATAGGAGCATTTAAAAAACATAATCATGAACAAATGGAGATCATCCAGATTTTTTCTGTCACACATCGAACTTAAATGTTTCACCTTGCAAGCCTATCCTTCTTTTCAGATCACGCATTACAACTTTCGCTACAAAAAAATATGGAAGAACTACCAGGGATTAATTAAAAAATATGATATTTAACATGTGTTAATATCTTCATCCTCTGAAAGTACAGAACACGAATAACATAGGCACACACCTACACCTTTTTGCCCTCATAAATAAACAGCAGAAGTTTGGCTGCTGGAAAGGAGTTAACTAGGATCATAGGCAAAAAAAAAAAAAAAAACTTTGGATCAGGAATAAATAACCTCCCCTTTCTTCCCTGCGTTTTGTATTTCTCTGAAGTAAGAGAGTTTAGGAAGAAAGGTAGTGAGTTGTGATAAAGCACACGTCTGTCAATTAATTGTCTTTTATCTCATGAACTGATAAACAGTTATTAGGAAACATCTGTTATGGCAGCATAACATGTCAAACAAACAAACCAAAACAATCACATTCTGTCTTTTCCCAGAAGTACCTAATTTTCCTGTAAGCATCTTCCACTGCTTTCAGTAGCGTATTTGCCCCAGTATCTGCAATGTACTTTTGCTAAAAAAAAAACAACAAAATCTAAAACTTTCCATACCTTTCAGAGTCTCAGGTCCCAGCCTCCTCATTTCTTTAAGCTATACTGGATATTACCTGATGCTGTAACCATAAGGGGACAGAATGTGCCACTCCATGTTAAAGGTATCTTACCATACAGTAACTCACCAAAGATTTAATGGTACTAGGCCAAACACTATCTGTGGAAAACAGAAAACGCTATACTCACTTCAACAGCAGCAAGTGTGTGTGAAAGCAGAAGGATGCCGACATGGAATATGAAATGCTTGTTATTAAACCTCTGCCATTTCTCCTTAATATGTCACACTCCGCTTTCAACAATATAACATCTGTTCCAGCAGCTGCTCCTGCAGTGGGGCTGACTGCTTCTGAGGCAGGTCCAGTGCAACCACAAACCTAACACACCCTGCTTTCAAGTCAGAAAAATAAACAGCCATGCAAGGGTTAATTCCTTTTTGGTCTAAGGCCACATCAGGATGTAATGGTCAGGGAACACCACTTGGAAGGCGTTTTCTGTCCAGGAACTTCTTGATTTGCTTGGGAGGAACTCCATGTAATGACAAACTTCTGGCACATCGCTATTCTGCATCCACATAGTAATAGTGCCCATCTTCCACACAGTGTGACCTCTGGGCTTGTACAACCCCCAGAGATGTACTGCTAACTTTGCAAAGATACAACTATTGCTAAACACGCCCATTTTCTAAATCCGCATGAATGTAATTAACTCTTTCTGTATAAAGAATCCTGAGTCATTGGCAGATAAATATAATCTCAGATCTAATCTTGAAATAAAAAAAAAACCAATCCAACCAAAACACCCCCCAAAATTCTACAGCTTAAATCCTTCAGAAGCACCTATCCCCCCATGGACACCTTTATGGTAGCAGCAGAAACATATCAAGCTACAAAGACCATTTCTAAACTGAACAACATTGTAAGCATACCTCTAGGAAGTACAGATTACAGTACACACATAAATCTCTCTCCCTTGAGCTTTCGAAAACACTAAAAGATTCACTGAGCCTCTATAACGCTGCTAGGATTTTTTTTCAAATAGAGGTCAGCATGAGCTCTGTTGGTTGCACACTGTTCCCTGGAAGTAGGCAAAGGGAATGAAACTCCACCACAACCACACACACTTTCTTACTTATGAAATTTTCTAAAATGAAATCTTCAGTGATCCAACTTTAGTGAATTCACGTCTATCTGAATCAAAACCAAGATTCAGTTCTTGTTCTTCAGCTGAACAATCCCCCCGCCCCATAGCTTCACATTAGTCAAACCCAAGTTACTCGATTTCTGAGGTTAGCTCACAGTCAGACGAAGCCAACTGCTTCTCAGAAGGATCTAACTAACAGCAAAATGGGACTGGCACATAAATTCTAACTTTGTTTCCAGCCAGCAAATGCTTAAACAATTTTCTGGTTTAAGACACAGCATTTCAATTTTTTTACAAAGCATTTCAATTTTTTTTGCCTACCCCAGCCTCTTCACCCTCCAGCTGCCAAGGCTAGTGTTGCTGAACACCGCAGCTTGCAGCGTAACAGACCGCCTAGCTTGCCCCTACAGGACATCTACCTTCTACTGAACACCAAAACCTAACAGCTAAAAAGAGGAGAGTAATAGCGAGTCAGACCTCTCCATTTATCACACTGGCTAAGTCTGAATCTCACTTCTACAACTATAGCTGATTCAGTACCGAAAAAATAAACAGCTGGTGACAAAACAGAGGGTCAGTTACCTGACGCATATGCAATATCTCTGACATCACGCTTTCTATTCATTGTCTTGGATTCCTAGTCCTGTTCCCCAGAGAAAAATCAGGTACAGAACTTGCATACCTGAAGAGTTTCATGAAGTTCATCAGCATAATTCTGCGTGGGAGGGATCAGGACCCAAGGCTTGAAGTCAGCAGGCTCTAGAGGTGGTCAGGGAATTATGTCTCATTTGTTAATGTGAAGCCATTGATGTGACTACACCATACAGGATAAAGGACACTTACAAGACACTTTGATTCCCAACGCTCTCTAACAAGCAAGTTATTGGATCTTTTTAGTAGAGACAACAGTGACAGGATGAGGGGTAATGGTTTTAAGCTAAAACAGGGTAGGTTTAGGCTGGATATAAGGAAGAAATTCTTTACAATGAGGGTTGTGAAACACTGGAATGGGTTGCCCAGAGAGGCAGTGGAGGCCCCATCCCTGGAAACATTCAAGATCAGGTTGGACAGGGCTCTGAGCAACCTGATCTAGTTAGTGGTGTCCCTGCTTGCTGCAGGGGCGTTGGACTAGATGACCTCTAGGGGTCCCTTCCAACCCAAAACTTTCTATGATTTCTATGATTTCCGGCAACAGACCTCATTGCACTACACACTTTGAGAATAGACCTGCTTAGAAACCAACGACGGGTCAGGAAAAAGAAAAAACCTCACAGACCTTTTCAGAGTTTCTTTCCAGAGAAAGAGCTAGCTGCGGACAACTTGTTCTACTTTCTCCTGGATACTCTTTAAGACTAAATCTTTGTGAAGAAAAGTTCTTTGGGGGAGGGGAATCATCCCAGATTAGCAGAAAGTCACTTTTTTTTTTTTTCCTTTTGAGAAGAAAGACCCAGAATTTTTAGTTTCTTCTTTTGCAGAGCTTGCCTTCTCAAACAGCATCCTTGGGACTGCCAAGTCTCACGTGAATTGGGAGCCTGGCACGGAACAAGACAGCTGCTTGATTTCAGCAAGATTTTCATGTGATGGTCATTACCATGGCATACAAGCACGTGAAGAACTTCAGACCTCCACACGAACCCAAGACCAATGCAGCAGATGCTGCCTTTAATCCCTGAGGTCCCCAGCCACCATCAGAGGTTGGGAAGGCCAGTGGCCTCGGGGGAGCGCAGGGAGTCCTCCCACCCACGGAAGGGGAAGCCCTCCGACCTCCCCACCTTCCACCAGCTAGCCTAACCAGCCTTCACCACCCAGCAAGGCCTCCTCCTCACACCAAGTACTTCTGACCTCTACGTCCGCTCAATTTTTACAGTACCTCTCAGGTTGAAGAGCGGGCGGAGGCTGGGGACGGGTAAGGCCGCGCTGAGGGACGCCAGGGCAGGCAAGCGCCCACCGGCCCCTCACTGCCCGGGGCAGAACTCACACCGAACGCCCCTTTCGCTGCACCTCGCCCGTACCAAAGTCTGAAAACTTTTCGTGGAAGTTCTGGGCTTTCTCGGCGCCCGGAGGAGACGCTCACGGCTGCCCACGGCAGCCCGCGCACGGTTACGGCCGGTGATAGAGCCCAGCTGCTTCCACACCTCTGCGTGAAATCACCAGCGGCAGCATCCACACCCCAGATGTCCGTGCTCAGTCCGAGCCCGGCCGCGGAGACCCCTCGCCGCCCCTTCCCTGTGAACTTCAAACCACAGCCCGCAAC
>Ga0065711_1043136_pt1 | contig 14915 bp, 6 predicted proteins | sample Hoacrofraction12_FD_59098 | JGI IMG/M metagenome (GOLD analysis project Ga0065711, IMG submission 59098) | Hoatzin crop microbial communities from Cojedes, Venezuela - Epithelial fraction 12 v2 (version 2) | ecosystem: Host-associated > Birds > Digestive system > Esophagus > Crop | place... | reverse complement strand
TACTCTTCCCAGGAAGCCAGTCCCTGCTTCCACTGCCTGTGCAGTTCCCTCTTCTTCCTTAGTTTGACCAGCATCTCTTGCCTCAGCCATGCTGGTCTCTTCCCTTCTCTGCCCAACTTGTTACACTTGGGGATCGAGAGCTCTTGCGCTCTCTGGAATACATCCTTAAAGACCTGCCAGCTCTCTCTCTATATATATAAAAGTAGTTGATGACACTGGAAGTGGCTTACTCCCTCTGAATTATAACCAGATAAGAATTTTTAAAAGGTAGAGCAATTATGTGCTTTAGACAGCATCATCTCCCACCTTGTGCCAGGTGTCTTCTCTCTTTAAAAGCAGTGTCAAGGAGAAATGAACAAATGAAAATTGTCTCCTGGCTCTGTAACAGCTGCCAGTGGAAGTGACTAGCGAGGGTGCACAGTGGTATGAAGACGGAGTCCCACAGGATACCTAAGAATGGTTTGCTGAGTTCTTGGCCAGTCCTCTTAGGAAGCCATCTTTGGACTCCAAGCAATAGCAAAAGAAAAGATGAGGAGAAAGTGTAAAGTTCTACACCTTGCTGAACTCTTACAAGTGCATTCTCTGTTGGTGGCTGTATACACAGAATTAGAGCCAAAGATAACCAAGGTATACTTCAACACACTGAAAAGAACACATGGGTAAATGTGTTGGTTACCGAGACCCAAGAAATACATTCCCTCAGCATTTACAGGGTTCCAAACACATGCATATCACAGATCATACTATTCTCAACTCTTTGCCTTTAGCAGACAAGGTAATATGGCGTATTTTATTAGTCCATTTCTATGTTAATATTTTTATTAAGATGCAACTGAAGTCACAGATACTCAAATCATTTTTGAAAGAAGATCTTCCTCCTAAAAGCAGATTTATAACAGCAGGCATGCAGAGGCATCTAACATACCATCACAAGGGTATAACAACTGGCTGTGAAAGACTAAGGTTTGACTACTTCAAAGTTCAGATTATATTTCCCTTGATTTTCAAGGACTTAGGATCAGATTGCTGCTGTACAAGTAGTAATGATCCCTCTTTCACTTTACTCAGCCAAGTTGATGATGAAAACGTGACCTGTAATACAGGCAAATCATGGTTTAATGCCAGAAGACATTGCAATGCAAGTGTTCAATTTTTAATACAATTTTGTGTATTAGTAATTAGCATCTAGAAAATTATTAGCTAAATAATTTTTTACTCAGCTTTTTTTTTTAAAAAAAAGTTAATGTATTTAAAAGTTTAGCAGTTCAGCAGTTTATTTTGTGATAAACTCAAGACAGTTTGCTGTCTCTTCCAGCAAAGGCTGGAATTAGTTTAGCAGGTCCAACAGTGAATTGCAAAAAACATTGCAAGCATGGAGAGTCAAATTCAGATGCAACACCTTCACATAGTTTAGAAAATGGACTACTCAGATCAATATCAAATGGTCGGGAAAAAAATCTAAGCCTGCTCATTTTCCGAGATAGAAGATATCTGAACTTATTCTGAACTCCAGTGGTACTTATGAATTTCTGTTGATGAAAACTGCAGCAACAATGACAGTGCAGGATTTTCTTCAGTATTGTTCTATCTATGCAGTAGCATATGTTAAAGAAAAAGATGAAGATTTGAAGATTGCAAGTTATGGACACAACTAATGTAGAAGTTTGGATTATAAGAACGGGTAACTCTTTTTGTAACTGGGACATCTATTTATGGTAGAATTCTAGGTTGAAATAAACAGAACTCTTCCCAAATACTCTGAATAGTCAGATGGCCTTCGTTTTCCTTGTCTAAACAACTAAATCTTTGATGTCTGCATAAATACCACAATATGTAACTGGCCCTCCAAGGCATTTCTAGTCTAATTGAAATTTGCCAAATATCCCATGTGAAAGTTCTTTTCAAATTGCCAGTGAATAGAGGGCTTGTAAATTGTTGCTGTGCATAAAGTAGGTAATTATGAATTAGGCATACTCTGATGCTAATACCACTTACAGTCATTCACATTTTCCACTGATGTGAATGTTTAAAGATAGTGAAACTTCAGAGGGCACTAAAAATTAGGGTTTTGGTATTTCCTATTACATGGTATATTTTTGTTGCTACATTTATAAAGTTTGGACAAGCCTTTTCATTACATGGCTAAGTCAGTAGTTATACAAGATCCCAGTCTTCTGCTTGAGAAGAAAATCTTCCTGTTTAATAGAGCTGTTATTGTGAGCTCTGGAAGTACAATAACAGCACTTGTTAGCACAGGTCTTTAGGTCTCATGCAGACTAGTGGGTGGATTAAAACCACTCCTTTCCTGCAGTCCTCAAGAAATATCTGGGAAAATTTAATTCTCTATAGAGGTTGCACAGCTGAGTTCTCCTCTTCTTCCCTTAAATATATCATGTTTTGAGTCCCTGTTGTTGTTATGTCTTTTTAGCAGAAGTTCCTCATAACTGAGATTTTTGGATTCTGGGATTTTCTGGAAATAAAATGAGCACAGCTCAGAAAAAGTCCATATTTCCAATATGTTGTACACTTTAAATAATGATAAAAGTTTCTGCGGTTAACAAATTATAATACCTCTTTTACAGATCAGCAAAATGAAAAAAATACTTGAGTTGTAAATGAGAAATGAGAAGCAAAAATCAATATCCCCCAAGACTTGGAATGTTTTTATCAGCAAACAGTTTCAATAATTTGGCCTATCAGCCAAACCTACCCAAAACAGCATAAACAAATGGCCTGAGGAACCATGAAACTTCTGGAGTGAGGAGCTGTGAGTCCCATCACTCCAGTGATTCCTACACACAATGAGTCTTTGCTAGCAGACCACGTGCTCATTTTTTTCTCTTCCTGTCTAGTCTTGATAGATAAAAAGTTCAGTGACTCCTTATGAAAATGCTAATGCTGTAGACATTAGTTGTCTCATGAATGATCATTTTAAAGGTCAGGAATTTATTATGCTATATATCTTTATTATCAGGAATATTGGTAGCACAATACCATGAACACTCCTAATGGTTCATAAACTGTAAATAACAGTTAACAATTCATATTCTTCTAGTGCGTGCCTAGAAACAATTAATCACTGAAGAAATAATCTTAGTGAAAGCACTGCACTTTTTGATGCCTGTTTGTATATTAATCAGGGGAAGAGTATGTTTTTATTACATCACATGCCCCTTTTGGTTCACATATTCTGAAAGATTAATTGTACTTATTATTTCAATTTCTACTGGCATAAATCCAAAATAAAGAAGATTTACAAAGGGTGCTACCTAGAAATGCCACAAAGAGAAGGTTCTGATTTTTAGGATTTGTCTTACTGCCATTTTACGCTGGGTTTCACAGTGCATGCCTGCTGAGAATGATGCTGCTAATAAGACCACAGTCAAAAGTAGGTGCAGAAAATAATAGTCACATTTGTTTATGTTATGCCTGTGCTCTGAACCTTAAGCAGTGTTTTCAATCACATCTCTGCTGGAGATAAGGCCCTTGAATCCAGAGATCAAGTTATGAGCAATTCTCATTCACATCAGTGAGAAATTTGTTTCCTGAGTTGAACTTGCTTCTGAAGGCACTGTAAAATAAAGCGGTTGATTCCGTACCTGGCTGAAGCAGAGAAGACAATTCCTTCCACTGACCCTGCTGTGGAAGTGATCACTTCCAGCAAGTGACTGACAACAAAGAGTTGGAAAACAGAGACAGTGCAAAGGAGTTGCCCTCAGAACTCACTTTTCTTCACTGACTGCCTAGACGTTGCCTGAGACTTCTAGACACTGAGGAGTGAAGGATTTGTCTCACCTTTCTTGTCCATGTCAGTCTATGTGTAGGGATCAAGCACTAAATAACATGGTAAAAATGGATTATCTGCTCACTTCCTTGACCTTCCTATACCTGGGCTGCAGCATTTCCCAGTACTAAAGAAGGGGGAGGGGGAGGATATTTATGCATTACCCAGTTCTGAACTATGCCTATCTTCTAGCTCACTCCCTGTAATATGATTATTTTTTAATTATTATTCGGATGTGTGACCTGTATTATTTTAGACAGATATCTACAAAGGAATCTTCCTGTGATAACCCTTTTGCCCACGGATCATTTCTTACTTTACTGGCATATTTTTTTATTGCTCTTGACTTTTTTTCAGCCTAAATGCCATCCTGTATGACTGAAATTGATGGAAATTCTAAAATTAGTATAAATACATGCTTGCAAAAAAGTAGTCAAGAAGGCAAGAGCCAGCCTATGTTCACAACATCATCTGATGTCATTATAAATGTATAAAAGCCTCCAAAATAGTAAGTCTCAAAGGTTCTCAGAAGTCTGGAGTAAAATTAACATTTGCATCAGCTGTTCTATCAATGTCAGCAACTCATCCACTGGAAATTTCAGATCACCCAAGTCTTCCTTATAATTGGAATGAAATGTAACCCTCCCAAAGAAAAATATTTTCCATATGATTTGGGTTTTCCATTTAGAATGTGCAAGCAGTATAGTGTCCTTAAGAGGTTCTGATGTAGGTTGAAACTATGCACAGTCTTAAGAAATACCTAATTTATTAATTTTTTAAATTTTGTCAGTACTTGGCACTAATGCTTGGTAACTTGGATATGCTTGCCACTAATTTCTGCATGAAAAAGGCATGCAGACAGGCTTACATTGCTCGTGGACATATTTTAACAGATTTGTTATTCAGTTACAAAGATTGAAATTGACCATATTTGCCTGAAGTCCTTCTCCGTGTATCTAATATTGCAAATTAGAAAAGCCTTTGAAAACAGTGCACTTTCAATGCCAGTGGTAGAATAATTTAAAAAGTAAAGACATTTCAAAATATGTAAAATATTAACAGATTTTGTTACACATTTTAAATGTCAAGACAAGTTTTGAACTATCTACATAGAGCCTCAAGAAATGTTCTGAAAGATATACTTTAACCAAGTATAACAAAGTACTGTTTCTTGGTTTTTTACAGCAAGGGTTGCCACGTTAGCAAGATCTTAAAATGCTAGGCTCAAAAATTTTCCATCGCAGTTTTTTGGTTATTCCTTCCAATTTTGGTTTTAGATCTACTTCTGACTCTCACATTCTGATTCTTTTATTTTACTGACATGCTGAGCTGATTTCAAAATTCAAAATAATTTCATGGAAAAGATGGATAGCTAATACAGAGAGTTTAGCATATGCTTAAGCACTTAAAAAACTCAACGAAATTATCTCTGGCTCTTATACTAGCACTTTGCTCTTATTATACACTGAAAAACCCTCATGGTAAAGGTGAAAGTGAAACAAAATACAATACAGCAGAATGATTTTACACTGAAAGGGCTGATAAAATACAAAGCTGCTCAACTAACAACAAGGGAACAGTTTCCACCACTCCATCTCAGGTCTCTCACATCTAGGCCTTAAAGGAGAGTAAAAAACACCTTCTAAAAACTAATCATAGAATCACAGAATGATTTGGGTTGGAGGGGACCTTTAAACATCATCTAGTCCAACCCCCCTGCAGTGAGCAGGGATATCTTCAATCAGACCAAGTTGATCAGAGTGCCCTCCAAACTAACCTTGAATGTTTCTAGGGAAGGGACATCTACCACTTATCTGGACAACCTGTTCTAGTGTTTCAGGGCCCTCAGTGTAGAAAATTTCTTCCTTATATCTAGTCTGAATCTCTCTTCTTTTCACGTAAAGCCATTACCCCTTGTCCTATCGCTATAGGCCCTGCTAAAAAGGCTGTCCCAGTCTTTCCTACAAGCCCCCTTTAAGTATTGAAAAGCCCAACAAGATGTCCCTGCAGCCTTCTCTTCTCCAGGTTGAACAACTCTAACTGTCTCAGCCTTTCTTCATAGGAGAGGTGTTCCATTCCTTTGATCATTTTTGTGGCCCTCCTCTAGACCCACTCCAACAGGTCCATGTCTTTCCTGTGCTGAGGGCTCCAGAGATGGACACAGGACTCCAGGTGGGGTCTCACCAGAGCAGAGTACAGAGGCAGAATCACCTCCCTCGAACTACTGGCCATGCTTCTTTTGATGCATCCCAGGATATGGCTGGCCTTCTGGGCTGTGATTGCACAAATGTATGGGAATAAAATGTGGGGAAAAAAATCCTCAAGTGTACTGAATAGCAAAATGCATAAACTTTGATAGTGTACCCTTTCCCTCCACCCACTAGTGTGTTCCACAATTTGCAAACGAGCTGCATCTCTCTTCTCCCTGATAATTGACATCTCTCTTTTCCCCACCCCTCTCCTTAGGTACCTTGTATTGAAAAGATTTTAATAATGTTTTCTTCATAGAATTATGGAATAGTTTGGGTTGGAAGGGACCTTTCTAACAGACATGACCTGATAAACACCTAATTAAACTGTGAGCATTGCTTTCAGGTTTTATTTGGTTGCTAAGGCTGTTGTTTCTGTTTTGGAAATGAGGGTAAGACAGTAACCCTGAAGACAGTAGCTTGACCATGCTGGCTGGTCAAGTAGAAGATGAGCACTGAAAAGTGTCTTTTCAAACCAGTTCAAACCTTTTTAACATTATCATTTACATTCAGAGCCACATAAATGGGGGCTTAGAGGGTAAGTTTTACAGGCTAGAACTGGGAAAGCCAGTGATGGAAAGGCCATCTGTAACAATTGCCTGTCTCCTTCTGCTACTGTTTTGGGTTGTACAATTGCGGGAGCTTACGTCAATGGCCATCTGACTCGTCTACTTTCCTTGTTTTCAACCTGACCCCAAATATTTGCCAAAGAAGTCTTTATAAAAAGGGAAGTACAGAAATACCTTTTTGTCGTAGTGTTACAAACACCTTTGGTGTACTTGGGCTTCTGGCATTGACCCCGTGACCTCATAACATATCAGAAATTGATGGATTTCCTGGATACCACTGATCACTGGACCACTTTTCCTCCTCATTTGATTTCTGAAATGCCAACAGACACACTGGGATGTTTGGCTTGAATGGAGAAGCTCTAATTGGTAGAATGTTGGAAAGCTGGCCACTTCTTAACATGTTCAGTTGTTTGATTTGCCATCACATGCTTGTGTGAGGAAGCTGTAACACTGGCTACCTCTTTAAGTCAACTTAAGATAAGATGAAAATACAAAAACTTATTTACACGACCTACCATAAGAAGTGTCTCATAGGAGGACTCACCTTCTAGAGGTGCCTATTTTTCTCCACTGACCATAAAGGGAAATTCGTATGCCTAAGCTAAGACAGATGATCCCACCCTCAGCAGATACATTTTAGTGTGAATCTACTCAACCTTATAAGTATATCAACTTGTACATAAACAGATATGCTGGCTACAACACCAATATTGGAGTAATGCACTTAGCTTATTACTGCGTTTTGATTTAGAGCAGCCATAAATGTAGTCAATTCTTTGGGATAATAACAGATTTATTGTGACTGAGCCCAAAGATCCTTGGCCTGCATATTCCAGACAGGTGCACCTTTCTCTCCAAGAGAGGAATTCCTGTCAATCTTTTTATTCAGTGCTCACATTAAACTGTTTGTCTCATTCAACTGCAATAAAAGCATTTCTGAGGGATTTAAACAATTGGTTTCACTGATGAAATACTTCATGTTGATAGTCAAATGAGTTCTTACAGTAGTAGCTGCCAAATCCCTGCAGTCCAAAGAATGATTATAAATACAATCTCTTGAGCAGCCATGCATAGCAAACAAATTAATAACCATCTTGATTGATTTATGGGCAACTTCCAGAGAGAAAATGGCTGTAATGGAATACATCATATACCATGAATTGCTGAAGGACTGCCAGATCATCTGCTCTGGCCAACTGCAAACCATAGGCATCAGTATCATGTTGCAGCAACGAACCATGGAGAAGAACTTATAGTCTAAAACAGCAGGTTGGATTAGAAGACTCCATGGAACAATTCAGTTTTATCACATGTTCATTAAGGAGACATCCAGAACCAGGTGTTGGGAAAAACGGAATACATTTTTATATCTGAATTTTCTCCTCCTTTGAGGCTTACTTGATTGCTCTAGATTTCACGTTATTCCCTGGAGACAGAGCCCAGGGATCTCTCCTGATGCAATGCGTCTAACTCAAAGCCCATTCTTCAAAAACATGGCCAAAGTAATTTCTGGTTGGCTTGACCTAAGAGTCAAAGCACCAGCCAAGGAAGTTGAGTTCTTTTTCACTGTAGAGGAACAGAAGCAACTTGGATGTCCCAGGTCTTGGCAAACATGTTATGCAACCCCCTGTTGACACTCCATCTAAACGCAATGAATCTTACATTCTTACAATATCCCATTTCACATCGCATTCAGCTTCCACCACAATCAACTATTACCATAAAATCCGGACTATTTCCTTCTGCAGCTTCCTCAGCACCACTGGATGCATCTTACTGCATGGGCTTTTCTTTTTACTGTTGGCTTAATGCTCCGAGACTTAGTCTTTTCCTGCTGTGGGTAATGGTTCACTACTACAGACTCTGTTATTAGGCTCAGGAACCTGGAAGGTCTGAAGGCAGACCTCACCAGTGAAAACCTCAGCAAAAACAGGCTCACAAATAAAGCTCTGAACTGTAGTATCAGGGAGATGGTTTCTTAACTTTTAGCACCAGACAGTACTGTCCTTTCTTGGATCAGACCAAAAAATTCCTGGTGGAGAAGGTATTAATTCTTTTGGTGGCCAGTTTCCACAGGGAATGTCACAAGTAGTTTATGAATCACACATATTCTGCCCAAGTCCAGCATAGGTGTGAACCTCCCAGAGGCTAATTTGGGTTGGATGGGTCAGTCCCAGTGCACTCCACACGTACCACCCCTTTCTCACTGCTTAGACTCAGTCATGAAATGGGAACACAGAAGTTGGCAGAGCCAATAAAGTATTCCAGTAATGTAGGTTGATATTTGAAAATTGCATTTAAGTAATTTTATTGCCACTTCATTACACAGCTTGTAGTGTAATAGAACGTGCAGATGTGCCTTATGACACACACTTGTGTACCAGCCCTACCTGTTGGCAGCTCTTTGTCACTTTTCCTGTTATCCATTTCTTCCACGTTTAAAGCTGTCTATTTTGCTAGCTGGTGAGAAACTCTGGTGACTACTGAATGTAGAAGAGACAATGGTAGCTAAACTCCTCTTTCTCCTATTTTCATGTTACAGCATATAATAGAAAATCAGATGTTGCAAACTAATAAACACCTAGCAGGGCCTAACTGGCTTATTTTCAAGTGTCGTGTGTATTTCATGTGGTCTATAGTTCATATTAAATGGCAATGCTAATAACATCCTCAGGTTCTGTTTGATATTAAAAAGTAGCTTCCCTGATTTAGAGAGAAAAATAAACAAATAGCTGGGATGACACTGCGTTATCAGCAGGCTCTGCAAGAGTAAGACATGATGTTCCCAGTGTGTTAATGACTCCATCTCCATTTAATGCAGCAGATGCAACAAGAATCCCTACAGACCACTGTTGCTACATATGTATAATATAAAGGTCTCTCATCTACCAAACTCCGTATATCTATACTCTAAAATAACTAATCAAAATAAGGTTGCTGTAAAAGCTAATCTTCTCCAATAAAATAAAAAAAGAACCCACTCCCATAAAATTAAAATTTTATTGGAAGTTTGAGACTTTAGGAAAGAATTTGCAATATCTGTTTATTACAGCAAAGGATGATATAAGAGAGCACAACTGTAACTTTCCTCCAAGTCCATGAAATCTATAAAAATGTGACTCAAAATTTAATTTTTGGCGGTTCTAATAGCCACTCATACAATATTTTAAGAGAATTAAGAAGCAGGGACAATATCTCGTTAGAGAAGGGGTTCACTTTTGACTTCTTTGCAGGAAGTAGCATAGCATACGAAACATCTTTATCACCCATACAGGTTCCCTGCTACTGTTTCCAAGCCAACCTTTTTTAGCTATTGCTGTTGCTTCAGGCTTATTAATGTTTACTAATACTCTGCCCAATGTTTTGCTTTAAAAGAGTTTTAGATAAATTATTAGATTCAGGTGTGTAATGTGAGACCCCTGTAAAGTCTGATTTGACGCTTATGTCAATCTGACATTTGAACCACATCTCTTATTTGCTTCAGAAGATGAGAAAATGGTTTGAAACATTGCTTAACTAAAGGCAATGGAAAGGAAAAAGTTTTACTTAAGGTTGTTATTTACTGTGAAGGTAACTGTGATCAGGATCGAGTCATGATGGTAATTGCTAACACAGTTGTTAATATTTGGTAGCTAGATGGAAAGTAGCACCATTCTGGGGGGCAGCCTCCTATCAATCCTTGAGATGAGGTCAGGTGCGTATCTTGCCCTTTTTGCCTTAACATTATCCCTGGACTAATGTCAGGGATTAGCAACAGAGTAAGTAAAGAAGCAAACCTAACTTCCCATGATTTTAGGTGAGAATTTCAGCTAGCCACAGAGCTAGCTCTCAGAGTCTGTACCCGAACGTCTTGCCCCATGACTTCAGTGGAAAGGAGTGTGATATTAGTGCCATATAATTTTCTGATTTCTCTTAACTCAAGCAGGTTGGACTAATCCAGCCTCCACTGAAGCTGAAGAAGTGAATTGGTAAACTGTGTCTCTAGGATAGAACTCAATTCCCTGCTATGCCCAATTATTTCACGTATAACAGAGACTAACAGACCCCTAGATTTTTCTGCTTTGCCAGATTATCCAGGCTGTAAACTGGATTAAGCTCTATCAGCTGTAAAAATGATTAGCAATTACGCTTTCATCACTTCAAGAACATAATAATCCACTTTTAAGGACTTTTTAACAACACCCGCTTCCTTAGAAAGAGCATTGTTCTTTTCTTTGTTCTGTATTGTGGGTAAATGAACCTGACTGAAAGCTCAAAAATTATTCTCAGTTTCTAGTCAGAATTCTCAAAATCTGTATTTCTCAGGTGGGAATTCAGATATATACTTTTCAAAACCAAAGTTGGTCTGATACTTCAGGTTGATATCTGTGGCCAGAAATATCTTCGGTATATGTCACACAGATGACCAATCACATTATGAAGCATGGTCCCTCCCAACCTACTTTCCTCAGTGGATCCATGGATGCTCAGAAAATAACAATTTCAAAATCTTGTTTTATCCATAAGCAATATTTTCTTATATTAGTAGCTTAGACCTGTCAGTCAACCAACAAGTCATCCCTGTTCGCCAGCAAAAGAAAGGTTTCTGTATTCAATTATTCCTTAGACATAACATGAAAAAGTTATAGGTTACCTTTGGTCAGTCACTTCAGTAAGTCATTAAGTATAGATTAAGTTTTCTTTACAGATGAAACTTTGCCCCAAAACACTATGTACAGAGTATATGTTTTGAATTGTCTGTATATGTGTAGTCATAAAATGTTTCTCAATTCCTAATCAAAGCACTTACTAATACATTTTATGACACTTTTCTGCTTAGCCACCTTGAGAGTTAAATTATACTTAGCTAAATGTTCCTTTCTATTGGAATTGCAATTCAATTCTGAAGAGGCAAGCATCTCTGCATTCTTCAGATAGTGTGCATAGCAGAAATACCAGAAATGTGTAGCATTATTTAGGAATGTGTGCATCCAGCAGACTATGCGTGCTTTCCATGCCTGAATAATCTAGACCAGAATATACACAATGCACCTTTCCTCCCTATTATCCCGCAGTGCTGGCCTAGCATCATGGCTTGCTGAATCCTTGGCACTCTAGGAACGGTTCCTTTGTTCGCATGATCCTGGGGCCGACAGGGCCGTCTCTGAATGCTGGGATTCAGCACACAGCTACTTTAGAGCCCGGCTCTCACTGACTGCTACCTTCAGCTGGCAGAAAGTGGTGATCAGGCAGAACCACCAGGTTTATACGTGGGGATTGGCTCAGTACCTTTGAAGAAACTGAGCTTAATTGGAAAAACTGAATTAAAATGCAAGGGCTGTAAAGAGGCATCTCTAAATCCCGAACGAGAGTGCTGTTAGAGCTTAGTCCCTAACTAAACACATTGACTTGCCTTGTCATGAAGATGACCGGTTAATGAATTTCTTTAGCTTCTGTGTATAATTAGTTGGCATTCGCACTGGACTAGGTTTTGAGAGAAAGGAGTAGATTCGTCATTAAGGCTGTGGATTGGTATACAGTAAACACAGGATGCTTTCCCAGTTCTGCCACAGACACCTTATGATACAAACGGCATGTTATTCAATTTCTTTGCATCCTTATTCCCCAGATAGGGGACATTATTATTAAGAAGCTGCAAAGCTCAGTTCTGTGTTTTTAGTATATACAGGTATTATGGAGAAGAAGGATAGTAAGAAAGCAGATGGTGCAAACACCCTCACCATGAAGAAATATCCACTGAATGTGAATTTTGTTCATCTAAGAGCAAACCAGCAATCTCTGATGATTTCAGTGGTTGGCCATTTAGTAGTAAAACCATCAGGCCTATAATATGGGCAGATGCCTCTATAGTTGTTTTTTCATGCAACTGAGATCAGGATTTGGCCCTTACATTTAAATTACCCTGATGACTTCTGCTTCTAAAAATAATCTGGAAACAGATTGCAGAGAGTGAACGGTATACTGAAGTACTAGCTCATCTACGAAATCTGTTTTCATGAAGACTTAAAAGAGCATTTGCCACACTGTCCCCCTTTTCCATTTCAGCTCCAGTAGTCTACAGCAAGAAGTGGCGGTGAATAAAATAGTTTGCCAGATGAACAGAAAACAAACTTAGCCTAATGTTGGCTATGGCCTATTTACAATGCTGGCTGCAAAACTCAACCCTCTCCTGCCACTCCATAAGCCTAAGAGAACAGTTTTACTTAGACTATGGAAAAGTGATATTTTTCAAAGCACTCGTCCAAATGGAGATCTGGCTGCAAGGGATATTGTGGGCAACATGTTGCGCCCTTTCATGAGTTCTTATAATAATGGTACGTTTTGTTCTTGCCATAGCTTTTGGCAGGAGGTTTGCCTTTTTGAGGTTGAAAATAACTACAACAGCAGTATTTGTGTGACATTAGTGTCAGCTGTGAGCTTTGCATTGACTGCGGTGTGAGAAGATATGTTGCCTCTGAGGAGCCCATGTATATTAGCACAACACTTAGGGCCTGCTGTGAACACCAAACCTTCACAAATCTAAGTGGGTCTGAGATTTTACTGTCTTGGAAAGACACTGCAGCACCTCTGATAAATTTGTCCCTTCTGTCTGTTAACATTAATTTTATGTATCGTGGGTATGCAAGACAGACTGTGGTCTGGACACTCTCTTCTGTGTTCTTGCTCCCTCCTAACTGTGTTCTAAGACTGTACTGCATCCTTCAAGGAGCTCCCACAGCCTCAGTCTGGTTGTTTTTACAGAGTGTTAAAGACAGTAGGGACGGGGAACCACAACCTCTCCAAGAGCAGCAGGAAAAGTAAAATGACTGTGGTTAGCAGATAGGGTGGATAGCTTAAGGGTTTTCTAGTGAACACAACAGAGATTGGGAGAATGTTTTAACTCTGATTCAGTGGGATGTTTGTGGAGAGGCTGCGCAGAGTAGGCATTTTCACCATCCTTCAGTAGCTTTGGGAGACATCAGAGCTGGAGTTATAATGGTCTTTGAAGCATGCATCGCATAAAATCCAGGTGATGAAAGCTATGGAGGGTTTTTTTCAGTCTCATTATTGTGGCATCGGAAGGACCAAATCCTGTATCCAGATCAAAAATCCCTATTCCTCAGTCTGGCTGAGTTGTACAAAGGCGGCAAAAGAAGGCATCTTGCAATTCAGGATAACATGGAGAGATTATATGAGAGTTTGCTCAGCCAAAATGCACTTGGCCTGGAGTAAATAAAACAAGTTAATTCTTTTAGAGTCATGAAGAGACTTCTGAAGCTGTTGACAATCATTTTCAAGCGGATATAAACAAAGAAGGTTTAAATCGAGTTGTTGTATGATGAGATAAATATTTCAATAGGTGTCTATGCATCAGTGTAGAGTCTCTAATGAAGAGTACAAGAGGATAAAACTGAATCTTCAAAAAGCTAAACTTTCAATTTTTATGTAAATATAAAATATTTCAAAGAGCTGTGTATGTTCTCCAAGTACCTAAACCATGTGGCTGAGCAGAGCAAAAGGTCTTTGCTTTGGCCTGACAGGCTAATGGGGTGAAACTTCAGTGATCTTCACTAAGACGTGTATAGATTAAAAGCTTACTACTGTTCTTCCTGCTGAAGCGCAGCCAGGAACAACAGAGGAAGGCACAGGGCTGATGTCATTGTCTGGAGCTGTTGGGATCACATTTATCAAACTAGACATGCCACGGAGGCTAAATAATGGGTTGCAAGTATTGAGGGCTTTAAATCTAAAAAGCTTCATGCTGTTTTGATAGCTTTAAATCAAGATGCACTTAAACTGGCAGTGAACCTAGAGAAAATCCTCTATGCTGACTATGTTTGCATCTATTCACTGTTTTTCAGCAGCATAAAAAAAGTACGTGAATTCATAAACTGGGAATGCATGGAGAGAAGAGATTTCTAGCCATACCTCCGCTCCTACCAGAGGTAGTAAGTTTGTTTGAAAACTAGTATTTTTTCTAAGCATCAGACATAGAAAGCATTTGATATTAATCTGGAGTCATTTAAATGGCTCTTCATATGCATTGCTTAAAAGATTGAACCATAGAACCATAGAACCGTAGAATGCTTTAGGTTGGAAGGGACCTTTAGAGGTCATCTAGTTGAACCCCCCTGGGAGTGAGCGGGCATATCTCCAACTAGACCAAGTTGCTCAGAGCCCTGTCCAACCTGGCCTTGAATACTTAGAATCATAATAGAATCATAGAAAGTTTTGGGTCGGAAGGGACCCCTAGAGGTCATCTAGTCCAACCCCCCTGCAGCGAGCAGGGACACCGCTAACTAGATCAGGTTGCTCAGAGCCCTGTCCAAC
>Ga0065711_1043135_pt1 | contig 14915 bp, 7 predicted proteins | sample Hoacrofraction12_FD_59098 | JGI IMG/M metagenome (GOLD analysis project Ga0065711, IMG submission 59098) | Hoatzin crop microbial communities from Cojedes, Venezuela - Epithelial fraction 12 v2 (version 2) | ecosystem: Host-associated > Birds > Digestive system > Esophagus > Crop | place... | reverse complement strand
TCACGCTGGGTTCTGGCGTGAACTCTCTCACGACTCGGGAGCGTGCGGCGCCGGTGCGGTCCGAGAGAGCGGGTCTGTTTTTGTTGTGTTTTCTCCTTATTTGTATCGTTGTTGTTCCTGTTTTCCCTCTGTTTGCTGTTCTGTTAAACTGCCCTTATCCCGACCCACCAGTTTTCTGCCTCTTTCTTTTCCTTCTCCTCCGCACGCCGGTGGGGGGAGGGGCGGCCGCGTGGCGCTTTTGTTGCCGGCGGCAGCCGAAACCAAAACACCATGATAAATGAAAGTGTTATATAATATTCAAGGAATACACAGAATACACAGAAAGGACTCAGCCATATTAAACACTCAAGGTATTGACTTTTACAAGTTACTACAAAGAACAAGTTGTTTTTTTCAAATGAAGTTTTAGATCAAAATCAGATGAAAGATAATTCAAGTCAGAAAAGCCTTACAGTCTGCATGAAATAACAACATTCCTCATTTAAAATAATCTCAGTAACCTCATTTGAGCTTCTGGGCCCCAATCATCAACTGAAAATATGGAACAGCTTCTATACCCAGAAATGCACCACTGAAACTTCAGCAGTCCGTCCACATGGATAGATTTATAGACCTTTACACACCCTCATCTTTGAGCCAGAAACAGGATTAAAGAAAAAGCTTTTGTACCTTGGACTGGAAGAATTACATACTTTCTCTGAAAACAGGACAACAGACATTAATTCTTCTTTCTTTCTACAGACCCATGTTTGAGTTCTGGCAATCTATATACTGACCTACACCCAAATTCTGCCTTCCCTCGGAAAGCAATGACTTAAATGCTGCTGCACATAAACAATTATTGGTAAATATTTTTCCTCACAGCAGGTGTTCAGACAAGTTCAACCAAACAAGCAAGGAAGTGCTGTATAAACACCAACATTTGCTTCCTTAGTCTTGCAAAGTATGTGTTACTTTACATCCACAAACACTTCCAGGATTCCCATTTACACCAACCAGAACAGTTCTGTGGGTCAAAGCTTTATCCATGCATAGCAAACAAAATTATTGTTAGCATGACACTCCCCAGTATGATAATAAAGTATTACTTTGAAGCCATTCTGCTGATCATCTAAACAAGGAGAGGGAAGAAGAACAGCTAAAACTGATTAAAGTACTTTTCTGCTTACCTACAAGATAACACAGGTTTTTCTTCTCCATTAAAAACAAATAAATATTTTTCAATATCGTATGTAGGTATAAGGGACGGAGCGTGTGTATGCATGGCCAGCTTAGCGCTGGTCCCTGCCACTGCTGGTGACACCAGTAAGCCTACCTATTTATAATCCCACCACCTGACCAAGCAGCCTACAGAGTACATCTAGAGATTTGTATAGCCATTAATCCTGACACATCTACTTCAGCCAATTCAAAACAGAGCATTAAGTAGCTTTGTTATGTCTTCTGTGGCTTTATACCATAAAAAGAATCCAACCCTGCTTGCTGCACCCCTTTTATTTTTGCAAGACAACTTTAATGGGAAGTTTTAGGATTGGGACTCTTCCTTCCCTCCATGCTTTCTAGTCTTCCCTATTTCACTGTCTGTAAGATACCCGACTGAACAGTTCAGGTGAGCAAATTTTAGTGATCATTGGAATATTTAGGCAGCAGAGGCAGATACCCATTTACATCCAGTTGATTTGATCATCAGTACTGCCTACAAAAATTACTGAAGCTTAAGATCTTGACAAATCAATTTCACAAACCAAAGTACAGTATTTATGCTATTAGGAAAACAAAAAACAACTTTGCAGTGTCTGAAGTAGGGTAATTTATAGAAGTTTGACTTCATTGTCAATTAAAAACAGAAGCTGCCTAAAAGCAATTTTCAATTCAGTTACCTCTTTCCAAAGTCCAACCTAACACCTACAGCCATGTGAGGGCTGCTTACAATTAAGTGCCCAGAGAATGGGAAGGAATGCAGTTGTCCTGGTTTCAGCTGGGATAGAGTTAGTTTTCCTCCCAGTAGCTGCTGTGTTTGGGATTTAGTACAAGAAGAATGTTGATGACACTGATGTTTTCAGTTGTTGCTAAGAAATCAAGGACTTTTTCCAGTTTCTCAAATTCAGCTAACGAGTAGCCGTGCAGGAGCTGGGCAGGAGCACAGCCAGACAGATAGCCCAAGATGGTCAATGGAAATATTCCATACCATGGACGTCGTGTTCAGTTTCTGAAAGGCGTTGGCCAGTTGGCAGGAATCTTTCTTTTCTCTCTTGTTTCCGGGAGTTTGAATCCTCTCTTGCCTGGGAATTTGAACTTCTTCTGGAAGTTCGGTCTTTCGGGGGAGTTTTGCGAAACTTGCAAAATTAACAAGTTTGGCATTCCGTGATCGCTGCTTGGGGACTGGCTGCTAATCAGTCGTCGGGTGGTGAGAAAAATTATATTGTATATAGTTTGTTTTGCATATTCATTATTATCATTATTAGTAGTAGTATTAGTATTGCCTTTGTTGCCATCTTAAACTGTCTTTATCTCAACCCACAAGCTTTCCCTTGTGTTCATTTCTCCTCCCCATCCCACTGGGGGAGACAGGGAGGGCTGAGCAAATGGCTGTCGGGTCCTAGTTGCCGGCTGCCCAGTTAAACCACAACAGCAGTCAACAAACTCTTTTGGGCAAGCCCTATCATCAACAGCAACATCCTGCAGGTTCCTATCATTGGTAAACGTTGCTTCTAGATCTGCATCAGGCCCCGCAGTGTTTTGAAGTGGCTTGTGCACCACTTCAGTGAGAGGGTAACATCTGAGTGCATGTGTGCTGAGTGAACATCACTGACAATTCCTTATCTAGCCTCTCTCACCTGAGAAGTCCTGTCACCAGCATCCATCCCCCATTACGTCAGAAAAAACAGAAATCCAAGTCAGTTTTATGTAACGTGTGTAAGGTCGAATGAAACAAAGTTAAATCAATTGTTAATTGTGTTCCAAGTCAAGTGCACTCTGTAATCAAACTTCAAGAGTTAACAATATGAAGAACAGAAACCCTTGAAGCAACTTTAATTGCTTGAAAAGCTGGGTACAGCAATAACACAGACACAGCCAAACCTGCAGGACTAGACTGCTAGTAGTAAAAGTTTCAGTGCATACAGAGTATCAACGTTGTCTAAAATGCCAACACATTCCCTATGGCTAATATGTCCTACACAGAACAAAACATTTGGGAATTCTACTTGGAGGCATTAATTACTACCCGGGTCTAAGGGCTGTAGCTAGAAATACTCAGTCAATATTCACTATAAACAAAATATCTGATTTTTTTTCAGTCCTATTGGTATCTTGCAGTACTAAATTTTACATACTGTTTATCTACTTAGCAATTCCCTTCTTATGTGAAAGCCATATTAAGCAGTAAATTTATCACCGTTTAAAAATCACGTGGTTTCCATTCAGGGAGTCCCCAGTGGAATTTAGTACTATCAACCATGATAAGCAAATGCCCAACATTCCAGATAACCTGAGAGAGAAGAAAGGAAAAGTTTTTCATTTCTATAAGTATGTGCCTGGCTATTTCCCCTGCATCTCACAGAGCTTACTTTTACTTTTTCCTCCCACCAGTATCACTCAGCATAGGCTACCAGTATTTTATTTTTTTTTGTAAGTTCCTAGAACGCTTGTGCAAGGTAAAGTGTTGAGAATTTTAAAAGACAGGGTGGGAGGAGACCTAACACAAGGTATTGGGGGGGGGAGGGGGAATCTAAGGGAATGGAATTTAAATGTTTTGTTAGAATTTTCAAATGCTTCTCATTTTTCCATAAAGCATCTACTGAAACTACACATCTTGGCATTGCTGTATTAGCAAACATTGCCTAAAAAGGAAGCATCAACTGACTAGTATCAGCAGCAAAAGGGAATGAATGTGAATGGATCATAAACATGGAATGTATTTTATTTCTCGTATGTATGTTTTAAAAGAAGTAAACAATCTAATTTTTCTAAATACAATGACATTATAGTGCTTTCTAAACACTTTCTAAAGAGATCCCTGTCTAGGTCACAGTTTTAGTACAGATGTTTCATGCTCTTTAATCCACAGAATTGCTTCCAAGACCAAAAGGATATGAAGACTTGTGTATACTACTGGGAGCAGTAAAACAAAAGCCCCAGTACTCATTTTTAGATCTTTAATACCTTCAGATTCACTTGTCTGTGATTACCCAGAGCATTAAGTATTTCTGCATTGGGGAAAAGAAAAAAACAACCACTCCAAAAACCCAGCAGGCTGTTAGAACTCAACGGATGTATACCAATTATCTGCATATGGAAAAGTTCATCAGAATTTTTTAAAAATCCCCAACAGCGACATATCTGTGAAGCCGAGAGCTCTTTGAACCTATTGTCTCTATTGTTATAAACAAAAGGCTGTTTTTTAAAACTATCTGATATTTCATCTAACGCTGAAATAGTAATGATTATTTTTTTAAAATAATATCCATGAGAAACTAAAGTCTGAAAGCAGCAAGAATAGCAGGAAACCTGGATTACTAGGCTAAGAACAGGCATTCTTCCAGATTAAATTCCTGCTTTATTAAATACTCTATTTCTTCAGTTGCTTTGTACCTACTGAGATGACATCTCATCTGTGAAGGATCAACACAGTCAAGTCTCCAAGGAAAGGCAAATAGTTTTGTTCTATCAAAAAGAACTGGAGAAGAGAGCATAGACAAGAGGCTTCCAAACAGCTTGGAAGCAGACCAAGAACTTGTTTTTCTTATGCAAGTCACACATCAACAAGGGAAGTTGATTATAGATTGCGTAACAACTCAACATTAAGGGGGACTTAATTATTTTTCCATTATTAACATTTCGTTTAAGGATTTTACACAGCATAATTAGACATTTCTATTGCATGTTCTCTTTTCACTTACTTGTATCAGTCAGGATGCAACAAATTGGTACATGTACAAATGGTAAACGTATGAACATGAGAGCAGAGAGACCACATCATTATGTCCCTTATATGAAAGCCATATCACACCTTTGATCACCCCCTGTCAATCCTCTCCGAACCTTTTCCAGTTCCACTATATCCTCTTGGAGATGACAGAGACCAGAACCATGCACCGTATCGTTATTATAATTTTATACAGTGGCATCATCATGTTTTCTCTTTTCTTCTCTGTGCTTTACTAATGCACATGGCCAACTGATGTGTATTATCTAAAGTGAATTTACTCTCCTTTTATTGTCCATTTGTTTGTAAAATCCTTCAGCAAGTCTTCAAAGTCACGTCTCCTCCAATTACTACAAACAGCAACTCTTCTACTGTCACCAAATTGCCCCCTCACTATCCAGCCACTTTTCTGGATTATTAATACGCTGAACTAAGAGATCCAGCACAGATCCCTGTGGAACTCCAAGATGACGTCCCTTCACGTTCATAGTAGATGATTTCCCATACCTCTGTTCTTATTTTGGGACAAATTATTTAGCCATGCAAGATCTACAATCTTCTGCTACATTTGCTTAGTTTTCTGAAAAGGCTTTAGGTTAAAGACTAGCAGGAGCCTTTTAAAAGACCAAAAAGATTGCATCAGCTGGCTTTTCCTCATCTATTTGGTCAGCATAGCACTTAAATTCTTTTTATGTTTTTACAGCACTAAGACATTACATTGTAGATATACTGCAATATCGAAGAGTTCCTCATTTTATTCTAACTGTGCTTACTACATCACAGTCTGCAGAGAAACACGTTTTGTTCACTTATACTTTGTCTTGAATACTAAGGTAGTACTTCAGAGCCCCCACCAAAGCTGTGCTAGTTGCTGGGCAAGTTCAGGACAAGCAGAGAGCACCTACCCAGGAAACTTCTGGGGACAAAAGGCCAAGCCCATACTTTGGACTGCCTCTCCACAGCATGACTTCCCTTAAACTGCTGCATGACCCTTCCATCTCTCTATCTCAATGGCAACTTTTATCTTCATTTTCACATTCTAGAACACTCACCCCCTCAGCACAAAAGGTACTATGCAAACATTGGTACATTTTATGACTTGAGTCATATTTCATGTCAGCTGCTAAGGATCTGCCTCACTATCCCACAGTTGTTTTAGTATTTTCTTCTGTGCCAATTCTCTTCCCAACAACAATTTTTTTAACTTTATCCATGGGATCACCACCTTCTTCTCACCTAAGACTCTACCTGCATTACACCTACCAACATCTGACAATTAGGAATCCATAATATATTCTTGGTAAGTGCATGGTAATACATTACAACTTCCCTTCTTTTAAGGTCAAGGAGAGCCACAAGTCAAGGGACTTGGGAAAGTTTGTGTGGATTAAGCTCTATTGAGGAATACAAGGGTTAAGGTAAAAGAAGGAGCAAAAGCCCCAGCATCTGATGAGAGCAAAATGCTTCAATTCATGCTCACTAGTCAGAGAAAGAGAGAATACTAATAGATGTTATCCAGAAGTTTTTATTTACTTAAAACCATAAAGAACTGTAAATTGCAAGACAATCCTCAACTTCTGAGTTTGATGATTCAGACATGTTTTAGAGATTACAACACTGAAATTGAGAGGTTATTAATTGCCCAGAAATTACCATTTTGGAAAGTCAGCACCTCTTCCTCCCCAAATATTGAAGTTACAATATAGAAATTGTAAACTAAACAAAATACATCATTTGAGGAGTAAATGACACATTAGCACTAGTGATTGCCACAAATAAAATATAAGAAATAAGATACAACTGGGGTTGTAAATTGAGGGATTTTTTTCCTAATATTTTTCATGTCAACTTGATATGGCTAGGTAACAGATGGTATGTTTTTCCTGCTTTGACACGATTTAAAAACAAGCTACAGATGGCTATAATGAAATCCTCATTAACACACTTACATTTTCACAGTTTAGTATAGCAATAGTGAAACTTTCAGGTCTGGAATTTCCTGTTGATTAATTAGTGGTTAGGTTAATAGCCTGAGGAAGTGCAGAACCCAAAAAGTTTCCTTATTGTTTAATCGTATAATCACTATATTCATATTTCTGGGAAAGCTCTCAAGACAGATTTAATGTCACAGTAAAGCTACCTTTATAACCCTCCCTCTATGAAACAACTGTATTATTTTATTTAGCACAATGTGTAGGCAGGAAAGCCATGAACAGGCTTAATCCAGCTGCCTCTGGGAATTTTCAGCTTGTTTGTTAGAGATACTGACTTACACTTAGAGAATTTTTCAAATACACATTACACCAAACACTCTACAGAAAAAGAAGAATCAACAACTCTTGGTCTATTGCTACAATGTTACCATAAGATCATTGATTAATGCTTAAATAATTTCTTTTTTTTTTAAATACCAGTATATAACCCTCCACAAAAGCTTGAAATATGACATATGTTTAGCAAAACACCAAGATATCACTAAATCTGGGATCTAGAAAGAGAAAAAAAAAATCACCACGAATCTTGTGCTCAGGTTATTTCCATAAATGAAGCTGTTGCTGTAATACAAACAGGCATAACGCTAGCTATAACTTAAACAATATGACTAAAATAGTAGTGAAGGATGTGGTAGTCACAGCTAAAAGCTCTCTGAGGTTTAATAATCCACACACCAGTCACTAACTGATGACAGTGCGCCTTCATTACTGTGTTACTTACGCTACAAAATGAAAGCTGCAGTGATGAGCCATACCCACGCTCCAGTCATGCCTTCCCTGGGAGGTACAGGCGTATCCCCAGACAACCGATACCTGCGCGGGTGCTACAGCACAAGAAAACTGGTAATTTGGCAGAACCAGCTCCCATAATATTATTGAATGTTGTTGGTGGTTTTGGTTTTCTTTTAACTGCCATCACCACAAATCTACAGTGAGAAAAATGCAGCACTCTCGTACAAGCAGTAACATCCTGAGTTACCGGGCAAAGACCAATGGAAACGACCATACCGCTCTTTGAAGTGCTAGCGGCTCAAAAGCGGATTGCTACTGCCAAGCCACCATGAAAGGGGCGTAATGTGGAAAACCTGACTTGTGACTGAAGTTACGTTGTTAAAAAGAGACAGCATCCAACTACTTCAAAGTTGTAATGCAAAAAATATCTTTTAAGCCCCCAAACTCAATTATGATAGACAACTGCAGAGAAAGAGAATTTGGATTTTCTAACAAGCACCTTATTATTTAACAAACGCATTATTATTATGATTGTTCTGTAAGACTCTGGAGCCCTCCCATTTCTGCACAATTTATTTAGATAATACTGTTTCAGTTCTCCTTTATGTTATCTTCCTTAACCAGCCGAAGCTGGAGCCACACACAACAAAGATCTTCTGGAACACTAAATGTCACTATGGGATTCAACAATCAAATGTAATCAGAAACAAAGAAATTAAAAAAACCCACCGTGTTTTTGGAGATCTGAGAATTATAGCTCCAAACAGACTTACTGTACTTCCTTAAATCACTCACAGAGGCCTCGAAAGTTAATCAAAAAATGACAGACAAAACAAAGCTCCCACAGTGATTTTCTTCTGGAAAATCCCATGCTTTAATTCAGAAACTTTGGGATCCAGTTTCACATACAAGTTTTCATAATCATATCCATTCCTTGACAGGAAAGTCTGTACTTCGATGGATCTTTTTATGGCACTGTTGCTGTAAGGAATTTTGAGGTAGCTTTAATAAAAAGTTGAACAAGTTTCTTGCTCTGAATGTTTACATGTAGTATAATGCTGTTTTTAAAAACCTGGACCTCTGGTCAAGTTTAGTAACATTCACTCTTCCCCTCCCAAAACAGAAAGTTAAAAATAATTGCAATGTTTCAATGCTAAACAGTTTGTGAAGCAATGACACCTTGTGTTTGCTTCATCTAGCACTCACTCCCTCAGTTCTTCAGAACTGCATATCTGGTGGTGCTGTCTTAGTCTTTGGAGTTCCTGTGCTTGTCAGACAATAAATTACAAAGAAAAACAAAAAAAAAAGAAAACAAAAAAAGAACAAAAGCAAATGTTATACTACAGTTATCAACTTTGTCGTGCTAGTTTCAGGTACCTCCTCTAAGTGAAGTAAGCATAACACTGTGGAAAAACTGTACAGTTAATGGCATTGGGATCAATACTAAAATTTGTAATGAAAAGCCGTCCCCTTTTTAATGATGACATCAAACAATTCAGATCAGAGTTTGTTTTACAGGAACAGAAACAGATTTACAGGAGGGCCTCATTCCAAAGGGGTAAAAAGCCACTTGGGGAGCAAAAAAACCCCAGCTGCAAAGATGGCATGTGGGAAGGATCATGCCTCAAGTTCCCTGCTACCCACAAGACAGGAATGAGGAAGAAAAATAGAGTCTTCTTTCTTATTTAATATGCACACAAACAAGCTCCTTAATTCAGATAAGCATGTATCTTTGGAATCAGTATCACGGACAACTAACCTGGGAGCGTACCATAGCAACTTCTGGAAGGGGCAGCTAGTTATGCCTGGGGAATCTCTTAAGCATTCAAAACAATAAAGCTCAAATCAACAAAGCCGGAAAAAAAAAGAAAATATGCCTTCCAAAATACAGACTTCACCTTAGATATAGCAGAGACAGTATGGTACCAATAACAAGACTGTTTAAAATACCTCCAAGAAGATCAAACGTAACAGATTCGCACTCTGAAACTGCTATTTGCACCATTATGATTTAAATTTTTAAAAAAAGGCTCAAGTTTGATTTTGTCTCCCTCAAACCATAATTCTAAAGTAATATTCAGAAGTGCAAGTGCTCCAGTCATACTCCATCTCTATTATACATTATAGTATCAGGAAATCTACTTTTTTATTTTGTTTTTAGAAAACCTACAGTATTATCCTAGAAAAATGCTCCTGCCTTGAACATTGGGGTGGTGGGAGGGGGGGGTGAGTAGGAGGTGAGTATTTCACATTGGCAAAAATTGACAGAATTCATATTTCTTCCTCCACTTTTCTAATATTTTGCTGAAACGCCCACTTGCATGCAGGAAACCTCCCTGCACTACCTCAGCAGTAGCTCATAGGCTCATTGAAACTGCTACTAGATAAACCAGATATTCCAGAAACTAGGTACAACACCCTATATTGCATGGCTGCACAGCTCATCAGACAGTGCTGTACCACTTGTGCAGACTGTCTCCTCGGCACAATAGTACAAAACAGATGCTTAACAAAATTTTGTACGTTAAAACGTCCCAAGTTCTTATTAGGTCTTCATAAAGCAGGACTGTCGGCTTGATTTTTCTACCTACTCAGGTAAGATTAAAAAAAAAAAAAAGATAAGTATTCAAACACTTCTTTTTGTGAGGAGTACAAATACTGAACTCCTGTCAAATGAAAAAGCTTACAAAGAACAACATGAATGAAAGCAGGAGGAAAGAAGAAAAGCAAAGAGTACAGTTAGATGAAGCTGAGTTCTGCTGGACAAAACAACCAACCCAACAAAAAAAAAAAAAAAACCACAAAAAACAGAGAGAGAAGAAGAAAAATATTTACTCATCCAGTAAGAGGCCTTTTACATCATAGTAAGTTCACAAGTGTTTCTAGGTGTATTGTCTTGATGTGCTGCTGAAAACAATTACACTACTGTAGAGTGATATACCAGCCACAGAACATTCAGTCTGCTTACCTGATATTCTCCACTCTTAAACTTAAGCCAAGTTTTTACGATTCAGTGTTTTACTTTAGCCCTGTAAACTTTGCAAGCATTCAACAGAAAGGCAAACAGTTATGGTAGGTAGCTATTTCTGGCAAATTTTTTTCTATCAAACATCAAACAGCTCAAGTTAGACACAGCATATCACAGAACTGAAGGAACAGCACATATAAACACTGGTTTGTTGTGGTGGTGGTTTTTTTTTCTTGTGGACTGTTACTACAACTAAAAAGCATCTTTTCATAAAGGTTCCTAAAGACAGAAAGTTTTATAGATGAGCTCATGTGACAATTTTTAAAATTTTATTTTAAAGAAAAATATTTTTTTTAAAAAGTACTTATTACAAAGACAGGGAAAGGCATACAGCATGGTCATGAAGGCCACTTTCACAACAGCTAGCACAGATTTTCTTTCCCAGTAAATTAAAGTTGCATCACAGACACCAACAGGCTTTTATTCACAATGCTGAAGTTTTACCACAACCTGAATCACAATGTATATAAGTTTTTAAATGTATTTTCTTAAAATAAAACTGCAGCCTTTTTGTGATCTAGGGTATGAAGTGAAACATTTTGCTAGCCAAAATTTCTCATACAGGAAGGACTCAAGCCAGGACCTGCGGTGCACAAGAATGTACATGCAGGTGTACATTTCAATATTCTGTTTTAAGAAGATTAATCAGAATTGACCACGACTTTCATTTGAGTCATTTGAAAATCATCCTCTGAATAAAACCCAGGATCTAAAGTACAATGAAGTTGTTCCTTACATTGCAATTTATAGCAGCCTGAAGAGATTCCGCAATAACTACCTTAAATCCCAGACTCTTCAGTTTACACAACCCCAATACTGCAGAAGCCTAAGGTGGGGTAGGAAAGAGCAAACCAGCTTCCTAAGTAAAGATGAGTAATCAAAGGTTTCCAAAAGGATGTATTTAACTGCAAGTATTAAACTACTCAAAACAGTTTTATGAAAATAAAGTACAATCTTTTAACTGTTTCTTTTTCAGACTTTTGTTCATCATTTTGCTTACACACACACTGCATTTATTTTAAACAGAATTAAAAAAAAAAACGCTATACTTCTTTTCAAAGAATGGAAATCCTTCTGCCAACACTGGAACAAGAAAACTCTGCATCTTTAATTCTCACTATTTTAGACTTTCCAGCTCCACATAACAAATAGTACAACCCCCAGGTACAGACTGTAGTATCAGATGTTTCTGCTGCTGGCTTTAAGATTCCGCAAGAACCCAGGCCCCACATTCACATGCCTCTACTTACAGTTTACAAGCAAGATATGTGAATTCCGAAAAAGAAACATGCTTTCTAGAAAAGGCCAGGTATAACTTCTATAATTAGGACACAAATGTGAACATAAGCACCTGCTTATCAGAGAAAGCCTATACACATTAAATATACAGCTGGATACTTACCACGCTCTCACATTTTACGTTTCTATTACAGAAAAATACAAAGCCCTTAATGAAGATGCCGAAGCCCAGAGGTGTCTGAGTAACACATGCCAAGGCTTTGCAAGCCCAGACTCAATTTGTCCCCTTAGTCACTCGTCCTGCCTCCGCACAGGGTGAGTAGCTCTGGGGCAGGCCCCAAGCCCTCTGTGAAAGTGAGGAAACCAAGGCAGAGCGATCGGGCCAACAGCACAGCAACACAAGCATGGAAAGTTCATTTCATTAAAACAAATAACTACTTCTGTAGGAAGAAAATACTGAAAGCATGTTAAAAGCATTACAATAAAAACGCTTACAACATTAAAAGCACCAATTTTAAATACTCAAAAATGTGGCCAAACTCTCTCCTTGGACTAGATGAGTACACTGGGGTCAGCCCAGGAGCTGCTGCTCATGCTCCCACTCTAAGTGGGGATGTTCGTGCTGCCACTCAGACAGAAGGGGCAAGAGACTCCACTCTGCTCCCTGCCAGAATGGCAGGAAGAAAACACAGACAGGTAAAACCCTGCCTTTTGTCCAGAGATGTTAATAAGACTAAGCTGGCTGAGGGGAAGAAAACAGGTTCTGCTCTCCGAGGCAGGCCAGGCAGGTGAAGTGCTGAAAAGTTCCTTGCTATACGCTTACTTGGGGCGAAATATCCTCAACACTGCATTACCTCCCATAGGTGAAATTCAGAGTCTTAAATCTGCAGGTACTTACCCCATCAAGATTTGAGCGACTCTGTAAAATGGAGCGTGGCAAAGCACAACATATCTGTCAAAGCATAACGCTGCTGTTAAGAACATAACCTCTCTGACATCCTTCTATTAAAGTTAACATAATGCAGATGTCTTGAATGCCAAATAATATCAGCTAGCTCCAGAAGAATTGCTGTGTCGACCCAGAAAACCTAATTTTAAAATTAAACCATCTTCCTAGAAAACTGACTACCTGGAAATAAATGACATGCATACGCAGCATTGCTGGAGCAGATGAAACCAATTAACATGCTCCTTCAAGTCACCGCTGTGAATTGACACATTTTTTTGCTCTCCAGCTCCAGTGTGATCTTTCACTTTCAATGACCAAACCAGCCACTGCTTAGTGATTTGATGCGGTAGGTGAATGAATCAGTATCACCGAGAAATCCTGGTTCTGGTTCTCCACCTAAGCAGGTTTCAGCAGAGAGAAATAAAGCTGCCCCACAGAAGTCGGGCAAAGAATTGTGCTGTACTGTCCTGGTTAGACCAGGTCTTCGGCCAAGAATACAGACATTTCAGAAGTTCACAAGTAATCTTCCCGTTGGGGACGAGGCACCAGGAACTGGTTAGTTTAAGAGAAGCCATGAAAAAAAAAGCCACAGGGTGGCACTGCAGGTAGGCTCAATTTTGCAGCTTCTTACTCTTCCAGATAAATCAGAGTGTATCTAATTCCATCTGTATAAAACAGGAGACTGATTCACTGGTTTTTCTTCAAACATTGTGTTGTCCAACAACAAATATCCCTAGAATATAAATCTTAAAAGAGGTACTCCAGTGTAGAGATATCAGGGTATTTTATAAATTCATTAAATGGTATTTAAGAGCATAATAACAGAATGCTACTGTAAAGATACTCTAAGGATTGATACTTATTTTGGGTTTGTTTGTTCATTTTGAAATAATTTAAGAAATAATTTCATAAAGCATGTACATTTTCATACAAAAGCTAAAGAATTTTCTTCATATCATGACTTTTTATCAGTACGGAGACTGCAAAATCTCCAAACAGTTCTCTCTTCTTCTGAAAGTATTAACTTCTGAGAAACTGAATGAAAGTCTGTGAAAAGGTCTTAGTTCTGCATTCAACACTATCATATCCTTTTAAAACGTTTTCCTTTTCATGTATAAAAGAATCATACATCATTTCATCCAAAATAAAAGACTTAGTACAGCAATATTTCAAAGCTAGACTTTGAATTTAATCTGCTTTATCGGCTGCTTCTCCCCCACATCTCAAATCCCTGGCATTTGAGTTAAAAGGCAAAACATTTGCAAGAAAAGCTATTTCTGTTCATTTAGTGAAGTAACCAGTTTTCAAAGGAGATTTGGAGGTCATCCAGGATTGCAACAGTTACTTTCCACTTTATAAACCAAAATATTCCTTCAAAGTATAAACCTGATCATTTCAGTTTGAAAGTATGACCAGCAACAGTCGTCTTTGTCAATGTTTCTAGTAATAAATGAAAACAAGCAAAAAGTTGTGTTTTAGTTCAGTTGCATCATATTATAAACTGGAACATCAGTTCACCTGCCATCATTTATCTTACTCCACAAGTCAAGAATTCTGAAAAATAGAAAGTTTTATTCCCTCAGAGAGATGTTCAAAAGTGGACTGGTAATTGTTTCAACTGCCAAGTAACTATAAGCCATTCTTTCTGCTACAAGATTGCTCCTTCTATTTCTTAAACTGTTCGTACATGAAGATTACTTTGCTATTAGATAACATGACATTAATATACTGGCAGAGAAATATGCCAACAGAGCAGTGACTTTAACATGTGATAAGGCAGATGATTATGTAACAGTATTGACCTCCAAAGCTATACAAATTTGTTTTGAGCATATTATTTACCTGTTTTGCTGACTGCTATACTAAAGCACTCAACAGTCTAATAAACAGTTTCAGAACATATGCCTGACAAATACTAAATTAACAAGTTAGTGACCTGGTAAAATAAATTTATTTTGGTACCAAAACTTCAGTGCCTGGAATCAGTATTTATTAAAAATCATATATATTTGCTAGAAAAGTATTTAAGACACCACCCCCCCCCCC
>Ga0065711_1007422_pt1 | contig 14915 bp, 7 predicted proteins | sample Hoacrofraction12_FD_59098 | JGI IMG/M metagenome (GOLD analysis project Ga0065711, IMG submission 59098) | Hoatzin crop microbial communities from Cojedes, Venezuela - Epithelial fraction 12 v2 (version 2) | ecosystem: Host-associated > Birds > Digestive system > Esophagus > Crop | place... | reverse complement strand
AACGGTAATACTCAGAATTAAAAAGCTCTTCCTCTTACCATCTCTCAGCTGTCCCTCCTGGCTACATTTATCCCCGTGGCTTCAGCCATAGCCCAGCCAGTGACTCTTCCCCAGGGCTGGTGCTCCCTCTGCATCCCCGTGTGAGAGGCCAGCAGCTCTCCTTCCGCCAGCTCACCACCATCCTCCCCTTACCACCACGGAGCATCAAATCTTTTCCCAGGAAGATGCTGCAAGCACCTTTTACAAGCTGCTACAAGCATTTCTAAAGCCAGCCCAAGATCCCCCCCCACTTCTCTTCTCACCTGGCTTCCCAGGACAGAGGGTAAAATGATCCCCATGCGACAGCACCTCCACACCCAGCAGACCTGGTTGGCAGGACAGGTGTATCAAGGCTATGAAGTTCCTACAAAATTCATAAAAATAGCCTGGCTAAAGGAGACAAGCACTCCAGGTACGTGAAAGGCTTCAGTATGACCTTCTGCCCCAGCCAGACACCAGATAAAGCCCAAGGGCACTGTCCCAGCGTGGGCAGGTGTCAGCCAAGGCTCGTTACCACCCCAAGAGGGAAGCAGGTTTCTTTAATTCAGCTAATGCAGTAATCTGGAGTTTCTTTGCTGTCTGTCTCCATGGAAGTTAAACGTTTCAATTTTATGTTGAAATGCCAGCAGAAATTCATTTTGAGAGGAAGTTGCAGGCTCTTTTTTGATATCCATTTAAACAATTTAGATGATCTTGAAGTAGTGTGGGGTTCATTTAATCAAGTTCAATAAAGCCAATCTCCGGGTGAAAATAATAAGTATTTAAAATACTAAAAGAATTAACTGTTCAACAGCATCTGGTATAAATACATCTGTGCTCTGGAGATCAGTAAGGAGGAACAGACCGTTCAAAAATTCTACAAAGTCTTTAAATTAGTGGTTGCAAAATTCCAATACACAGTCTGTCCTGTTCCTGTAAACTTGCATTACCTATTTTGCTTCCAGGCCAGTTCTGGATTGTGGCATACGATGTGCTGAATTTTAGTCAGAAGATATCCATCAACCCAGCTTCTCAGTCATAGTAACGATTAGCATCAGAATAAAGCCCTACAGAAAAATCCCTAATTTATAGACTAGGGATTTAGAACAATGAAAAATTGACATTTCACAATGTGGACTGTGGCAGTCAACGTGCAGCTACGCTGTCCTATGGCTAGGATAAAGTCTCTCTCCACCTCTATCCAATGCTCAAGCAGAGAGATCTTTAATATAGAAGTGCCATGCAAGGCAACTACATAAAAATAATTTCCTTCAACAGGGTGAATAAAGGAATATCTCAAATTAGCAAATTCCAGTGACATCAGCAGATTGGTGACTTCTGCCAGCAGATCCGACGCTGCTGAAGTCAACGTCTGTGCTCAAAACAAATCTGGAGCAGAGGGGAGAGGCTCTGGCTTGTTTCCAAAAGTAAAGTAAGCAGAGGCTGAGGTCTGGGATTAATTCCCCATTAATGGGGGAATGGTATTGGGTACGGGATTAATTCCCCATTAATATTCCAGTCACATTTCCTCCAAACACAGGGAAGTATTTCAAGTGAGAAATCTTGCTCATCGAGCTGTTGAAAGCTTTTTTGGCTGGCACGTCACCGGCAGCTGTGTCTCCAGGCCTCCCTCCGCCCGGTCCCTGGAAAAGAGGGAACCCCACTCCTTCCAGATAAAAGCAAAGGTCACGGCAACAAGTTCATTTCACCTTGCAGGGAAAGCACCTTCCTACGTTCCCTTATTTCTCAAGGAGGCTGCGTATCTCTGCACAGGACTCGATGGGCAACGATGTACCTACAACAGAAACTACACTGAGTTTCAGCACTGTTTGTAGTTAAATATAGAATTATTTCTTTTTCTTTCTTTTTTAACCAGATCTCAGACAATTTAGAGGTAATCCAAGGGGAGTAATATTATAAAAATAAAACCTTGCAGCATTAGATGTATCTTGGAAAGTCACGGTGGTAAAAATTAAGCAAGGCTAGCTGGGGTATTTCATATACTGTCACTACAGTGTATATATATATAAAAAATATATACATAAACCTCATCATTAAACTGATAATAGTCTCTACACTTTTTATTTTGAAAACTCAATCAAACTGCAACTCAAAATTCCTGAAGTGTTAACTGAGTACACACAAGAGATACTACTAAAACTTCAGGTCTCCTTTCTGATTTAGTAACCAAAAAAATCTATTTCATAATATTTTTAATCTATGAACAAAACACAGATAGCTTCTAAGAGAATAAGTTTTACTGAAAAATACACAGGTTTAAAAAAGCAGGTCTGGTAACATTTAATCTCAAACCAATTACAGAAGCAAGACGTGGATTTTAGAAAATTTGTCCAATTAATAATGCTCATTAACTGCACACTTTTAATTCATAAATACAGATGAAGTTGTAAAAAAAATCTCAAACGTGCGATTCTTGTTTTTAGATTTATTTGGTTTTAATGTCTGCCTCTTAACACAGTAAAGATGTGGAAATCAGCACAACTTGAACAGCTGCCAAACAAAAACTTCTTAACAGTGAAGCAATGCTCAGGGGAGTGCACATCATCTCTACCTCGCGGCTTCTTCTGGTAACAGGACTACAGCAATCTTTGGTAGTGTATTAAAACAAACCAACACCTCAATTAATTAATACAGACAAATAATTAAAAGTTAACACATTTTGTATTCATGTTCATGCCGCAACACAAAATCCATTTCTTTTCTGTGTTTTTTTTTAAAAAAGGTCACTTAGGAAGTTGTGGTGGCTTGAAACTGCGTACGACGGGGTCTCTTCCTTCGCGCGGACGCCAACGGCAGTTCTGATACTGACCTCTGCGGGTGCAGGTGCGGGCCTGAGGCGCTCACAGAAGTGGGAGGGATGGATCCAGTTAGCCTGATGCATTAGAACTGATTGATGACATTTTATCATGAACATACAGAAACATATCATACAAAAGCATACTATGTAAAAATATTAAAAAAAACATCCTCTCGTAAGTGAGAGGTGTGGAGTTTGTAGGATCTCTCCTTCTAGTCTGAACAGGGGCTCTTCTGAAATCACCACAATTAAAACACTCGTTAACATCATCCCACAGAGGCTTCGTCCCAACAGAAACGTGTTCTCTTTAGTCGCTCGTGTAGTGAACACTTTACTATTTACTTTTACAGCACGTGTGCTGTTGTCAGTGCGAGACCAGATTAAACTGAATATTAGAATAATTGCAGTGCAATTTCTTTCCCTCTTGGGACAAAACCAGTGAGTAAATCTTAACATGATAGGAATGTTTTAAAATGAAAATGGAAAACACATTTCACCGAGCCAGTATTCCCCTACGTACAGCACATCTAGGAAAAGCAACACACCATCTCTGTGCACGTCTGCATTTAACTAAGTACAGCAGAGAAGAAATGAAAGCTTTCTATCTTAATGGAATAGGAACAAATACAATCTGATCGAGAAAACAAACGGCCAAAATATCTTTTTAAAGATATAACAAAAAAAGCTGAAAAACCCAACCAAGCCAGAAGTAATGAATTATACGTTCAGCAGTCAAGGCACCTGGTTTTCCTCATTTTCCCAGTCTGAAATGCTAGAAACTCAAAAGGGCCACTGTGCTGTGTGTTGTGTTTCTGCAGGGCTTCCACCACCCCTCTCCTCGGCCAGACCACCTCGAAACATCAAATAACAGTGAACGAGCTTGGCACTTAATGTTTTCCCCGTTGGCCTTCAAAAGCATGATGCTCCCTGTGTGCTAAGGAAAAGAGAAGGAAAAAAGAATAAAAGAAGACAAAAACTTTGTTGAGGAGTTGAAAAGATGAGCAGACAACATGTGATCGGTCAGAGAAGACATAACACACCAACAAATGATCTTTGGGAATAGATTGTTTTTATATAGAGTCTAAAATAGGAGATCCTTTAAAAACCCGAGTGCAAATGGTTCCTCTAAATGAATATTTACATTGAACAGCATGTAGCATTGAGAGGTATCGAAAGATTTGTCTCACAAATTGCATGAACCAGGCACATGAAAGATGAAACCAAATATATTCTACAAGTAAATTAAAAGTATGTTGTATTTGAATGGTAGCTAACTTTTACATTGAAGGGACAAAACCTGTGCTTATTTTTGAAGTAATAATTTTAATGCAATGAGCGATGCTACATTTCCAAATGGTTAATGATAAATCAGGCAGGACATTCCCACAGAAATATCCTACCTGCATCTTCTTTCCCTAAGGGAGGTGGAAATTAACAGCACAAAATACTTACATTTGTAAAAGACCGCTTTAAAAGATGTGTGTGGCAGCAGTTTATGTATCTTTTCTAAAACCTTTGCTTCACTTGCTAAAGAGGCATTCACGTTCCAGACTTGCACAACATCTTCACGGTCACGAACGCCGACGCTGACCCCTATTACTTCATCATCTGCACAGAAGAGGAAGCATCGTTAGGAATACTTTAGAAGTGAGACATGTCTAATTTGATACTTGTGTATTATGAAACGGTGCCCGAAAGCTGAACAAACCGAAGAAATGAGAAAAAGCAGTCTCCGGTGAGGAGAATACCAATGTTCAAACCAGACAAAACAGTTACCAGAAAGAAACAAGCCCTGTATTTATAGAAGCTATTGGAAATATTACCTCATAGTGGTTTTAATAAAGTGCCGTAAGATTATTCATCTTTGCTATTAGCACTCTCATACTTGATTAGACGGGAATCACAAGACTCCCTTCAGTAAGGGTAGCAATGTACACTACTCAAGATAATTTGCCTACAGTTATGTCTATAAGCAAAAATGAGAGGGTGAGGGTGAACCAGCTCAAACCCAAGGAACAGTACCTGGAGGAGATCAGACATCACCTTTCCCAGACTTTGCTCTCTTTTTCCTTTATATTTTGTCAAGGCAGTGACGGGGAGGGGAATAAATAAAAAATAAAGCCCCAGTCAGGCTGCTGCTGCCAGCACTGGTAACTCCGTCGTTCGCTGAAGAAGCCCTTTTTGGTGTGAAATTCTCCAGATGCAGTTCTGTGGAGAGCTCAGCCCCCAGCAGCGACCTCCACGGCGCAGCAGCACTGAGCATCCCAAGGATGGGGTCAGTAAGGACGACGCAAAGGTGGTGTCAAGAGCACATGGCCAAGGGGGAAAACTACCTCTGTAGCCAGCAGAACATCGTATATCAGCTTAAACAGACCCTGAATCCATCCTGTCAGTATATAAAGGGCAGGAACACTCCCTTCTTGACACCAACTCAGTTTTGCGCATCGAGGATTTTGAAAAGCAGCTACTAGAAATGTCTCTCACAGCTCAACGATTTGAGGCTTGTGTTCTGTATCTTCCAATTCTGCAAGTTGGGAAGGCGATGAGAGAAGTACACTAGTTGAGAAACTCCTTCACCAAATCTTTTGTAGAAAAAACAAAGCCACCGAGGCGAATACACCAGCAGCAGCCTGCTGCCATAGGCCTGCTCTACCATTTCAGCTAGGTGCAAGAGAAACTGTTGGAATGGGTTTTGCTGCACTGCTCTGCGAACCTGAGAAATGCAATTCTTGTCTCTGGCATGACAGGGAAGGGAAGGAACACTCCTAGAGGGATATTCACCGTCACTGCAACAACCAGTTTAATCAGGCATTCAGGCTTAGGAGAGAAGTAAATACAGTCAAAAGAAATGACGGAGAAGCGTTATTTGAACTGAAAAGTTTGTTTAGTAACCATCTCCCAGAAAGCCTTCTCTCTAGGCCAATGGCTCGGTAAGTTCATCACTTGCTTCACCAGCAGTAAGAAACAGTTCTGCAACCAAACCTTAACGAATGAAATGGTCACAGACTTGTACTTGCTTTTCATGACTAAGAAGCAGCATCTGACGATTATCTTAAGTCAGCTAGCATCCTCAGTCCCTTCCCGGAGTCCATTTCCAAATGAAACGTGCAGCCTTGCAAGCCTAGACAAGATATTTATTCTGAAAACAACTTTGTTAAATTATTACCTCTGACCAAAATCACATGTGAGCTTCTGGATGATTAATGCCTGTTTTCCAGTAAACCGACAAAGTATTTTAAGAATATTTATCTAAATTCAATTACATTAAGGATTACCTTGACCTAAGCAGTATTTTTAAGTAATAATGAAAATATTGCTTCTGGGTAGAGTGCCAGCCTGGCAGTCGGGAGAGCCAGGTTTGTGTTATGGCCCTGCTATGGGCTTTTAATGTCAGCATGGGCAAACCAGGCAGCTTCCCTCGACTTCAGGTCTGCACCAGTGCTCCCCTGACAACTCCTAACCCTGCTAGGAGAACGAGGAGGGCTAACGGGGGCATCTACCCAATTTAGTTACTTCCATCAGCGATCGTGCAGAAGCGTCATTTGGAGTTCCAGAATTCTGGCACTGTAGAATTAATATTAATCATTTAAATGCTGGCTAACAGATAGACATTCAATAACTAGAAAACCTGCTGGTTTCACAGGGATGCACAAGCTGTTGAGCTCGAGTCTTGTGCTAAGCCAGTCAGAATACCTTGTCCTCCTCTTAAGGACAACAGGTATGAATATGATTTCCAGCTCTGTCCCCCATATTAAGCAATGTTTCCATGTTCTGCATTCAAGCTCAGTGTTTGTCACACTAGGCTCACTCATTTTTAAAAGTTACCTGCCGCACAGCAATCTGTAAACTGCTCTCCAATAGTTGCTAACAGTAGCTCTTTCCAAACTGCAGCCTAAAAAGGGTGAAAAAGAGAGTTATATTTCCTTTTTTATTTATTAACTTAAAAGCTATGTTTGCTAGCTCAGTTTTGAGTGCGTTCTCTTTCTGAGGTTGTCTAGCAGAACATTTATTGTAAGTACATGTTGTATTATACAAGAAATTTCTTCAATACAGTTGGAGCAAAAATTTAGACCTTGAAAATGCATACTGTTACACAGAATTGTTCTAATAAAATTTTTAAGTATTTAACAGTAAGTTTACCTTTGCTACATCTGTGTCCACGACTCATCCCAAATGCACTAGTTAATACCACACAAGAAAACAGATTTCTCCCAAGAATTTCCCATGAGAAACGTCCATAAGGCTCCACTTGCGATCATTTGTTTCTACAGAGAAGAACGACTCGCCACTTTAAGAAAAGTACCTGAAAACCTTACCAGTAAATGAAATTGATTTATATTTCAAACATCATCTCTGATTTGCCTTGACTATGAAACAAGTCCATTGTTCAACAAATTCAAACGCTCACTAGAGAATTAAAAGAGGGGGAAAAGCTATCTGCCGCTCTTCTCTGGCTCTTAGACTAACTACACTGTCATTTGCTTTTGACACCTGTTATCACCTGAGCCAAAGCCCACACAGAACTTGGAATGTATCTGGACCAACGCGTTCAGTAATACGGTCCAAGGTGTGGGTTCACACGGAGAGAATATTTTAAAATTTTATTTTCTAGAGGAATACATCAACATTATATTTGCCTATATCACCATAATGACTTTTTCCATGTACCGCTTTTAAGGAATGTCTTTTCTGCTGTATGAAGTCAGTTGGAGTTTTAGTACTGTTAAAAACCCCAGCAAATCAAACGCGCCAGGTTAAAACCAAAAAAGCAAGCAGCCACGACGACGACAAACTAGTAAACTGCTTTAATGGCTCTTCCGAGTACTCCTAAGCCATCTTCTAGGATACAAAGGGTTGCCGTGACTCATTATGGTCTCATGCAACGCTGCATATAAAGCCGTGCTACGGGAAGGGCCGTCTGATGCGACAGCTCCCAGGCAGGTTGATGACATCAGCCTCTGCCTGCCAGCGGCACACACTGATGATGGGATGGACCACGCGCCCTCTCGTTACCAGGCGCAGTGCTCACTACTGTGAGTTGTCTTAATGGTCTCGGGGGTAGGGAGCGCTTTCTCCAGCAGTAAGCAGTTGCAGGATGAGGCTTATGAGGATCTAAAAGGTATTAGTTTTCATATTAAAAATTGGCATACAGAAGTATCATTGTACACATGCAACAATATTTAAGTGTCGGTATTTTGTCAGTCAGTTTTTCATACCACTTGGAAGGCTGGTATCTTTAGAAAAACTACGTTTTCCTCTCTCCACACCCTCACCAAGAGCTGCTACAGCGCATCATCTTTCTGACTTAGGTCTGTACAAGATGGTTCATCTTAGCCGAGGAGATGCTGTGTGCACATGCGATGAAGAATGAGGCCAAAAAAATGAGAAACAGGCATAAAGGTATTATTTATGCTCTTTACAAAAGCTGACCGAAGTTCACCTTCAGTTAAGCCTTTCAGAAGTGACCTGGCATGTGTGGTACGTAGTCTGAGAGATCAAAAAGTACCTTCATTTCAAAAAGCGGCCATCATTCAGCCTCTGGAAAACACGGCCTCCAAGGTCCCTAAATTCACTGCCCAGTAATACAGGCTCCCCAAACCACTTGTCACTTCTGACAACGTTCACACTTTGGATTATAAGAGGAAAAAGAAGATTTCAGTCTTTTGTGATCCCCTGGGACTGCAGGGGAGGAAAGCTGCAATTCACATACAGGGGAAAAAAAAAAACCCCGCAGGCAAAAATCAATTAAATTTTAGCTGAAATTTCAAGTACCATCTTTCAGCATTTAAAGCCTTCTGCAAGGCTGTCATATTTTCCTGACACTTCACTTCTTGTGTTTAAAGGCCTGATCCAGAACACACACACATAAACACCATGTGTGAAGAGGTCCAATCTCCTCGCCGTGTCAGATCACTGGAAAAGTTGCTCACATGCATTTGATTAAGGGGTGCAAAGAAAAACCCAACTATTTCAGCAGGGCTAGAATGATGACATGCCTGAACAGATTTTCACATTTTTAAATTCCAAGAAACAGAGGGAAAAAAAAATGAATGGCTCTACAGTTTCACAAGATGCACACAAGGTGATCTGACAACTCACTGTTGCCAAAAGAGCTGATCCTACCTGTCTTTTCTCCTTTACACCCTACACCCGTTAAAAAAATTCTGGCCACACGCTCGTTAAAAATAAAATAAACAGGAGACTTTTTGTGACACCAGAGTGCATTAAGCCTGCTCACAAAACAGTCCAACGAGCACGAGAGCCAGTGCAAGAGGAATCCGGAGAGAATGAGCAAGATCTTCCCCCTTCCAGCGGGAGCAAGCCATGAGTTGGGATGAGCTATCGGTAGAAACATTGCCTGGGGCTGGGCCGGGCTACAGAAAGTCACAGCGCTACTCGCAGCCACACGTAGGTGCAAACAAGCCATGCCAAGCAGACATCGTCCGCCGGAGTCTGACAGAGAGTTTAGGAGCATTTCAGTGAAACTCCGAAAGTTGTGCCGGACTGCGTGTGTGGACTTTTGAAGAGCATTACTGAGGTTCCGGCTATAACTTAGCATATAATATTACCAGGAAAATATTTTTATATTTTTCTTTGCATGCTGGTAAGCAAATGGTCTTGAGAACAAAGGTGATTATAAAATAGTGCGTTTGCAAATGGAAATGGAGTATAATGCTGCAGCTTTCACTCGTTTGATAATACACTGACAAGAGTTATTAAAAGCAAGAGACATGGAATTACTGGGAAAGAAACTTTTGCTCATTGTCTTAAAATAAAAGGTCATAGACATTAAAATAGTGTTTGGTTGTTGTGTTGGGTGATGCCAGAACTAAAAAGCTTTACAACAGCTTTATCAGACAGGGTTTAAAGAAATCCCCCCTACTAAACAAGGTCTAAGTAAAAAGTCAGTATAACATACCGTACTTTCTTTGGGGACCTTCATTTTCCATATACCTCCTTTGGCGTTGCCTTCCTCTTCCCTGGTTGTGGGAAATAGATCAGTGAAAATAAACATTCAAATCCACATCTAAATAACCCTATGTTTGGGGTTTCATTTTCCCAGAAAAATCCCATCTGAAATGCAATTACTAACTCCAGGTAGCATGACTCAAGCTAAGACTACTGACATCAGAGATAATTCTTCCATTGTTCATATGAAGTGTATCTCTCAACACCTAATCCCTTTCCTAAATTGTGTGTGTTGGAAAATGCTTACGTTTTCCCTGACTACAGTCCATCTTTGAAGTGGCTGCACACTATATGGGAACCAGCCACAAAGCGATTTTATGTTTTACTATGGTAACCTTTTATTTTGGAAAAACTCTGGCATATTTTCACAGAAGCAGCTTATTACTCTCAAGTTTATCCACTTTAACAAAAGAACATGAGCGCACTTCATTTCAGTTTTGTGACAGCTAGAAATTAATTAACCTTATTAAAAAAATGACTGAAGCTGCCTAGGGTCAGGGCAGACATAACCATTATAAACTTCCTTGTAATGACAAAGGCACAGCGTACAAACCTGTGAGTTTCTCGAGTTTATTCTGTCACAATTCTTTTTGTAAGATTTTAAATGAGGGCATCTAGTTTCCTGTTAAAACTCTGTAAGAGCAAAGTTAAAGGAATAACCTAAAATTCACCTCTGGAATATCTATACCCAGTATGAAACCCATAAAGATTCTCCAGGGTCAATGGTCTCCCACCGATCCAGACAAAGACCGGGCAAAGGAGGGGGGAAACTTTGGAAGGACACCTTCAAAAATCTGCAGTCCTCAATTCTTACTTCACAATTCTCTTTTGCTCCTAAAAAACAATGCTGCAGTTAGGCAGTATACTGTAACTGTAATCTGAGAAAAAGCTTCTCAGCAGTAATTACTGAAAAGGTAGCAGGTTACTGATGAGATCAACCTCTTGCAATCCCTTTCCTCAAATACAGCATCCACATTTACTTTGACAGTCTTAAAACCGATGCAGTATTTTCAGAAAAGATCTTTGCATTTCACACCTCTAACAGTCACTTGCCAAATCAAAACTAAAAACAGAAAAAACAAAGCCCCAAAAGTTCTCACTCAACCTTACCAGGATATCAAGACCTGCACACAATGGCCCAGTTGATTTGCACAGACTTCAACACTTCTTTCAAACCCAGTTTAGCTATCCTGACCAGTCAGAGTATTTTTAGGACAATAATGTAGATCTTCAGATGCATTTCTCTTGAGAAAATTATTTACTCCTTCAGCAGATGAGGACAGAAACCCTCTGTAGTAAGTCACTGTCCAGTTAGACACACTATGGTGAAGTTAAAGAGCTCTGATCTGATCACACTCTATGCAAGCGATGCCAAAGAGACCAAAACTCTTCAGACAGTGCTTAGGCTCTCCAACTGAGATGTGACAGAACTGCACCAGGAAGAAGGTACGCAAAACTCAGTTTCTGAAAGGGAAACCTCAATGATTTATTTACTATCCTACAATCAAGTATGAATTTGCTGCAATGAATCACTTCATAATGCCTTCAACTAGTTTTAATCCCAGGTATATGTGCATTTACATGCACATGAAGCATACTTCTGCACAGGTGAATCACAGTTAAGGACCATCAGTCATTTGCGTCCTTACTACACTAGCTTCAGTGGAAAGAAAAAAAAAATGCAAGTTAAAAACCATTGAAATACGAGTAACATACTCCGTGTATTCTTGAATTGAAACTCAGGGTCATACTTTAATTTCTTAACTTCTATTTCTTTCTTACATTTACGTTCAGAGGTGGACAATTAAATTACAGTCTGCGTTTTTAATAAAGATTCTTTAGTCCCAGTCAGTTTTAAGTTTAACAAGATCCTTCAGATATTTCTCTCATAAGTCTCTTCAGTTCAGGCATTTGCAGGCAACAGAAACAAGACACTCCTGACCCACGCCTGCCTCCTTCCACCACCTCAGGTTTTTCCACTGCCCACCCCCACAAATGTGTCATGATAACACAGGTACCAAAGCGGCCGTCTTTCTCCCCGCATTAAATGGTAACTGCATCGCAGAGGCAAATTTGTCACAGGAGGAATGTTGTTGTAGACACTCCAGAAATCCTTTAAAAGAAAAAAAAAATACTAGTTGCATCGACACGAGAGAGTAAGTTTCACACAGATTTACTTCCTTGTTCGTTTTCTCTAAAACAATTACATATCCTCCTAAAGAACTGCCGCCTTCTACGTTATAACAAAATGCTCTGAAAAGAGCTTGTTGCAATTTCACTTCAACTTTTTCATTTTAGATGCCATTTCTGCATAAGGTGGAGGTAGAAGGAAAGGAAGCAGTTGAACTGCGGATTACTTTAGAATCAAAGTCCTGAGAAACAGAGAGAAAAAGAAAAAATCAACATCAGAGTTGCACTATCAGCACAAACCAGTACATAAAACTTCCTTAGCATATTAAAAATATACACTTATATAAAAAATCCACCTCGTTTCACTTAAGACTACTCTGAAACTTCATTATGATTATCTCGAGTTACAAAAACACCACAAACATTAATTCTGTTGAATTAAACGCCTAACCAGCGATTCAGCTGCTTTTTCTAGGTCACAGTGAAAAGTTTCCACCAGCTGCAAAGAACCTGAGATGCACATGTTAACACAGGAACGGGGGAGCAATTGAAAGATCCGAGCTACCAGAACCACCAGACTACTTCCCAGCATTTCTGCTGGTAAAAGCAGAAGCTGTCATGCTTGTCTGGGGTGGATAAAAGGCACCCAAAAGCAGCGGTGAGCAACAGGGAGGGATCACTGAAAAGATCCCAGTCTGCTTTCTTCTTTCTCCAACAGCTGGGAATAAGAAAGGATTTTTCAAGACTTATGTTGCATCAACATGCAGTGATGCAATAGTAAGCATTAGGACAACTCCTTAAGTATTCTCTGATACTTAATCATTAGCACAACTTTAGAAACAAAGTTTGCAACACTATGTGATAAAATTTTGTGGCTCTTCGCAATTCTACCTACCAGCCACTACCACTACCCAGTCAGCAGAAGTGCTGGAAGACTAATAAAGATACAAAAAATTGGTATGAAACACCCATTTCAACCTCCATCTTACTCTCACCCAGTTATGTGCCCAAACCCTAAAGCTGCCGACAGAAGTAAGAAGCAGAGCTATGCCAGCAGACGACTGTGGAAACATTTGAGAGCTCCTGTGTCCTGAACCAGAGACTTAGTTTGGAAGGTTTTGGTTTTCAGACATCCTTCAAGCAGTGCAGACTGGCACTGCTCACTGACTAGCTACTGCCCACAAAGGACAGTGATGAAGTTAATGAAGATTTTGGGTTTGCTTCCCCAAAGGAAGATCATATTATGTGTACGACAGCACAGTAAGACACGTTATGGGCCATGCTGCTGGCTGCTGATAACCTCATCCAGATCAGGAGTCTTCCCAGAGGACCCAAAGGAGTTTTTTGTATTTTAAACCCCAATCTGATGAGAAGAAAACCTGAAGTTTTGTAGCCAATAAAACCTGACCATTTAAATCATGAAGGCTAGGTTCAGAGCAGGAAAACGAGTAACACCAGATACTGTGTACACCAACACGCGGTCTTAGGCTGTCCTTTTTTCAACAGGAACCACTGCAGAGGGTTTTGAAACAAACCCGCTTCTGTTGTCAACTTTAACTTCAGAGCATCACTTCACCGCGTGACGGATGGTGTTGTGCCAGCGCGGAGAGGCGAGAGGGAACCTCTCCCAGGGATCTGCAGGACACTTCCATCCTTTCTGATAGCCTCGTCTCCAGAGAACTCCAAAAGCCAATTCATTTCCTAGGCCAATTAGCTGTGAAGAAACGCCTCATGCAATGTAACAAGTTGTGCAGATGTTCATGAGAAGCCCTTCTTTAAAACTTGAGTAGATCACTACGGCCAGGCTCCTTCAAAGAGAAGGTTTTGGCGTTACCTTAGAATTTCAGAGATTCGGTGGACCAGAGTCATCAGCTTAGCATCAAGGTGAGACAAACGCCAGTTCACTACTTCCTGTGGTATCACAGCAGAAACGCAATTTTACTTGCAAGAGCTGCCCGCTGCTCGGCACTGGCAGACGATACGGAGAACGCAGAATTCCTCACTGCTGCAAATGTTGCATGGTTTAAAAGTACTTGAACTAAAGTCAGTTTGCTAGATTTATTTTTTTTTAAATCCATGCTTGAGAAGAAAAAACGCCATAAGCTGTAACTTTTAGTCTTTGTGTAATGATTTTCCGTATTAAAAAAAATGGAGAAAAGGGAGGACAAATATTTAAAATACATCAAGTATAACAACCCAGTGGAGGTAAAAGTGGAAATTCCGGGAAGTTTAAGAAGAGTGGGCTTGCCTGATCAATCCAGCATGCACCCTCCTTCCCTGGCCTGGGAAGCCAAACGAAATTCAAACGATGAGCCAGTCATGCCACACACCACCAGTAACACTCGCGTTTCATACCACAGGTGAGCAAAGCCGTGAGTGTGACCCATCCGTACGAGGGAAATGGAACCTCAAGGTGTGGAGTCACTCTAACAACGTGTGGCAGCTCCTGCAGCAAAGCTGCGCACCTTACCTGTATCGTTTGCACCGTATAGACCTTCTTCAGGTTCGACGCACATTCAGCCGCTGTCATCCCAGGAAGTGACCTTGAAAACAAAGTCAAGATTAATAAAAATATTTATTTTATCAATGGGGCCGAAGGGAGGTGGATGGGGAAAGTGAATCGTACAAGTGTGAAGTTGAAATATTCAGATGTCAAAGTTGCACAGTAAACTCCAACTCCAATCATCACGAATCATTTAAAGCGAGGAATTCACGCGCTTGTATACCTCTGAATAAATTATTTTGCAAAATCTTGAGATTAACTAGGCAAGCGAGGAGTTTTCCACCAGGAGGAAGCGCGTTCCTCCGCACGGCCGCCCCAGGACACGACAGCCTCGCGGTTCCGACGGCCAGCCCCGGCGCCGAGCCCCGCCAGCTCCCGCCCCGGGGCCCTCCTTAACGGCGCCGGGGACCGCCCCGACCCCTCCCCGAGCGCTCCGCGACGCTCCCGCCGCCGCCCCTCAAGGGCCGCCAGGGGGCA
>Ga0065711_1043134_pt1 | contig 14916 bp, 6 predicted proteins | sample Hoacrofraction12_FD_59098 | JGI IMG/M metagenome (GOLD analysis project Ga0065711, IMG submission 59098) | Hoatzin crop microbial communities from Cojedes, Venezuela - Epithelial fraction 12 v2 (version 2) | ecosystem: Host-associated > Birds > Digestive system > Esophagus > Crop | place... | reverse complement strand
GAGAAGGAGACTCCACAGCCTCCCTGGGCAGCCTGTTCCAGTGCTCCATCACCCTCAGAGGGAAGAAGTTCTTCCTCATGTTCAGATGGAACTTCCTGTGCCTCAGTTTGTGCCCATTGCCCCTTGTCCTGTCACTGGGCACCAGTGAAAAGAGCTTGGCCCCATCCTCCTGACACCCACCCTTCAGATATTTATAAGCATTTATTAGGTCCCCTCGCAGCCTTCTCTTCTTCAGGCTGAACAAGCCCAGTCAGGTAGGTTCCTTTGGGTCTTTATATACCCTCGTGGAGCAACTGAGAAATCAGTCACAGCTCTAAAGGAATGCACAACAGGAGGGTTTTATTATTGTCATTTAATTAATTTAATAGATATGTTTAATGAAATAGGAACCATATTGGTGTAATCATCACCAGAAGGTCCCTCATTCGTTTATTTTTCAAGTACAGCAAATTTCTGTGCAGCACAGGTGCAGTTTCAAAAGACGGCAGGGGGAAAGCCTGAGCAGGAGGCAGGTAGGTCTTCTAGCACTTTGGAATGGCAGGGTTTGATTGGGTAATTTATCGCTCAGAGTTACAGTAAAACGTGGCTGCATCTGTGTTGCTCAGAAGAGAGAAGGAGGTAATTTGCATTTATTTTTGTGGAGGGTGGAACTGTGAGCTTTTGAGTTGCTTGCATCAACATATGAAAACCAAGGTCCTCTGACAGAGCTCTTTAAGGAAGATTTGTCCTGCTGCTTTCTTTGATTAGGAGAAAGTAATTTTTCTGCCTTGCAAAAATGTTTGACATTTTAAAGGATGTATATGAAAAAATCCCTTCTGCAGTAAAATAAAATGAGAGCTTTACAAAGTTTCTCACCAAGAATAAGTGGCACTAGGATAGACTGGGGGACCTGTTCTGGTGGTGGAAGCCCCATGCTCAAGCCCTTGTTAAAACCAGGAACTCAAACTCAGGCTTGGGCAGAAGCCCAAGTCACACGTTTATTCTTCTGTAGGGTCTTCCTCCCTCATGAGTTCAGTGTCCATCACTCTACAGCAGGGCCTTGAAAATCATGTTCACAGCAGCTCTTCTCACAAAAGACTGTCATTTTTTTGCTGGGGAAATATATTTCCTGAAAGACTTCCATCTGTCTCAAGCACACACTTTATTTAAACATCCAAAATATTGAAATAAGCTGTTCACAGAACAATCGCCTTATCATAAAACACATCCTGCTAAGAACATGATTTCTGTTTCCATTTAATGTGAGGCAGTGATCCTCATTATTCTCTCTGCACACTGAGCTTCATCTAAATCAAACTGAACTGAGAAGGACAATAGTGCCATTGATTACTAGTACTAAAAATAATGCATAATAACCTCACTGTACTGTCAAATCTGTTCAGTGAATGAAATTGCTATCACAGAAAATGTATCATTATTCATCAACTTTATTATCCTTATCAAGCGGGATGGTATCTTCATTCAGGTCATTTCTATGGAACTTGACTTGAGCAAGAAGTGACAACAAGTGACATGTGCTTCTTGGTCACCCATGCATATCCAGAAGGTGTTCAAACATCTTTATTCAAGTGAGGAGAGCATGGAGGTGCCTCCCTGCTGAATGTGATGCTGAGGCTGATGGCTATGGAAAACTGCAGTTTAGCTGAGAGCAAAACTAGGAGGGGGCATGTGCATGCGTTTGAATGTTTTAAATCTGCGCAACTGTGCCAGGAGCAAAGATTCCTGATTAGAAAGATTAGAAAATATGTAACAAGAAGATTAAAAGCACAAATAATTTGCTATATGCGATCAACTAGGATACGAGCTTTTTTTCCTCTTTTAAACACACTTTCTAATGAATGCTGCAGAGGAAACCCTACAGTACAGGGTGCCAAGAGTCGTGTTCTGGGACAGGGAGTCACAGTTGTGTTGGAGGTTCAGCTGGCATAAAGTGGCTTGGGTTCACAGATGGTGTTTCTTTTTGCCGAAATGTTCTATCACATCGCTTGATGCACGGGTGCATGCTGGTGATGATTATTTTCAGATGATAACTACCTAGTTCTGGACGGACTTTCAGCAGTCTTGGAGCCAATAAGGGCAGTCCATGGCACCAGCAATGTAAAAATTATGACAGCGTAACATGCAGGGAAAGTACTGGCAGGCTCAGGCCAGGTTCTGGTCGGAGAGAACCACCAGCAAGTACTGACATCACCAGCAGGGTATTGGGAGTTTGTGGAGGTTTTTTTTTGATTTAAAAAAAACCCAAACAAACGACACACCCCCAAAACAACCCCTTTTGCATGTATTCTTCTCTTCCCACACACATACACACATTTGTTTTTTCTGAACTGCTGAGCAATTTTGTTGGGATACTTTTCTTCTTTGTGTAATAGTGAAGTGTCAACTGTTCATTATGAAGAGTTCTTAGTGCCTCTGTAGCCTGTGCTCTGTAACAGTTCCACCACTTGCAGCTGAAATCCAAAACTGCTCTCCTTCTTCTGGTTTTCATTTGTTGGTGTTTGCATCTGCACTTCCAGGGGTTGGCTGGGACCTACTGCAGAAGGGTAAAAGTGCTATGAGTGGGGAATATTTCACTGTTTTCCTAGTCCAGCTGCTAATGGGAAATACTGACATTATCACAAGAAAGTTCACTCACGCAGTCATCTCAGCTTACCTTGTAAGTTCAGTCTGACTGCAAGGTTCAAGGAAAGGAGGTTTAACTGAATCCAGCCTTCCAACTTACTTGAAGCTGACTGGAAAGGAAGTTTATACAAGGCTGAATCTCAGTTACTCTGTGTGTATTTTTCTCTGAAAATTCAGGAAAAAAATTGTTCCCTTTGTGTGAGATGTCCTAGGACTTTCCCACTAAACCTTATATTTCCGCTCTCCGCCTCTTAAACCATACAAATTCTTGCTAGAACATGGCTTACATTCCTGATGTAAAAGCCACTGATTTCTGAGGGGTCTACTTCCCAGGCCCTACTCTGCTTCATCCTGTTTGGACTTATGTGGGGAGGAGAGGAGCATGTGAGTAAGAAAGAGTGGGAGGAACTGGGATAACCCCAGGTGGTTTGCACATGGTGATGATGGTGGGGCTGAGGACCAAAAGCTTTTGCCATTAGCAAGGCCTTTTGAAGCAGGGAACCTCTGTTAGATGGCATTTCAAAAGGATAGGAGCTCTTGGAAAGGTAGCAGAGCTTTAGCTAAATGGAAGTTCTGGGTGGTGTACAGCTCATTTAGAGGGCTGCTCTGTAGCAAGAAATTTCTTCAGCTGTCCTTGTGGCATGGACTAATTCAACACTGAGCTGACAGTTTGCTTTGCGGGACCTATGTGACACCTGCTGTGGAAACGTGCTTCACATAGCAAGGCTATTAATAACCCAGCTCTTGTGAGCTCTTGGCCACAGTCTGAGGCCATATTTCCCTAATAACCCTAAAATATGTTTTGTTTTCGTGTACTTGGTGGATATTATATTGAACCTTTCCTACTGTTAGGGGTTTCTGAAACCTTAATTGCTTTTCTAACTTAATTGCCCCTGGAATGAGCTCAGGAATTAACTTTTTGCTAATGGGGAAATATTAGAGCTGTTATGACTCTGAAACTATTATTTTTAGACCTAAATTAAGCTGGGGAAATGAGATGCAGATAACAATTAAGGTTTCAGCATTATGACACTAGAACACACTAGGAATTACAGGATTAAATACAGCCTAAAATGAGCCCAAGAACCTACTCAAAATGAGTAAAGTAGTCTTGAGATGAAATACCCAGGACATTCTCCCAACTGCATGTCATCTTGTTGTTATTGCTCCTTGTTTTAATGCAAAGGTCTGTTGACAGGCCTCATTCCATTATTAATTTCACTGGGTTTGTATGCTGAAAGAACTGGCCTTATTGGAGTCATATGGGAAACTTTTAAGGTTTGTTTTTTCTCTCATCCTAAAGAAAAAAGTTAAGTGATGACCTAATTGGTTTTATCAGCTGCTCTGCCAGCATGTGGAGAATTCATGTGGTATGGATTATCATTGGGGGACCTTTACCATTTTTGAGCACTTGAAAGCTCTCAGAAGCCATACAGTAGTACCTTGCAGTACTTCTGAGACATGTGCAAAACGCAGGTTTCAGCAGACACAGCTTAAAGCACAGCAGTTGCAAGAGTGAAAACTCGAGCGTAGCAAATTAGCAGTTTTGTTTTATACCCGAGTCATTACTCAAAGATGGAAAACTATGCTAGAAAAACACAGCATGTGATAAAAACTAACGTTATTTTTATTCCTAGGAAGAAACTTTCATAGAATGGTTATTAGTGTTGCAATTCTCATTACTTACTGATTTGTTTGAAGGACTCTTCTCATATATGATGGTCCCTCTGACAAGGCAAACCACAAAAAAAATGGCAACAGATACATCAGTCAAAAAGTCTTGCACTTAAAGCTAATCATTCTGCTTATGTACATCCCTCAATCAGTTTCTACCAAGACTTTTCAATTTCTAGGGCCTGCATAAGCTAATATTTTGAGACCCTGTAGAAACCTAACATATGGTTCTTTAATTAAAGGCTGTCAAAACGCATATGTGCAATGGGACCTAACTAAGATCGCAGTGGGGAAAAAAATGGTATTTGAACCTGAATGGAAACAATTGTTGTTTGTTTTGGTGAAACAAATGGAATTTGCTTTTTTTCACTCTTGAGTGTCTCCTTACAGCATGAATGGGGCTGTTCCCTGCTGGAGACCACAGAAATCCTTCAAACCTGCTGGCAGAAGATACATAAACATTCAGCTCAGAGGCAGAGGCAGGAGAGTTAGCTGGACCATCCTGGGCTAAATAGGTGAATCTGGAGCCCCGCTCTTTTTTGGGGGAGAGGATGGAGGAAGAAATGAAGGACTAGGCACTGATCGAGTTGTTCCTGTATCTGAGACCTGCCAACACAGTGCTGAACATAATAAAAAGGGAGGAGACACACTCCCAGTGTGGTGTATATACATGTTCAAGCAGGCCTTGACTTTACTTGGAAATACGAATGTTCCATCAAACTGATCCTTATGCAGAGCAGAAGTTGGGACTAGCCAACGTGTGTGGCCTAGCTGCTGGAGATGCTGTGGTTTGTGCTGTGGCCACCATGGGAATGTGCTTTGGTTCAGCTGATCCCTCTCCAGGACTTTTCCACATTTAATCAGATGGAGCTGTTCTGGGTTCCCAGTGACAGTCTTATGGCCGAATTGGACCTTTCAGCAATCTCCCACCCCTTCCTTCCATGGTTCCAGGCAGACAACTCATGGGTCCACTCCCCTGTGTGCTGGGAGTGGCTATTACTACCTCTTCTCCTGTCAGTGTGTTCCCAAATGAATGCGCACTGCGCAAAACCAGCATTAACTGCTTCAGGCTCCATAATGAGATGCTGGTTGTACTGGCAGTACACCACTTCCATCTCTAAAGGATAAGTAACATCATTTTTGGGAAGTCTGAGAGCTAAAGCATATCTGAGTTTGACAGGGGCAATCAGATTTATGTAATTTTCTGACAGACAGTTAAGCTTAAAGCTGTACAAACTGGAAATATACTGTCAAGTAAAGTTAATATTTTAGAAGCCCAAGGTTTTATGAGGAAAGGCACAGACCTCTTTTCTTACAAAGGTGCTGCTGCGTTCTCCTGTCTTTTCAGAAACCCTGTGCTGCCATCAGGCAAGAGCCTACACATGCGTAAATCTGATCCCTATTAAAGGTAATAAAAAGAAGAACATTTTAACAAGAAGTGTGTTTGGACTAGACTACCATGACTTAAAGGCTTCTGTGTTTATGTGACAAGAGACAGCACCAGTTCTCCTCCTTGGTTATAGCTGGAACAATAAGTATGTTTTAAACTTACTAATGAAGAGGAGAAGATGTGAAATGAGTTAAAAGCTGAGGTTAAGTCTTGATTTTCCAGCCAGCGCAATGCCCCGAATGTGTCCAGAACCATTAAGGCATTTCCTTATTGCAGTCTCATGCTGTTTCAGTAGAACAATTCAGCAGTTCCTTGGGTTGTGGCACAATGTCTAAACCTAATTTTAGCTAGCGCATGTAGGTACCAAAGGCAGGAGGGACACGTAGGCCGAGTTTAGTCTACGACGATTAATTCTTGCACTGTTGACAGTGTATGTCTTGCTAGTAGGATGGGTTGCTTTATGCTTGTTAGCTCTGTGTTGCAAGTCGCAAAATGTGTTGGGAGAATACAATAGTCAAAGACAAGACTGCTGAAAGTGACGGCAGCAAATGCAGGTTTGTGCTGTGGAAAGCCCCGTCAATAACGTGGGTTCTGCTTTATGCGTCATGACACCATGCACTGTGTCTGGGTGATCTGACTGCACCCTAGAAATACACACGGTACCCTTGATGTGCACTGATGACTGCAGAGCCTTAGGGGCCCAAACCGAAGTGTTTTAATGGAGTCTGACTTTAAGTAAGTCACGGTTTGACACAACCAGCTTGAGCAATGCATTTTGTTGAGATCCCACAAAAACAAAAGGATCTGGAGATGCCAAACAGTCTTATGACACTTGATGTGTTTGTTACATTTTTTTGCTCCTGGGACTTTTAATTAGAAGAGAGTTTCTGCAGGTGAAGTGGGTTTGTCATGCAAGTATTAGTGAAGGATCAAAACCAGCAGGCTTTTGCAGCACGTTCTGTGCTCTTGATACTGTATTGTCCCAAGTTCAAGGGGCATTCCTACTTTTTCTCCTGTTTGAGTGTGGTGTAGGATGAGGACAAAAGCTTGAAGGGCACAGTCTCTGTCTGGGTGAAGAATGCAAATAACTATGTTTTTATTTAAAAACTAAAAAAGCAAACCTGTTCTGAGTAGCACAGCTTGTGCTCCAACTGTAATTCTGTAGAAAATCGTGCTGCTTTAGGACCTTTTTGCTGGAGGCAGGCCTTAAACCTTATTTTCCATCTTCTTATTGTTACAAAATAATTGTACCTGCTTATTCTGCATTTAGAGGACTCTTCAGTATAAGGATTTAACCAGGCATGATGGTTGCAAACTCTTGTTTAAAGATGACAGATATCTTTTTCCCCCTGCAAACACAATCTACTGTTCTGCAAAGTGAAGTAATTTTGAAAACTGAATGTCTCCTTAATGCTTTAACATGTCTTTCATTTACATATCACACTAAAGAAAAGAAACAAGTAGGCAGGAAATCAGCAAAGGAAGTGGTAGAAGGAGGAAGAAGACAGAAGTAAATTATCAAAAATATTTTAAATTTTTTTCTGTCTTCAGATGTAGATACTCAACATGCCTAGTACTTACTTATCCATCCAACACGAACTGATGGGAATTCATCATTCTGGAGGTTTGTCCTTTTGAGTTAGGTGCCTTCATGCACTCTCTTGTGCTGAGGAAGTGGAGCTAAATAGGTTCCTGTAACGAAAAAGGTAGTTCCCAGAGTTGTGACGTTCTTCTATCAGACTGTTTAGGGGGATCAGCCAAAAAAAAAAACCCAAACTCTGAACAGATTCCAGGAGGAAGATGATCAAATGAAAAAAATTAAAAGAAGCTCTTCAAGAATTTTACAGTACAGAGTAATTTTGTGTTTCATTAAAATGCTCTGCCTTTTATTATCCTTGTATTTAATACAGTAGGGGTTTTGTTTGATGTTATGATGATTTATGACTGCTTGTAAAATGACAGAGAAAGCAGAATTCTGGTGAAAGGAGAGATGAATTATTGCCCTTAAAAGACCAAGGGATTCACAGCAGTAGCTTTACTTGGTAATACTTTTCTAGTTTGTAGAGCACTAGTTTGTATATTCTTTCAGTGGGATACAAATCTCTGATCATCTCTGTGATGAATGCATATTTGCCTGGGTAAATGTTTTGCTTACTTTTCAGATATATTTTGGGTTTGGTTGGGTTTTTACTTGGTGATGGTTGTTTCGGTCATCCCAGAAATTAGTGGCTTACTAGTGATTTCAGCATAGTGAAGATGAGACAACATTAGGTCTGTATAGAATCCTCAGGGCATGCGTACAGAAAGCTGTTGTGTTAGGGGAGCTACATCAGCTTAGAACAGGAGAAAGTTTTCTGCTTGACCCAAGTGGAGCTATGCTGCCTTACAAGAATTTTGGGTCACATCTTTCTATCCATAATTTTTCTGTTTATTATTGATTTTGTTATGTACCTCTCTGTTTGTAATCTCCTTGCTTAGGTTTTTTTATGGGTACTTTAATAAGTCTCTTTGATTTTGGACCTTACACCGCTTCACAAATAATTCACAATTCCCTTTCCATCATGCATTTTTACTGCTAATGTATATAGTCTCCAGGGGTTTCATCAGAATTTGCAGGAGATCATAAAGTTTAAATATAGCTCCCTTCTTAGTTGTAAGGGACGGGCCTGGGTGTTAGGAAGCAACTGGACTCTATGTTTGGATCTGTTTCGTTCACAGTAATTACAAGCTTGCTCCCCTGTTCTTACTATCCAGAAAATCCAGGCTCCCAAAGTTTAAATCCAGAAGCTAATGTTGTAGTTTGGTCTCTTCCTAAAACTGAGTGTGTATCACACCACAGTAGTGGAAGCCCTTCAGTTATTAATTGATGAGTTTCCCTGTGTGAACCTGGCATAAGTATATTTAGCACTTCCAATATCTAATTATCAATATTCTGCAACATTTTAAAAATAGTCTAGAGGCTTTGGCCCTATGTGCCCTACAGTATCTTAAGCCTTGTTTAGGCTTACTGCAACACTGTAATCAGAGTTCTTCTAGCCTGAGGGAATTTTCTCTTTCTTAATTTAATTAAGCACTTCCAATTAAGTTTAATTATATGTTAAGATGGAGAATTCCTCCTGACCCTACAATAATAAGGATTTACAAACCAAAGTACAGTTTTCATGGATTTTCTTCTGGGACATCATCTTGTTTGATAGAGCAAATAATTGAACAGAGATTTTAAAATTCTGAGTTCTTGTGAAGTCTGTTTCTATTCACCTCCACCCAACTCGTTGGAAGCAAACAAGAGACAGGTCTCCACGATGTACTCCTTATTAGAAACGAGGGCCACATCTACACTGTCTGCTCTTATCCAGTAGATCTAAGTTTCTATAAGTGCAATGCCCACTTCAAGTCCTGACAAATAATCACTTTTTGGGAATTTTCCGTTCTCTGTTTTGAGGCCACGTTAATCAGACTGTGGTGAGTTCATGCCACATCTTTGTGCACTGACAACACTGGACAGTCTGATTGTCTGTTTGGAACTTTGGGTAGCGTGTAATATAGATAGTTGTACAGGGTAGCTATGTTTATCTTAATTAAAATGCTGAAGTAACATGTGAAAGCTCTGTTGGTGTCTTGAGAGAGTACTGTTGCAGTTATCTCACCAATAACAGAGGTATTTCCATATTTCTACTCAGTGTGATTATACTTATTCCCATTTTTATGTGAAGGTGACTGAAAATATGGATTGCTCATTGACCCTTTGGGCAGAAGCTGTTTCACACTGCTCTGCAAAGTTTTGCATCTCCTGGGGCTTCTGTGTGTGTTGCAAACATTTTGCTATTTAAAGGAGAAAAAAAAAAAAAGTGACACAAGAACCATACATCCCACTTGCTAAACACAAGTATGCTGAAGGAACTTCATGAAGGCTGTATTTTTAGTCTCACAGCTGGCTTGTGATAGCACAACATGAGATTCTAGACAGAGCAGAGTCCCATCAACATCACATCTATTCAAATCGTATGCTTTTTAGCTTACATACTGAAGTTCATAAATATGAAAGGGAAGAAGGCTCACGGTTCTGTCTGATATGCAGCACATTTTACAGTGTAAAAATTTACTGTAGCTGTTTTAGTCAAATACATTATTCTGGCGTGACCTGGATATAAACACAGTCATTTTAGCTTTTATATAAACAATTTTCTCATCTGTTTGTTTTACAGTATTTCTATGCACAGAAATATCTGCTATAAAAGGTAAGGTCCCAGTTGTGCTGATTTCAGTAGATTTAACTGTACATTGGCTTTATAAAGCCGGCAGGCTTGGAGTCATCCCACCTTGCTTTCTCTCCTCAGGTCAGCAGGTCACAGCAGAAAGGCAAGTATGCAGAGCCCACTTGAAAGCCAGTTGTCCCTGTGGAGATGCTGTTTCTTCTCCGTGGTCTGCTGGGTGTATGGGGCCTGGACTGCTGATTTTAGGCATTATATTTCAGTGGAAGGCTGAGCTTGGACCTGATTGTCTCTGCAGCAGCATTTAGGAGCAGAAATTTTGTAGGTGAGAAATACTTTATCTTGAAAAATTATTTCAGCTCATTGAGTGATTTTCATAGGCCACATTACAGGAGCAGATTTGCTTTACAAACTGTCTGTGCTTTGAAAGTTGCTTGTTTGATGCCATACTTAAATATAGCTTTCAGGATCAGCAGATCAGAGCCTCTTTGGGTCTACACTGCCTTGAGCACAGTATCCTCTCTCTTGTGGATTTATCATGGTTCCGGTTGTACTTTTTTCCTGTGATCTTGTCTTTCTGAATCAAGTCAATGAAGTCTGTAGCCCCCAAAGAGATGCTTGCAAATCACCTTAGGAAAAAAATAACTTCTATTCTTTTCTTATCTCCTGCAAAATCTCTCTTGTTTTTTTTTGTTTTGTTTGGTTTTGTGAAGCCAGTCTCTTAATTTTACAGCCCAACTTGTAATTTTGCAATAGCTATGGTTGGCAGGATGAGGATGGATAGAAAAATACAAAGGATTCATGTGATTCCAGGAAAGAATAGATAATTCATTCCCAGGGAATTGTGCCAATAGTGGTCAGAGAATACTGATGAAAAGTCTGTTTTTCATAGGAAAATGAGCATGTGTGTCTGAATACACAAGATGAACTAGTCTGTTGAATAAGAAGATCCTGATTTTATGTGATCATTTTTCAGGGAAAATACTCCTTTAAGGTTCTTGCGTGGGTAGTTTCTGCCTTTAGTTCCTGTCCTTTGTAGGGATAAACACCGAGTCATATCTGTTGGTGTTTGGATTTGTAGTTTAAGATGAAGGGTTAATGAGAAATACAACTTTTTCCTCCTGCTTAGCACAAGAGCAAATGCTACAGTCAGTTACACATTATACATCTTTTTTGACTGAAAACAAGATAATTATTTTTTTTTAAGTTAAAGAATGTCAAGCTTCTGGTAACTATTATTAGTTTTTGAAAACTAACATTATGTTGCTCTCATATTTTGCTTAAAAATGAAAAAATTTCAACTTAAATATAATATAATCCTTGCAAAGTATTTAGTTGGGGGGAGCATTTTTTAGATATAAACCAGAAATTCAGCAATGAACATACAAGTTCTCTCTTTTTGTAATGAAGCCTGCCCTTGAAAGTCGAGGTTAACACTTTTTGACTTTAAAAAAAAGAGAAAGAAAAGGCATTGGTGATCCATTTGGTGTTTTAATAAATATTTTTTTTGATGCATTAAAAATGGCTTTACAGTTCCACATCTCTCCAAATATGCCATGAACACAGGCATACTTCATCTTGGAACTAGGGATTGTCATACATTCTTAAGCATTGTGAAAATACCCCAGTGGTGGTATCATATTTTACTCATTAGGTACCAGGACAGGTTAGTTATTTTGTGCTTGTTTGTGCTGCATTCAGATGACTTACTGGCATCAGACCAAAATTTCTTCATTGGCATTCAGCACTGTTCCTAAGGGGTGAGAGAAAGGAGATTCTGAACTCGGTAGGGAGTATATACAATGGAATCCAGAGAATACCATATTTCTTAACTGAGGTATGGGTCTTCTCATACCACTAATTGACCCCTTCCTCATCCCCCTTTACCTGGGTGCAAACAGCATGCAGGAAAAGCAGTGGTACTAGAAAAAGGACATTATGCCAGAACTGCATGTAATGTCTAGTAACTATACATATTTCCTTATGGTCATGCCATATCTCCATGGTCTGTGTTTAGGAATCAACTTTAGGTGTGATTCAGGCTTTCTAAAGCTATGGGATAGTCTTTGCGTCCTAGTTAACTGTGGGGTCTCCAAAGGCCAGTGAGCTCAAGGATCTGTGCATTGTATTGCCCCCTGCCCCTTCCCAGTGTCATAGAGCAGATGAAAACTATACAGTAGACATAATTCTGTAGAAAGGCTGGCAAGTGCATCATGGGACAAGCCCAGAGGCATGGAGGAGGAAGAGTATGGAGAGCTAAGGACAGATTGAACAGGACTGAGAGCAGGTTTCCTGAGGCAGCAGCGAGGGATTTCCAGCAGAGACACTGGGTGGGCAGGATGGTGCATTGTGGAGCAAATTTGGAGTTGGAAGGACTCAGTGCTGCTCGGCAGCTGTGTCAGGCTTCAGTGAGCTTTGTGCCTATCTTGGCAAGTCAGAGAGCCCATTGGCAGGGTAGGGGGACCTGTAATAAATATTGAACTTGTAGCAACCAACATAAGAGGCTAACAACATTGTCTTCTTCAAGGAAATTTTGAGGCATTACTTCCTTAGGAGCAAAGGCAGCCAAGTTTTGCATCGTTCCTCCTAGCTGTGTTTTCTTCTAAACAGCCACAGACCTTAGATAGGGAGCTAAAGGGGTTAAGGTGTTCAGCAGGGATGTGCAGCATGCCCATCGGAGCAAAAACACACCTTTGGCATGCTTCGTCCAGCAACGGGGCTGAAAACATTGGGAAGACGTTTAGAGATGAGGTCTGCAACCAGTTGCATTGCCTGGGTTTCTTCTGCTACTGAGACAAGCTTGTTTATTATTGCTAATTTTACAAAGGGTGCTAGCAGCCATTATTTCCCCATCTGGAAAAGCAGAGAGTGTGATAGAGTCGGGTCCATGCCTGAAAGAGCATGCAGTCAGTATTGACTCAGAAAAATATTGTTGGCTCTCAAAGTGGTTGAAAATTGATAAGGTGCTTTGCTAAATGTTTCATATAGAGGATTTGAACCCTAGTCTGCTGAGGCCTCAGTTTTCCTCTCTCCTGTTTTTTTAAGTTATTTTTGAGCTGTTTAGTTAACTGCACTTTTAAACTCATGACACAGAACTTTTCTGAGCAGGGAGCCTTGTGAGGTGCTTGAAAATTGGTATTGTACACCTATAGCACCAATAATTGAAGTGGTTTCTGGAAAATGGTGAAATCAAATTACCAACCCAATTTGCCTAGAATTTTCAAGTGGGGGGGAAAAAAAAAGCACTCTTCTTTTTGTCTGTGATCACTGCCTTGAAGATAAATGACTTTGCTCCTTGCTGCAGGCCAGTGTACATAGCCTTAGACACTATACAACATTTTTTTTGTTTTGTAATTGATTTTTTATTAGAAATTTTCAGAACAATTTCAAACCCAAATATTTTCCCTCTGCCCTTTTATTTCTTACTTGCTCTCTGTCTGATTTGGCTGTCAGTATAGTGCACTGACAAATAAATCATTGTCAGGGCTCAGTTCCCCAGTGCACAAGTCATGAGTCCCACACTAACCCTGCAGTCACGCAAAGGTCCTTACTTCATAGCTTTATCAAAGTTTGCTGACTTTGCAGCATCCCATAGTGAAGGCAAACACATGATATGAAAGACAACATCTTCTGTACCCAAAAAAAGGACTAGAAACAAAGGTACCATACAAACACAATATTTAACACAGGCAACGCAACTTCTTTCGTAAGGCGTGTGGCCTGGTGGGTTAAGCACTGCAGAATGAGCTGGGTGACCAACATGTTAGGATGTTCTGTGTGACCTTGAGCGAGCAGATTCCTGTAATTGTAGCTCAGTTTCCACTCCTGTTTCACGACACAGTTGCTACATACTTGGAGTGAAGAGCAGTCTTAATATTGGGCTTTCCTACCTTTCTGATTTCATGCATACAGTGCAAATAGTGCAAATAGACCTACTGGAAAAGCCTCTCTATCTGACAGTCTTGGGGTCAATTTCTGTGGCTCAGGTCTTGCCCTCAGAGCAATGGAAGGATAGAGTACGTATTGTGTTTCATAACTCCACTGAAAGTCTTTGAGGGTTTTGTGAGAACCTCAGAAGGTACCAGTTTACTGCTGAATATTTTGCCCTTGCTCTTTTTAACAAACATTAGAATTTCAGACCTTGAATCCTGCAGACGAAAGCTTAAAAATACAAAAACGTTTCATGAAAGCAGATGAAACCAGCAAAGCCCAAACTTCAACTTTAACTGATGCTGTGGTACAAAAGCAAATGAGTATTTTGGAATTTTATGTGATGCTGTTCCACCTTAAGCATGCTATTGCTGATTTTATGGCATCTGTGGGTTCCTGTGTGCTGTAGTCATTTAATATTTTTAACTTCTTGCTGTACTGTACACATTTGTAGCAAGCAGAAGGTTTCAGATGTAGGATAGTGAACTTCGGAACTGCTGCTAAAGCAAAATGTGCTAAACTGTAGAGTGAAAGGTGGTGCCACAAGCAGCCTTGGAAACTTCATTCAGTTTTTCAAGGATAAGAAACAGATGAGAGAGAACCTCTATTTTTCAAATTACTTTGCTCACTGAGGAAAATAGTGAATTCACCTTTCAAGACAAATTAGAAATCAGTCCTAGCCACTTGCTCAAGGAAGGCCAAAGAACAAACATGAACATTAGAAGTGTAGAAAAATATGCTAATATGCCTGTAAGTTTGCAGAAAGGTAATCAGAGTAAAGCAAGAGGGGACAGAGAGCAAAGACGTGGAAAGACAAGCAACCTTCAGAGAGTCCCTCTAACAGATATCATGTTTACATTGTTAAAAATGGGGAAACCAATCTTTGCCTGCGTGTTATCAGTAAATGAGAGTTTTAATAATAAATTATCTATGTGATTGCCATTTTCTTTCTCTTTGCAAGGAGAGCAGCTCTAAAAAGAAAAGGAATACTGTTGTGAGTAAGGTGTTCTACTAGTGGAAAGCAAATAGAAACAAGTCTGGATTTATTATTTTCTTTAATTTTGTGGGGTGTTAGATTTTTGTGGCTGG
>Ga0065711_1043131_pt1 | contig 14917 bp, 18 predicted proteins | sample Hoacrofraction12_FD_59098 | JGI IMG/M metagenome (GOLD analysis project Ga0065711, IMG submission 59098) | Hoatzin crop microbial communities from Cojedes, Venezuela - Epithelial fraction 12 v2 (version 2) | ecosystem: Host-associated > Birds > Digestive system > Esophagus > Crop | place... | reverse complement strand
AGTTCCTTGTGTTATGGCAAATGCTGTATATGAAAACAAATATTTGCTCGGAACATCTATGGCGCGTCCCGCAATCGCCAAAAGACTTGTTGAAATAGCAAGAAAAGAAGGTGCAACAGCTATATGTCACGGTGCAACGGGAAAAGGCAACGATCAGATTCGTTTCGAACTCGCATTTAAAGCCCTTGCTCCTGACATCAAAATCATCGCTCCTTGGCGTAATCCTAAGTGGACATTACAATCACGTGAAGACGAAGAGGAATATTGTAAATCACATGGTATAAATCTACCTTTTTCACATAGTAACAGCTATAGCCGCGACAGAAATTTGTGGCATCTCTCTCACGAGGGACTTGAACTTGAAGATCCTTCAAAAGAGCCAAATTATGAGCATATGCTTGTTCTTGGTGTAACTCCGATGGACGCTCCCGACAAGGTATGCGATGTCACTATGACTTTCGATAAAGGTATTCCTACAAGCGTAAACGGCCAAAAAATGAAAGTTTCAGATATAATCAGAACTTTGAACGAGCTTGGCGCTGCAAACGGAATAGGTATAATTGATATAGTTGAAAACAGAGTCGTTGGAATGAAGAGCCGCGGCGTATATGAAACTCCCGGCGGAACAATTTTGTACGAAGCTCACAAACAGCTTGAAGAGCTGATTCTTGATAAAGATACTTATGCCCTCAAAAATGAAATGGGTGCTAAATTTGCAACTCTTGTATACGAAGGAAAGTGGTTTACACCTCTTCGCGAAGCAATACAGGCTTTCATCGAGAGCACACAAAAATATGTCACAGGCGAAGTACATTTCAAACTTTATAAAGGAAATATTATAAAAGCAGGTACAACTTCTCCTTATTCATTGTATAATGAGAGTATTGCCTCTTTCACTACAGGTGATATGTACGATCACAAAGACGCAAGCGGATTCATAAATCTATTCGGACTGTCTTTGAAAGTACGTGCACTCAAAATGCTTGAAAACAATGAGAAATCAAAGTTAGATTCTAAGAGCAATGTGAAAAAAGGCTAAATAATTTTAAGGAGTAGTCATAAATGAATTCACTCATCATCATATTATTTTACCTTTTGGTCATCAATATTGCAGGCTTTCTGTCAATGGGAATTGATAAGTCAAAAGAAGGGCTTATCGAATACCGGAAGCTACGCTCTTTGCACTTGCAATTGCAGGCGGCAGTATCGGAAGTATCGCAGGTATGTATACTTTTAGGCACAAAACAAAGCACATGTACTTTGTAATAGGAATGCCTGCTATACTTATTTTACAAGTAGCACTTATTTGTATATGCATGTACTTTTTTAATATTCGATTCATCTAAATCTATGAAAAGAGGGCGCAGCGATGCATATAGCAGTTTGTGATGATAACATTGCCGATAGAAAGCAAACGGAAAGGCTTCTTGGAAGAGCCTCGGAAGCTTTAAAAAAAGAAGGATTTGAAGGACTTTTTATTGATTCGTTCGGAAACCCCGATGCTCTTCTTCATAATCCGCAAATGTATGACGGATTTTTTATCGATATGAAAGAGGATGGCGCAAATGGTTTGGAGCTTGCAAGAAGCCTTTTGAAATGCGGATGCGGCGGACAAATAATCCTTTTAAAATCAACTATTGATTATTACAATATTGCAACATCCAAAGAGCAGGAACTTTTTCACTTTATGGACAAGCCTATAAAGACAAGCGAGCTTCGCAGTATGCTCGATATGTGTGAAGCTTTTAGAAAGAAAAAAGAACCTCTCATAGAGCTTCGTGATGATAATGAAACCGTATACGCAAAGGGAAGTCAAATAGTATTTGCAAGAACGCTTGAGACAGGACGAATCGGTATAAAGCTTGATGATGGAAGGGAACTTAAAGTTCTGACAGATCTGCGTAACTTCTACGAGCTTTTGGATGATTACTATTTTCTGCTTCCTGTATCAGAATATGTCATTGTAAATATACGTATGATAGATAAAATCGGTCTTACCAACGTGACTATGACCGATGGCACAAAATTTCACATGGCTATGCATTTTAACAAGTACATACGAGGCCAGGTAGAATCAGAAAGAAAGCATCCCGGAATAGACCCTGACAAACTAAATAAATAAAAAAGTCTAGGCTTTTAGGATATTCTCAAAAGCCTAGACTTTTCTTTTATTTACAATCAAAATTATTCATATTAAACGCTTATAATCGTAGGCGTATCATATGCGACAAAAAACTTATGCACATGTAACAACTATGCCGCCATCATTGGCATACATCGAACTGACGCCTGCCGCATCTACCACAATTGTCTCTTTAAATTTCATATTTTTGAGAACCATATCTCTTACAAGCATTGCTCTCTCATAACAATTGCAGTGCGTAATTATAAGTCTCTTCTCTTCCGAATTTTCGCATTCTTTTTGAATGAGATCAACCATCTTTACCAAAGCCTTGCGCATACCAATGCCCTGACCTTTTTGAATAATGGAGCCTCTATCGCCTGCACATACAGGCTTAATTGAAAGTGTGCTTGCCACAAGTGCCTTCATACCGGAAAGTCTTCCATTTTTGCGAAGTGTTTCAAGACTGTCAAGAACAAAGTATGTAAGCATCTCATCTCTGCAAATATTTATCTTTTCAACTATTTCTTCAAAACTAAGTCCCTGCTCTTCAAGCTCCATAAGCTTATATGCAATCTGCGTTTCTCCGGATGCTGCTGACAACGAATCTACTACATAGATATCTTTGTCACCTTTTTCTTCAAGATATAAATCTCTGCCAAGGAGTGCGCTATTATAGCTTCCGCTAAGCTTAGACGAGAGTGTGATACAGTATACATGATCGGCATCACAATCATATGCACTCATGTATCTGTCCGGAGATGGACATGCGGACTTTGGACATTCAGGACTTGCCGCAACATGTTCCAAGAACTCTTGTTGATTAAAAGATTCATCATCAATAATATGATAGTCACCGACTTCAAGTGCAAGCGGAACTATCTCAAATCTGGGATCTGTATGAAATTCCTTCGGTAAATCGCAACAACTATCCACAACAATTTTATAACTCATATAGCCTCCAAACCCATGTCGTTTTCATTACTACATCATATCACTTGTTAGGCTCTACGTAAAGACTCGACATTTTTTGTGGCACTTTCGATTTAAAAGTGCTAATATATTATGCATGATTAGTTTAAAGATAAAACACACCAAAAATTTCATGAATATGCTTCTTCGCGAAGATACATTTTATTCTTTTCTCTTGGAAGAAGCTTTTATCAAAACATCAAACGATTTTACAATCGACGGCCATGTTAACAAAGAATTCTACGAAGATGAGAAAGAAGAAATTTCATATTCCTTGTCAGAGTGGTCGCAGATTCAAAAAATCTGTTTTGATTTGATAAAGGGAAAACATACTCCAATAAAATTTAATTTTATAATGCACTTAAAGCCGGATATTATTCCAAAACTTCTTCCGGATTTTGATTTTGATAATAACAGTGTCGACTTTATAGTAAGTATTTCATTTGCAAATGGATATATCAGACTTACAAGCGCAACATCCATAAAATCATTCACTCTTGACAAATCTCATGAGAAAATTTGGGATGATACGCTTAGAAAATTCCTCTTCTCGAAAGAAATAGAATACGAGGAATTATAATTATTGTTTATATTTTTCAAGTATAACAATTAAATCATCATACTTACGTTTGATTTCTTCGTAGAGCTCATCTGTTCCTTCAAGGCTTTTTGCACGCAAGATTTCTGTGAGCTTCTTTACATCCGGAAGCAAAGCTGCCATAGAAAGATTGCCTGCAACGCCTTTTAGAGCATGACTTCCTTGAAATGCCTCTTCAACGTCTCCGCTCTTTAAGCCATTTTCAAGTCTTTCCATACTTGTATCATTTAAGAATTTTAGCATAAATTTTTCGACTAAATCTTCGTTACCGGCAAATCGTTCTTTTACCTCATAAAAATCCACACCCCAATTTATAAGTTCTTCTCTAAACTGCGCATCCATAAGACATCTCCCTTTCTATCTTTTTTTTGGAATAAATAAAGCCTTAAGTTTAATATAAATATCACAGTTATCCACTCATTTTATCGGAATATATGTCGGAATTTTTTAGTCGTTATTATTCATTTTCAAAAGTTTTGCGGCTTGGTCCGCAGTTCTAAGCGCATCAACTATTTCATCAAGATCACCGTCTATTATCTGATCGATTTTATGAAGTGTAAGTTTTATTCGATGATCGGTAACTCTTCCCTGCGGAAAATTATATGTTCTTATTTTTTCGGATCTATCACCTGTTCCTACTTGGCTTCTTCTAAGCTCAGACTCACTATCATGCATCTCTTGAAGCTTCATATCATAGAGCTTTGCTTTTAGAAGCGCCCATGCTTTATTTTTGTTTTGAAGCTGCGACCTTTCCGTCTGTGAATATATAACTATACCTGTAGGTAAATGTGTAAGTCTCACGGCAGAGTCTGTTGTGTTTACACCCTGACCTCCATTTCCGGATGCTCTTGTTATATCCATTCTGACGTCTTCAGGTGGTATCTCTATTTCTATATCATCTGTAACTTCCGGCATAACGGCAACCGTCGCGGTAGATGTATGTATACGTCCGCCTGACTCTGTCTCGGGAACTCTTTGTACTCTATGAACTCCGCTTTCGTATTTGAATTTGGAATAAGCTCCGTTTCCGGATATCATAAAAGATACCATTTTCATACCGCCTATGCCTATAGTATCAAGGCTTAATAGCGACGTACTATATCCGCAGTGCTCAGAATATTTTACATACATTCTGTATAAATCTGCAGCAAAAAGTGCCGCTTCATCTCCGCCAACTCCGGCTCTTATTTCTATAATTACATTTTTGTCATCATTTGGGTCTTTTGGAAGAAGTAGTATTTTTAGCTGATTTTCCAGACTTGGTTTTTCTTCTTTGGCAGATTCCAGTTCTATATTCAAGAGTTCTTTCATCTCAGCATCATCTTCTGTAAGGAGCATTTGCTCGGAATCATCTATTGCCTTAAGACAGTCTTTATACTTTAGATAAGTTTCTACAAGTGGCATGAGATCGCTTTGTTCTTTCATAAGCTTTCTAAACCTATCCGGATTTGATGCAACATCAGGCTCCGTCAGAGCCATACTTATATCCTCATATTTATGTAAAATCGCTTCTAATTTTTCTAACATATTTTTTCCTCAAAACTTAAATTCCATGTTTTTAGGCATAATATCCTTTTACCACTCTATCATTTCCCCCAAAATCTTTTACAATTTCTATATTCTTAAAACCATTTTCATCAAAAAGCCCTGATACAGCCTCTGCTTGGTCATATCCTATTTCAACCATCAAATATCCACCTTTGTAGAGATATTTTGGCGATATTTGGCATATCTTTCTATAGAAAAAAAGTCCATCTTCTTTGCCATCAAGCGCCATAAACGGTTCTTTTTTTCCCACTTCCACCATAAGCGTATCAATGACTTTTGTAGGTATATAAGGCGGATTCGACAAGATAACATCAAATTTTGTATCGATATCTTTTTCTAAAGGGAATATATCTGTATTAAAAAATTTGATTCTATCGCTAAGTCCAAGCTTATCTGCATTTATATTTGCAACTTCAAGTGCGTCCTTTGAAAGGTCAGTAGCATAGCATGTCGTATCATTTGTGTAGTTCAAAACACTTAGTCCAATACATGCAGAACCTGTACAAAGATCCATAAATGTCATACCATCATGAATATCTTTTAGCGCCTCTTCTACCAAAATCTCAGTATCTTGATTTGGAATCAGAACATTTGAATTTACATAAAATTCAAGCCCCATAAATTCTTGTTTTGAAATGATGTAAGCAACAGGATTGTGCTCTTTTCTGGCAAGTATATATTCTTTGTACTTTGCTATCTTTTCATCCGGAGCCTTAGTATCTCCATGCACAAGAAGAGTATTGTAGTCTATAGAAAAAGCTTCTTCAAGAAGAATTCTCGCATCAAGACTGTACTCTTTTATCCCGGCATCTTTTAATATATTTTTTCCCTCTTCATAAACACTTGAATATGTCATCATTTATTCGACTTCCTCATATTCTATATCATCAAAATCATAACCAAACGCATCTCTTTGATAGGACTTCCAATCAAAAATTGCTTCTACGGATGCTATTCCAACTTCTATCATGGAGTCATCCGGCTCGCTCGTTGTTAGTTTTTGAAGCATGAGTCCCGGCTTTGACAAAGTATTTATAAGCTTATTATCACTTCTGCCGGCAAGTCTTATAAGTTCATACGAAATACCTGATATAACAGGCATAAGAAGTATTCTATATACGATTCTAAGCACAACAGAATCTGTTCTTATAAACATAAATAGCACAATACTTACTATAAGGACAAAAAGGATGAAACTACTGCCGCACCTTTTATGAAGTCTTGACGACTTTCTGACATTGTCTACGGTAAGAGGAAGCCCGTTTTCGATACAGTTGATGCATTTGTGTTCAGCGCCATGATACATAAATAGTCTCTTAATATCTGGCAAAAGCGATATCAAAAGTACATAAGCTATAAATATAGCAATTCTGATGATGCCTTCTATTACGGATCTTAAAATAACGCTTTGCAAATATTTACCCATAAGTCCCGATAGTCTTTCGGGAATTACAAGAAATAAAAGTATAGCTATGGCAAATGCAATAATTGTTGTTACCATAGAAAATACCTTTTCACCGTTACCATTTGTAACTTTATCGCAAAGCTCATCAAGTTTGGTTGATTCTTCTTCATCCTCATAAAAGGAACTTGAAAAATTAATTGCTCTGCTTCCCAAAATAATCGAATCTATAAATACAAAAATGCCTCTTACAAAAGGTATTCTAAGAAGTGCGCTACCTGAGAGTTTGCTGTGATATTCATCAATTTCCACATGTATATTTCCGTCAGGCTTTCTTACAGCAACACTGTACAAATCCTTGTTTCGCATCATAACGCCTTCAAGAACGGCTTGTCCACCTATTCCGGAATAATGTGTAATTTTCTTTTTCTTCATATTTTCCCCCCGTAACTTATTTAATAATCATTTCAAGAACTATTATATATACATCTATAGTAAAAATAAAAGAGCAAAAAATAAGAGGTCAAGGCACACGCCTCAACCTCATTAGTTTCTACAAAATTATGCTTCAGCCTTGATGCCGTATTTCTTATTGAACTTATCAATACGACCACGAGCAGCTGCAGTCTTCTGCTGTCCTGTATAGAACGGATGGCATTTAGAACAAATTTCTACGTGGATGTCCTGCTTTGTAGAACCAACTGTAAATGTGTTACCACAGTTACATGTTACTGTTGCCTGATAGAATTCTGGCTGTAATTCCTGCTTCATTTTTTTCACCTCTCTATAACTAAAAATTTCTCTGTTTTCAATGATTTGCAACATTTACTGTCACGTTTTATCATGAACAGCTCTGTTATAATAACATACTTTGCAATAGCTTGCAAGTGGTTTTTACTTCTTTTTCATATGCCTTTGTCTGACAATTTCATAAGCCAGTATCCCTGCCGCAACCGATGCATTAAGAGATTCTATTTCGCCGTGCATGGGAATAGATGCTATCATGTCGCACTTTTCTCTAACAAGTCTGCTAACGCCGGATCCTTCATTTCCGATTACAAGTCCGATAGGGCCTGTAAGATTCATATCATACATAACATCGCCGTCCATATCAGCGCAAACAAACCACATACCTCTGTTTTTGAGTTCTTCTATCGTCTTTGAAATATTTGTAACTTTAACAACAGGGGTATAATTTAGTGCTCCCGCACTTGTCTTTGCCACGGTTGCTGTAAGACCAACAGCTCTGTTTTTGGGTATTATGACTCCATGCGCACCGGCTACATTGGCACTTCTGATTATAGCTCCTAGGTTGTGTGGATCTTCAATATTATCAAGGATGAACACGAATGGATCTTCACCTTTTTCCTTGGCCTTTTTAAATATATCATCGATTTCGGAATAATGATATGCCGCAGCATAAGCGATTACACCTTGATGTTTTCCTGTTGTTGATATCTGATCGAGTCTCTCTCTTGATACGAACTTCATGATGCAACCGCTCTTTTTAGCTTCACGTCTTATTGATGATACTGCTCCGTCCGTGCATCCGTCCAAGATAAAAATTTTATCTATTGTCTTACCGCTTTTGAAAGCTTCCATAACTGCATTTCTGCCTTCAATTGTAAGCTCATTTTTCAAATCATTTTCCTTTTTGCTTTCATCAAAAAAATTATCATTCATACTGATTCCTTTTACTTTTCATTGTACTTATCTATTCCGATTTTAACGAGCTCCAAAACTCTTTCCATATCGCCTTTCAGATATAAGTATCCGCACAAAGCCTCAAGTCCTGTAGCTTTTCTGTAATCGATAACAGATTGATTTTTGGCACTTGTGTATGATTTTGCATTCCTTCCTCTATGATATATCGCTTCTTCTTCGTCTGTCAAAATGCTTTCTATTTCATCTATTATGAAAGCCTGCGCTGCCGCATTAACATACTTTACCTTTTCTTTATTAAGCTTTGATGCGGGCATATTGCATTTTTGAACAACAATTGTTCTTACGATTATCTCATATACACTATCGCCAATAAAGGCCAGTGTCAGAGGCGAATATGTTCTTATATCTTGAGCTTTTATATTAAAATCTTCTCTTATTTTCGTAGATAAATCTACGTTTCTATTTACGTTTAGGCTTTCTTCCATTTTACGCCTTCTCTTGTATCTTCAAGTATTATTCCCTTTGATAGGAGCTCATCTCTGATTTCATCAGCTCTCTTAAAGTCTTTATTCTTTCTGGCTTCTTGTCTTTTTTCTATAAGAGCCATAATATCAGCATCTGCGATTTCCTCTTCTTTTTCAACAATGATACCACATATATCCGACAGCTCTATGAGCATATTCTTTGCCATATTTAAATCATCTTTACTTGAATTTTCATCCATATTCGAATTGATAAATCTTACAAGTTCAAATATTACGCTGAGTGCATCTGCTGTATTAAAATCATCATCCATAGCCTTTTCAAATCTGCTTCTGAAATCTTCAAGACTTGTCGCAAGATTTTCTTTGTTCTTAGCATCTTCTTTTGTATTTGACAATAGATAAGAAAGATTCGATACGCAGTTAACAATTCTCTCATATCCCGATTTTGCGGCTTCCATAAGTTCATCAGAAAAGTTAAGAGGGCTTCTGTAATGAGCCGATAACATAAACATTCTAAGAACCATAGGATTGTATTTTTCAAGAATATCTCTTACTGTAAAGAAGTTTCCTGCAGATTTACTCATCTTATGATTATTGATATTGAGGAATGCGTTGTGCATCCAATATGTAGCAAACTCCTTGCCACTGCATGCCTCGGACTGCGCTATCTCATTTTCATGATGTGGGAAAATAAGATCTTCTCCGCCTCCATGAATATCAATTTGATCGCCAAGGTATTTTTTGCTCATAACAGAACATTCAATGTGCCATCCGGGTCTTCCATCGCACCAAGGTGACTTCCAGTAAGGTTCTCCCTCTTTTTTGGGCTTCCATAAAACAAAGTCGAGCGGATCTTCCTTTTGATTTTCTCCCGTAACTTTGAGAGCTCTTTCTCCGCTTCGAAGATCATCAAGATTTTTGTGAGAAAGTTTTCCATACTGAGCAAACTTTCTCGTTCTGTAATAAACGGTTCCATCAGCTGCCGCATATGCATATCCCTTATCTTCAAGCGTCTTTATCATATCCAGCATACCGTCGATTTCATTGGTTGCAAGCGGATTAGTTGTAGCTTTTAAGATATTCATGGATTTCATATCTTTTAGACACTCATCAATATATCTTTTTGATATTACGGACGAATCCACTCCCTCTTCATTTGCTTTTTTTATGATTTTGTCATCAACGTCCGTAAAATTGGACACATAATTTACATCATATCCCTTATACATCAGATATCTTCTGACTGTATCAAAGAATATCATAGGTCTGGCATTTCCGATATGTATAAGATTGTAAACGGTAGGGCCGCATACATACATTCTGACCTTTCCATCTTCAAGTGTTTTGAACTCTTCTAACTGTTTGGTTTTGGTATTATATATTTGCATCAAAAAATCCTCCGATTAAAATCAAGTTATTGCACACCGCATCCACCGCATTCGCCGCCGCATCTATTAAACGTTGCATTTACCGAATGCATATCCATCGGTGTATTCAAAAGGCATATTGCCTGTGATGAAATTCCTTCTTCTCTGCCTGTAAATCCAAGTTTTTCTTCTGTTGTAGCTTTGACATTCACTTGTGATATATCTATTCCAAGGGTGCTTGCTATATTTTCTCTCATCTTGTCAATATGCGGGCGCATCTTCGGCCTTTGCGCAATTATTGTAGCATCAATATTTTCTATAAGAAAGTGTTCTTCTTCAAGTCTTCTTCCTACTTCTTTCAAAAGTTTAAGCGAATCTGCCCCTTCATACTTTGGATCGTTATCAGGAAAAAGTTTTCCTATATCTCCAAGAGCAGCAGCTCCAAGCAGAGCATCCATTATGGCATGAAGAAGTACATCCGCATCGGAATGTCCAAGCAGTCCCTTTTCATGCTCTATTTCAACACCACCAATTATGAGCTTTCTTCCTTCTACAAGTTTATGAACATCATAACCCATTCCTATTCTCATATATATCCTCAACTTTCAATATTTTTACATGATAAAAAAACATATATTTTCGCATATAAATGCCGCAAGGCATGCACAAAAAGCAACAAATAAAAGTTGTTTTTTCTTGTAAGATAAAATAAGTGCAACCAAAAAGCCGCAAATACATGAAGCTAAATGCAAATTCTCATCCATTAAAACTGCGGGGAATGTCATCGCCGCAAGTGTTGCATATGGTATATAGTGCAAAAAAGAACGTACATATACATTTGTGATTTTCCCTCGGATGAGTAAAAAAGGAAGCACTCTTATAATATAAGTAACAATCGCCATAACTGCAATATATAAATAAACTTTATTCATAGTCTTCTCCCTCAATTGGCTTTACTATTGCCATAACTATGCTTACGACAAGCGTTATGATTATTATTCTCATGCCTGACGAGAGAATCTTTAAAATAGGCGCAAATGTAAAAACAAGCGATAACATCATCGCACATACGACAACTATAAGCACGTTCCTATCGTCTTTTGCCGGCGGTATTATTATAGCTATAAACATAGCATATATTGCAAGGCCAAGACATGCCACAACGCTACCCGGCAAAATATTGCCGGCAAATGCACCGAGGAATGTTCCAAACACCCATCCAAATACAGAGTTTACTATAAGGCCGTATGAATAGAAAGGATTTAGTTCTCCTTTTTTCAAAATACTCAGCGCAAAAATTTCATCTGTAACGCCGAATGCAACCAAAGCTTTTTTTAATAAGCTTGTATTCTTTGATATCTTTTGCGTAAGCGCCGTAGACATAAGTAAATATCTAATATTGATAACAATTTCAACTATAGCCAGTTCAAAAAAAGATACGCCTTTTGCAATTAGGTCAAGTGATGCATACTGTCCCGCACTTGTAACATTTGAAAGAGACATAATCACAGCACTAAGTACTGTGAAACCTTTGCTTGTGGCAGATATACCAAATGCAAAAGATACTGCCAAATATCCAAGGCAAATTGGCATAGCGTCTTTTATCCCACTTTTAAATTCTGTCTTATTTGACATTTTTTGCTCCCCGCATTTATCAAAGCTTTATATTTTCCAAGTCCTCTTTTGTTACATTTTCAATACTTCCTTGAACCATCTTGGATGATCCGCCGCCTTTAACTTTGAACTTTGCTTTTAATATGCTAAATGCATCCTGCGCTTTTTCATCAGCGGAACCTATGACAAACTTACATTTGTCACCATCCATGGAAAATGCAATGCAAAGCATATTTGTCTTCTCCATGGCACCATTTACGATATGCTGCATGAATTTCATATCAAGGTTTTCATCAATATACAAAAAATCTTTGTTTACATCAATTTCATTTATCTTTTCGTCTATAATTTTGTTCTTAATACTCAAAAGCTTAGCTCTTAATTTTTGATTTTCATCTGCTTGTTTTTTTATGGATGCATCAACAAGTTCCATCGATGTAGATAGGTTTGCGGCAATACCTTTCATCATTTCATATGTGGAAAAAAGTGTTTTTAATGCCCTTTTTCCGCACTCGATAGATATTCTGACACCGCCTTTGTAATTTATCCTGCTTGTAACTTTTAAAAGTGTTATTTCACCACTCATTCTTACATGCGGCGCGCAGCATGCACATATATCTACGCCTTCGATTTCGACTATCCTGACAGGTCCTTCAAGCTTTTTCTTACTTCTGTAATCAAGTTTTTCAAGTTCGCTTTCGGATGGATAGTAGGTTTTTATAGCTACATTTTTAGATATAATTTCGTTTGCCATTTGCTCTATTTCAAGAACTTCGCTATCAGTAAGCATCCCATCAAAATCCAGTGTTACAATATTTTCGCCCAAATGAAATCCAACATTGTTATATCCGTATTTGGAATGTACAAGGCCTGAAAATATATGCTCTCCCGAATGCTGCTGCATTTGATCAAACCTTCTGGTAAAATCTACTTTTCCTGATACGACCGTGCCTTCTTTAAAATCCTTGTCTACGATGTGATATATTTTTTCTTCATCAACTTCTTTTACGATTTCAACATAGCAAACCTTTGCATCGTCTATCATTCCTATATCGCTCTGCTGTCCGCCTTCTTCGGGAAAAAACAATGTTTTATCAAGAAGTAATCTATATGAATTTTCTTTTTTTTCATATTTTTCACAACTTATAACTGTTGCTTCAAATGAAGTTTCATAAGCATTATCATCATATAATTTTATTGTTTGCATATTTTTCTCACCATATCTATCCGAATTTACCAACAAATATTCTAACACATAACTGTAAAAAAGAGAAAAAAAGTTAGTTAATTCATACATTCATATATTTTGTGTTTGAAATTCTAAACATGTATAAAAAGCCGCCGGAAAATTCCGACGGCCGAAAATCAAAATATATATTTAATTATTTCTCGCTTTCGAGCGGAAGTGATGATAAAGTATCAACAACTTTTTCTTTGATATCATCCCATTCAGTATCAAGTGCGTATGCAATTTCTGAATAGAAGAGTTTTTCTGCCACGCCTAGATATCTTTCATCTACAGCTGCAAATTTCTTGCCTTCGCTGGTTCTGATAGCCTTGATTCTGTAAAGGCTCTTGATAAGTCTAATCATCTCATATGCTTCATTCCTCTTGCAAACATCTGAAATAACAGCTTCAGCCTTTTTGCCTGCAGGCAAATCCAAAATCTCAATCTCATCAAGTGAGTTCATAATATTGCTTGCTTCTTCCTGTGATATAACATCTCTCATCTTGTCCATAGCACCATCTATAGGTACATACAAGACTCCGCCTCTATCAATCGCAGAAACCATCTGATAATACATCTTCTCACTACCCTTTGGAAGAAATGAAGGTACTAATAAATCAGATACCTTACATAGTCCATGATTTCCGTATACTGCAACATCTCCTTTGTTAAGCATTTTCACCTCTCTTTACAAACCATCCAATTGCAACGCCATTCACAGTCAATAATGAGGGATTCATGTAACTTCCTAAATCGCTTGCAAATAAATGTAAGCGCTTACTAATTACTGCGAAAAATATGACCTACAAGGATGAAATGTAGGTCATTCAATTTGTATAATTAGTATAACACATATGTTACTAAATTGTAATACTTTAAGATACGTTATTTTGAAAAAAGTTTCCAAAGCCCAGTATTTATGCACTTTTACCATATATAAAAAATATTCGTCATTTTGAACAAAATTTTGTTAATATTTTTTGCTCATTTTCGCAAAAGTCTTGTAAAGTCATAAGATTAAAGACTTCTTTCTCGCATTTTCCAAGCATTGGGTTATAAAAATTTTCAACAACGTGATCTTTTTTGAAACCGATTTTTTGCATTACATTTCTGGATCTGAAATTTCCGTCGGAATAAGCACACCATATTTTGTTTATTTTTTTGTTACAAAATCCGTAACAAATAATAGCTTTTGCTGCCTCTGTAGCAAAACCGTTCATCCAAAAGTTTTGGCCAAGCCAATACGAAAGCTCGGCCTCATTTTCTTTTATGCCACGTGCTTTTAGAGGTCCCATACTAAGGCCTACATTCCCAATAGGGACATCTTTTATTATTTTTTGTCCATTTGAAAGTATTATGTTATCTTTTGGTACAATCGCAAATGCAAGTTTTGCACTGTATATGGCTCTGATTATTGCTTTGCTGTAATTTATATCTCGATGAGGGAGCCATCCTGCCATAGGCCCTACAAGAGGATCTTTGGCTATCTCATACAGAGCCTGTGCATCATCTTCTCTCCACTTTCTGAGAAGAAGTCTATCCGTTTTGATAACTTCCATCTCATCACTTGGCATTTGTCTACTCCTTAATTTATGTTTGTTCCCTTATGTCTTGTGAGGCTGTCACATCCGTTTCCTTGTATTGCCTCTTTGACAAAACTAAATACTACTCCGCCATATGTATTTTCGCCGTTGCGCTCGTAGTTTCTGTTAAACGATTCAAATTCACCATCTTCATATGAAACATTCATTGTTCCGCCGGCTTTCTTGACAATATACTGTGTCTTGTTGCCTGTTGTAACGGCTACATATTCATAATCATTATCTGATAGGAAGCCTTCAATATCTGCTGATTCATCCGAGGAAGGTGCTTCTGCCGCCATCTCAGGCATTGCTTCTACAGGTGCTTCTGCCGCC
>Ga0065711_1043133_pt1 | contig 14918 bp, 9 predicted proteins | sample Hoacrofraction12_FD_59098 | JGI IMG/M metagenome (GOLD analysis project Ga0065711, IMG submission 59098) | Hoatzin crop microbial communities from Cojedes, Venezuela - Epithelial fraction 12 v2 (version 2) | ecosystem: Host-associated > Birds > Digestive system > Esophagus > Crop | place... | reverse complement strand
AAAAAAAAAAAAAAAAAGGCAAGCTGGCTCGTTCAGAATAGACGGTTATTTGTCTTTAAGACAAACAGGTATTTTTCAGTGTGAGCTCTGTGTGTTGCGGGCTTTAGCCAGTCTCAGATCTACACATATTTCAGAGGAGTTCAAAGAAGCTCTGAAAATGAAAAAAACCCAACATAACAAACAAACACAGAGGAAAAACAAATGCACCAAAGAAATTGTTTCTGTCCTTCAATGGTAGTTTCAGAACAAAACAGTGTCTTAAATATTTATTACTTTCAACAGAAAGGTATGCTAATGCTGCTCAGAAGCAAACTGGTAATAGAAAGCCACAGCCAAGACTTGCAAACCGCTTGATTTTACTCTAGCTCAGTTTCCAGCTCCCTCTCCCCCCAAAAAAACCCCTGATTTAGGAAATCAGGTTTGTGGTTCAAGAGCATGTCAGCCCACACCTCCCCCAGGGACTTGGGTGCAGGTGGACTGTAGACAGAGAAAAATGCAAAGACTGAGAAGACAACCTTGGGTTTAACATACAGAGATGACAGAGGCATACGGTAACAAAACAGCCCGGATGTCGCAGTGCCATGTAACACCCGTAAGGTTTGCAAAAGGGAAACTTTTATAACAGTCCTGCTGCACAGACAAAAGAAAGAACAGTTTTGAGCAGCAACACCACAAATGACCACGAATTCAAAACTTTTCCCTGAATAACCACATTGCTGAGAGGATCCAAGAGACAGCTTTTAAAAGTAATTAAGCTCTAGATATGCAGCTAGAAAGTAGAGGGTCTTTCAAAAGAGCCTAGCAACCTAACAAGTCAGTAACTACAGTAAAAATGATGCAGCTATGCACTTTTGAGAAAGTCCACTTGTATTTGTCCTGAATCTCTAGGCTCTAACACCTTTAATCAATCAAGCCCTACACTTCTTACTGCTACAGGATCACTGTTTTAAAAGGAGGATGTTCCCATGCTATCAGTGAGGTGATGGAAAACAGCACTGTAAGTAACATAACAAAATATCCTAAAGGAAAAATTTAGTGCTCTTAGCTACACAGACGATGATTTAATCTACCCAAGTCCCTATAAATGGATGACATAATTGATTTGTAAGGTTGCATGCAGGGATGTCATTCAGATTAAAAGTTGCAATTATAAGGTTGTACTACATACAACAACCACATGTGATGATACACACTATATGTGGTTGCCCCCTGGTTTCTAATGCTTGAGTTAAGTGGATGTGGAGAGGAGAAAGACAAGAAGCGGGAAGCTTCAGAATCCAAAACTGGTAGCAGTAACTTTGGGGCATCCTTGCTCAAGATGCTCCAGAATTTTCATAGATACAATCAGAGTGTTTGCCAGTTTGCAAAAGCAAGCATAGGCCTTTTTGCTAACCAGAATGAAATGAAGAGCAGTAACTGAAGTGATTTTCTAAAATGTTGTTCTAAAAATTGTAAACTCAACACATGTCTGTTACTGCACAATCACCTGAGGGTCTCCTGTAGGCATCTGTTACAACCAAGAACAATCATGGGAAATTCACAAAGATCCCAGCAAAAGCAAAGCAGAAAAAACCGAAAGTTAAAACTGCAGACTAGAATATGTGCTTGTACCACTTTCTATCAGTTTATTTGCTGTAAGCACTTAAAGAACCCATCCAGAAAATATATGCTAAAACATTAATATAAACTATTAAATGATTCTATTTTACTTACTCTCGTTTTTCTGATAAATACTTCACTAAATATCCTTACACCTCCTTTAAGTCCATCAAAAAGGTGCTTCTTACTCCTTTCCTGGCCTGGTATCTCAAGCCTATACAAAAGACAACAGTAAACATACCTCAGGCTATTCTTCTTCCAAACCCAGGTTCATTTGCAGCCTTGGTGTTGCTTGTTACTAGGAAAGACCTTTTTTCAGAGCCTGAAGATGGGTAGGCGTTAGCAACCTGACTGCAAAGCACTGTCAGAAACATCATGCAAACAGGCTGAAAGAAAAAAAAAGAAAATGTCCTCTAGCAGGCATGAAGAATCTTTTATCGCAAAAGCAGAACTTGTTTATAGCTGAAAAATACTGCCTAATTGTCAGCCTCTTGCTGTCAACTGCTGAGCTGCTAACTCTCATAAGGATTTGCATTACACTAACAACTCTAATGCTTACGGATGTGAATCTTCTTATTAACCTAAATGAGGATATCCACAGTCGTAGGTATATGTCGGCAAGATTTTTCAAAATTGCTTCACGTAAAATGTCTGCGGTCACTGATTTTGAGAGAATGATGAAAGAAAATTGCTTATAATTTTATTTTAAACATTTTAACAAGATAAGCATGAAATAAAAAGTTACATTGCCTTAGCGATTAGCATACAAGTCACAAAAGCAGTATTAAAAAGAACTGTACAATTAAAAATTACCTCTATCTTAAAATAAGAAATAACTTGGGTTTCGCTAACACATGAAAAACAGTCCTTGCACAGACAAACAAGGCCTGATTTTGAAACACAAATGCATGAAGATGTGTATGCACGTTTATGTATGAACTTTTCCCAATAGCAATGTTTGCACATCCAGGTGACTGCACGTGTAAAACCAGTCTTCATTTTTCCAAAGACCGAATGCACTTGTATGCTAATTTAGGTTAGAAATACGTGTTCCTGTCAAAACTGCACATGCACGAACTATAGTTATTCTTTTGAAACCCCAATGAAAAGGTCATGAAATTAAGTTATCAGCAACATTAGATCCTGGTTAAAGATTTATTTGAAATAACCTCAGTTTGCCTTACTGTTGCAAAGACAATATGAATAAAACATGAACTTCCTAACACGGAGAGAGAAAGGACTAATTTTTACTAAAATAAACTGTGTTCAGAAACAAGCAAAACACTGAATAACTGCAGCTGCTAACAGATCACAAAAGGGGTTTTAACTTTTGCTGTCATCAGCTGGTACAACTTTATAATAGTACTAAAACATACACAGATCTAAAATTTCGCTTCGTAAATATTATTTTAGAAGAGATTTTTCTTTCTATAAATACTACACCAGTTCATACAATATCAATGTCTAATTCCTAAAGACTTAAAAGAGTTATCTTCATTACAGTTCCAAACCACTAAGATACTTAGTTAACTAAATTTTCTTTAAAAGATTTAAGTAATTTTGACTTCGTATTTTTATTATTCTTCATTGTTTTGAACTGCTTCCTACTTTGTGCATATGCTTCCCAAACACAAATGTGGCTGTCCACCCATGCCATCAAGGCAGTATTTCACACTTTACGACTTCTTAAGCCTTCGCAGCTTTAACTTCCTGAAACCATTTTCAACCTCTTTTTTTCTTTTTTGGATAGGCTTCTCTGAGGACACAGGCTGCAGTTCTAAACAATATGATGGCATCACAGGCAATTCTTCAGCAGCTGTGCTTGGCTCCTTTGTGTTTGTCTGCACTATATTGTTCCTCACAGAAAGAGGCCGGGAGAGGTTTCTTCCCAAAGTTAGTGACTCCTCATCAGATGCAGTCTTTGTCAAGTCTTGCTTAGAAAACAACCTGGAATTAAGTGGGGTCTTCTCCTCCAGGAATGGACCTAAACAATCATGATCGTACTTACTCACTTCTGTATTGCTAGGTATGAAAGGAGCCCCTTCAGAGGACACTTTTTTTAAATGCTCTAACTTTTCTTCTGAACCACAGCCCTTCCGTTGAGCCTGTGTTTTGGTCACTTTTTTATTCTGTTTTGGTCCTAGCGGTGCCAACTCAGAGCTACAAGGAGGGTTCTCACTTAGAAGACTTGACTTCAACCACTCCACGGAGTAAGGTTTTTGCTGTCTGCTAGCATTATCTGGCTGTCTCTGATCAACATAATTTTCCAGTTCCAAAACAGGAAGCTCCAAGTTGTTCTCAGCTGTATTTATGCAGTCCTTCAGCTGTCCTGCACTCCTACATTTCACTTCAGATTGAGGACTGAGGGAAGTCTGACAGTTGTTCTTTCTGTTCCCTATCTGTGAATCCACTGAGCCAAGATACACTTTCTTGGAGTCCTTGCTGATCTGAGAATTCCTTGTGCTACTTTGCCTTGGTTTTGTCCTTTTCACACTGCAATAAAAAGGAATTTTGTTTTTAAATTAGAAAAGAAACTTTACTGTCTCAATCTGCCCTTGTTATAAACTCTGAAACACCACTAGGGCAACCCTCATTCTGAATGTGGAAAAAAACCCTGTATATCATCTTGACAAGCGGTAATGTTTGTCTAGCATGGATAATATCAAGTGTTATCCATCTGATTTTCCACTGCACTAGGGGAACTCTATTTATTAATGACTAAGCCATGAAGGAGTTCGCATTCTATTCCAAGAGGCAGAACTGGATTCATTACAGATGTTAAAGGTCAAGTATATAAGTATATTGAATTCCTTCCCAAACTCGCTAGATAAAATAGTATTTCGTAAGTGCCTAAATGACTTCAAACCATTCCCATATATTCACATGCATAATGTATATCTAAAGAATAGAGGGGGGCAGGCGGGGAGAGGCAGCATGTGCATCTCTGTGTGAGAGTTTCTAATCTCTATTTTAGAATGTTCCTCTGGAATTTTTCTCAGGGCATTTCAAAGCATTACTTTAAAGTTTACCACTACTCATCTAGTATCAAGCTTGTTCATCTGGGAACGACTTAGGTAATGCAAGTAGATTGTATTCTAAAAGGAATTATACAGCAAAATGGGATCACAAGGGATACGATGGAGTGTCAGTGCATAAACACTCCTCAGAGCGTGTTACCTACATATCTAGATTTCACACAAGCTGTAAGATGAACTTTATCCACGACTACTGAATGTAAGATTTTGAGTCTAAAGATATTAGTATAGATCATCCCATGCTGAGAGCACTTTCTGCTGCTCTGCTGATGCCGAGCAGTTCACAGGTTGGCATAGATATGCCTTGGCATAGATAACGCTTCAGAAAGGGGTCTCTTCCAAAATAGGTAGAGCTGGCATACCTCCAAATCTAATCTCATTTCTAAACACAACACAGATGAGACACCATGAGTAGAAGTTGCCAGGGTTCACAGCAAATCCCCGATTCCACAGTTGATTTGGGGCTACTAGCAGCTTGCACAAGTAAGAATGGTATCCTGGTACAGCAGAGGACCAGTAAAATGTTCAGCTGACCAACAAACCCTCCCCATCCGGTACACCAGGGACACTCTTTAATTGTGACCAAAGATCCAGACTAGTATCGTGGCACATTGCAGACTCTCAAAATGAACAAAAACTGTATTTGCAAAGTGTTTTTCACCAGATCAAGCATCACGTATTTATTTTGGCTCAGAGCTTCATTCAGGGAAAAAAAATGCTGCTTTGATTCTGCCTAGCGCTATGTGAGATATCTATGTGGGTTGTAACAGCTTTTTCATGCCATACAAAGCAACGACAATCATTTTGCATGTTTATCCACACTAAAGTGGATAAGCTACACTACATTAAGTAGTCCCTTAATAATTTAAAATAATCTTTTGTAAAGGAGTTTATGCTACTTGAAATTTTATTACATAGGCTAGATTCTATTTACCCAAATTTCACCAGATTGTAAATTTATCACCTTAAAAAGAATAGTGACATACATTTCTTTCAAGATGTCTTGCTTTATCTGTTCATTCAGACTAATCTTAAGCTTCTTGTTCTCAGCAGATTCAGTAAAATATTCAGACGTCCCACTGGAAAGTTCTTCTTTCTGCTCCAAAATAAAATACAGGTTTAAAACATGACACATCAAGCTATGATTATTCAACACAAAACTCCATTTCTAATACTAAGACTTACAGATGTTCTTTATTATTTTTATTTGAGCAGTCGAAGAGAAACAGAATTATTTTTAATCTTTTAATATTTGGGAGTCTAGTCAGTTTCTCCCCTTTCAGACTCCCCATGAACATATTTCATATGCTAAAATATACCGCAAACAAACAAGACTGCAACGTAAAGGATGTAGCGTTCCAAACCGTCTGAGGAAACTGTTGGCAAATATCTGACATCTTTGTGGCTCAAACTGTGACAAATGCCAGGAATCTCTCTTGCAGACAGGAGCGTGTTTTGTCATTTTTTTTTTTTTTCTGAAGAGACTGACTGGCGCAGTGGTCTATACACTTATTCCCAGAAGAATTCCCATAATTTTCCATACTTACAAAAAATATACAGAGGGTTATTTGCTCATTTAAGAAGGCAAGGGTTAAAACTTTTAATACTAACGTTCAAATGCTCACAGCTTGTAGTGGTTGGCTACTACAGGACAACAGGGGAATTCTTTCTGGTCTCAGCTAACAGCCGCACCATGGTTTTATATAATACGAGACTGGGGTGAGAGGGAGGGAAGGAAAATGCTCTTTTTCTTCAAGCTGTGAGCATTTCCTTTCACAACGAAACCATCTCAATGAGAGAAGGGCCATTTGCTGACTTCACTATTAACTACAACATACTTCAAAAAAGTATTATCTCTGAGGCTATGGAGAGGAGAGAAAAAACCACGGCAAAGTCAAGAAAAGAAGACGCTTTGTGCACCTCCTTTTCTTTGATAGCATTTTTCTTCGTCAGCCTGTATGACGCAACATCTGATCAGGGCTCACCAAACGTAGGGAGTGTTTATTTATACCGTTTCTTGCTCTGCACTGTGAACCTAGCACACTGGAGCCAGGCAGTACAAAGGGAAAGACTGCGGAGGCGGCAAGGCCAAAGTGTGTACATGACCGCTGCCTGGAACACCCCTCGGGAACCTGTCACTTATAGTGAATAAAGCCCTGCCCATTTTTATTTTTATTTCCTTTTTAAAGGAGAGGGGGTAAACCTCGCTGCTCTTTCCAGAAGAATAAGCCAGTGAAAACAACTTCCTGTTTTGTAAGCAGAAAGAGGGTAGTCAGGCAAAGAAATAAAGCCATTTCGTCAGTTTAAAAAACTGCAGCTGTTCCGAGCCTCCCTTTCAGAGGCAAATTATGCAAACGTATTTGTGTGTATGGATAGAGGCATGAAATTCTGTCCACTAATGCTGCAACACGTGTGTTTACAGCAGGCAGAAAACACACGGGGCATACACGAAATGTGATTTCAACCTAAGAAATCAAGCCTAACTAGTTTAATCTGAGGAATTAATTGCTGCTTCTATTCTTGTTAGAGGCATGGACTCCCCTAATTAGACTAAACACGTTTTCATATTTTGTAAACTATTAAAGAAGGGAATATTATGAAGATACTCAAGAGCTTTTCTAATTTTAAGAGAAGACACAGACTCATAACTATAAAGTCTGTAGTAACTATTCTGATTTCCAGTAACATTCACACAACTCAGACCGAAGGATCTTGCACAATCGTTCTGCATCAAAGCAGCTGGAGAGCACTCTTACTTAGCCATAGAACAGAAGCACAAGCAGAAGCATTTGAACTTTCCTTATTCTGCTTTATGGTAAGTCTAATTCTATTAAATCTTCTTCAGTCCTCAGCTGAGGACATCAACATGGCACACTGGGACAGGATCGCCAGTCTGCTAAGGCAGTTCTTGGAGATGTAGTAAACAATGGGTGGAAAGTAGCACTTTGTACAAAATCCAGAGGAGGACTGGGTACAGTTCTTGTCCACACATACTCACTACTGCAGATAAGCAATAAACCTGAGTTCTAACTTGCATCTGATTACAAACAGTGCATGATCCTTGCCTGGAGTGTACCATCGTGCCAGGGTGTGAAGAGAAGACCCTGGAGAGAGGCAAAGATGACAAAGTCATGTCACTTGTGAGTTGAGTCAGACTGGAGTTAATGATCCAGAGTCTAAGAGCTAACACATTCCCTCACTACCCCATCATCAACCTTTTACTTTGTTTTCAAAGAATTTAGCACATAAAGCAGTGACAGAAAAGGGTTAAGGCATTAAAAAAATAAAAATAAAAATGATTTATGTGTGAAACACTTCTGAACATGCCCTCTAAGTACAGTAGATTTTCCCCTTGGAACCACACCCTGTAAGTGCTGTATTTTGAGAGCTGAACAATTAACATAAGGCATATGAGTCAGTCTTTGAAAGACTCTGTGGGAACCAGGGAGCCTTTTGCTATTAGGAGTGATGTAAACTCCCTAAGGCTGGAATAAGTCCACAATAGAAGGCAGAGAGAGTCATAAATAACAACAATGGGCACTCCATATACCACTAAGACACTCAGCCATTACTGGTGAAACTTCCTTTAGTTTCTTTATTAGACTTAATAATTTTAGTTAATTAAAAAAATAAAAAACACTGTCTGTTTTGGGAATACTGTTTATTTCCTATGGGAACTTCAGGACTTGTTAAAGAAAGAAAAATAGCTAATCTGCTCTCATCCTGTCTAGTAATCCCAAATTCCTTTTAGGCAGTGAAATAATTAAAGAAAAATATTCCAGGCATAAAAAGGAGGACAGCAGAAGCAGACATCATATAAACAATGACACCATGACAGAGAAGAATGTCAAAGCACCGCCAGACTTGTGACTTGACTCTGAAAGAGCTGCAGGGAGTGGGATTGCTGCTAACAAATTAAAACCACATTTCTTGGCAAATTGTTAAAGACAGACATATTTACATTTGTATAGAGACTGGGTGGGCACAAAAGATTAAAATGCTTCTTTAGCCCTTGAACTGCCAAGTTCTATTAGAAATATGTGCTCTTAAAATCCTAGTGTAAGCTCACTCCTTTTTGTTACTAAAAATTAGCAAAGAAGGGCCTGCAGAAATGTAGCTACAAAGTCTTACTACCCTAACTGCTCACCATACTGGCCTCTCAAAACCTGATTTTAAGATCCTTAGTACTTGTCCAAAGATGTCTGGGAAAAAAAACTCTATTAAGACCTACAGAGAAACATGACTGTTATGCACACAATATACTTGCTTTAAGGCTTATCAAATTGAAAATTAATTCTTTTGCTATCTTACTCAACTTACTCTCTCTTCAAAATGAAAAAGAAATCCTCAGAAATGTAAAAGTGGTGACTGCCATCTGCAGCTCTCTCCAAGACAGCTGAATTCAGCAATACAACATTAAATAACTGCAAAAGAACTACTCATGGATGCGCACTTCTGAAGAATTCTTACAACTCACTATCCTGAAGAAGAGTGAAAGGTTTGGCTTCTTCAGCCTGACAATAATACCCATACAAATACTGATTTTTTTTTTTCAGTCTAAGGTTTGGGATGCTGGGCTGAAAGAAAAATTTCCAAAGTGAACAATGCTGCCCTCCTTCCTGCCTCTGATTTGGTTTCATAGTTTCTAGATGTCTCTTACGATGCTCAGGATAAAGTTGCACATGCTTATGTAAAGTAACACTAAGGGATAATTAAATTTCATGCCTGGTTAACAGAAAAAAACCCCAACACAATAAGAAAACCACACATTGTTTCTGAATTGCATTTATCAATATGGCTCAACTTGCTCACCAAAAAATACTTAATAGAAAACATCAATGAGTCCAATAAATCAAATTTAGTATCAGAGTGCCAGGAGGGGACTCTGAATATAATAATGTAGAAGCAGCAATGAAATAAAGTATTATCCCAGGCACAGAAAAGTGAATAAAATTTAAAAAATAAAAATTATTAAAAGGAAGCAGACAGAAACAGTTACTTAGGGGAGCTTTATGTGAGCTTGCAGTTGCATGATTTCTCTTAATGCCGCTGTAAGCAGTATCATGAGCTCAACTATCTAAGATAACCTTTAGGTCTCAGAACTGTTCTGGCAGATGACTGGCAGATCAGAGAGGTCAGACAGGACTCTTTCCAATCTGATAAACAGAAAAGGGCTCCTAAAGCAAGTGAGGAGGCTTGTCAGTGAAGGGTGAATCAGATACTATCCTCTACCTGATAGAAAATAGACAAGAGACAGGACCTTGGGTCCAGTCTTCCACCCTCTCCCATCCCACATGAAGGAAAAGCTTCCCACAATTTCATGATGCAAATTTTTCAATGTTTCCAGTGTAGTGGTGCACCTGTCCTAGCAATTCTACTTACGCAGTTCTAGTACATGATAAAACATTCATAGATGTTTTCCAAGCACAGAAATGGATATTATTCTCAACCTGAAATACAGTTCCTTGACTGGGCTAGTGGAATGTTGCTCTACATTTTAAAATGGACTGTCCTGCTCTATATGCCAGTAAGTTCCAGTAAAAAACATTAAGGATCATTCCATGTTACACAGGGCAGTACTGATTTTTCATTTGAAACAGGTATTTTTAAGGAATGCTGGTAGTTTTAAAAAATACATTCTTCTCCAGATTGAAATGAGAGAAACAACCAGAGAAAACTGCATCCCTCCAGTGAGGACTGTATAACCTCCGCGTGGCCTACCATAGAAAGCAAAATCTAACACCCAGATCAGTACAGTCTTCATTATCTATTACCAAAATTCATTTTGATTTGACACCATGGATCTTAACAATATATTAAGTTTATCCTTGTCAAGAGTCCCTGTGGTCTGCATTATTTACTCCAAGAGTTGGTCCAATCTGTTACAAGCCTCTGTGATACACATACCACTTTCTCAAAATACAAGGTGTGAACCCGTTTTTCTCACATAAGTCCTGGCAATTCCAAAGACTCCAAAGGTCCTCAAAGCATCATCAGATTAGCTTAAAGTATGAGACTTCTATAAGGAAAATGCCTTCTTGCTTTTGAAGTTGTCTGTTTGAATTTTAGTCATATTTTACACATAGCAGGAATCCCAGACTATTCTGAATGTAGGAAATTCAGAGTTCTCAATTGCATTTGAATGTTTGCTACATAACAGAAAAATTCCTAATAAGCTGTGAAGGGCATAAAAGAAATAAAATGTGATATTTCATAAAAAAGCCTAAAGTTACAGGGGAGCCTTTTTAAAAATTGATACACATCTGTGACACAGATAGCAAGAACATACATGACACTTTCTAAAGCCACAGAAGGTGCTCCTGAAATAAACGATTTATTTACATACTGAGACGCACATGATACATGCTGCATGTATTTGCTTGAAGGCAAAAAGCATTAAAATTAATGTTAAGTAATTGAGCTATTAATCATTCTGATTTTATATACTGATGCTACAAGACTCAGATTCTATCTTCACAGTGTCCACTGATAAGAAACGGAGGAAGACAGAAATAACTTCTCAATGATACTGAAAAAAAATGTAAAGCATATTAATGCTGATTTTTTTTTTTAAGAAAACCAATGTCTTAAAAGCATGCTTCTTTAGCTAGCCTTTCCCATCAATTTTAAGGTTCCTGCCTCCAGCAGTTATGAAAAAGGACATGCATGCAAGATACAAGTTTTGGACTTTAAAAAATTTTTTATAAAATAAGAAGATAGTATTTTTGTGTGGAGGTCAGTCCCTTTCCCCAACTTACAAATCATGAGAGAAGGAATCTACTACTCAATTGTCACATGAGTATCTGAAAAAGCAAGGCACTCCTATAATCCTGTATTACAGCTTTTAACAGTCTGACACGAGGACCCTCCATCTGCCTGCCAAATCTAAATGGATATCAGAGTCAACCAGTACAGATGTCTAAACACCTATCAGTAATATTGAAGTGAACTTTGTATTTATCCTTCCAGATACAGCACGGGTTATATGGCAGAACAGAATACTACTTAGAGTACATGATGTATACAACAACATGATTCATATACTTAAAACTTCCGTTCCTACAGAAAAAAAATCTGGAAAAGAATACATAATTTTTAAAAAACAACTGTTCTCTTTATGCAATCACATCAGGGTTTAACAACTGTAGGAAATCTTGGAAAGAATAACTGATACTCTTGATCTTGCTCGTTATACAGAAGCAAAATATGTAAAATAGGCAGAACTGCACAGCCCACAAGATAATTCCTGTTCAACAACTCAGTCAATGTTTTAGCTTGGTTTCCAAAATAAACACGCCCCCACCCCCCCAAAACCCCCAAGATTTCTGAGCTCACACTGGAGATCTGTGCCTCCAAATAATTTCAAATCATTACAAAGGGTTCAAAAACCTTTGAATGAACTTTACCATCCTATATTTCAGCTTCCTGTTCCAATCAAATTGTGAAATTGCTATTAGTCGTAACAAATTCCTGCTGAAGTTTGAGGAATGGATTGCTCTTTAAAACAACTAAAATCCATCAAATATTTATTGCCCAACAGGAATATAGAGAATTATTATCAAAACCTGAAGTAATTTAAACATTTTTAAGTCCTAGAGTCATCAAAATCTCACAGATGCACAGCAACTAAATAAAACCTTAGGGTCACTGTAGCTTTAAACATTATCACTGCCAGCCTTCCACCCTGCACCTTTGCTGGAGGTGCCTGTCCTCTCACAGTCTGCAGAACGGGAAGAACATCCTTCAGTTCAAAGTCCAGAATCTTAGCTCAAATCCGCATTAACCATCAGCATAAGCTGGGACAGCAAGAGAGTGAGAGGGGAGAGGAAAATGAGGGAAGTGAAAGCGTGATGACAGATGATAACATCTTAAACAACCACAAGGCTTCGACAGATGACATCTTGTGAACGCTGCTAAGTAGTTGCATTTAAATCAGCTGGAGCATTCATATAAGAAGCAACTACCAAAATCAGTAAAAGATTACTCAATTTGTCCCTACTTTTTGAAGATTGCTTCATATGGAAATAATTTCATGTGCTTAATCATTTATACTGCAGTTATAAAACCTTTTGTATTTTCATCTGGATTTTGCACCATGAGAGGTACATAATCTCTTATTGAAGATGTATTCAACTTACTTCTTGGCTTTAAGACAATTTAAGTATTACTTTTTATTTCGTTCCATATATACTCTAACATTCTGTCTGCTTTTCAGATAAATAATGTTATGGAACAAAGACCTTCAAATCGGTTCCTTGTAGCAATATCTTGGCCTCCTTCCAGAGAGTGTACAGTTAATACATTCAACTTTATGCATGAACACTGTAATTGCTCTTTTCAGTAAAAATACTGTGCATTTATCAACAGATGATTTTCATTTACAGTCCTAATGCCCCTTTACCCATCTCTGTGAGGTTTCTCTTAAATTCTCCACAGCCTTCTCCAGTCTTGACTAATTGAAATAATTGTGTCAGATTTCATTTCATCATTTGTCTGCTTCTCTGGATCATTAATATAGCAAACAGCAGAGAACTATTAGACTTTTGCCATGCATAAAATAAATCAGTCAGTTTGTAAGCTATAAGAAGAAACTAAGACAAGTTCAGACAAACCTCACTGAGGCAATTCACAGCATTACCACTCTCAAGTATCCTCCCTCCCCTTTTGCAGTAGGTTCCTACCTCCACTGCAGGGCTGGCAAGAAAGGAGCACACACGCACACCCCAGATGCTCCCACCCCCAATGCGCTAGTCTAAAAAACAGCAAAGTTTGGTTTGCATGAATCCACAAGACTGTGATATGCAGCAAGATGAGATGCAGGCACACAGCCCTTTTGGCAGCTCTGCTATAGGAGTGGTAATCCCAAGGAGAAGAGGCAGACAGCTGTGACAAAAAGGAGTATTGTAAAACTGCCAAAGCATTCTTCTTTCTGACCAAGTCAAAGACGCTAGTATCATTACTTTGTGATGTAGTTTCTCAGAGAGCACAGACTTATGATTCAAGCTAATTTAAAGCTGTCCCAACACTGAAATGGAAATCGCACCCTTAACCAACACATGGGCCTGCCAAGTCTCTGTATCAAGACTAGCCTTTATGCAGCCACGCAGTGAGTGTCTGACCTAAGTGATCCAGCTGAAAGCTAACCATCCAAACAACAAAAAAACTGAAACCAAAAAAAACCCCTTGTTTTCAGAGGGATCAATGAATTAACCCAACTCCCCACACATGCCAGTACTGATAGACACTGAGGACAAGAATGCATGACTAAGAGAAGGAAAGAGGCACTGCATTTTTCAGTATCATCAGTCTTGCATCAGCTTGAGCAGAATATGAAGGATGAGTAGAAAAAAGTGACAAAGCTTTACGTGTCAAAAGGGAAAACTCACCAAGGAGAAAAGCAGTTCTGTAATCTGTTCCACTATGTGTTATCTGGAAACGGTTGATTAGTCTGCAGCTTCCCCTCTCTACCTTTTTGAAAAAAGTAGTGAACACAGTTCATACAGTTACCAAACTACAGCTTAACATTATTTTCCTCTAGCTATCTCTCCTATAATGACTGAAAAGAATTAAGCACGTTATCTGAAAACACATGAAAACAAGATTTTGTGAAATTTAAAAAAGGATAATGAAATAAAAAAAACATCAACAAGACAAGCATTACAACAAATGTAACATTAATGTGTGTTTTGGATGCTAATTCCAAACGGGATTAACTATCAGCTGCTACCTAAAGGGGTGGTCCTACTCTCTTCATCCAAATCCCGGCTGCATGCTCCTGCAACATTTTTTGTGTCACAGTTGGCAACTGTGTGGCTATAGGATGAGGTGGTTCAGTGAACTGAAATGACGGAAAACTAATCCTCCAGTAAGAAAACCAGAGAAACTTCACAAATAAATCGCCTTCTGCTGGATCAAGTCAACAAACTAATTCATTCTCACTGAAGAATCACTTACTCCATTGTAACCCAAAAGGAAAGGAACATGTACCTGGAACTAGAATCACAGAATCACAGAATGTTCGGGCTTGGAAGGGACCTCTGTGGGTCATCTAGTCCAACCCTCCTGCCGAAGCAGGGTCACCTACAGCAGGCTGCCAGAGGACTGCATCCAGACGGGTCTTGAATATCTCCAGAGAGGGAGAATCCACAACCCCCCTGGGCAGCCTGTTCCAGTGCTCCATCACCCTCAGAGGGAAGAAGTTCTTCCTCATGTTCAGACAGAACTTCCTGTGCTTCAGTTTGTGCCCATTGCCCCTTGTCCTGTCGCTGGGCACCACTGAATAGA
>Ga0065711_1043132_pt1 | contig 14918 bp, 8 predicted proteins | sample Hoacrofraction12_FD_59098 | JGI IMG/M metagenome (GOLD analysis project Ga0065711, IMG submission 59098) | Hoatzin crop microbial communities from Cojedes, Venezuela - Epithelial fraction 12 v2 (version 2) | ecosystem: Host-associated > Birds > Digestive system > Esophagus > Crop | place... | reverse complement strand
ATGTACCCTCAGCAAGTTTGCTGATGACACCAAACTGGGAGGAGTGGTAGATACACCAGAAGGCTGTGCTGCCATTCAGCGAGACCTGGACAGGCTGGAGAGCTGGGCAGAGAGGAACCTGATGAGGTTCAACAAGGGCAAGTGCAGGGTCCTACACCTGGGGAGGAACAACCCCATGAACCAGTACAGGCTTGGGGCAGACCTGCTGGAGAGCAGCTCTGTGGAGAGGGACCTGGGTGTGCTGGTGGACGACAGGCTGACCATGAGCCAGCAGTGTGCCCTGGCTGCCAAGAAAGCCAATAGGATCCTGGGGTGCATTAGGAGGATTGTGGCCAGCAGGTCGAGGGAGGTTCTCCTTCCCCTCTACACTGCCCTAGTGAGGCCCATTTGGAGTACTCTGTCCAGTTCTGGGCTCCCCACTCCAAGAAAGATGAGGAGCTGCTGGAGAGTGTCCAGCGGAGGGCTACGGGGATGATGAGGGGACTGGAGCATCTCTCCTATGAGGAGAGGCTGAGGGAGCTGGGCTTGTTCAGCCTGAAGAAGAGAAGGCTGAGAGGGGACCTAATAATGCCTATAAATATCTCAAGGGTGGGTGTCAGGAGGATGGGGCCAGACTCTTTTCAGTGGTGCCCAGCGACAGGACAAGGGGCAATGGGCACAAATTGAAGCACAGGAAGTTCCGTCTGAACATGAGGAAGAACTTCTTCCCTCTGAAGGTGACGGAGCACTGGAAATAGGCTGCTCAGGGAGGTTGTGGAGTCTCCTAAGACGCACCTGGACAAGGTCCTGTGCAGCCTGCTCTAGGTGACCCTGCTTCGGCAGGAGGGTTGGACTAGATGACCTGCAGAGGTCCCTTCCAACCCCTACCATTCTGTGATTCTGTGATTAGTTTCAAGTCACTCTGTCGGGCTGAAGATACCGTTTCAAAATTGTAACTGAAGAAAAAAAAAGTTGTTGCTTTGGAGCAAAGGCTTCAAGCTCGAGTCCCTCAGACAGCTCCTAGTCAGCCTCGAACACCGGGGTAAGGCACTGGCCCCATCCACCAAAGGGCTAACAGATCAACCCCTGTAACACCACAGCGGCCTGCAGACCGCTCCAGCAGCTGCCTCCCTTCGCGGCAGCACAGATTACAAGCCCCGGGATGAAAGGCAGCAGAGCAGATGAGGTGTGCCTTTTCTGAGGTTACCCGGACAAAGGAGAGTGAGTGAGTCCAGAGGGTGATTGTTTTTAAGCAACACTGCAGGTATCGTTCAGAAACATTTGAAAAAGATTTTGCACTACAAGAGACATTCACGGTTTATCACCGAACTCCAAATGGTCTCTGATCAAAGAAGAAATACTTCTTTCCTATCCCCCCCCCCCCCAAAGCACAAACTAAAAATCCAAATGACTTCATCTAGTTCCATCTCAAGAAATACAGGTCCCCTCATACTACCCAGGGGAAGCTGGGGTTGTTACTCATGCAAAACGCTACTCAGAGATCTCAGTGAGGGAAGGAGCATAAAATACTAGCTTTATTTATCTGCAACACTCACTCAGTGCCTACTTCCACACATCCCCTTCTGGGCCCAGTTCTCCCTTCCTGTTCTCCTTCAGATCCATGTCTCTCCTCTCACCCATCGAACCTCCCAACACCCGCCGCACTCACCTTCTGTGTCCTCACTCCTGTTCCCCGTCCCAGCTCCCAGCCTGCTGGCCATTTTATAATTTCAGATTCCCTACGCACCCTCCTTGATTCACCGTATTTGCTCAGGCAGTTTCATTTTTTGTCACCTTTCTCCTTGACCCTATATCCATCTTTTGCCCTCTGATTTTCAGGCCAAGCCGTTCCCCACCCTCCCCTGCTTTTTCAGCCAGTCCCAGTCTCATACCTGCTGTGTTTCCTTCTGCAGCTCCCAGGCTGGACAGCCTTTCCTAGCCAACTCCAGTCTCCATCCTTCACAGTCCAGCCCAGTGTTATTTCTTCCTCACTCCAGTCCTGACTAGCCTGCCACCCAGTTTCTGGCTGTGGCTGCTATACAGTTGTAACTTCTCCTGGAAATGAAAGGAAAATCTAAGCATGAAATGCTGGCAAGTTTTTAAACCATCTTCGTCTTAAGATGTATTTTGGCAGAGTGAAAACATCTGCAACCCTAACTTTGTATTAATGGTATGCTTTGGTGTGGATTTAAACATATTCCTAAATAATCATCTACATAAAAGATGAAAATAAACAATTTCCACTATTTTTACTAGAATGTTACTAAGGGTAGGAATTACTGCCACTTAGGAAGGAAAGTACAAGTCATTTAAAACCTCAAAATTATTTACAGTAATTTTGTCCCTGTGTAAATAATTTTTTTATTCATTTTGCAGTTTTCTATGTCATGAATTTGTACAGCACAGAAGTTACAGCATTGTAATAGCAGCCATTGTAATGCATAGTTCTCTAGTGTGCTGGATTGCCTGTTACACCACATAGTGCATCCATCTAACATTTTTATTATTTATACTCTCTGTCAATATATAGGCAAGAAATACACTGGCCAAGACTAGCAGCCATGTAGTACACTTATCTTCAGAGGTTGGCACCTACCAGAAATACAGATAAGTTGTGTAACAGTAGTAGACACCACTTTTTCCCCCTTTTCATCTATTTTCATTGGTTCATTTAATTACGTATTTTGCCTTTTGCTGTTCTCTAAAATGCTTCACATATGTTAGACACTATGGCCCCACTGTTTAAAGCTCCCCCCTCTTAAACACGTCTACTTTTAAGCACCTACTCAAGCTCCATTGACTTCAATGGAACGTACATACTCTTACGTTTACACACGTGCTAAAGTGTCTCCGTGAAAACTGATTCCTGAGGAAAGTCCCTCGGTTTAAATGATAAGGAAAGAGTATATGCGCCACATGAAAAAATTCTTGGAATTCCTGGGTTGTTTAGGAAAGCTTAAGAGACAGCTACTCTGAAATGCAAAATTATCAGTCCCATCAAAGGCACTCCTTTTCACGCTTTGAGCATCACATATCAATCACAGGGGATTCAGAACAATCTATTCTGGAGACAAACTGCATTTTTCTAACATCTCATAACCCAAGAGCACTAACTCCATTTTGTTTTTTTTTTTTTCCCCTCCAACATTTACTTAAAAAAAAAAAAAATTACACTGTTCCAATGAAAAATTTCCACAAAAGGAATTTCAAGGACAAAATTCTAAGAGGGTGAAAATAAGCCTACAACAGCACAGAGAATAAGATTCACGACTCCTTGATTTTGCTTCTCTGTTTGGATTATCACTAATTTTTAGGAGGCTTGATGAGTTTGACTCAGCCTCCACATTTGTGGTTCCTCTCCTGCAAAGACTTAGCATGTTTCACTGAGTACGTGCCTGCTTTTATATATGGACTCCTGGCACTAATTCCCTATGCATAATCCAGGATTCTCTTATTATAATCTCATTTGTACTGCCTATTATTAACATACATGCACTGCTGGAACTCGTATCTCATCCTTCTAATGAGGTCCCACAGAACATGGAAGAGTAAATAGCATTACATAAAACAGCGCTAATTCTTTCTTTTCCATGGTCTAGTGAGCTGCTTCTGGTGGAAAGAGTGCTACACAAAAAACCTCTGAGAGCACCCTATAATGACATCCCAAAGCTCCGCTCCTATTCCTATCTTGTTTGCTTATTTGTTTATTTATATTAGACTTTTAAATATGCTTAATATTTTAATATCCTTTTTACTAAAAAAAAATATATATATATAAAGTCCATTGCCTTTTAAAGACTGGAATTTAAAAATATCTTTAATTGCCTGATAGACAGCTAAGAACAGTTCCAGGTACATAAGACATGTAACTGTAACCACAGTCTCCATTTTTTCTTATCAGCTTTGAAGGGCCTGTATACAACAGTTCATTACCTTAAGGTGGAAATGGGACTTGAAATATTACACCAAGAAAAGCAACGTTCCTGTTATACTGACACTATAAAAATCCTAAACAGAAACACAGGCAGAAACAGACGTACTCTATTTTATATTACATCTTCATTTCATATGACTCACATGGTTAATATTGGACAATTATATTCTCATTTGTTTCAATGTATGGGACGATAAAAAGCAATAACAATAAAAATAGCACTACATGTTTACCCAGTCACGGACCTCCCCTTGTCAAGAGAACTTCAGCTTCTTCATGACTTGTCTAAGCTTACGCGTTTTCTCCTCCCGTTTCTCAGGACAGCATTGTGCTGGTTTTCTTAAGCAGATGCTATTCTCCGTTTGGAGTGCACCGAAGGGTTAACGGAAACAGAAACTGAGTGCTAGCACCAGATAGGGAATACAGTACAACAGATAATTGTGAGGTTATTGTACAGCCTTGCCACAGACTAGAAATTATATGATACGACAAGGAGTATCTGTGATTTTTAGATAAAGCATGATCAGATGTCATAATGTGTTTCAGAGATATGCTGTGAAATTTAATTATAAGAATGTCTAAGGCAGTGGGTGAAAGGACTGGTGGCCAAGTAAAAAGAAAAGGGAGTTTATTCTTTGCAACAAGAATGCAAGATTTTGAAATTTACTGTACCTGCTTGAGTTAGTTTGCGTTGACAGACACATTTCAAGTGGGCTTTTGCATGATTTTCTGCAGTATAGGGAAGAGCAATTGTTCTGGGGAATATTTCTTCCTAAAGTTACAGTACGATAAAATTATCAAACTCATTTTACCTCTCCTGGTTCTTCACACATGACTAAGTTACCATCACAACCTTTTCCATCTTTTCGAAGAATTGTATTGTACCATGGAAGGAACTGGCTAGCCCATGGGCTTCATCCTAATGGAGACTGCTGTAAAATCTTTTATTTGCAGTACTTCTGTGTTGATAGATTCATTAAAGCTGCCAAGGAGAAACAACCAGCACAAGCTCTAATTGGTTCCCAAATAAGATCCCTACTACTATAGTGATTTACTCGAAGGTCCTGTTGTAGAAGAATTTCTGCAAGCTGATTTGCCCCAAGACTCACACATGCTGGAAAATAAACCCCTGCAGGCTTGCATTAGTGAGGGAAGAAAGAGGCTCACTGTTTTCCACCACCCATTAGGCTCACATTGGCCTCGTTTTGCAGCGCTGTTCTTGTAAAGGATGTCTTTTTATGAACTGATGCACTATCTAGCCCATGCTGACACTGCCTTGAAAGGCCCTATGAGCTACTATACTCGACAGAACTAAGAGAGTAGTATTATTTATTTCATTACTTTGCTCAGTGGGGTAATCTCGTGAGATATGAATCTCTTCTTCATGAGGGCCCTGGGGACAGCAGTCAGAGTGAAACTCAGCCATACTTTAGCACAACAGAAACAGCACAGAGCACAGTACTCAGGCTCCAACAGCAAACAGCAGACCAAAATATCAGGTATGATGCCCAATATTGTAATTTATTTGGAGCAATATTCTGTAGACTGGTTATTTTCAAAATAGATCTGCTTCTTCCTTGTAAAAGCACATGAGTAAGACTGTCTTGAAATGGCATTGATGCTTCACAAGCCACATTTGTGAAAGTCAGCTGAGGAAGGGTCTCAGCAACAAAACCATTATTCTGAGGTCTGATCCTAACACAGTTGTGAAGTGTTCTGCCATATCCCATCTTTCTTTACAAGTACTCCTAAATCTCAAAACCCACTTTCTGGAGAACTAGTCTCCTGAGAGACAGCAGAAAAGGGAAAGAGAAGATGGAGTAGCAGACAGTGTGTTTTAAAGTGACAGCAAAGAACATTAATTAAGTTGTTTTCAGTCTTACAAGCCTACAGAGCTTTGGGTTTTTTTAAACAAATGAAAGCTTCCTATTTTCCCAACATTCTTTGTAAGTCACACACTCTGTAGACTATACTCTAACGTACCACATTTTTGACCATTTTTCTTGGTTTCTCCTCTTCCTCTTCTCAAATTCACATCTCATAAGGCATCTCAATGTGAAAACTGCAGTTGCTGTTAAGAATAGTGCTTAATATTAGTACTGCTCATTCGTTTCCTAATGCTTAGAAATTATGCAACACAATTCACGCTCAAGCCTTCTAAAGAACTAATTTACCCTCACTACTCATTGTTGAGTATCTACAGTCCCAGCTGAGAACAAAAGGATTCACAGGTACTTGCCACTTCTGAAAGTCAGGCCTGGTATGCCTTTGACCACACACCCAAACATGGGCACCCCAATTAGAGGCTATTTTTTTAAAATCCTTTAAAAATACCCATATACCTGCTTTCACATCATGAAGAAAATGGTGTTAGAGCCAGAATTAGAAGTTCCTGGCTCCCAAACACGCTCTGACCACACATCTCTTGTGACAGAGATGGGAGCTGGAAGCAAGGGCGCAAAGGAACGGTACGGCGATGGGTAGTTACTTTTGACCAAACGGTGCCTGCCAAGCCTCCCTCTATTTGCAGGTATTGCAAAGCCACTTTCCTAGGGCCCAGCTGCTTTAACAGCAGCCCAGTGATCCTTGGTGTACGAGAAGAATTTGTCAGGCAGCACTAGTTCTTCATGTATGACTTGTACGCCTTTGCCAGTTGCTGACAGAATTCCCACAAATTTTACAGTGGGTTTGGAGAGTTTTAGTAAAAGCCCCAAATCCCTGCAGACAGGTGATAACATCAAAATCTCATCTTTTGTTTTTGAATTCTAAAGAGTCAGACAGTTGTGCTTGCAGAGACGAGCTTGATTCCCTAGCAGCTCAAAACCCACAAAAACAAACAAGCAAGCAGCAGAAGGTAAATGAGAATGCACTAATTTAGCATGTGCTAACATTGCATGATTCTGGCAAATCTCATGTTCTGTGGGGACTCGCTACAATTTTTGCATGCTAAGTCCTGGCACTACAGCTTAAAGCATACAAGTGATAAGTTAAAATACAAGCTGCAATCTAGGCAACTAAAGCAGAGAACATCAGTTGGGTTTAACAACGGACTGCACAGCACAGAGCACAGATCTGAAGACGGAGGCAGAGAAGAAGCACGCCTTGAAACCTCATCAACAAAGAACTACAGGAGAGGCTGCCAGCCTGTTTCCCCCAGGCTACAAGGTTTTCAAGCACAGCTCCCATGCTGGCACTCTGTCCCACATCCAACGGAGGAACTGTGCTTAGGAAGGATAAATCCTCACTGTGAGAGGGAGCAATACGATGCTACTGAAGTTGACATTACACGCTTCATTACACGTTGAAGTTACACCCTTCAGCCTATCCCTGACCCACAATGGACAGCTAGCATTCCTGCGAGCCACTGTCATTTCCCACCTGCAAAAAGCACACAGCACCCTTCTCCCTTGGTACACTGAAAGACGAGCTGGCTGGCTGGCAGCCCTAAACTTTGGTATGTGACTCAGAGGGCCAGGAAGACTGGCCACGCCACATCTGCAATATTTAAGGTTCTTGGTTATGAGAACCACAAGATCACTTGTAGAGCCTTTACAGGTAAAGGGCTGCCCACACAAACCATACAGTGAGTGCACTTCGGTGCCATGCCCAGTTCTGCAGATGTAAGGCATGTTTTGAGTGGCATGAAGGCTTCTCCTCATAAACTGTTCCTGTAACTTCCTGCTACAACAACAGAGAGAAAAAAAACAACTATCATCAACAAGATTTTCCAACTGTGACTTTCACACACTGGCAAGACTACTTCATAGCCCTGCTTTGAGAAACAAGCAATCTGACATATTCTGACACCGACATCACTTCTAGGCCGAAGCCCAAGTCAGACAGGAACACGCAGGAACAAATGCACAGCTGTATCATTGTCATGTTGCTAATACTCAAATATAACCATGTGAGGACATGATTTTTCCAGGCTTCACATACGTATGACTTAAGAAAAATCCTCAAGGGGCATAGTGTGCTGCATTACAAATTCCTCACAGATGACACATAATTACCTCTATTTTGGAAAGGATTAGAAGAAACACTGGAGGGGAGTCCAAAACACACCAGTGACATTCCTTAAACACCATACTAACAATTTAATTTCAATTGCATAGGTGCAAAAAGATGTCGTATAAACAGAATGGCAAACTATTCCAATATCAAGCCAACAAAAAGCTACACACATCTGTAATATTGTAATGTCAGTATTCTGCAATTTGAACTTACTGTATAAAACAGAAAACCCCCAAGCATTTTCCCTAAAAATTATTTGTATGAATTCTTTTAAAGAGAAACAAATAAAAACATGCATCCATTATTTTTCATTTGTAGGTCCTCTTTAAGCTAGCAAAACATTTCCCTACACACGAAGATAAATATTAATATTACAAGAATGTTGGCTGAACATAAGCGGGGCTTACAATGATCCAGTCAAAAGGAAACCACGTCAAACTCAGCACCCAGAGAATAAGGCCTCTCTACACTGCAGACTGGATCTTTTAACTTTAGACATTTCTCACTCAAGCCAATGGAGCTTTGAAAATTTACACTAGCTGAGGATCTGACTCATAACATTTTATCAAGGGACGAACAAATCAGTGACATGATCTGCTTTAAACAGGATTTCTGAACACCCACAACATGCCACAGACTGCTAACCACGTGTTATCTCTCTTGAACATAACCCAAAATGAGGGTTTACCCGCTTGAGATGCTCCGCTTTAAATTTCTGTCTTTTTAGACCTGTCCCGTGTGCTCTCCCTTTTGTTGCTGTCCTCCTTTTCTTCTTCAGTTTCTTTGCAGAACCTCCCCAGGTAAACCGAAAGCAAGCAGAAGTGGGTGGGGTCATGTAATTTGGGAGCTCCTCCCAACTACTGGAAACGCAACTTCAGTTTTAGCCAGGAACACTTCCAAATCAACTTTCAACTCAGTTGAAAAACAAATGAAGATACCTGATCTTTTGTGTTTTGTTTTTTTTTTTTTTCTTCCCCCTACAGCTGAACATTTCAAGAAGAGTACAACTTACTTCAGTCTAGGAGCTTCAAATTATTGCAGACGGTGTCACAATTGGAAGAAAAGCTCACACTGCAAGGGCATGCAACATTGACTCTCTCCTGTTTTTTTAAAACTTGAAGGCATAGCGGTCTGGCAGATAACAGAGATCTACCATGTATATAATACACATCTCATACCGTATGCTCACACTTAGCTTTGGATTTTTGCGAAGTTGCCAAACATTCAGATACCAATCAAGAAACTAGAATCCAGTCCTTACACAGAGATGAAGCAATTCAGCACAGTGTCTCTGCAAGCTATAATTAAAAGCAGTTAGCTTTGTTACAGGGAGAGCAAAAGTAAAGAAGCAGAGACCTATTTTCGGTATTGTTTTCCTATAAAACATACTGTACATTACAACTAACCCATTCACCGCTCTCCAGCTGTATTCAGCTAAAATTAATCAGAACAGACCAAATCTAAGCGCTAAGGCTAGCAAATTCAGAGGAGACACAAGGTTAAGGAGATCTTAGAATCTGACGTATTAACATCTACAGTATTGCCTGGTTGTCTAGTAGGCCAATTAACATCAAATTATTATATAGGGCCTAATTATTATTAGGGCCTACAGGAAGGATGGAGAGGGACTTTTCACAAGGGTGTGTAGTGATAGGACAAGGGGGAATGGCTGTAAACTAAAAGAGGGCAGATTTAGATTAGATATAAGGTAGAAATTCTTCATCATGAGGGTGGTGAGGCACTGGCACAGGTTGCCCACAGAAGCTGTGGATGCCCCCTCCCTGGAAGTGTTCAAGGCCAGGTTGGATGGAGCTCTGAGCAACCTGGTCTAGTGGAAGATGCTCATGGCAGGGGGGTTGGAACTAGGTGATCTTTAAGGTCCCTTCCAACCCTTAACATTCTATGATTCTATGATTCCTGCCAAATTTAAAATTATTATTAACACTAACAAGGTCAACTGTGCTGATGATACATACGGCCAAACACAATGGGGCCTTCGTTTCTCGGGTTCAACACCTACATAAGCTCAGAGAAGTACGTTCCTTCCCTGAAAGGACTCACAGTTTAAACATCCTTGCATAGGATGGAGACAAAGACACCACGCACAACAAAGGGACTAATGTGAGGGCAAAACCAGTTTTGCAGCTATTTTTAAATCTTGATTATGTCTAAGTATCTGCATTATTGCCGACTGTGAGCTATAAGAAGAATAAAATACAGTTATTCACCACAGACTTGTTAGGAGAATGCTATCTAGGCATTTGCCGTGAGACAGTAAGTATACTCAACAGCAGCTATGGTACTAATACAAGAGTAATATAAGTAATGTAACATTTGTATTTCTCGCTAACCTGCTCCCAACCCAGTATCAGGTAACTGTCTCTACCCATTGTGCTGATGACACAGAAACTGAAGCAGGTGACTACTGACATTTGGCAGGAAGCTGCACTTGCAAATATCGACTTAGATTCATTACGGTTAATCACATTTTTGTCAAACAGTATGACATCATAGTATCTGAAGTAAAAAACGTTCCCTCATGTCATAGAGCATCTGAATTACTGTCCTAAGAACATGCACACAAAGGTTTCTTTTAATCTTGTCTTGATCCTCCATGCAAAAGTAATACGAAAGTGTGTAACATACTTAAATCTTGCAAATACATTATCTGCAACTTACACTTTGGGATACCACTAAAATGTAAAAGAAAACACATTCAGATGAGCCAGTCTCCATATGTACAATAGCACGTGACTGACTGTCTAGCAGAAGGAAAACCCACTCTTAAAAAACGCGTTTTCAAATTCTTGAAGTGATTTCGGTGGACAAAATTTACCTTTGTTAATATCTCCACACACTTAGAATATTCTAAAAGGAACGTACACATTTGTTTCATATCTTACGTGATATCTTTCATCCTTCCCCTCGACTATGTCTGGGAACATTTTTAGAAGTGAGAAACATTGAATTCTTATCAGAGCAACGTTTGACCCATCCTTTGTTAATCTGGGTACCTTGTGAACAACTGGTTTTGTGTTCTTCACTCCCACAGGCATCTTTCACAGGCAGATTAGAAGTCAAGGGCCAATGAGTACCTTGCTTTTCTCTCAGTACAGTCCTGCATAACATGATCTTGGTCTTGACAGCCGTTATTAAGCACTATAAAGCATTGCTACTACTATTAACATAGAATATACTGAAGGGAACAATAAGGATGAATGAATGAATTGCATTATGACGGTTACACGTCTGATAGTTCTGGATAGAGATATTGAAAAAACTCTGTTCCACGTTAAATCAAGTAATAGATTTTAAGCAGAAAATAGTCTAGTCTAACACACTGCGTGTTATAGGCCACAGAACCACACTCAATAACTCAGGCATCACATGCAAGGATATCAGAATAAGAAAAGGATGGGTAGTCTCATCTCTTCAATTATGTCAAGATTGCAGAAAGTTTTAAATTCTGGTCTTGGTTCCACCGACTTCAGAAAGTAGTACAACCAGTTTGCCTGAGCGTCACTATTTAAAAAGTCACAGTACTTGCTTATCCCACCAGGACACTGTCAGGTTTAATTAATTACATCTGTAAAATCCTTTCTAAATGAAAAGTGGCAAGCGTGATTTATTAATTAAGTCTAAAAAGCCACTGCAGAATCAGAGACTGATCATTGTTTTATCAAGAGAATAACATTTCTAATAAAATACATTTCAAATGGGAAATTATAGTAACAGCCTTTTTCACTTATTTAGAATTTTTTTGTGAGGAGCAAAGCAATAGACTTTTGATGAGTTCTAGGAATAGAAGTGTAATCAAGAACAAAAGATACAGGAACACTTGCCCACTGACATTAATGAGGACCCATCTGAACGGCATTGCATAAATCACGAGAATGGGGACTGTATACCTAGCACTGCTGTAGGACCAAGCTGCAAGAAAACTGCTCCTCTGCCTAAAAATGCAACACTTGCTTGCAGCCGGACTACGTGCAAGGATCTGTGCAAGTCACCTAGACATATCCAACCAGAACCAGAGAGTATGGCAGTAACAGCCCAAAACTACCTGTAATGTGGCAATGTATGATCAACATAGGGCCTGGTTTATGTCAGTATGACTCCACTGCTGTCAGCTCTCATGCTTACAGGTGTATCACAGCTCCAGCACGTATCTGCGGGCAGAATCCAGGTGTCAGAGTTATGAATGACAGCAGTCATTGATGCACACCTCCTCTTGGGGTACAGTGGGCCCTCTTTTTCCGTTCTTTTTGCCCTACAATAGCAGCTGTGTTAGCTAAGGTACTCCTCACTGGGAAATTATAATTCAGTCAGTGCTCACTAGGGCCAGGAATCCATCAGCACAGATGCAAGAGTAGTTCGAAACGTTCAGAAAGGATGCGGATCAAGCAACATGTGAATTACACTGATTCAGCACATGCACTGGACAGTCCTGTGGCCCAACTCCTTCCTGGACAACTCCGCCTATTCTTTGGCCTGTACTGGCAAGCTCCACACCCTCAGCACCAGTAGCCGGAGTTTCAGAGGAGGAAATGAATCATGCCTTCAGAATGCAACTGAAATCCCACAGATCTAAGAAAATAGTTGTTCATCTGCATATGTATATGTGCATACCTTGTATATTGCCAATTACATTTCAATCCGATACCTTATATGAATAAAAATATCCCAAATCTAATGGGATTTAACATTAGGTGGCATTCCAAAGATACGGCCGGTGATTATAACTGAAACAAGCAGTACCACATGACTTCAAATAGAAAGTCGACTGAACTTGGGCCCGATCCAGCACAAAATAACCACAGCTTTTCCAGGCTACACAGACATCAGGTTTGAATGGTTGCACTGCAGCAACATAGCACTTACTTCGGAAATATTAACTTGTTATAGAAAGGCAGTCAGGGATTATCTAGACTGGGGAAAAAAACTTTGCAAAAATATTTTTGCTAAAATTAATACAGCGTAAGAAAGAACAGGCGAAATCTGATTTGTGAGTTGGCCAGGACAAGCCCATAGGAAGACCGCCTTAATTCAATTACTACTAATGTGTTTACATTTGTGTGGGAAGTCCCAGATTCTGGGTCATGACACCTCTCTGCCTCTTTGTTTCCCAGCTTCCTCCTTTTTTACCACACCGTCTTAAGGCGGCCAGGCATGGGAGCTACCGATCCATGTTCACACAGGCCCGACCAAGCAGCACGGCTCTTCCGCAAGCAAAAAGGGTGGGACAGCCACAGCACCAAATCTTCTGGAACAGCCAAGCAGCTCAGACACAACCCCCGTCTTTTTAAAGCAGCGTTGATGCTTAAGACCTGAATTCAGCCACAGGCTCTGACACAGGCACCAATCTCACTTGCTGACAGGGGATTTTCAGGGTGCCAGGTGCCCCTCTGGCAGAGGAGCTCCCCTTGGGCGGGGGCAGAGCTGAAGTGGGCAGATTACACCGTGAGCAACAGCCCTTGCCCACGCAGTTACTAAACAAAACAGCACTGCAGGTAACGTCGTTATTTGGAAACAGGGTGACAGGTGCGTTGTGCTGCAGATCTGGGGGCAGCCCAAGCATGTTTGCAACAGTTCTCACCAGAGACAGCTGGCAGCGACCTGCCTTCACAACTCCTGTAGCTGGATGGTTATGTTGAAGATATGGAGAAGATTTGAAGCCACCAGAGAATGCAATAGTTATACCGGCTGGATCACCTTCATACCTTGGTATGCGTCCTTTCCTGGAGAGGTAGAGGCACGCCATTTTCTTCTAACCACTCCTTCAGTCTCCTGCTTACGGGTAGCTACCACATGTCATGAAGCGCTGAGTGTGGCCTCCTGCTCCAGCTCAACTTTCACCTTGATTTGAAAACATTTGATCTGACTATGTAACCAAATCTGCCTCAAATGTCAGAGTTGGGGGCCTCTCCCCATCCACACGCTAAAATGAGGAGTAAGCAGGACAAAGACGCCATAGGCATAGAGTCCATCGTTCTGCAAGTCCTTACATGAAATTTGCACCATATTTGATTGGACATTTAACGGCTGCACATTTCCATTACATCCCTTACACCTGCAGTGCTTTGCAATGGCAGCACTGCCCCTTCCCAGCTGCCTGAGGCGGTACGAGCATTTCCATTCTCACGCTGCTGCAGCCACCGCTACTAAAACAGCGGAGCAGACGAGCACGTTGGGAGCCACAGTCCATTCTGCCTGCTGTTACATCCTCACAGAGTCGATGTGACAGGTCATAAAAAGCCTTTACAACCTGGTAGCCTGCACACAGCGCTCTGAATTAGAATGGTAGAGCTCTCTTGCGTAGAAAAAAGAGCAGAAACTGCTTCCCAGGATGGCTTCTGATAGCACTTACACCAGTTATGGGGACGTTTCTTTGAGTAGGAGGCTCCAGACGAACAGCGCTCAGGGCCATTTCCTAGAAATAAGGGTATCAGGACAGCGCACATAAGACCCAGTGTGGTATGATGGGATCTGTTCCCTGCTAGGCAAGTGTGCCACATTCAAGTGTCTTCATTCCCAAAGACTCACCGCTAAAAATACCTGGGATTCTCATTTAACCTCGAGTGTCCCTGCCCGTGGCAGGCGGGTGGGAACGAGATGACCTTTTCAGGTCCCTTCCAACCCAAACCTTTCCATGGTTCTACACCTAAAAATAATAAACTGGCTCCCTGAAAGGACTGAAACATCAGATCGACCCCCGAAATATCAAAAAATACAGCTCGCCTTAAGCCCAGTTGGAGCCTCCGGCACCTGAAAAACACAACAAAACAAAAAAAAAACAAGAAATGCGGCAACTAGGAAGTCTTTTTTAACTTCAATTAAGGGAAAACCAGTTAACAGCAATTAGCAGCCCGGTCAAAACACCTGAGGAGAGGGGTAGAGACTTCGCACGCCATCGCTAAGCCTGAGGGAACCCCGTCGGGCCGGCAGCGGGGCTGAGGGGGGAGGGGCCGCTCCCTCAGCGGCCCCTCCCCCC
>Ga0065711_1008201_pt1 | contig 14918 bp, 15 predicted proteins | sample Hoacrofraction12_FD_59098 | JGI IMG/M metagenome (GOLD analysis project Ga0065711, IMG submission 59098) | Hoatzin crop microbial communities from Cojedes, Venezuela - Epithelial fraction 12 v2 (version 2) | ecosystem: Host-associated > Birds > Digestive system > Esophagus > Crop | place... | reverse complement strand
CTCTGTGGGTCATCTAGTCCAACCCCCCTGCCGAAGCAGGGTCACCTACAGCAGGCTGCACAGGACCTTGTCCAGGCAGGTCTTGAATATCTCCAGAGAAAGAGACTCCACAACCTCCCTGGGCAAACTGTTCCAGTCTGAACAATTCCCTGTCTGAAACCTTCTTGGTGAACGTCCGTCTTCTGGCCACGGTCCTTTTCTCGGCCATCTTGTCGTGGCTGCCCTGGCAATTTAAAAATAATGTTAGAAAATACACTACCTGATAACAGTCTGTCAGATTTTTGCTCAAGTATGAAGAGGGACTTGCTCTATAACAACGTTACTGTGAGTTCATTGTGAGAGTTCATGCTAGTGTTACTGATCTGCTGAAGATTGGATCTACTGATGCACAGATATACCCGGGAACCCACATGACACAGTTTTTTTTCCTATGCTTTGTGAGAAAAAGTAGCAGCACTGCTGGCTGGCTGGGATGAGAGAAGGGTGCAACTTGCCTTCTGTGTGCCTGAAGAAGCCCTGTCGTGCTAGGCTGAACAGCTGTCCTTAGCTGGGCATAAAACAAGTGTTACAGTTACCCCACCATCTAGTAATGCTTTGTTTACAGTGGGAGTGCTGCTGTGGTGTGAGATCCTCCTTACTAGCTCAGTACTTACTTTATGTTGGAATGTAATTATCAAAGGGGCTTAATATTGAGAGCAAAAATAATCTAGAAGATGGAAAAGGCTGTGAAACAAAGGGCTGGTGGCAGCAGGAGTCACAGATAAGAGATATGGCAGGCAATTTCAGCACAGTGTAGTGGTTTATAGATAGAAACTTTAGAAATATATCCCATTGCTGTTGCTTGTAGTATGCCTGGGTATCTTGACATGGGTGAGATCCAAGAATATGGAGACTGTTGCTTCTTCTGTCATTCTTGGGATCGCTGTTGGAGAACATGCTGTCCAATTCTAGTGAGATGTCTCTTGAGATTGCTGTACAATTGGGCAGATCTCAGGGGCAAAATACAAGGATTTGTGGCTTAGGAATTGCCCTTGCAGTGAGGGGAGAAAAAGATCGACATGTTCTGTGTGGTAGGGGGAAGATGAGGAGCTGACTGGAAGAAATTGCAAGTACCTGTACTGGCATAGGATGCGTGACACCAGAGGGCTTTTTAATCTCTTTGGCAAACGTGTGACAAAAGATTGGACTTTGGAGTCAGCTAAGTTCAGTATGTAAATTCCATCCATTAATTCTCAATTGTTAGAATAATTAATTGGAACATCAATCTGAGAATTACAAAATCATCAGTAGTCCATTAGGTAATATTAGATGGTTCTCTGAAAGGTAGGCCCTACTTAGAAATTCTTTAGCTTCTGTAGGGCTCACTGGGGAGATTGATCTGTGCCATACCAGAGGGTGGGCAGTGGTGATCCTCGATAGCTTTGCAGAACTGAAGACTGTATTCTTTGCTGCAAAAGAAAATGAGAAAGTGGGTGTGAAGGCAAGTTTTGCGTCTTGAAGTAAATGTTAAAGGCTCAGTTCCTGTAGTTTTTTCTGATAGTTTTGCAGGCTGCAGTACAATGCCTAAAAAGTATTGTATATTTATAACTCATCATTGGTAGCGATAACTAAAACTGATATCTGGAGTACTAATTGTTTAAGAGTTTTTGGTATGTTATATAAGTCAGTTAATAAAGCAGAGACAGATTATACTCCATATTACTTGGTACAGTTCTTGAAGAAAAGACTTGTTGGTTAGTATATTATCTTTGTTTCACTGTATTATTTAAGTTAATCTGTGCTGTTGTGTCCTGGGCATCAACCTATATGAAAAAGTAAGCTGCCTAGGCACTGGAGATAGAAAGCAGCTACTGCACGTTACTAGAAAGAATTTTGAAGCCTGGTGTAAAAGGATCTTTGAAAACTGCATTTTTTGAAAACAGAATTTGCCTTTTTTTTTTTTTTAACAAGTCAAACAGTATCTTTACCAATGTTTAAACAGAAAACAATCTGATTGCACATATGCATTCAGTAAAACAAACCTGAGATGAACCTAGAACTGTGTGCATTTCTAACTCAACATGCATTGGGTTTGTACCTCCCTACATATTCTGGTGATCATTTGCAAAAAGATTTTGATTATCTTTGTTTTTTATTTTTCATTCCGGTAGTCCTTGTTAAAACTGTCTACCTACACACACAAGAAATTGACTTGGGGTATATGAACAACTAGTATCTTTTTTTCTTCCTTCCTTTTTTTTTATTTGCTTCTGTATATGTGGTGTTTCTGTCAGCAAGTTAGTCTTAGAAGAGGGAGAAGCTTGGTCTGTTTCTTCTCAGTATAATTCAGTGCAGTACTGGTATTTTAAGGCTGTGATTCTGCTCTCAGTCAACAGAATTACTTCAGTGATGATCATAATAGAGGCGTATATCACCTTGACAGTGGCACCCTTGCATGTTAACAGGCTTAATATGAGTTTGCTCCACACAGTATTGTTGCTTTTTAGAGACAGATGTCCAGTAATGATTTACTCTTAAGTGTAAGCTTTATATTGATAGGTGGTAAACTTGAGGCTGTCTTTGAAGCATGGATAAGAGCTTCATTTTCTTGGTCTCTATTCTAGCCTCGTGTCCCGCCCATCTGTTCCCCCACCCCCACATCTCACTTGATGATCAGTGAGAAAATTAACGGGATAAAGTTAAAGCTAATACTCCTACAGAGGTTCGTGTTCTCCTGTCTCCCACCCAGTAAAACCACATGTATACTATGGTACATCAGTGTTAGGTGTGGCCTGAGAAACTTCTGACTGTATAGTGCCAACTGAAATTGGATTTGGGAGTTAAATCAGCCACCAACAGACAATGTTAATTGTATGGGTTGAACTTTGCAGTTCAAATATGTATTTAACGGATTATTAGGTGGGACAGTTCTCTAAGCATAAATAAAATAATTAATTTTCTGTTTCCTTAGAAATTTTGCAGTGTTTCAGATGTTAAGCATGTTTTGATTTGTTCCAGTAGCCGGATCGAGCTGGGAGATGTGACGCCACACAACATTAAGCAGCTGAAGAGGCTAAACCAGGTCATTTTTCCTGTCAGCTACAATGACAAGTTCTACAAGGATGTACTGGAGGTTGGCGAGCTAGCCAAATTAGGTACAAATATTCTTGCCGGTATTTGTGGGCTATGGTGGCAGAAGTGCTCATCATTGCTATCCATAATGGTTTTGAATATCAGATTCTTCTATTTAGTTGTTTTACATAATGAAAAATAAACTGGGAACCTCAAAAAAGCCGCAGTCCCAACCTCAGAGAGTTTGTGTTCTAAATAGGTTCCATTTTACTAGGAATAGGCATGTTTTCTGTTACAACAGAAAACTTGAGAAGGTGTGTCCTGCCAGCTTACCTCCTGATGTCATTGCTAGTTGATTTGAACTTTAGTAAGCCAACCACTGTGCCAGAACACCTTTGGTAACTTGACTCCAAGTGTTAAGCCACAATGTATGATATTTCATCTGGATGGGAGAATTAGCAAGAGGGAAGGAAGGAAGATATTAGGGCGTAAATGAATGAGCTGTATGTACAGTTTGAGACTTGTGGATGATAACTCTTTGTTTCCCTCCCTGGCAGCCTATTTCAATGATATTGCAGTGGGAGCAGTGTGCTGTAGGGTGGATCACTCCCAGAACCAGAAGAGACTGTACATCATGACACTTGGATGCCTGGCACCCTACCGAAGGCTAGGAATAGGTAAGGAGGATCTTGTTTTGTATTTGAGTCATCAAAGAAACCAGATTGCTGTGCAGCCTTGTAAATGCTCTTTCTGGCTTTTAACCAAGATAGTGCACTTTTCGACCACTGATTTCTTTGGAAGGGACTTTGGGGAAAGAGTATGATTTATGATGTGGTCTTTTTTTCCTGCCTTTCAGAAATTGATTTTTTGTACAACTTTCAGGGTTTCAGATTAAAACAACCTTAATCACATTATCATACTGTGATGTAAATACTCTGCTTCTACAGATGTGAAAATTGATGCACAGAGATATGAAATAATTTGTCAGAGGTATGCAGCCAGTATGCAAGTTGTATAAGTAGAACACAACATTCCTTCATTGGGTTATCTCTTCACCCTTCTAAATGAAGGGGGTTTTCTATTCATTTTGTCTTTATCTCTACTGATTATTGCTGCTTAGGGGTACTACCTGCTTTCTGTCTATACTGCAATTACTTCTTTTCCTCATGTTGCAAATCCATCAGCCAGATTAGTCCAAGACCTTACAGTAACCTGTTTGCTTTGACAAACTGGAATGAAAAAATAACTTTAAATTATTTTGCTAGGTCTGTATTAGAAAAAATTACCCATGCTCTCACTGCTTTATACATTGTTTTGACCATATTTTGAGGTGAGTTTTAGCTCTGGAAGCTACTGTTTAAATAAGCTGCTTTAGATGTATGCTTCTGGGCGGTTGTTTCTTTGGAGAAAAAAAACCCAAAACAATGAATTAAATTTTGTGAGCCATCAGAAAGAGAGTGGAATACTTACATACCATGTTTTATTTGCTTTTCCTAGTTCTTACAAATCTGTCACTTTAGCCTACCTACAGTTAACCTGCTTCTCCTCAAGAAAGCCCTGAGCGAAGTACAAACTTGATATTGCACTTCTGGTTTTCTTAAGTATCTCTTTACCTTTTGGCAGGAACTAAAATGTTGAATCATGTCTTAAACATCTGTGAAAAAGATGGCACTTTTGACAACATCTATCTGTAAGTAAATGAGTTACTCGTGCGTTTTTGGAGAGATAATAGAGACCTATATGGGAGCAAAGGGAGGGAAATGCAAGAGCATTTTTAGTATAAATTTCAGTGGAGTCATGGGACATGTTGGAAGTACTAGCAAGAAAGTGAGGGGTCATATTCTGGGCTGCTTGTGTGATGCTGAGAAAACCAAAAGCTTGCTAGCTTTAGAAAGGCTTCTGCAAATTTGCTGAATTTGAAAATAGTTTAGTTAGAAAATTATCTTCTATAGCAGAATTACACTGTATGACTAAAAAATTTTTCTGAAAGATTTTTTTTTACCATACAGTGTTGTCCTCAGAGTGGAAAATACTACAAGTCTTGCACGCAGTTTTGATGCATTTTTTGTCTTTTATGACAGTACTGTGTGGGTTAGAACATCAGATCAGAGGTGCTTGCAAGCACTCTAGGTTCACATACAGTGGCAATGCCCAACTGCTTATTCCCGTTCTTGCACTGCGCCAGGTCAGCTGTTTGTGCAGCAACATAGTAAACTATGTCAATGACCTGACCCAGCTAGGGAAGCTGGTTTTGATTTTGTTTCTGGGTGTTGTTTTTGGGCTTAGGGGGTTTTTTGTGTGTTTGTTTTAAATCAGCTGCATGTGTACATAAGCACTTGGCATGATGCAGATATGGGAACGAGCACTGGGGCAGAGGACAGGGCTGCTTAAAAGAGCACCGTTGTCCCAGTAGATCCCCATGGAAATAGAGCCTGAAATCCGTAGATGCTAAAGCTTTGCTTCCCCTTTGCTGCTGGCTGCACACTTCTGCTTCTCCCTGTGCTTTGGTGTCTGTGTGATTACCACGTGAGCTGATGCAGTCTTTGGCCAGACCGCTTCTCTGAGACAGCTTCTTCCTCATCCATCACTGCCTGCTTATACCAGTGAAAGCGTGGTGTGCTGGTGGGGATTGTCCTACGGCAGGTACAGCTTGGATGGACTTATGCTGCAGCAGAACTGCACTCTGAACTCTTGCCAGGACAGTTGAAGATGCTTAGTGAGGAGTGTTTCATACAATGATACTGCTATAAATGGAGTGACTTTCTCCTCAAGCTTAGTCCACCTCTGCCAATGAGGTGCAAAGTCTTCCAGGTCCTCTATTGTTGTAGCTTTGTGCCATCTCTGTAAGAGGATCAGGTGTTTTAAAGATGAATCCGAGTAAAGCTGCTTTCGGCTTGTATTCCAGCTCTCCTTCCTTAGAAGTAGTAAGGAACTCTCAGATCACAGAATCACAGAATGTTCAGGGTTGGAAGGGATCTCTGGGGATCATCTGGTCCAACCCCCCTGCCGAAGCAGGGTCACCTAGAGCAGGCTGCACAGGACCTTGTCCAGGCGGGTCTTGAATATCTCCAGAGGAGAATCCACAGCCTCCCTGGACAACCTGTTCCAGTGCTCTGTCACCTTCAGAGGGAAGAAGTTCTGCCTCGAACTAGATACCTGCTAGTTGGCACAATGAAGGAACTGTTTGCTAATTTTAATGCAGAAACCAGATCCTTCATAATCCTTATTTCCCCTTCCCAGAGTGGGATTCTAGGATGACAATAAATAGCCCCCAAAGTTGGGCATAACAAAGTTCTTCTAGTGGTCCATTTATTTTCTTACTATGCCTGTTGTTTGTGCATCTTCTATCTGAACATATTATGCTTAGCACCCATTTTGATACCAGTGCTGAAATTTGTCGTTGCTATGAAGTTCCCTTTTAGCTATTTGCTGGTTATTGTGCTTAACACTAAGATCTTTTGGTTTGTTCTGCTGTTGCTTCCAGAGTTGCTTTGGTTCTACGGTTATGCAGCACATTGTCATGACAAAGTGATTCATGAGCTTGTGCAGCACCGTCCGCTGCGTTTTGGGATTGTTTGCTGAATGTCCAGTGCTGAGCCAAACATCTTTTTTTTTTTTTTTTCTTTTTCTTGATAGAACTAGTGCAAATAAATGTCTTAGTCGCTTAGAATGAAGAACTGATGGCCGTTTGTTCTGGAGGCGTTGAGAGTCTTGGAATATACTAGCAAGATCTGTAAAACTCTGGGAGAGATAGATAAAAGGGGAAAGGACTTTCTAAGTCCATAGGGTTTCTTTGTGCTGCCAGCTTTTTGTGGAGAGAGAGGGGTAGCTAGCAGTGAGCAAGGAGTTAAAATCGTATCAAACACCATTGCCAGTCTTGTGGTGCAGTGTGTAGGGATCATCACTCAGACAACTGTTTTGGTCATCTAAGAAGTATCACTACAGGAAGTTAAAATTGTCTCTGCAGTGGAACTTTGCTGTATATGTACAAAAGATCTGTCTCTTCCAGATTAAGAAAAATTGAAATCGCCAAGCTGGTAATGCTTCAGAGTCTCTCTGCTATTTGTATTCCTTAAGAGCTTTACTGAGGGTAAACATGTGCCACTTCTCAGAGTGATTGCCACAGGCTGTCCAGGAGCTGTGTGTTAGCTCCGGGTTGATTTGGGAAGACCAAAATTTCCAGTCCTGAACTTACACCGTCATTCCTGTCTCTATCTAGGTAGCTCCTTTTCTATGTTGTCTTTGACCATTCTGAGTGTGGAGGCAGAATACTGTGCTGCAGAAAGTTGTGATACATATGTCTCTGTCCTCCGCTCTGTCCCAGGCACGTCCAGATCAGCAATGAGTCCGCAATTGACTTCTACAGAAAGTTTGGCTTTGAGATCATTGAGACGAAGAAAAACTACTACAAGAGGATAGAGCCGGCAGATGCTCATGTGCTGCAGAAAAACCTCAAAGCCCCGTGTCTTGGCCAGAACGCAGATGTACAAAAGACCGACAACTGAACAAAACCCCAACGAACACTTTCTTGCACTTGCTTGTCGCCAAATAAGGAAAGAGAGGCCTCTTGATTTTTCTTTTTTTTTTTTTTTACTCCATCCCTTCATCTTCTTAAGTTGTTGAGTTTTTTTTTGTTTTGTTTTCCTTGACCTCTCTCCAACAAAATGTAATGCTTCTTCCAAGGATTGTCCAATCATGTTCGGGGTTGGGTGGTTTTTTTTGAGCTCTCCTTTCTGGGTTTTTTTTGTTTGCTTGTTTTGGGGTTTTTTGGGGGGTCAGAAAAGGTGTGCAGATCTCCTAATTTTGAGGTGTGGAGGGCTTGAGCAGGTTATCCTGATGACAAGTTTCCTTCAGAATGATCTCTTTCAGTAAGCAGAATGTAAATCAATGGGGGGGGGAAGGAAAAGCAATATCTTGTCCTTTGACTCCTACATTATTATGTTTTTTTATAACCTACAGGGTACTTTACTCCCCCCCAACCTTTGAATGTTACTTCAGTACTTCCCACTCTTCCTCTTAGTTCCCCCCGCCTCAAAAAAGTATGTTTAGTTCTTTCTGATATTTTTGAGTATGGCTTTTTGCTCCATCTTTCGCTGAGAAGGGCGGGCTACTTTACCATACCTTTTCACTCTGCCTGGGCTGATCTTTTTGAATGCTTTTTTTAAATACTCCTCACCCAAGCTGGTGCTACACTTCTGAACTGACTGAGAGGAGGGTTTAGAGTGGTCTTTGTTTTTTCTTATTTTCATTTACCCAGCTCCTGGAAGGCTTCTGCCAGAGTAGGAGCTAGATTTGGTGTTGCCAAGAGTAACCTTGTAAAATAGGAATCCTGAGGCAAGACCCTTGCTTTAAAAATGGATGAAATGCTGTAGGGCCCACTGAGAGGTAGTGTTGCCCGTGTTGTTGAGATGGGAAAAGTGACTATGACCACCTTACCAGCTTTGATCACATAAGGCAAGCACCTGTCTCCAGATAAATTTGTTACAGCTGCTAAATCTGTGGTGACAAATCTGAGATGAGGCTAGGGTTGAGGAAACCAGGCAGTAAGGCTGAGAAGGCAAGCGCGAATCTGACCCTAATCACGTAGCTTTGCAGGGGTCTTCTGGATTTGCTTGGGGTTGGCTTGGCTTGCTGTGTTTACGTGCTGCTCCTTTGGGAGGAGGTGGCGAAGAACTGCACAGTTTGCTCCTTTGAAGAATTTTTTTTCGCTTTTCTCTGTTCAGTGGGAAGTGCAGTTCTCCTCTCGTGAGAGGGTGTTCATGGAGCACCGGAGAAAGCGGCATGTATTAGAGCATTTTATGGGTTTGGAAAATAGGCTGACTGGCTTCTTCCTAGTACTGTAACCTCAAAGCTACAGTAAACTCTACTAAGCTCTGCTTTGCATCCTTTCATGCTTTGTTTGCGTGAATATCAGTGCTCCTTTCTATGCACTGTTGCCAGCGATTTTATGTATGCCAATACAAATACCAGCTTGAGTTTGGAGTCTTCTCCAAGCATCTGGGAAAGTGCATTGAGCTGAGACAACATCAACCTGCCCCATCCCCCAAGTAGATACTGAACTGCATTCCTTTCCTGTTTGTTTTTTAAAGTTTAAATCCACATCTTGAATTCATCCACTTTGAAAACCTCCAACCTATAGTGCGCATGGCAGCATCCATCTGGTTAGTAGGTGCTGTCCAGTCGTTTGGGAACCAAGGATTTCAAGATGGGAGTTGTGGTGAGGCAAGGGACAGTGCCCCTCATTGCACATTACGTGGTCTTTGATACCCGAGGGGTGACTATACAAGCTGCTCCAGAATTACTCCTCCTTTCCCAGAGGTGTGTAGTGTTTGTTGGAGTGCATCTTGACAGACCTATGGTGGAAAACGGCTACTCTGTTTGCTGGGTTTGCACTAATTGAGTCTTGGGGATGGGCAGATCACGAGCAACAAAAGCCCCTCTGCATGGCCTGAGTACCTGTGTTTGCGACACTCAGTGGCAGACTCTGGCTAGAAAGACGCAAACAGTTTCCTTGGCCAGAGGCAGCCTAGTTTTGACAAAAGCTGATTTTTCGTACTGCTAGGACCTGCTCGCACTGGTTATGTTGGCAGTTCCAGCATCTTTCTAGAAGGGATGTATTGAAGCACAATTAGTTTGTCATACGCCAACATAGTTTCCCTGGCCATCTGTAGACCAAACCAAGAGAAGTATGGGGAAGGGAGAGAGATAATACTGTATTTGAGGATGTGTGTGCAGCCCAGCTGTAACTCAGACCATAGCTGCCTCTGGTGCCAAGCAAAGTGCTCTTCATTCTTCTAGAACTAAGTGGTAAGTGTTTGGGTTGGGTAGATGGGTGTGGGGATATGAACTCTTAGGATTTGCTGTTGTCGTAGGCTTCCACAAATCGGTGTGTTTCACAGACAGTTTTCCTTCAGGTTTAAAAGTACGAGTCTGATGTCTGAACTTACTTGGATTAACCTTTGTTTCTGTCTCTTTTTGCTTTGGGCTGCCATCATTCTATGAATGTATCCCTGAAAACAATTCTTAAAGCTCCTATTCCACAGCAAACCTGCCTCATTGTAACTTCTGATAAAATGTTTTGTAGGAGGTGGAAGAGAGTGTAACCACAAATCTACGACTCCTTTTCCCAGGCTATTAATCCTGGAAAACGGTTGTTGAATACAAGGTTTAATCTAAATCTTATAGAAAGCTGTGTTCCCTGTACATGGATAAGGGTGAGTGAAGGTCAGTAGTTCTGAATGACAAACAGTTGTATTTTACTAGTCTATCAGCTACGTTGAGTGTGGGAGGAGAATGCTGCATCTTAGTGCTGTTACCCAGAGACACTGAAATTGTGTGAAGTATGGGCTTACTGCAGAGACCTTCAGTTACTTTGGTTGTTGCTGCAGCAGGACCTCCTTTTAGCTTGAAAATAACAGCTTATGAACAGTTACATTTAAGTTGGGAGTTTCAGTGGGGGAAAAAAAATCGCACCAGCACTTCCTGTTCTGGATGAAGATCTAGCAAGGAAAATGTATGCGACTAACAGCTTTAGAGTGTAAATTGTGTATATACGAGTTATTCTTGAGTCTCTGCAACTGGTTTTGTCATACATCGGTTGAAGTATGAAGATATTATCTACAAAAAGACTCCTACTAGAGGAAACCATGGTACAGGGGAAGAAGAATCATCCAGGAGAGGAATCCCTCATTTTTGGGAGGGGGAAGGGAGAGATTTTATTTTGTGTATACAGAAACTGGCTGAGTTTACATGATGCAGCTAATGGTTAAACCTGCCAACTAAATATGAAATACTGTTACAATTGAAACAAACTTATGTGATATTTTGTTAATTGTTGATGGTGCCCTGTGTCTAGTAAAAATTTGATCCCCCAAATTGTTTTATTCTCCCACATGTTGTAATTCAGGGTCAGCTGCTATGCACAAAGTCTGTGTTCTGTAAGGTGTTTGCTGACCTGGATGTTTCTTTTGAATCTGCAACTGCTTCCTGATTAATTGGGCTAAGACCACCCCTGGTCTCTTGAGTTAAGTTTAGTCAAAGGTATGCTGTATGCAGTTTACAGATGCATTCTCAATATTACAAGTTAAATTGCAGGGGGAGCAAATTCTTTACAATAAATTGGTCCATTTTTAATCTATGTCATTGCCCTTGTTGTACATCAGGAGCATGTTTTTGTTTTTCTCAAACTCTTTAGAAATACCATTCAGAATAAACGTGCACTATTTGAGTTATGTCATTCACGACTCGTCGTGTGCATTTTTTTTGCAGTTCAGCTGTTTCCCTCTGAAATTGGATATAGAATGTTCCTCAGATGCTTCATAAACAGTGTAGCTCTGAAGATTTCTAACAGGAATTGTGAGTTTGGCTGCTGTGATGAATGCCATGGGTGTCTGACAGCGGAGGAGAGTGGGGTGGGTTTGTTTGTTTCCCCTAAAGTTATGAGCCTTTTCTCAGAAGTCCTCTGCCTTTGGGGGCCGGAGGGAGAGGAAGAGGAACTGTTCTGGAGTCGTTTTGCATTGACAGGTGAGCAGTCCTGAAACAAACAGACCAGGCATCAAGAACTCCGTGTTTTGGGCTTTATAGGTTAAATATTCTAAGTATTTAATATAGTCAGGAGTCAAATTAATTTCTAGCTATTGCAATTTATATTCTCAAAGAATCTTTGAAAAACTATGGTCTGTACCTGTAAAAGTAACTGGTCTCAAGATGCAGTGACTACTCTTCCATATTGACTTTTCTCAGAAAGTTATTTAAGTAAAACTCATCTCTCTTCTCAACTGTTCCAGTCCCTTCTGTTAAAGCCATTTTGTCTGTAGTTTCTTTCTGCTCCTCTCCTGCTTTCAAGTGCCATTTATGAAGTGAAAGTTGCACTGTGGTACAGCTTCTGGTGAAAAAAATGCTACCCCAAACATTCTGCAGCATATTCTATATTCTTTTCATATAAATATTCTGTCTGCTTATTGAAGTTCCTCTGGAAACGGATTAATCAGTAGATGTAGTCGCCACATTCGTTAGGATAGCCTGCAAAAGTAGAGCTCGGGCTCTGAAACTTGACTGTGGTCTTGAGCTGCTGCTACCAGCTGTCTTCCCTGACCTCTGCTGGAGGGCCTGGCAGGCACAGCTGGAGATGAACTGCCTACCCTGTGTGCAGCCTTCATCACCCTGGCCTCACCACCAGCTGCAGAAGCTGCGAAGCTTTTGCTGTACTTAAACTGCTGCAGCTGTTCTCCAAATCACTCAGCTTTTATTGATGTGTCATGTTTTTTTCCACCGTCATCCCAGTCATCTCTCGAACAGCCTGTACAGTTTTGGACAATTCAGTTACTCCTTTGCAGGGAAACCAGCAGATAGCCCTGAGCATTTGTGTTGCCCTTTCCTAAAGCTGTGCTTGGTTCCATTGCCCTCACTGTATCCGGGACTCGAGTATTTATGGGGTCCTTGTAATAACTTAGGGTGTGCCACTATCTTAGTTATAACAGTTTGCCCTTTTTTTTTTTTGTTACCAAGATGATTATTTAAAGAACAGTTACAATGCCAGGATCCAAGAAGTGAGTTGTAAGTCAGGTAATTCACTTCACGTGGAAAACTGGCGTTGTTGTTTTTTTCACTCTGTTTACCTGTGCTGGATATAATTTGCTGTTACAGTGCCCAGTCGCTCAGCATTAGAAGGTTCGCCTGTCGTTCCTCATTACCTAGACTAACCTCCAGCAAAATTTCACCTCACTCTTCTTCCTTTTTTAAAATAGTGTTGAGGAGTATAGATCCCAGCACAAATCTTTTTCTGCTCCCCTGCTGACCTCCCACTGGCGTGAAAACTGATCTTTCATTCTATGCCCTGTGATTGCTGTCTTTTAATCAGCTCTCCATCCCTGTGAGGATGCTATCCTCTGATCCTGTAGTAGGTTAGATTACTTAAAAGATCACTGTCCAGAAGCTCTTACGTGAAGTCCTTTCGAATATCTACCAGACCAATCTGTCAGCTGAGTGTTGTAATCTGTTTCTGGCAGTATTGCTTTTCTTCCCATAGGGGTTCTCCACATCTATTCAGTGTGCTTTGTATGGGACACATGCTTGTTGGTCACGGTTATCTTATNTNCTTTTGCCCCTGAAGAAGCACCAGTTAAAGCAGATGATGGAAAGGTTAGCTTATCCCTCTCTCTTTATCCTGCCTTCTTTCCTCCTCCCCAGTCCCTTAATACTGTAAAAGCATTCAGTTTTCATACCACTTTGCCTGAAGGCTTTGTGGCAACGCCAGCTCGAGCTCTCTAGGCTGCTGAGCTGCCAGCTTGCTTTCACTCACTTGCATGTACATGGCCCACAGTGCAAGAAACTCCCGCAGCTGACCTGTCATCTTCTCATCACCTTTCTATCAGCTGCTGTATCACATCATACAGATGTGGGCCATTACTGTTCTCAAAATTACTGAATCCAGACCCGCACTACAGCCAAGTATTAACGCCTTCATTTGAAAAAATGCACCCGGGTTGTTCTTGGTGAAGACTGTCTCAGGTAAAGCTGCAGAGACTCTTCACCTGTCACATGAACAGCAAATCGTCTCATCTACTCAGTGTAAAGTTTTTCTAAATATTAGTGCAAAGGCTGTTCGGTTTGGGTTTTGTTGGTGTTTTTTTTAAGTGTCGTGCCATACGCTTGCTAGTCTGTATTCCCCTACCAGAAACAGGCTGCTGCTGCTCAGCCGTTTCCTGTGGTACATGACTTCACCAGTGGAGTTTTGCCTGCTGCTGGGTTTTGGCTACTGTGCTTCAAATATCTGACATTGCTGGTGATCTGAAGGTCTATGAGCTCAGACGCCCCAGAGCACAGCCGGGTGGCAGAAGGTAAATTTGGTTTTGCTGCTTTGGACAGGGGCTGCCTTTTTTAGTGGAGAATCCTTGCCGAGAAAGCACACTATGCTTTAAAGAGGAAGGAAAAAAAAAGAGAACTCGGTTTGTATTGGAGTAAATTGTCGGAGCACAGGTATTTCAGATTCCGTTTGCCCTCCAGTTTGGCTGTGTCGCTTCAGAACTAAAAAACGCGAAAAGTGAAAAACTGCGTTTACGCACCTGCAAAAAGCAGCTGCTGCTGGTGAAAGGTGCGCGAAGGGGGTTCTGGAAAACAGCTCCTGCGGGCGGGAACGGCCGCGGCGGGGAGAGGAGAGCGGGGTTGGCGGGAGGCGCGCACTGAGGTACCGGGGCGCTGCTCCTCGTCCGGCGGGAGAAGCGGCGCCTTTCGGACGCTCCGGCTTAAACGCGCGAGGGAGGCGGACGGGAGCGTCCCGTTCCCTGGGACGAAGCAAGCGCCGTGTGTCACAAGGCCGGCGCCGACTGCGGCCCCGCGCTGCGGAGGGAGCGCTACCGCCGGCGGCTCCCGACCGTCCGGCGAAGGGAGGCTTAAAGCGGCGCTGAGTTAACAGCGGCGCTTCCCCTTTAAGAATTTCCGCCCGCCTCTTGCCCCGTCGTGCTCCCCTTTCCGCTCTTCTTATTGGTTGGATGAGGTGCCGGTCTTCGGCAGTTCCTGTTTCGGCCACCTTAACTTGTTGACGGTGAGCACGCCAGTCGCGACCTCTCCGGCTTCTGATTGGTCCGCCCAGCCAATGTTTGTGGTGGCGATTGGTCCGCGCCGGCTCCGCCCCGCCCACTGGCGGCGAGCAACGCCTTCCCCGTTCCGGCCTTCTTGATTGGTCTCGAGGGCTCAACCCGTGCGTTCAGATTGGCCGCTGTGGGCCGCGCGTGTGAGCAGCAGGGTGGGCTGCGCGGGAGGGGATTGGATGGAGGCGGCGGCAGCGCGCTGACACGGGGTGTCCGCTCGGAGGATGGTCCCCGCGGTGGGGCCGCCGCCTCTCAGCCCGCCCAGCCCCCCTGTGAGTG